>Ga0315282_10000094_pt1 | contig 169382 bp, 154 predicted proteins | sample YL17G07_20_MG_FD_203693 | JGI IMG/M metagenome (GOLD analysis project Ga0315282, IMG submission 203693) | Sediment microbial communities from Yellowstone Lake, YNP, Wyoming, USA - YL17G07_20 | ecosystem: Environmental > Aquatic > Freshwater > Lake > Sediment | place: USA: Wyoming | collected... | reverse complement strand
CTGCTGTGTCGAATAACTGTGATGTTCAGTGAGCCTCCGATATTGTTTCGTTCAGGTTTTGTCAGAGATTGGTTGTTAACGCTATGAATGTGTTGTACAGGTTGGTTTTGACCATCAGTTCCCTAGCCATGTTTTCCAGTTTCTTGGCGGAGACGTATTCTCCAAACGTTCGTTTGTAGGATGAGAAGACGGTTTCAGCCATCCAGCGCTGGCCGTAGTCATGTTTGTGTTTCCAGGCTTCAGGATCCTGTAAGTATTCTTGGGCTACGATCTTCCTTGGCATGCATCCTCCCGCTTTACTGGAGCTGTTCTTCCGCACCTTGATGACTGGTTCGATCCCTCTATCGGCTAGGTATCTGAAGTTGGTTTTGGAGTCGTAGCCTCCATCCCCGATGGTCTTCGTGATCTTAGCCTTCGTGGAAGCCTCTTCGACCAGTGACTGGAGCATCCGTCCATCTCCCACCTTCTCACTGGTCACCTTCAACGCCAGAATCTTCTTCCGCTTCACGTCTACGGCTATGTGGATCTTGAGATAGCCACGTCTCACCTTCCACTTATGGCGTATCCAGTCGCCTCGATTCGTGACCTTGATGCCTGACGCGTCCAAGGCTATGACTACATCCTCATTCGAATCCGCAAGCATCTTGTCGAGTCTGACCGGAAGCTTCTCAGCCCTCCACTGAATGCTCGAATGGTCTGGCGCCGTCAGACCCTTCACGTATCTGGCTAAGGCTTTCGTGAACCCTTCCAGCTGACGGTAAGGCAGATGCAGGTAGACATGCATGAAGAGGAGAAGGCGAATGAAACTGTCTGGGTAACGGAACACGGCACCTTCCTTACCCTTGTTCATGGCTTCAAGCTCATCCTCCCAGCCCTTCACGAAATCTAGGTCGAGTAGAAGCTCCCCACGCCTCACCAAAGCCTCATTGATACGCTTCCAATCACGCTTAGACATGGCTTGGCTGTAGGCTAAGAACCACGTAAGAGGTCAATCTAGAGGAATGTAGGAAAAACGCTCAGAATCCAGACACAAAATATACAGTTATTCGACACAGCACTAGAGAGCGAAAAATTTAAATTTAGTAGTATACCTATGGTTGTATACTGGTGATGTGTAAGAGGGTGTTATGATCTCATAAAGAGACCTGAAACACCGTTACGAACCTACAATCCTATTTCTTTTTTTGCAGATGAAACAATTCGGGAGGAATTGGGCTTGGGCAAGCTGCGTAACAGATGGATCCTGTTGAACAGGCGGATGATTCGTACAATCACGAAACGGAGAGAAAGTATTCCTGCTTGTGTTCGATGTGGCAGAACCCTTGAGCCGGGCTGGAATTATAGGGCTACACGTCAATATTATTGTCTCTCGGATGGGATCGCAATCTTCGGAGGACCAGCGATGCTCTCGGCATTGGAGCAAGTAAAGAGGCCTCTGCCCTGTCCGATTGCTGAGTGCGGCAAGCAATTTCCCGACCTTCACGCGCGCACTCAACACATCAACTTTGAGCACCATTACCCGATCCCAAAGTACCGTGGAGCAGCCAGCGACCTAACCATCGAGCCCCAAACCAGCCGCCTAGGAGGCAAGCGATATTTCGATCGATTTACCTATCCTCAATGATCCGGTCATATTGAACGGTGATCGTAGATGAGTCAAACGAACGTTGACAATATTCTAAGCGTCATCGGAAACCCCGCTAGACGACAAATCCTCAAGCACCTGAGTAATGGGCCTGATTATCCCCTCAGGCTCTCTAAGGAGCTTGGCCTAGCCCAACAGCTTGTGACAAAACACCTGAAAATAATGGAGGACGTAGGTCTCGTCTCGAGATCTGGTGAAGTTAGCCCGACGGGCCCTGACCGAAAACTCTTCACGGTCTCAAAGTATGTCACCGTAAACTTAGAGTTCACGCCCAACATCTACTTAGAGAACGTTGGCGTATTTAACTCGCTGAAAGAGACTCTAGGTATAGAAAGCGGTTCAGCGAAACCTTTAGCCAGCAGAATCCCTCAAGCTCACCGAATGTCCGACGCATCATACGTTGAAAAGGTTAGCGATCTAGTCGAAGAGATCGATGAAGCCCTACTCGAACTTGGCATGGAAAGAGCCAAACTATTGTATGTCCGAGGTCTCGCAATTAGACAGGCCACCGAAAAACTACGAAAGTATTCGCATGAAGAACGCCGTGTGATCCGCCACATCCTAGAGGCGAAGAACCACTCTGCCGGGCGAATATCGCGAACCCTAGACATGGACGAGAAGAACGTTGAAAAGATACTCACCCAGTTCAGAGAAGACTGAAAATGAGGAAACTCCATTCTAAGCAGCTGCTCATCGAAGCCTAAAATAGTTTGAATTAGCCGATTAAGGGAATTGCATGACCAGCTGGGCGAGAGATCTTTCCGGTCGGCAATGAGAGTATGCGATCAGCAGAGTTGAATTTTCGAATGGTTACCCGAAAGCCATTAGCGCTGGGCGCGGCTGCTTTATTGATATCGTTTTTCGTGGCGTCCGATGTTCCGGAATTCTTAACCATAGTCTGTTTGCTCGCAAGCCTATTGCAACAATTTGTGAATAACTCACATGACATAGCTGGATTAATCCTCCCATACCGCCAGGAATTTCTCCAGAATATGTCAACGCAACTGCTTATGAAAGGTGAGTGGGCGTCCTTTGGAGATCGAGTAAAACAAGTCCTGCTCATCGCTACGGTAGACGTATCAGTAATAGTTCCCACCTGGAACGAAGAGAGATACCTCCCTAGATGCCTCTCGTCTCTGGTCAGTCAGAAAGATAGAGAACGGTTCGAAATCGTGGTTGTCGACGGCGGGAGCACAGACCGGACAATGGACGTCGCAGAGAAATACGCGGATAAAGTTCTCGTGAAACCTAAAGCCCCGGTAGGAATGGCACGTAATAATGGTGCAGAGCACGCCGAAGGAGAGATTTTAGCGTTCATCGACGCCGACACCATGGCGTCGAACCATTGGATCCAGCAGATCGAAGATGCATTGCATGAGAATCCTGCGGCTGCTGGCGTAACAGGCCCAACATACCCGTACGAAGGAACTCAACTGGATAAACTCCTCTACCACATGGCCACAGGATGGGCACAACGCCTCTCCCTCAAACTTGGACTCCCACACGTTGCAGGATTCAACTGCGCCTACAGAAAGAACGCGTTCTGGAACGCAGGAGGCTTCGATGAAAACAGAGACCTCTCCGAAGACGTGATGCTAAGCTTAAGGATCAAGCATGAAGGTCAGATACTCTTCAATCCTGAAATGTTGGCTTACACTTCTCTTAGAAGAATACAGAAATTAGGATACCCATACCTGGCCACCTACTACGTGATCAACGCCATTACGTTAATGCTCTTCCACAAGAACCTCCCATATCCAAAGATCCGTTGACCCATTATGAAGAGAAACAGCAAGCCATAGAGTTGTCACCACTGATGATAGGTTGAAAGGCACAGCGAAAAGGGGAAGAAACTTTGCCTAGAAGAAGGAGGGCGGCTCCGAAGAAGACCATTGCCATACTCCTGTTGATCCTGATCGTTCTAGGGTCGCTTAACATATACCTGAGTCTAGCATTGGCCGCGGAAAAAGCCAAGGTCGCCTCGCTGGAGAAACTATCAACCGAGCTGGCGAGTAGAGAGAGTCAGCCGAGAACGTTTGCTGGACTGCAGGATGGGAGCAAGCAGGGGAACCTATCCTCTCTCGAACTTGACACTGTCGGCATATATGCGAACGTGAATAGGAGCGTAGTTACTCTGCAAGGTTACAGGGTTCAGGCCATCAACACAATATTCGGTTCCCAGAGAAGCATAGAGACAGTTACGGGATCAGGCTTCGTGATCATGAGTTCCGGTTCCCACTACATATTGACAAACTACCATGTTATGGATAGAGTAGTCAATAGTACTGTGACATTCTGGAACGGTAATTCTTTCAAGACTAAATTGATTGGTTCGGACGCCTATAGTGACCTCGCCGTAGTCACCGTAAACGCTTCAGCGTCAGACTTGATTCCAATTGAACTAGTCTCATCATCACTGCTAAGAGTGGGGCAACCAGTCTTGGCAGTCGGCAACCCCTTCGGGCTCTCAGGCACAGTGACCTTCGGCATCATAAGCCAACTGGGAAGAAGCCTACGGTACGATTCAGAAGGAAGAAGCTTCCTCATAGCTGACGTCATACAATTCAGTGCACCGATAAACCCAGGCAACTCAGGAGGGCCACTGCTCAACGCGAACGGGAAAGTCATAGGAATAACCTCAGCCGTGGTCAGCGGTTCGCAAGGCGTAGGCTTCGCAATCCCCTCAGACACGATCATCCGAGAACTACCATCACTCATCAACACCGGAAAGTACGACATGCACCCATACATCGGCTTTCAAGGAACCGACATGAGCTACCTTCTCTCAGTAGCAATAGGGACAGATGTTACCTACGGCGTGTTAGTCCAAAAAGTGAGTCCGGGCGGGCCGGCTGAGAAGGCAGGGTTGAAGGGGGGAGAGCAGATCGTTCAAATGGCAGGAACACAGTATCTCATCGGCGGAGACATCATAACATCAATCAACAGTCAACGGATCGTGAACTTCGATGCATTATCAACATATCTGGAAAGAAATACAATTCCCAACCAGACTATTCAGGTTGGCATAATTAGGTCCGGCAACTACATGGTGCTTCAGTTAACTCTGAGCGCAAGACCAATCCGATGAATCGACAGTACGAACATTGGATCGAACTCTATCGCACGCCAGTACGAACCAGCCTCAGCTCTTCCTGAAAGCGTCAGTTAAAATTCCATAACTGTCCTCACTCCGACACTGCAAATTCAATTCACAGGAAACAATCCGACCTCTGACATGCTGGCTGGCTTTTCTGATCATAACGATGAAATAGTGAATGTCTAAGTTATGATCTGAGGACGTTGAGCAGTGAGCCAGGAGATTGTTAGAATTGCTGATCAACTTCAGGATGGCGGCGGAAGAATTCTGTTAGAGGGTTTTCCTGACGTTGGCCTTGTCGGCGTCATAGCGGTATCTTACCTGGTTGACAAGTTGCAGTTGAAGCAGGTGGGATACGTTGATTCTGAACTATTGCCCTCCGCAGTCGCTGTACATGACTCAGAGGTTAGGGAGATTGTGCGAATTTATAGTAACGACGTTTTAGTCGCCGTCATCTCAGAGATCCCTCTGCCAGCGAGCCTCGTTAGACCTGCGGCCAGTTCGTTGCTTGCATGGTGTAAGGCTAAGAAGATTCACAGCGTTATTTCACTGGGAGGATTCCAAGAACCTAACCGATTGGACATTGAAGTACCGAAGGTATTCGTAGTAGCTAGCCAGCAAGATTTTAGAGAGCAGGTGGCCAAGAAGACAGGCGCACAGGGCCTGAAGGATGGGTTCATTACGGGCCTAAAGGCGGAGCTTCTGAGAGAAGGTGTTCGAAGGGAACATAACGTAGCGCTTCTCTTAGCCCCAGCTCACTATAATTATCCGGATCCAGGCGCCGCAGCACAGGTAGTTCTCAATCTTTCGAAGCTGATTGGCAGAGAGATTGATGTCGGCCCACTCTTAGAGAGTGCGGAGGAGGTGAAGATACGATTGCGTGATTTGATGAGGCGAACATCTGAAAGCATGCATCGCACTCAGAAGGGCAGGGAGATGGAGGCCCCCTCAATATACGTTTAGGAGAGAAAGTTGCCATGTCTATTTGGAGGAAACGCTCAATATTTGACTGGCTGCGCGAAGTAGACCGCGAGATGGAACACGAAGCTGACGCAGTATTCCGACGTATCAAGAATGCTGAAATTCTCAGTGGGTGTATGATCCCGCTCTATGACGTGACGGAGACTGATTCTGAGATTATTGTGACTATTGACATGCCAGGCGTGGAGAAGGAGGACATCGACCTGAAGTGGGAGCAGGGCTCTCTTACTCTTGACGCTCCCTGCCGCGCTGAGTTGCCTTCCGCGCGAGGCTTACAGCAACGCTACAGGCTTACACTCGAATTACCTGAGAACGTTAACGGTGAGAACGCCACGGCAAGATATCGGAATGGTGTTCTGGAGGTTCGCGCCTCTAAACGAGCTGGCGGCGGTAAGCGACTGATGATTCAATAGTCACTAAAGCGGCCGGATGAGCGGATGACTCAATCCATATTGATAATGTAATTGATCATCGACTCGAAGATACTCTTGCCATCGGCGTATTCAGGCATCCTTGATAGCTGCGTCCAGTCAGGTAACTGGTACCCAAAGAATGCTCTCTCAGGGTGAGGCATCAGACCCATCACCGTTCCAGTCTCGTTACATATCCCCGCAATATCATACGTCGATCCATTCGGATTGTGAGGGAAGACTCCTCCGGCGAGTTCACCATCAGACCTTGTAAATCTAAACACCACTTGGTCATTTTCCAGAAGTTGCCTAAAGCGTTCGAATTCTTTTCCTCTCTGGAAGAGCAGCCTGCCTTCAGCATGCGCGATCGGCAGTCGCAGGAGAGCTCCCCTGCGGAGGCCTTTCGTGAATATGCATTTGCCAGAGTTGTCATGCCTGATGTACAGGTAATCGTCCTTCGAGGTCCAAGTGCAACGATACCCAGAAGGTTCATTTCCCGCCAAAGCCACATCAACACGCCGTCCCGCACTCATGAATGCTGGAAGTAGACCTGTCTCGACCAGAACTTGGAAACCATTGCATATACCCAATATGGGACGACCTGCACCCGCGAACTGTTGAAGCACGTCACCAAGCTCATCGCGCAGGACATCTGCCCATATGGCTCCGGCTCGCACGTAGTCGCCGTAAGCAAATCCGCCAGGAAAAACAAGCCCATGGTAATCGAGCAAGTTTTCCTCATCAACCACATTCTTCACATGAACTATATTCGCGTTGACACCAAGAGCCTCAAAGGCTCGTCCTGTCTCTTCGTCACAATTGGTTCCACAAGCTCGCATGATGCATATTCGGATTGATTTGGGTCGCACTCACGTCGCCTCAAGAGAACTCTTCCAAACAGCACGCAACTCACCAACACCCATACTAACCACAACATCCTTTCCCCTTCGAATTATGAAGTTCCCGTCATCTTGGACCTCACCCAACTTGCTGCATGGAATCTTCCGCGTTAAACTCTCGAACTCCTGCGTTCTTGCATCATCAACCTCGATGAGGAACCTAGTGTTTGACTCAGAGAACAGAGCTATATCATCTCGCAGCTGCGCAGGCGATTTAATCGAATTCAGATCCAGATCAAGTCCGAACTTCGTGCCCAGAGCCATCTCGGCAGCGGCGACTGCAAGACCGCCCTCTGATAGGTCATGGCATGATTTGACATATCCTCGGTCTATCGCCAAAGTGACGGTTCGCATTATCCTCTTCGCGGTCGGGATCCTGACTCTAGGAACAAGGCCTCCGCTAATCCCTATCAATCTAAAGTATTCGGAGCCACCCAGCTCTTGGTAGGTTACGCCGACCACGTAAACGCTATTCCCAGGCTTCTTCAACTCCACTGACACTGTCCAGCGAACGTCAGGGATTATGCCAAGACCTGACACTAGGAGCGTCGGGGCTACTGAACCAAGAGGCGACTCGTTATACAAGCTATCCTTTCCAGAAACAAATGGCGTGCCGAAACCTTTAGCAAAATCATAGCATCCGCGACATGCCTCTAGAAGACCCCACATTCGATCAGGCTTCTCTGGGCTTCCCCACGTGAAATTGTCAAGCAACGCAATCCTCCTGCCTCCAACGGCGACGTTATTTCTCAACGCTTCATCAATCACCGAGCCAGCCATCCAGTACGGATCGAGCTTTGCATAGTTCGGGTTAATCCCAGAAGAAATCACAATCCCTCTCCAGGACTCTGGCAATGGTTTCAGAACAGCCGCGTCGTTCGGCGCAGCGAAGGCTGCCTGAAGAGGTTTTAGCACAGTATTGCCCTGCACTTCATGATCGTATGTGCGTATGACCTGTTCTTTGCTTGCGATGTTTGGTGCAGAGTGAAGTCGCTTGATCATATTCTCAAGATTGGGCGGCGAATCGAATCTTGGTTCGACATTCTGGATCCTACGGATTTCAGCAGTTCTCTTCACCTTTGGGGGCGAATATAGAAAACGCAGATTAAGCTTGAGAACAGAAATGCCAAGATGACTGACTGACAATGTTTGACCGCGAGTAAATCTGCCCAATACCGTTGCCTCAACATCTTCACTCTCGAATACATCTAATGCTTGAGGTAGTTTTCGACGTGGAACTGACAGCAGCATTCTCTCCTGAGACTCTGAGACCCAGATTTCCCAAGGCACCATCGGAGGGGACGTCTCCTTCAGGGGAATGGATTCGAGTCCTATGTTGGCGCCGCAACCGGATCTGTAAGCCATCTCGCCAACCGCGCAAGAGAGAGCCTCCTCCTCCGAGATCCGTGATTCCCGAAGCCAGCTTCCGGTCTCTGATTTCAAGTATTGCTCGTTTCAGTTTCTCCTCTTCTATCGGATTTGGAACTTGAACTGCAGAAAGAGATCTCACTTCAGAGTTTTCCGCCAATTCAGTGGAAGCAAATGTCACTCCATGTATTCCGTCTCTTCCCGTCTTGCCACCTGCAAGGAGTACCAGGTCGCCTGGCTTGGTCTCCCTGACGAACCTATTCATTGGCAGCACGCCGACGCAACCACAGTATACGACCACGTTGCCCACGTAGCTTTCGTCGAATAAGGTCGCCCCGTTCACTGTAGGAATGCCCATGTTGTTTCCGTAGGCCCCAATGCCAGCAACGACGCCATCAAAAATGTACGTCGGATGATTGATTCCCTTCGGCAAGTCCTCCTTTTTGAAGTTTAATGGTCCGAAGCATAGAACGTCTGTGCATGCTATTGGTTTAGCCCATACCGCGAGTATATCTCGTATTACACCCCCCGTTCCTGTCGCAGCGCCCCCGAAAGGTTCAACGGCTGATGGATGATTGTGTGTTTCAACCTTCATCGCGAGTCCATAGACGGCATCCTTTCTCTTCTCGAATAAGACAATCCCTGCGTTGTCTCGGAAGGTGCCTAGGCACCATCTTGGCTTGAGCTCTTTGACAGGTCTTGCGATGAAGGTGCTGAACAGGTCTCTGGCCAATATTTGGCCTTCCGGCGAGACAACTTCTCCTTTGAACGTCTTGTGAAAGCAATGCTCTGACCAAGTTTGTCCAAAGGTTTGCAGTTCCACGTCTGTTGGGTTCCGCCTGACTCTCCTGAAATATGCCTTGATGGTTTTCAATTCATCCAAAGAGAGAGCTAAGCCAAGATCAGTGTTCAGATTGCGAAGCTGCTCATCCGAATTACCGAGAATAATCTGGAAGAGTGGGAAAGGCGCCTCTTTGCTCTTAATGTAGCTCTCGGACGTCATTGGGCTTCCTCGACTGTTAAGAGTTGAGCGTCATCCTTCACGGGGTTCATCATTGGTGGGCTGCTGGAGATCTGTCGAGCTCGCTCTTCAGCTTCCTCACTCGAGGCCGCTTCTAGATACACTTCCCAATATTTCCCAGATCTGACTTTGCTCAATCCATAGGTCCCTTTCCGCTTCAGTCTTACACTGAGCGTCTCTCCTTCAGGATCTGAGACTCCTTCTCGAGGTCGGACCACAATCTTAACTCGATATAGCACATTAACACCTCTTCCAAATTTCGCCTCTAATAGAATCCTCTTAAGCTTACTAATGAATTCGAGCAGTTCTTTGCCGAGAATATCTTACGTAACTAGATCGCTCATGTTCATTTTTCAAATACAATAGAACCGTTGAATGCTGCCCTAAATTTGGCGCCAGACGAAGTATGCGTTAATATGGATGCGTCGTCTATCCTAAGAATTCTTATCTTGGAACGTACTGATCAGACAAACGGAGTGGAAGAGGAGGTGGTTACGACGGTTAACTGTGCAAAATGCGGCAAGGAGATCCCTGCAGGGCAAGAGGTAAAGAAGGGCTTTCTAAAGAAGAAGAGCTACCACAAAGAATGCAAGTAGACACCTCAAAAATGGATATTGGAAGGAAGCGAGAGGAGGTGAGTTTCACAGTTGGGATTCGACGAGTTCTACGACGATTTTCCTGAGCTCTTCGGACGCTACCGGCGACGGCGGTCGCCCTTCTGGTGGATGGAAAGGTGGCTAAGCGAGTACGATCAGGTCTTTGAACGTATGTTCCGTGAGATGGCGAAGGCTATTCCGAAGGAGCACATGAGAGAACGTAGGCTTTCGGATGGTTCGACGATGCGTGAGTGGGGCCCTTTCGTTTACGGCTACTCCATGTATATGGGCTCTGACGGTAAACCGGTCATCCGAGAATTCGGAAACGTCAAACGATCTAGGAAGCCAACAATGTCCGGTTTCGATCGGCCAGGGCTGGAGCCAAAGGAGACACGTGAACCTTTAGTGGACGTCATCGAAGAGCCGGAACAGGTCAGAGTCGTAGCTGAATTGCCAGGCGTCGAAAAATCCGAAATCAAGACCACTGTCTCGGACAGTACCTTAACGATCAAGGTCATCGCGGGCGCACACAAGTACAGGTACCTCAGGGAAGTTGAGCTTCCGGTAAGTGTTGATCCTGATAGTTCAAAGGCGTCCTACAGGAACGGCGTCTTGGAAGTGACGTTAAGGAAGCTGAGGCCAGGAACGAAAGGCAAGGAAATCAACATAGAATAACTTCAATTCAAAGGTTTATTCAAGGAAGAAGACCGGTAGCCGATTGTTCGAGAGGTAAAGCCAGTCAGATTTCGATCCACGCATAGACCAGTGGCAGTCTCTCTAAAGAGGATCTTTAAGGTTCTCTCACGAGGCAACTCCCGTTAGCGCGATCTGTTAGGCATGAACTTCCAGAGGCGGATCGCAAGGAATCGTGACTCACCCTAATGTGATATGGATGAATGGTACGATTCTGATTCTCACTCCGAAGCTTAGAGAAGCCATGCGAAAGGCTGGCGAATTGATCTTATTCGAGCTTCCAGACATAGCGCTCGTAGAAGTGCCCATAGAGATGCAAGGGATTATGCAAGAATTCTTGGATTTCGATCGAAGCCTCGATCAGTTCTGGTTACACTATGAGAGAGCAACTAGCCTTGCAGGGCCCTTCGTCAGAGCGGCTAGATATTCATGCGACCATTTCCTACTAGAACTCCGCAAAGCCAAACTTGTAAAACCTGAACTGAAAGTCGCCTGTTATGGTAGCGTGGAAGATGAAAGGGATCGCACTAGGCTTTCTGAGAAGCTTCTAACCTTAGAGCTGCGTTCCAAGATTTCCAGAATCAATGTGAAAGAGTGGCGAGGATACCTCGCAGAAGAGCTTCAAAGCTCGCAATCAAGCTTCAAGAGCGCACACGACCGACTCATCTGCAGGCTACGAGGTGGGTTGAAGAAGGCTATTCTCTGGTGTGGTTCCGCAAGCCCAATAGTGAACGTTCTCCGGAAAGATGGCTTCCAGCTCCAAATCCGCTACGCAACAACCTATCTCAAACCGCCATTAGTGACACTATTAGCTGTCGCTAGAATTCGTGGACTGGACAACATTACGGACCGAGAGATTGAGACTGGCATAGACATGCACCTCAAATATTTCAACCTCGTGATCTCCAGTGAGAATTTGGATGCGGCACATAAGCGGTGGGAAGATATGGTTCGTTCAACCGTCGTCAGCTGCATTTAGGGCGTAATCACGGCAATCTTGACGACCAAGGTGAGTAGTCATCAACCGCAATCAGATCTACCCACAGCTTCTCAAATCCGTAAGAACAAACACAGAATTTGCGGACCAGCGTTCGCTGCGTATCAAACGGTAGGAAAACCCACGTTTGGGGTGAGTTTGAAATTCTGTCACCTCGTCGCCATGTTAAGAAGGTCATAGTGTAAAAAATGTGCATTAAGGAAGTCATAGATATCTTCAAGCCCATTCTGTCTTTGCTGACCAAGACTTGATCTTCCCAAAAACTGGAATAGGAAGAAGGTGGCAAGAATTGAGTGAAGCTTATGCTCCTGCTTCAGGAATTTGGATACCAGATAAGCTATTGTATGGGCGGATGATTGCTAAGTTAGAGCGGCTGCCACCGCAATGACACCCGACGCCACAACAAGCGCTAGGCTCATCCAATATGCGGCACCCCACGCCAGGTTAGACGATAGGTTTCCCATCACCTGCTTCTTCCTTGCTATCAAACCAACCATTACGCCTGGTCCGACCAGAACGAACACGAACAAAACCATCAAATGAATCGCCAGATTGAATAGATCTGGAAAGAGCATAGGAACGATAAGAGCTGGAAGAGATTCCAGTAAATAGATCCAGAAGAACCTCTCCCTACCCCAACCTATCGCCTCAACCACCCCCCAAGCACTACCAAGAGAGATCACAACAAGCGCAAGAAACGAAGCCGCAATCAGACCCGCAGCAAAAACATACGGCGCATAACGACCAGCAATTAACGACAAAACATTAGAGAGTTCCCTCGGAGAATTCATTCCAAGCACAGACTCGTTCAAACCAATCGTCGCCAACAACACCACAACCATACCAACCTCGCTAGCCATGGCGCCTATCAGAGTCTCCAGACGCATATTCCAAATGCTTCTAACACTCTTCTCAGCCGTAGCTGAAGCTTGATAGAAGAGCATGAAAGGCATCACCACAGCTCCCGCAGTGGCCGCCAACATGTAAAGAAAAGATGGCTCCCAACTCCAGAAGAAGAACAGGTACCCACGCACCGGAGGTAATCCTCGAAGCAGCAATGAACCGCCATATGAAATGATCAAAACCGCAGAGATCGCTAACAGGAACCTTTCCAGATTCGCATATCTCCTCTTCCACCCAATCAGAAGGAAAACGACGTAGACCGCCGGCAGAGAGAGGAATGGGGCGATTCCCAGAAGTTGAAACCCAATCGCGATTCCCGTAAACTCGGCAACATAACTCAGAACGTCCGTGCAAGCCATAGGAACACTCGTAAGTAACGCCGTTTTCCTCGAATAATTCTCTCTAACGATCTCACCTAGCCCCTTACCTGTCGCAACACCAATCCTTCCAGCAGCCTCCTGAATCAAAAACAATGGAACAGCCAAGAGGAGCAGAAACCAGACCAACGCGTACCCGTAAAGCGCCCCATCCGCGGCCGCAGTCAATATGCTAGCCGCATCCACATCAGCAATCATAACCACCCAAGCAGGACCAAACGAACCAGCGAACGTCCGCAATCTGCCCACACGAGGAATGCCCTGCGATCCCATCTCGTCACTCAGTCCCAAGCCTAATCCGATCAAACGCTCTACACTGTTTCATTTAGCTTGAGATAAGATTATCCTGAAAGTTCTGCAATAGTTGCTACTTTTCTGGAGACAATTCCATCTATTTCAATTGTTCATTCTTCGCAACCGAGTTTTAGAAGCGCGATATATTAGTATGTGAAGATGCCCTCATGAATATTGTTTGAGTGGTGCGGTATGCCGCTGCACGCTGCTGGTCAAACTTTTCCTTTCACTTTGCAAAGTCAAAAGTACCAAAAATTGCTGAAACAGAAGATGGAAGGACCAAGCTTCTTCAAACTAATGTTACTAGAGAATGAAAAATTACTCACCTTCATCGGTGAGTGGGTAGAGGTTTGCAATCCAGATTCTATCTTCATGGCTAATGATAGCGAGGAAGATGCCGAGTTCATTAGAGAGAAAGCACTTGAGAAGCGTGAAGAGTTGCCGCTCGCTAAAGCCGGGCAGACCGTCCATTATGATGGATACGGTGACCAAGGACGCGCTCCTGGAGCAACTAAACTGATGATCGCTAAGGAACGAATTGCAGAGATGGGTGGCTTACCGTGCGTCGAGTACAACGAAGGACTTGCCGAGATCAAGAGCATCGCTAAGGACATTATGCGTGGCAAGGAAGCGATTGTGAAGCTCTTCTGCGAATGCCCTACCATGAGTAAGTTCTCGATCGGATGCGCCCAGCTTACCGATTCCTACTACGTAGCCCACTCAGAGGACATGCTCTACCGACGCGGCTATGAACACTTCAGGAACATGAAGCCTGAAGAGAGGAATGACTTTTTCTGCTTCCTCCATAGCGCTGGTAGACTTGATGAGCGCGGATGCAGCATCGACCTTGATAAGAGGCGAATCTATCAAGACCTGGAAACATTCTCGGTTTATTCAATGAACAATCAATATGCCGGTAACTCGGTGGGTCTGAAGAAGTTGGCGATGCGACTGGCGATTCGAAAATCAGGTTACGAAGATTGGTTGTGTGAACACATGTTCATTATGGGTTGCCAGAACCAGGCAAAGCAGAGGGTCACCTACTTCTGTGGAGCGTACCCGTCAGCCTGTGGCAAAACCTCCACAGCCATGTTGCCTGGCGAGAAGATTGTTGGCGACGACATTGCTTACTTTCGCAATATTGACGGCCAATTCCGCGCCGCAAATGTAGAACGCGGAATCTTCGGTATCATTAAAGACGTCAATGCTAAGGATGATCCGGTTATCTTTAAGACGTTGATGACGCCTCATGAGATAATCTTCTCCAACGTGCTTACGGGCCCAGATAAGGAGCCCTACTGGTTAGGGATGGGAGTAGACACCCCATCAAAGGGTACGAATCATTCTGGCCCAGGTTGGTATGAGGGCAGAAAGGACCCTGAAGGTAAAGTAATACCGCTAGCTCACCCGAACGCGCGATACACAATTCGACTGCAATACCTAGAAAACCTCGACCAAGCTTGGGACGATAAGGACGGCGTTGTAGTGGGCGGCATAATCTATGGTGGACGTGACGCGGACACGTCAGTACCGGTCGAAGAATCGTTCAGTTGGGAAGATGGCATTATCACTAAAGCCTGCACGCTTGAGTCTGAAACTACTTCCGCCACCATTGGAAAGGAAGGTGTGCGCGTTCCTCAACCGATGGCGAACTTGGATTTCATCAGTTACTCCGTCGGCAGATACGTTCTCAACAACATCAATTTCGTAAGAAACATCAAGAAGGTTCCGAAAATCTTCGCGATGAACTACTTTCTACGCGGACCAGATAACAACTTCTGTACCGGAAAACTAGCCAAGAAGGTCTGGCTTCACTGGGCCGAGGCTAGAGTGCACAATGAGGTTAACGCTTGGGAAACACCTACAGGATTGATCCCCACGTATGAGGATCTCAGACCTCTTTTCAATAGTCTGCTGGGAGAAAACTATCTCAAGCAGGATTACGAGTATCAGTTCTCATTCCGATGTGACGCGTGGATGGCGAAGCTGAAGCGGAGCACTGAATTCTTCCAGAAAAATTGCCCAGGAACACCAGAAAAAGTGTACCAAAGCTGGACCAAAACCGCCGAGAAAATTAATTTAGCGAGACGGAAATACGGTAACGTCATTCCACCCGGCGAATACCAAGCCTAACTACTTCCTAGCAAGGAAGATGCCCCATATGTCGCTTAGGATCAGAAACACTCTTGGGAAAAAGTTGGAGAAGTTCGTTCCGATAAGAAAGAAGACGGTGAGAATGTATACTTGCGGCCCCACAGTCTACGATTATGCCCACATCGGTAACTTCCGAACCTACGTATTCCAAGACGTACTCAGAAGATACTTGGAGTATTGCGGCTACAGAGTCATTCAAGTGACCAACATAACAGATGTCGATGATAAGACGATTCGACAGTCACAAGCTCAGGGAATCCCCCTCCACGAATACACGACCAAGTATGAGCAAGCATACTTCGAAGACATTGCCACACTCAACATCCTGCGGTCGAAACACTACCCTCGCGCGACGGAACATATTGACGACATCACGAGACTGGTCGCTCTACTAATGCGCAAAGGAGTGGCTTACGAGGCAGAAGGCTCAATTTACTTTGATATTTCAAAGTTCAAGCGCTACGGGAAATTATCAGGCGCAAAAATGGGCGACCTCAAGGCAGGCGTTCGTATCGATCAAGACGAGTATAGCAAGGACGAGGCGAGAGACTTTGTGCTCTGGAAGGCTTGGCGCCCTGAAGATGGGAACGTGTTGTGGGAGACGAAGCTCGGCAAGGGAAGGCCGGGATGGCATATCGAATGCTCTGCAATGTCGATGAAGTATCTCGGCGCAACCTTCGACATCCACTCGGGAGGAGAAGACCTGATCTTTCCTCACCACGAGAACGAGATCGCTCAATCCGAGGCAGCCACGGGAAAGAAGTTCGTCAAGTACTGGATCCACTCGGGAATGCTTCTGGTGGGGGGCAAAAGAATGGCGAAGTCGCTCGGCAATTTCTATACGTTGAGGGACCTACTGAACAAGGGGTTTAGCCCTATCGCAGTCAGATATCTGCTAATGTCCGCACACTACCGCGGGCAGCTCAATTTCTCAGAAGAAGCTCTTCGTGATGCTAAGAGGTCGGTTGAGGCGCTGCGCTCCACATTCCAGCGTCTTCACGATCTTCATCCACAGGCAAGAAGAAACAACATCGAGCTCCGGAAGGTTCTCGCTAGCCAGAAGGTTGCATTCGAGAAGGCGATGGAGGATGATCTCAATACCCCCAGGGCGCTCGCTGCACTTCACAAGATCGCAAGAGCTGTCAATAGAGCCATAGGGCAAGGCGCAATATCGCAGGCCGATGCTATGGCAGCTCTGAAGGTGACCTCGCAACTCGACAGAGTATTCGGAATACTCGCTGAGAAGGCAGAGACTGGATCATTGTCCGATGAGGCGCAGCGCAAGATTAAGGAGAGGATGGAAGCGAGAGCCAGAAAAGACTGGGCAGCGGCAGACAGATTGCGAGCTGAACTGCTGGCAATGGGAGTAGTCATTGAAGACACCCCATCTGGAGCCGTCTGGAAAACCGACCCCCACTAGCCTCTCGCGAGCTAGACCTCCTACTTTGATTTCCGGTCATATTAAAGAGATCCTCGTTGTAGGCTTTCAACCCCATAATGCGATTCCTAACGGATCATGGAACACAATTCTGGAACGTACCCAGGAAGAAGAATCAAGCATCGACACATACTGGCTGCAGCAGAACATTAAACGTATTCTCGGAGGCATCAGCAAACTCACAACTTAGGGTAGGAGGGGCAGGATTCTGTTAGAGGAACTTTCCCTATGCTGGTCTTACTCGTGTCACCGCTATATCTTACTTGGTCGAGATATTGCGAGTGAAGCAAATGTGGTACACCTCAACTATCAAGGAGAAACATGTCAGGCCAAGCAGTTGTTTAGGTTCTATCCTTCCAGATTTTCAGAACTGGAACCACTTGGCTTCCTGTCACTCCCTCTATGGTTTTGATATTCATAGTGATGAAGTCTGAGAGTTGTGATGGTGTAGCGCTTCGTATCTTCAGTAGAAGGTCACCGTAAGTGTGGGTCTCGTAGACACCCAACACATTTTCCAAGTGGGCGAGGGCAGTTGCAACCTGGTGCATTAATGAGGGTACTACGGTTACGGCCACGAAGGCCATAGTGCCTAGGCCTAGATGTACTGGGTCCACTACAGCTCGAAATTCACCCAGCACTCCGGCCTTCCGAAGTCGCCGAACACGGTAGCGGATGGTCCCTTCTGCCACCTTGAGCTTCTTCGCCATCAACACAAATGGGGTGAGACAGTTCTCAGTCAGAATCTTGAGTATCCCCTCATCCAGCTCGTCCAAGGTTGCTCAACAAGTCCATTATGACGTTTTCCTTAAAAATGTGTATGTCAACTTACGAAATACGTAAATATTTGTTCTATTATTCATTATGGCGGTGAGAGCCATGAGGTTCCGATGGATTAGGAGCAGGTACGTGTACCTTGGCATCATAGCTGCGGTCCTTTCCATCGTTGGCTTGCTGGACAGATACTTCTCTCTGATGCCGTTCAGGGAACCGTACGGCTCGGACTTTGTCGCAGCCGCGTTGCTGATAGTTGGCTTCGTGCTGTTCGGGTATGGCTTCAAAATCTGGAAATGGCCGGTCTGGCTGGGCGCAGTACTAGTCATGATCAGCTTCACACTCGTGGCCCCAGCAACAGCAATCTGGTTCAGCTTGGCAGCCGGACTAGGAACCATCAGCTACGCCTACACATGGCAAACACACCAATCCAAACCGTCCAAGTAAGCGAGACCAACAGGAAAGGACCATCCCCCCTTTTTTTTGACACATCATAGAAAATTAGCCGTACCATCCTTTTTTCCTGAATCCGTTGCGCCTCGGATTACGTTCAACCATTATTCACCTGCCTTTGAGTCCAAAGGTAAGAAAACCATCGGGCGCATTATCGAAGAGATGCTGAAGGTGAAACTTGGTCGTCTAGAATTAGGTCGAGATAGATCAGAATGAAAAGAGGAAATTTCACGAATCATTGAAAAAAGGAAGTGAAGGCTGAAAAGATGATCGCTGATGAAAACGCCAGAGCGCAAGCAGTTAGAGTCGACTAAGAGCCTATCCTAAAACCATCTGTTTTCTTGACGTTTACTAGGTGATCTGGTTTGTGTGTTATGGATCTTCTTGTTGGGGGTGTTGATAGAAGGGCTAGGAAGTGTTGTGGTGATGGTGTAAACTGATTGCTATGGGTAGTAGGGTTCGCAAACGGAAGAGGAAGACGCTTGGAACGATTAGGCGTATTCCAAGCGACTTGTGGTTGGAGGTTCAACCTTTGCTGCCTCCTGAGAAGAAACCTGGCACGAATGGGCGTCCTGTGGTACCTTTCAGGAAGGTTCTGGACGGCATACTGTTCGTGCTGCGGACTGGTTGCCAGTGGAAGGATTTGTCAGCGGACTATGGTTCAGGCTCCACATGCCATAAGCGTTTTCAAGAGTGGGTTAGGATGGGCGTCTTCCATAAGCTGTGGGTGAAGCTGCTGGAACGGTATGATGAGCTTAGGGGTATCAGGTGGGAGTGGCAGTCGCTGGACAGCCTCTCTGTGAAGGCTCCTTTGGGGGGGAAGCCACGGGTCCTAATCCGACGGATAGGGCCAAGCTTGGCACGAAGAGGCATACCCTCACAGACCAGAGAGGCGCTCCTCTTTCCGTTCTGATCACCGAAGCCAATCTCCACGATATGAAAGCGGCAGCCCTAACTATGAAAGGCATAGTCGCTCGCAGACCTAAACCATCGCCTCAGAAGCCGCAAAACCTCTGCCTAGACAAAGGATACGACTTCCCAGAAATAGAGCGCGCAACCATCAAACGCGGCTACATACCCCACATCCGACACAGAGGAGAAACCGTTCCTACTCGCGACGGAAGATCTCGTCAAGCCAAACGGTGGGTAGTCGAACGAACCGGGTCATGGCATAACAAGTTCCGTAGGCTCCTCATCCGCTGGGAGAAGAAAGCACGCAACTACCTAGCCCTCACCCAACTCGCATGCTGCCTCACAATCTACCGACTAACCGTTTTAGGATAGGCTCTAAGCAAAGAAATCGAGTGTGGCTAGGGATCCTTGGATTACACAACTAACCTTCTTTATGCCTAAACTTGGAACGTCAGATCTGTAAACAAGAGTAAGTGAATCATCAAACCGATTAGAATGAGAGTGGCATTTTCAATTCCGTAGAATCTTCAGGTTATCAATCCTTGCTTGCTCTTGGTCTCGAGTATGCGGCGGGCAGACATTTCTCCTCTTAGGTTTGTGGCCATAATTTTCTTCACTTTGTCAGTTTCATGTTCGTTGCCGAAAGCCCACATCATTTTCACTAATGCGGTCTCGGCCAACATATCGCCGAGTGGGACGACTCCTATTCGCAGGAGGTCTCTTCCAGCCGAATAGACATTCATGTGTACTCTGCCCCAAATGCACTGGGAGCACATTACGACGACGATGCCGTCCTTGATGGCTCTCTCTATCGCAGGAAAGAGAGTTTCGCTCACGTGTCCAAGGCCTGATCCTTCGAGTACGATTCCTTTGTAGCCTGATGCGATAGCCCAATCGATAATTCCAACCGACATTCCGGGGTAGAATTTTAACAGAATAACGTTCGAATCAAATTGGGGTTTTATGGACCAATTTTCATCCTTTCGCCGTTTTTCTAACTCGTCGGAGTTCAGTGCGATCGAGTGTTCGAGCAGATCATAGTAGGCTAAGGGAGACGAGTTTACGCTTTCAAAGGCGTCTCTTCGGCTTGTGTGGCACTTTCTGACTTTCGTCGCTCTATGGACCGCGATTCTTTGGTCCGAAATCCAATCATGCATTGCGACGACGACTTCAGCAAAAGGTGCCTTTGCAGCTATGGCTGTCGATGCCATTAGATTCGTGGCAGCATCGGAGCTTGGGCGGTCAGATGACCTTTGTGATCCCACCAGCACGACAGGGACTGGAGGCTTATTGAGCGCGAAGCTGAGGGCTGCAGCGGAGTATCCGAGCGTGTCGGTTCCATGAGCGACCACTACTCCTTCGATCCCACGGTTTATTTCTTGTGCGATCGATGTGGCAATAGACGACCACTGTTTTGGCCCAATGTTTTCGCTGAAAATGCTAGAGACGACTCTTGCCTCGACGTTAGCGATTTCGGCTAATTCTGGAACGACGCTGTAGAGGTCTTCAGCGTCAAGCGCTGGCTGAACGGCTCCTGTTCTGTAGTCCACTTTGCTGGCTATTGTTCCGCCTGTGCTGATTATTGATACCTTTGGAAAGTCATCGCTTCGAGGTGGCAACGGCGGTCGCGTGAAATGTGGTTCAGCACCCTTACCTGTGACAGTTATTCGAGTGGCCTTGTCAATCTGGATCCCAATATTGTAACCTGTTCTCAACTTGACGACTAAATAATAGTCCTCGCGCCCCGTTTGAAATCGTGGCATGAGGAGGCCGTCTATGACTTCGTCTCTTCCATCTCTCTTGACTTGAACACTAATCCTGTCTCCTACCCGAGCCCCAGCTTCGGACAAGATGTCACGTGCCATTCCGAAATAACCATACAATGGATCGTTATACAACTCACTTCTGCTGGGTGGCTAGGAATGGGATGGCGCCTTAAGACATTACTCATTCAGCGATGAGATCATCGATGAACATCAACGTCTTCTCTAAAACCAAGTATTCGGTAGACCTAGGTGCAATAGTCAAGGTCCTTGGAAGCGAGTTCTCAAAGGTTAGTCCAAACCTTCCCATCGGCTACTCGATCTTTCATTTGGTAGATGTGGGCGATCCGTTTGTAGTTGCGTGGTCTCCCACATGCTAAGCTGCAATGGACATCAAGCTCTTTGGAACTAGATGTGAAACATGATCATGGTGGTCAGACAGAACATCTTGGGAAGGGGCTAGACCCAGATAGTTTGTTCTTGGCCGAAGCGGAGGCATGTATTGAACGACGGCACGACTATCTGAAGACTAGAGGCATAGAATTGGAATCATTCCCTGGAGGGAATACTTATAGCCTGGTCAATATCTCTGGCAACCTTTTTCAGATTCTCGAAGACTCTCTCAATATCTCTCTCAACTTCAATAATAGTGGTTTCGATGCTTGGCGCTCTTATCCTGTACGTGCCTTCGCTCTACAAGAAGACCTGAACTGATCATTCTGTTCAGATGGTGGACTATCGTCGCTATGCTGCTTTTTTTGTGAGGCTTCGTTGAAGTGCGTGTCACAGGCGTCCTATCGCGGCGTAGGCAATCAAGAGGAAACCTGATGTCTTTCTGTAGCGTATCGAACGGTTAGGAAGAGGCGCTGATAGAACCGTAAACGAGTAGGTGGGTTTTCGATTGTTGTGGTGAGGTTATGTCTTCGTTATGAGCGAATGCATTTTGGTTAGGTCCTGTTTGAATGGGGTTAGCGTTTTTGGGACGTTAATTTCTATGGGGTCGCGGAGGGTTAGTTTTCTTTCTTTTTTGATTCTCCATATGTCTTGGTTGAAGGCAAGTATCTCTTCGGTGTAGCGGCTGTAAGCTTTGGGCCATGCAGAGTTTGGAAATCTTTCTAGGTGGATGCTATGTTGGGAGTAGAGTTGTTTCCAGAGATGGTCAGTTATGAAGGGAGTTATGGGTGCAAGGATGAGAAGGATGTTCTTTAGGACGGTGTGCAGGTTGACCCAGGCAGCTCTTTGCTGTCTTTTCGTGAAGCCTTGCCCATAGGCTCGAGGTTTGACCATTTCTACGTAATGTGAGGCGAAAGTTTCCCAGATGAAGTCGCGTGTTCCGGTTGCTGGAATGAAGAAGTTGAAGTCAGCGTATCCTTTCTTGCTGCGCTCTATCAATTTCGCCAATTCGGAGAGTATCCATTTGTCGCTTGCCATCAATGAAGAGCTCTTTGCGTATGGAAAAGATGAGATGAAACGGGATATGTTCCAGATTTTTGTGAGGAACTTGTGAGCCGCTGCAATTCTGAGTTCGGAGCATCGGAAGTCTGATCCGTGTGTTGCTTCTGATGCGCTCCAAAACCTGAAAGAGTCAGCCCCGAATTTTTCTAGGATTGGTTGTGGGTTTACTACGTTGCCTTTGCTCTTGTGCATTGCTTGGCCTTGTTCATCCATGCCAAGGCCAGCTATCCATGCGCTTGTGAAGGGGGGTCTTCCGGTAAGTTGGTAGCAGCGTAGAATAGAATAATGAAGCCAGGTTCTCACGATATCTTTGCCTTGCGGTCTGATCGTTGCTGGGTAGGTCTGCTTGTATAATTTTTCGTTTCGCGTGTAGTGGGTGATGAAGAGAGGTGAAATGCTTGAATCCATCCAAGTATCGAATGTGCGGTCGTCCCCTTTGAATTGGGTTGAGGAGCATATGGGGCATTGGGAGACAGGCGGGGGGTCTTTCCACGGGCGGTAATACTTTCCTTCCTCTGGGAGGATCTTCTGTCCACAATTCGTGCAATACCAGACTGGGATCTCGGTTGCGTACACTCTGCGTCTTGAGATTGGCCAGTCGATTATAATTGAATTCAGCCAGTCCGTGAGAATCTGTCGGTTGGATTCCGGGTAAAATGTGATCTTCTTAGCTAACTCTCTGAGTTTAGGTAAGAAGTCGAGCTGTTTTAGGTAGTATTCCTTCATGGGTACTATTTCGATGGGGGTTCCACTGCGTGAGCAAACAGGTGTTCTATGGTTGATGCTTTCCGCTCTGACGAGCAGTCCTTGATCTTTAAGCTCCTGAATGATTTTTGCTCTTGCCTCGTTAATTGGCATTCCTTTGTATGGGCCGGCTTCTTGAGTCAGTCGGCCATCTTGGTCAGTCGCAATTATCTCTGTAAGGCCGAGCTCCCGAAAGATGAGAACGTCTGTGTAATCTCCATAGCTGCAGATCATAACGGCACCTGATCCAAATTCCGGCTTTGCACTGGGATGCGGTTTGATCTCAACCTCGCGCCCGTAGATCGGTACAACGGCATGTTTCCCATGAAGCAATACGTATCTAGTGTCCGTAGGATTCACGATTACGAGTTGACAGCTACAAACTAATTCCGGTCTCGTAGTGGCGATTACAAGGTCTTCCCCGGTCTCTTTAACTTTGAAACGTATGTATACGAGTTGCGTTGGAATTTCTTTGTACTCGACTTCAGCGTCTGCTATGGTTGTTCCACATTCATGGCAGTAGTTGTTTGGTCTTGAAGCCTCATAGATCAAGCCTCTATTCCAAAGTTCGATGAAGCTGTCCTGCGTTAGTTTTCTATATTCCTCTTCATCCGTTCGGTACTTGGATTGATAATCGCAGCTTAAGCCGATCTGTTTCATTGTCATAAGCATTTTTCTTTCGAGATCATCGAGTGCTTGCTTGCAGAGCTCAATGAATCGTTCTCTCGGAGTATCACGCATTCGAATCTTGAAGAGACTCTCTGTATAGATTTCTACGGGTAAACCGTTCCTGTCGAAACCGATTGGAAAGAGCACTCTTTTTCCTAGCATTCTGTTCGCTCTTGCGATCATGTCAATTTGGGAGTATTGAGCCACCGCACCGATATGCCATGTGCCTGAAGGGTAGGGAGGGGGAGTATCGATGACAAATGGTTTCTCGTGCCGCAGGGGGTTAAACTTGAAAATATTCTCATCCTGCCAAGATTTGAAGATCTCTTCTTCTACATGATGGTCCCAACTCTTCTCAGTAATTCTTGGCATGAACTTCTTGCCTTCATCTGGTCTTGAACTCATCCTGCATCACATTTGGAGGAACTGTCGAATCATGTCTAACTTGAGTGTTCAATCAGCTCCACGACACTTATTGATAAGTAGTTACCGCATCTTACACCCCAACGGCGTGTGCCTCTCCAGGTTCAGTCAAGTGGTTCCATAATCCAAAATGTTTCGCAATAAAACCAGGAATTAGAAAACTATTCGCGTGAACATGATGCGTGTTGCTGGTCGTGTGCAATCCTTGTGTTGAAGAAAGAGACGTTTTTCTATTCTCATTCAGATATTATCAAAGATACTTTCTGAGTGCGATTGCGTTGGAGAAATCGTGGTTAAGGAACTGGCCTGATGGTGTTCCTCAATCCCTGCATTACCCTACGATCTCATTAGGAGAAGTGCTTAGGAGATCTGCATCAGAGGCGCCTGATAAGATCGCCTTGCGTTATTTCAGCACCAAATTGACTTACAAGGAACTCGATGGATTTGTGGATAGGTTCGCTACGGCATTACAAGATCTCGGGTTGAATAAGGGCGATCGCGTCGTAATCTACCTACCTAACATTCCGCAATTCGTCATAGCATATTATGGAACGTTGAGAGCAGGTGGCGTTGTTGTCACTTGCAGTCCCCTCTACAAGGAGAGGGAGTTTCGCCATATCGTTAACGACTCGGGCGCCAAGATCTTGGTTGGTTGGGATAGGCTCTACTCCTACGTGCGATCAGTCAAAGATGAAACCAAGCTCACCAGCATTATGACCACAAATGATGCTGACTATCTGAACTCGCAGTTTTCAGCAGGAAGTGTCGAGTCTTATGATTGTTCAGGCGCCCAGAACATGAAGAATCTCCTTGACAAATATGATGAAGAACCAAAGCTCGTTCACATTGAACCTAAAGATGATTTAGCCCTGCTCCAGTACACGGGCGGAACTACTGGGGTTCCTAAAGGAGCTATGCTGACACACTGCAATCTGGTTGCTAACTGTGTTCAATTTGCGACATGGTGTAAGCTGCGGCCTGAAGACGTGCACCTATCAATCCTACCATTGTTTCATATCTACGGAATGACTGTGGCCATGAACGTTCCAATCTATACAAGGTCCACGATGATTCTTGTCCCAGACGCGAGGGATACAGAGGCTGTTGTCAAGGTGATTGATGAACGTAGGCCCACCGTCTTTTGTGGGGTTCCAACAATGTATGTTGCACTCCTGAATCGAGTCGACATAAGACAACATGACCTGACCTCGATTCGCCTCTGCATCTCTGGAGGCGCCCCGCTTCCGGCTGAGGTTCAGAGGAGGTTTGAGGAACTCACTGGAGGGAGACTCGTTGAGGGTTACGGCCTGTCGGAAACCAGTCCCGTTACACACGTGAATCCCACAGATAAGCCGGAAAAGAATCGCCCCGGATCAATCGGGATACCGATCTCAGACACGGAAGCTAGAGTTGTCGACCTAGAGACTGGAGAGAACGATCTTCCTTCAGGCGAACCGGGCGAATTAGTCATCCGTGGCCCCCAGGTGATGGTGGGCTACTGGAAGAAGCCTGAAGAGAACAGGATAGCGCTTCGTGATGGTTGGCTTTACACGGGAGACATAGCAACAATTGACTCGGACGGATACTTCCGAATCGTCGACCGAAAGAAGGATATGATCAACGTATCTGGGTTGAAGGTTTGGCCAAGAGAAGTTGAAGAAATACTCTACGAACACTCAGCCATCAAAGAAGCAGCAGTCATAGGTGTACCTGACGAAAGAAGCGGTGAAGCCGTGAAAGCATATATCGTTTTGAAAGATGGCTACATAGGAAAAATCACCACTGAAGAGATAATGAAGTTCTGTAATGAAAAGATCGCCTCCTACAAGGCACCGAAACTGATCGAATTTAGGAGCGGACTCCCCAAGACGCCCGTCGGAAAAATATTGAGAAGAGCATTACAGATGTGAACCGCAAGAACCGCTAGTCTGAGAGGAATAGCTTACTAACACGTCAATTCCGCACTTCGAGGAGATCACGCTCTCGTAACTTCGGCCGAAAGGTTCAGTCGTGATATCTTATAATGCCGATACAAAAAAAACCCGAGCCTGAACAGTAATGAATTTGTGGCGCGAGGAGCTTCTCACGCACCAAAGCTGGATTTTGAGTGGTATTCGCACCTTATTAGGCTCGAATCCCCGCGGGCCCGCCATAAGCGTAAATGGCCATGAAAAACGGGTATATGATGTTCTGAACGGCGGTGCTTTCATGATTTTCTTGGCCGTCGCGGTTGATTTCAAGGCGTGTCGTCAAAAATTTCTTCAATAGCCGGACATTAGGTCTTACCAGATCAGCCCATGATCGGAGGCTCATTAGATAGCGGCCTGTTAAAGGAGGCCCAATTTGTAATCTGCCCGCCGCTATTTGGATATGGCCCCTCGGTCTGCTTGAACGAGCATGTGCGCTAGTTTGCGCGTTTGGTTGGAACAATCTGCGGAATGGTACTGGTCCGTTGTGAACCAACTATTTCCATCACAAGGCGTTGTCTACTCTGAGGATAGAGGTACACGTTGCTTCCTGCCTCGATGCCCATGCTTTCGACTATTCCTTCAGGTAGTTGGAGACACAGCTGACCTCGCTGTTCCTTAACAACCTCTTTGAACAATTGGCGGTTTTGCATTAGTTGCTCCAGTTTCCTCACACTTAGTCCCTTCCGCTCAATTAACTCAGAAAGTTCCAGTTGGGAGTTCTTTGAGGGTATTCTTGCAAGAATCTCGCAGTGGCTGGGTTTGATGCGTCCATTCTCTTGAATTCTGCGTGCGACATCGGGATGGAGTCTGCGAATCAAGCCAACTCTATCGGAAACGTAACTGTCGCTTTTGCCAACTCGCTTTGCTATCGAATTTATCGTCCATCCACGGTCAATGAGCTTTATGTAGCCTCTGGCCTCTGTCAGAGGATTGATAATGACGTTACGTTGAAGGTTCTCAACTACTCTCAGCAGGAATCCTTCTTCGTCGTTCATCTCTCTTACATCAGCTGGGATCGATTTCCAGTCAAGTCGCTTGCAGGCTTCGAGACGGTGATTGCCGAAGACAACCTCGTAGGAACCGCGATGAGGTCTGACTAGGATTGGCTGGAGGAGGCCGTTCGACTCGATGGATTTCGCTAGTTCTTCAACCGTGTTCCTGTCGATTCTTCTCAAAGGTTCGGGGCTCGGCCTAATGCTTGCGGTAGGTATGCGTTCCAATTGATGATCCTAGCAGGAGTATTACGAGCCGCCTAAATATGAAATATTGGGATGTATCATGTCTTAATAATTGCTCATGTCTTCTGCTTTATATATTGTATATACTGGCCCTTATGCTCACCCTTGTCAAACACGCAAACATCTTCGCTAGTCTCAACTCGCTTGAGAGTCAAAGAAAGAGCAGTCTCCAAGTATCCGTGAATCAACGCTGAAGGAAGATAAGGTTCGGCGATGATAATCTGCTCATCCGTGACCTTGTACGTTCCCCAGCCACCCACTTGAAGCATCTGAGTTGCAGCCTTGTGGTTCTCGGGCAACGTAGTATCCAACCCCTCGGATACCAGCGCCGTATCCCTCAGAGTCTGGCCCATACGTCGACCAATTTCATAGAGTTCTTCCTCGGTCCTTCCCCGAAGCAGCTCCCTCAAGCTGCCACTACTGATCAACCCCTGTCTGACTCCATAAAGAATGATCACAGATCCATTCCATTTGTTCATCTGAAGCTTGATGAAATTCTCCAATGCTCGAACGACGATCTCACGCCTATTACGCACACCACCGGAGTCGACTAATTCATCAATGAAATCGAGAATGTGTTGTGGTATATCGAAGGTTGTGACGGGCATCTCAATCAGTTGAAATAAAGTGGCTGCAATTATATCGTTTTCCCATGTCCAAACCAGGAATTTTTCAAACACCCTAGTACTCAGCGAATTTCAAGATTCCACACGTGTGGATGATTGCGCTCGAATACGGCACAACTTGGCAGAGAAATCCTTGGATTCAGATAACTCAAACATAAGCGTCCATGGTCGGAGGTCTCAGTTCTGGTAATTTTCAGAATCCTATATATCCGCGCCGAGCAACGAGCGTTAGGTTTTCTGCGCTCGAATCGGAGGACAGCTTAACGTGCGTTTGTATGAATTTCAGGCTAAGCGGATTTTTCAGAAATACGGAATCGCTATTCCCAATGGTCGCGTGGCCAGATCCATTGATGAAATCGCTCAAGTCTCAGAGCTCTTCAAGAAACCTCTCGTGTTGAAAGTCCAAGTCTTAGCTGGTGGACGCGGATTGGCCGGCGGGGTGATATTTGTTCAGGAATCAGATGATGTGACAAAGTTGGGGTCGCAAGTACTGAACCGGGTGGTGGGAGCTGAAAGACCAGCAGCGGTTTTGGTCGAAGAGAAACTTACGGCAATTAGGGAGCTCTACGCGGGCGTAACGTGGGATTACAAGCGTAAGTGTGCGGTTTTGATAGGTTCCTCGCGAGGAGGAGTTGACATAGAGACTGTCGCCAAGGAGCATCCTGAAGATGTTGTCAAACAAACAGTGGATCCATTCGTGGGATTCAGCGCCTATCAAGCCAGAACGATTGCTGGAATGATTGGACTGAAGGGTGATCAACTTGGTCAGTACGTGAATGCATTGACTGCTCTATGGAGAATTTTCCAGCAACACGACGCAGAGCTGGTTGAGGCAAACCCACTGGCACTGCTTCAAAGCGCAGACATGGTGGCACTCGATGCCAAGATTGTGCTAGATGACAAGAGCCTATTCAGACAGTTACCGTTACTCGCAGAGCTCGAAGCGCTACCGAGGTCAACATCTGCAGGACTCGAATATCGTCGTTCTCGTGCAAAGGAGCTAGGAATTCCCACCTACATCGAAATGCACAAAGGTACATTGGCCATTGTTGCAGACGGGGCGGGATCCGGAATGCTGGCGCTCGATTTGGTTATGGATCTTGGCGGCAAGACACGGGTCTACTGTGAGATGGGTGGCGAAATTACATCTGATTTGATGGAGAAAACGATGATGACCAGTCTGTCGCTGGAAGGCGTTAGGGTTCTTCTGATCAATTTGATTGGAGGCTTGAACCGCATGGATGAGATGGCAGTAGGGATCACAAACTACCTCTCAAAGAATCCCTCGAAAGTTCCAGTAGTCGTGAGGATGAGCGGGACAAAGCAAGAGGAGGGCCGAAAGATATTAGCAGCCAGTGGAGTAGAATTTTTCGATGACCTCAATCAAGCCGTAGAAAGGGCCGTGAAGTCTAGCCGGGGCAATTAAATGGCAATACTCGTCGACAAGAGAACAAGGGTGCTCGTACAAGGTATCACCGGCAGAATTGGTTCATTTCAGACCAAACTTATGATCGAATATGGTACCAACGTGGTTGCGGGCGTAACACCTGGGAAAGGAGGCCAAACGATTCATGGGGTTCCGGTATTCGACTCAGTGCTGCAAGCGGTAAAGGACACGAAACCGGACGTTTCGATATGTTTTGTTCCGGGGCCGTACGCGTGTGATGCGGCCATGGAGGCAATAGACGCAGGTCTCCGATTGGAGGTCGTCTTAGCTGAAGCCGTTCCACTCCCAGATGCAGTAAAGATGGTTGCTTTTGCTTCGGCAAGGAAAGCCTTCATTATTGGGCCTGACACTGCTGGAATTATCTCTCCGGGGAGTGCGAAACTAGGTGTTCACCCACACCGCCTGTTCTCTGAAGGTCGGATTGGAATTGTGTCAAGAAGCGGCGCCCTTTCGTATGAGACAGCTAAAGTCTTGACTGAAAACGGCTTGGGGCAGTCGACAGTAGTGGGTGTGGGTGGCGGACCTGTATGGGGACTTACGCATCGTGATGCACTCGAAATGTTCAGGGCCGATCGTGCTACGGACGCCGTAGTCCTGCTGGGAGAGATTGGCGGACATATCGAAGAAGAGGCCGCCGAATACATTAGCACCGGATTCCCGAAGCCCGTTGTCGCGTTGGTCGTAGGAAGGGCAGCTCCGCCGGGTCAGAAGATGGGTCACGCAGGAGCCATCATAGAGCGGGGAAGAGGTTCTGCTCAGGACAAGATAGTTGCTCTCAAACGTGCTGGAGCAATTGTTGCACATTCACCGAGAGAGATAGCGTCGATTATGAGAAACGAGCTGAAGTTCTAGTCGAAATCTCTGATTGGTCTGGAATAGGTTAAAACCGGCATGTTGGATGATCACAGATTTCCAGCCAAGAAATCCACTCATGATAATGATTGCAAACTGCTAAATTGGTAATTCATGACGGGCGTCATAGAAGGGAACACCAATTACAACTGATCATCAACTCGCGACCACGACTCCCAGACAGACAGGCCGCATAAAGAAACGGCACAAAGTGAAAATTGATGAAAAACTGTGTAAGGGCTGCTACTTCTGCATCAGATTCTGTCCTATGGGAGTATTCGTTAGGTCAGATGTAATTGGCGAATTGGGATACAACCTTGCCAAAGTGGAATTTCCTGAGAAATGCAGCGGATGCAAAGCCTGCCTTCTCTATTGCCCAGACATGGCTGTAGTGGTCGAGGAAGAAAAGGAAGGCGCCGGAAACTGATCGCCACTCGTACAGATCTACAATTCATGTTAGGTAATCATGCAATAGTCGAAGGAGCGATAGCCGCAGGCTGCAAGTTCTTCGCTGGTTACCCAATAACTCCGGCAAATGAAATCTCAGAACGAATGGCGCAACGTATGCCTGAAGTTGGTGGACGATTTATACAGATGGAAGATGAGTTGGGTTCAATCTACGCTGTCTGCGGAGCTTCCCTAGCCGGAAAGAAGGCTATGACAGCAACCGCCAGTGCAGGTTACAACTACATGCAGGAAGGCATTGAGTACGCCGTGGCCGCAGAGATACCTATTGTCATCGTGGACGTGATGAGGCAGAGAGGTGAGAACTTTCCAACGCAGTCGGACGTTATGCAGGCTAGATACGGCGCTGCAGGAGATCACGAGATGATAGTTCTTACTCCGTCGTCAGTGCAGGAACTTTTCGATCTAACCTTTGAGGCCTTCAATCTTGCTGAGCGATTTCGTAACCCCGTGATAGTTCTCTCAGAAGCGACCATAAGTCTCATGCGTGAGGGCATCAGAATTCCCCGCCCCGAAGAGCTGAAGGTCCTAAACAGAAAGAAACCGATCGTACCCCCAGAGGAATTCATGCCCTTCAGGGCCGAGGAAGACCTAGTGCCGCGTATGTCTGAATTCGGTGACGAATACAAAGTATTGTACACACATAACCCTCATGACGAACGAGGACGAATAGCTTGGACACCTAAACTATACGAAGACCTCTACAATCGGATAACCAAGAAGATCGCTGACAAAGCCGACGAAATCGCTATGTTCGACGCACAGATGACTGACGATGCGAAGGTTGTTGTTATCGCCTATGGGAGCGAATCCCGAGGATGCGCTGAAGCCGTGAGGTTAGCTAGACGTAAGGGCATCAAGGCAGGCATGTTGAAACTGAAGAACATATGGCCCGTTCCGGCAAAGGCTATCAAAGACTCGACCCACCATGCCTCGAAAGTTTTGGTTCCAGAGATGAATACGGGCAGATATTACCACACCATCAAAGAAGTCGTGGGATGCGATTGTGAGGTGGTCTCGCTACCAAAGAATCAGGGACGAATACACTCGCCAGAAGAAATTCTGGAAGAGATCAAGAGGGCACGATGATGGAGCATCCCAACCTCAAGTACATTCGAGGTAAGAAACTCCCACACATGTTCTGCCAAGGTTGCGGTTGCGGACAGATTCTAAACGCATTGTTGTTCGCAATCGATGAGCTGAAACTGGACACGAATAAAATGGTTGCAATTGGCGGGGTAGGATGCAGCTCCAGAATCCCAGCGTATCTGGACATGTATGCAATACACGGAATTCATGGAAGGAATCTCGCCTATGCAACAGGGGTCAAGCTCGCAAAACCGGAATTGAAAGTTGTCGTGCTCACAGGAGATGGGGATTGCGGAGCTATAGGGGGCAATCACCTTATTCACGCGGCGAGACGGAACCTCGATGTCACAGTCATCATGGACAATAACGGAGTCTACGCAATGACTGGCGGGCAGGTAGCACCTACAACTGCTTCTGGCCTGTACACAACGACAACTCCGAGCGGTAACATTGAGAGACCGTTCGACATTTGCAAATTAGTAGAAACCGCGGGTGGCACATACATTGCCAGATGGACCACGGCGCACCCCGCAGCTCTCATACGAGCTATCAAACAGGCATTAACTCATCGAGGCTTCGCTTTTGTTGAGGTTGTCTCACAGTGCCCAACAATCTACGGACGATACTCATTGGGACTGACAGATCCTGTGAAGAACATCGAGTTTCTCAAAGAGAACTCGGTGACTCGTGAGCAGGCTGCAAAATTGTCCACCGAACAGCTGATTGGAAAGATCGTCATCGGAAAATTCGTTGACAAAGAGCTTCCAACTCTTGAGGACTGCTATCAGCAAATGGAACGAAAAGTTGCGGCAGGTGTCTCCACCTGAAGGTACCATCAGAGCACAAAGCAACAATCAAGATTGCTGGTTTCGGTGGACAGGGCGTCGTACTGGCTTCGATCATACTGGGTCGAGCAGCAATACTGGACGGAAAATACTCAACGCAAGTCGCCTCCTACGGATCCGAATCGCGTGGCGGCGAATGCAAAGCAGAAGTTGTAATCTCTGACAATCCGATAGACTACCCCTTGGTGGATCGGGTAGAGACACTTGTCGTGATGTCTCAACCGGCGCTAACCAAGTATGTGGGTGATCTTCTTCCTAGCGGAACTTTGCTGGTGGACCCTGACATGATAAAAGAGGCGCCTGAACGACCCGACATAACCTTAGTCAAGATCCATGCAGCCAAGACGGCTGACAATCTCGGTCGTCGGATATTCGAAAATATCGTGATGCTAGGCGCTTTACAGGCTAGAACAAAGGTCGTTTCAAGGGAGTCGCTCTTCGCAGCGATAAGGGAATATGTTCCCCCCAAGACCGTTGATTCCAACTTAAAGGCCGCACATGAAGGGATTCAATTAGCTTCGTGACTATAACTGGAGATTGTGAGTAGAATGTATGCGACCGGACTGAAATGCACTAGTTGTGGCAAGAATTACGGAAATGATGAAAGAATTTCCGTCTGTCCAAAATGTCAGGGGCTTTTGGAAGTAGAATATGACTTCGAATCGATGAAGAATGGGTTCAAGAAGAACGACTTAGCGAAACCAGCGATGGCGGGTATGTGGAGATATGCGAAGGCTCTTCCTATTCGGCCTGAATCCATAGTGACCCTTGGAGAAGGGTTCACTCCACTCGTGCAGACAAAGAAGATTGCGCCTGAAATCAATCTCATGGTGAAGCTTGACTATATCGCACCAACAGGTTCTTTCAAAGACAGAGGATCTACAATCGTAGTATCGAAAGCCAAGGAACTGAAAGTTCCAATAGTGGCAATTGATTCAACGGGAAATGCTGCAGCTTCTGTTTCCACATATGCAGCGAAGGCCAGTATCCCATGCTACGTATTCATACCAGCCTACACAGAAAACGAAAAGGTAGTCCAAGTATCGACAACCGGCGCAACAGTAATCAAAGTGAAAGGCACACGGGGAGATACGCACGACGTAATAGAAGCTGCGTACCGAAGATTCGGTTGGTATTATTGCGGATTCATGGTTAGTCCCTATGCAATTGAAGGAACGAAGACAATTGCATATGAAATATGTGAGCAACTGAACTGGAACCCACCAGATTGGATTGTTTTCCCAGTCGGAACGGGAAGCGGCATAGTTGGCTGCTACAGAGGGCTTCAGGAACTGCATAAACTGGGCTGGATAGACCATTTGCCGAAACTCGTGTGCATTCAGGCGGAGGGCTGTGCACCAATCGCAGGCGCGCATAAGCAGGGCTTATCGGATATTCTTCCAGTAAAATCCCCGGAGACTGTGGCCGAGGGACTTGCAGTCGGCGCACCGCCGAAAGGGAAATTGGCGCTGGAAGCGATACGAAGAACCAGTGGACTTGCTGAGGTGGTCAACGACAAAGAGACTCTTGAGATGTCCAGTATGCTTGCAGCGCAGGAAGGCTTGTTCGTCGAAGTATCTTCGGCTCCTTCAGTTGCAGGCGTTCTGAAATTAATGAAAATGGGAATAATCGACAAAGGAGAGACAGTGGTCTGCGAGTTAACCGGAACCGGTCTCAAGAGTCACGGTGAATATGCAAAGATGGCGCGACCCGCATACGAAATTGAACCTAACTTGGGCTCTCTGCTCAAAACGGTGAAGATCTAGGGATTCTTCCAGGTTTCAATCAGATCTTCCGATGTGACAACATCATATCGTCTCTCGAAAACCGTCATCGTTCCCTCATGACTTTCTCTGCAAAATGAGGCAACACAATCCTTCACAATGACGGTAATGTAGCCAAGAGAGTATGACGCGTCTCTGACCGTTGATTCGATGCACCCATCAGTCTGGCAACCAGTCACCACCAGCGTTTTGACCTTACTATTTCTCAACAGTAAATCAAGAGGTGTACCGAAGAAGGCGCTGTTTCGAGTTTTTCTAATTACGATATCCGACGGCACAGGCTTCACATCATCAATGAACTGAGCCCCCCAAGTTCCTTCGACAACGGATCTCGGCAGGTGCTTTGGGTCTGATTGCTTGTAGATCTTCAGCGCCATTCGCGTATCTGCGTCAGATACGGCAACCTCAGGTAAGCGGGTTGCCTGCGTATAGATTACCATTACGTGCGCCTTTCTTGCAGCATCGAGCAATGGTTGCAACTTTTTGAGCACCGGAGGATAAGCAGAAAAGTCGTAGATTGATTGATCGTACCCCATTTTTCCGATTGCGCCTTCCTTCAGGCAAAGGTCATTCTGCGGGTCAACAACCAACAATGCAGTATGTCTGGGATGAACTAGTTGGTGAGGGTCCGCTGTGCTAAGATTGGTTTCAGACATAACATCGCCTCATTGAATTTCAAAAGGCGGTTTTGAGTCCATAATTGCCTTCCGGTACAGAATCGTTAGTTCATTTTCTCGTGGTCATCGAGATATAACCGAGTTTCTCTAGGGAATTCAAGAACCGCAATACGTGCCTTTCTTGCAAACGCACTTGGTACTGAAAGGAGACTGCTTTTGTTATGTGGCTGACCGAACGACGACCGTCGACCAGGTTACCGATCTCGCTGGAAATTGGGACGAGCGCATAGAATTTCAATGATGGATCGATCTGAGTCATCTCAGCGTAAAGTAACTTCAGTTCCTCATAGCCTAGACCTGCGAATCGCGGAAAAACGCTAACTTTCAGGCGTCTTGGCACAATTCGTCGTGAAACTCTATCAAGTGGTCGCTTCCGCGGCGATTTGCTCTTTGTCAACGTTCTCTTCGCCAAGTCGCTATCTTTCAGTAACAGGCGACGAGTATTGTCAATAGTCTTCTTGAGTCTGGGGATATTTCGCGTGCCAAGTCTTAGAACACTCTTGATCGCTGTAAGGTCTCTTTCGATCAAGTAATCTATTTCTTCAGTTGCTCTTTTCCCGTCTCTATCCTGGAGCATCACTTGGCTGATCCGCCGTTTTGCTCGAGACGCAATGATGCGGATGATATCCTCAGGAGTCTGAGCATTTTCTCCAGATAGTAGGGACGCGATGCTGGCTATGGCAGAGCCAGAGAAATTGAAAGTTCTCGGGTCAGTCTTCGCTGTGTCGAGAGCCTGTGTGTGAAAATAAGTGTCAGGCCATGACATTATCAGAGGACATGGAATACCAAGTGCAGTTAATGCGCTGTTGTCGCTCCAAGGCGTGTAAGGCAGCTCGATAAATCGTGATAGTGGTATTTCTCTGGTTGACTTGTAGGGGGGCTCTCCTTCACCTTGAAGGTCGGTGAACACTTGTGAGGCTAAGTCATTCACGAATGATGCGGTGGAGTCAGGAGTTCTGTAGAGCACTATCGATGAATTACATTTCTCCTGATCATGGCCAACACTATCAAGGCATAAGGCAGCTATCGTATTCGATATTTGCTCACCGTGAGCGGCAAAATAGGCCGACACCCCGTACCCTTCGGCTCCTACAAGAAATCTGATCTTGCGAGATAACTTGCCGAGTTTGTTTTCGCGTTCCAATTCCCGAAGAGTCCGAGCAATCTCAATCATGGCAGCTGGTCCCGAGGCGCAGTTGGCACCGGGTTTTGTTGCTGAAATGTGCGAGATCAGCAAGACCTGCTGTTTAGCGTTGGTGTCACCTAATGCCCAAACTAGGTTCTCCCCAGTTCCTTCGAACATCTTGGTTTCTATGCGAACACGCACAATAACGCGCCCTTCGTGACAGAGATTACGTAACTTTTCTCCCTGTTTGTGCGATAATGCGATGCCCCAGGAATCGTTTCTTTTGGGCTCAAGTCTAAACAGTTGCACCAAGTCAGGTTGACTTACACGTGTTCGGAAGCGCGGTTGTTGATATAGTAGGCAATCAGTCAGTATTCCTATCGCACCGAATTTCTCAACGGCAAGGGAATAGATTCTGGACGCAGAATGCTGTTCGCCGTCTCCCGCTGCAAGGGCAATTTTCCTTGAGACATTAACCTTATCGTAATCACTCTCATCCACTCCCTGTCCGACATTAACGATTTCGGCTTCAACGCCTTCCGGAGGCGTTGAGGCTGACCACCACATCATGCAAGTTGGTGTCTCTAGGTATGTGGTCACGAGTTCTCTGATTGGTGATACGATCTCTATTCGAGCATCAACTGGTTCCCATGCGATAGCCATCTTGTGACCTAGGAGCTCTGTTTTTCCGTCAAGGGGATATGTCTCAACTTCTGTGTGGATACCGTAGTTTTCTAACTGGTTCCTTGCATATTCCAGTGCCTGATGGTACCCCGACGAACCCGCCGTTCGATAAAATCTCGTGATCTCTTCTACGTGTTTCTTTGCGTATTCTCCGTTGAATCCAGATCTTATCATGCCTACAATGTCTAGTCTATTCGTAACTCTCCACCTTGACCACTCGGTAACGTTTGCTTGTTCTCTAAACGGCTTCTGGTGGAACGCAAGTTATTTGTAGAGACAAGTTGGCAAGGCGGCTCTGTGTGGATTGAAATGAGCGCAGAAAGAAAGCTAGAGGAACTCGGAATCAAGCTTAGGAAACCAGCGAAACCTACGGCTGCACACGTACCGGCCGTGAGAGCCGGTAATCTTGTCTTCACATCCGGTCATGGCCCGAGTATTCCCGGGCGCGGAGAATACAGAGGCAAGTTGGGAAAGGACTTTACCATAGAGCAGGGATACGAGGCCGCAAAGAACTGCACAATCAAATGCCTGACCGCTATCAAGGATCTAATTGAGGATTTGGATAAAGTTGATCAAGTCGTTAAGGTTCTCGGGTTTGTTAATAGTGCAGACGGGTTCAATCAGCAACCCAAGGTTGTGAATGGCGCTTCAGACTTTCTTCTAACCGCATTTGGAGAAAAAGGAGGACATGCACGCTCTGCAGTGGGATTGAATGAGCTTCCAAGCAACATCGCAGTGGAAGTGGAGATGATAGTCAGCGTCAAGAATTAGCCTGTTCATCTAATTGTTGACTTATTATGAAGATGTCTGAATCAAACGTTTGCCGTCCGTCTTCGTTAAGTGAGGAAATGATAGTTGATTCCAAAGCCCCAAGAACTAAAGGACCTCGTATGCTCCGAAATAGAGCTCCATCGCGATCAACTAATCTCAATCGCAGATCAGATTCATGCACACCCTGAGATCGGGCATCAGGAGTACTTTGCTTGCAACCTTCTAACAACAGAACTGCAGAAAATTGGTTTTGAAATCGAACTCGGAATAGCAGATATGAAGACTGCTTTTCGAGCAACGCTTACTGGCAAAAGTGCCGCTCCGCGCATCGCAATCTTGGCTGAGTACGATGCTCTTCCTGAAGTTGGGCATGGTTGCGGTCACAACATCATTGGGGCTTCAGCCCTAGGTGCGGCGGTAGGTCTAGCCAAAATCATGGCGCGATTGCCTGGAACAGTATTGGTCTTGGGCTGTCCTGCCGAAGAGGAGGTTGAAAACTCAGGTGGAAAAGCGATCATGGTGGAGAACGGGGTCTTCAGAGATGTAGACTACGCCCTCCTGATACACCCTCACGATTACACCTACCTGAGGCGTTCCCGTTCAAACGCAAGAGGAGCCATTGAAATAGAGTTCAGATCAATTCGGAAAGAAGACGTTTATGTGGAAGACGATTTGCGAGGGCAGTTCATTGCAGGTGACAACACTCTAAACGCACTACTGGTTACTTTCGGCGCGGTCAACGCACTGCGACAACATCTAAGCCCGGACGCTAGAATTAATGGTGTGATTACTGACGGAGGAGGGTCACCTGACATGATCCCATCACACGCTGCCGCACGGTTCGTCATAAAGACCGCGAACCGCGAGAATCTCAGAGAGGTCGTGAAGCAATTAGAGAGGTGTGCTCGAGCAGCAGGACAAGCTACCAGCACGAACGTCTCTGTAAGAGAGTTTCGCCATCCGTTCGAAGACATGTACAACATTCCCAGCGGAATGCAGGCCTTCAAATCAAATCTTCAGGTTCTCGGTGTGCAGGTTGAAGACATTGGTCATCCAGGCAGGAGAAACCTTAGTGATGTGGGAAACGTGAGTCACATCGTGCCGACAATCTACACATTCATCGGATTGGGCCCTAAAGCTGCACGCCCACACACGGTAGAGTTCCGTGACGCTGCGAGATCAAAGGAAGCTCATGCCGCTCTGATCATCGCATCCAAATCGCTGGCAATGACTGCGATAGACCTACTCACAGACGCTGAACTCAGAAACCGGATGAGGCAAGAGTTCGAGCTGGGCCATCCCAAGTCATAACTATGCCATAACGCTCAATCCAGAAGCGCGATTTAGAGTGGAAGTTGTGATTTCATGAACGAAATCAGTATCGGAGACGTAACAGCTCAATCCGGAACGAAGAAGTTTGGATACTTACAAGTTCCCGGTGCGGCCGTAGAAAGGAACTTCGTCTACAAGCCTTTGATCGGTCCTCCAAGGCCGCGAGCCATGCTCATCCCGATCATGATCGTTAATGGTTCTAGTGATGGTCCAAGACTGGGGATAGTGGCAGGGACTCATGCGACCGAGTACCCGTCCATAGATGCTGCAATCAGACTATACGCGGAGACTGATCCAATGAAACTTAAAGGAACGCTTCTGATAATTCCTGTCTTGAATGTGGCAGCTTTCTGGACCACCACGCCATACTTGAACCCACAAGACTCCTTGGACATAAGCAACTTGTACATGTCGGAGGGGAGATCGATAAGCTACTTGATAGCCCATGCGGTCAGAGATTTCTTCTGGCCCAAAGTGGAGTATTTGATTGAACTTCACGGTGGTGACCTCATGGAAGATGTAGTGGCACACAGCGCATTCGAAAGGACGGGCGATAAGAAAGTCGACGAAGGATCCGAGATGCTCGCTAAGGCCTACGGTACTGAATTCATTTTTGAAAGAAAGGGTAGGGACGTTCGTCCATCAATCGGGAAACCGAGGATCATAGCGGAGGCAGGACGCGAAGGCAAGCTGGAGGAAGAATTCACTAACGTCCACTTAACCGGTCTAACCAACATAATGAAGAAATTGAAGATGATCGATGGCGAACCGAAATTGGCGAGGAAACAAGTCTTAGTGCACGGACGCTATGAGGTGCTCGCCCACAATGCTGGTCTGTTCTACTCAAAAGTCAAGTCTGGAGATACGGTCTCAAAAGGCCAGTCAATTTCGCTAATAAAGAACCTAGAGGGCCAGACAGTGGAGGATGTCAGAGCGGCAAACGACGGCGTGGTGCAATTGGTAATGACGAATCCGGTCAAGCTACCTAACGACATGCTCTACAAGATCTGGATGCCCTGAATCCAAGCAAATGAATCCTCGACAATGGAGTCTACAACCCCAGCTTGGGGACCAGATCTACTTAGACTCGTTCTTCATTTCGAATGTCTGATTAGAAATCTCTCGAGTCTGTTGTAGACCTCTTCTAGTGTGGTGATATCGTTAAGGATCATGGTTCTGAAGTGTCCGAATCCAGTCTTGCCGTACTGGTCTCCCGGGTGAAACCCAACCGCCTCCTCCCTGAGGAGTTGGAGTATGAATTCCTCTGTCGTTTTCCAAATCTTGCCGATTCCATGGACCCTTGGAAACATGTAGAGAGACGCTTTGGACTTGACAACGCTGATTCCTTCCATGTCGGTAATCCTCTTGTACGTGTACTCCCTTCGATCCTGAAGTCTTCTGACCATTTCCTTCGACTCGTCCATTGGCCCCTTTATTGTCATAGCGCCAGCAACTTCCATCGACACGCTCGTATACTCTCTCAGAGCCCTTGTTGCTGCAACTAGGATAGGCAGAGGAATGCCTGATGAATTGTGTCCATAAGTTGAGTTGATCTTCTTGCAGACTGCCTTGATGTCCGCGATCTTGTCTTCTGGGTCATGGAAGCAAAGGTAACCCATGCGCCATCCAGGCATCATGAAGAATTTTGAAAAGCTATGGGTTACTATGACTGGAACATCGTCTGCGTCCAATGCTATCGTTGGGGCCTCGTTTCCATCAAAAGCAATCAGACTGTACATCTCGTCAGAAATTATTGGAATCCCATGTTGCCCAGCTATGTCAACAATCTGCTTTCGGGCTTTGCGGCTGTAGATCGCTCCGGTTGGGTTGTTTGGGTGATCAAGCGCAATCGCCTTCGTTCTATCAGTTATGCTTGAGCGCAGTTTGTCTATGTCAAGCTCCCATTCTCGGTCCTCAAAACATGGAACTTGCACAGCCTTCGCTCCGAGATACCACATGTAGGAGCATGGTCCTGAAGCATAATGTGAAGGTTCAAGGACCACTATCTCATCACCCGGATCCAGAATGACATTGTGAACTAACTGTAATCCACTTGCCACACCGGGAACGGCGAGGATATCATCTGCTGTATAACTTGCACCTCGGTGCTTCTTTTCGAAAATCGTTACTGCCTCTAGATATTCTTGGAGCCAATTCGTCTCCGATGTATAGTAATCCCAACCCTCACTGACCGCTTGGAGCAGCAAATTCGTCAAAGCTTTGTTTCTATGGCCTGTGAGAGGAACATCCGCGCCCATTATGCGATACCAAGTCTTGCCCGTCCTCTCGTATTCTCTGATCAACGCATTTCGTTCGGATACGAAAGTTGATGTTTCTTTTGATATCTTCTCGAATTTCTTCGCTGGTTTACAGACCAATTACTGTGCACATCTCCAAGGCCAGAAATCAGGTATCCATTATCTGGTCTGCGTGAACGGTCGAGGATCCTCTATTTCCTTACTTTCTGTGCTACCGTGGCTATTGTCTTAGCGCTGTCCTCGAGTCTTTGGTTGCTGCAAGCGAAGCATATTCGGACATGTCCTTCGCCGTTGCGGCCGAAGTGATATCCTGCCGGGACGTAGATCTTGCCCAATCGGAGCAGCTGTTCCGAAAACTCTTGACTTCCCACGCCGAGTTCCGATATGTCCGGGAAAACGTATGACGTACCTTGAGGTTTCTGGCACCTTATTCCCGTAGCCTTGCTTAGGCCGCGGACTATTATGTCTCGTTTCTCTTGGTGTATGCGAACTCGTTCTTCTGCGTACTTCTTGGGTTCCTGGAGTACAGCCTCCATTGCCTTCTGGGCATAGTACGGCGCCCTCTGGACCGCATACCTGACGAGTTCACTGATTCGTTGAGCAATCTCCTTCCTAGCGTACACGAATCCTGTTCTGAATCCTTGCATCGATTCAGTCTTCGAGATACCCATCAAAGTTACCGTGCGTTCCTTCATTCCAGGAAAAGTTGTTAGACTGTAGTGCGGCGCATTGTCGTAGACCAGTCTGTTGTAGAGTTCATCGGCAAGGACAAAGAAATCGTAGTCGTTCGCCAAGTCCGCTATTCTGGCTAAGTCCTGTTTTGAGTAGAGAATTCCCGCTGGGTTGTTTGGGTTTGAGAAAACTAGAAGCTTTGTTTTCTTGCTGACACGTCCGCGAAGTGCTTCATAATCGAATGAGTAACCGCCATTGATTTTCCTGAGAGGAACAGGGTTAACTTTCGCGTCCACAAATCTTGCTGGAGGCTCAACACATGAATAGTCGGGATCGACTAGAAGAACTTCGTTCCCGGGGTTGATCATTGAGATGAATGTCCCGAAGATTCCCATCTGGGTTCCTGGTGTGACCACGATTTCGCTGTCGGGATCTGCGTCTATTCCTTTGAATTCCTTTAGGAATGCTGCCACCGTCTTTCGAACTTGTGGATCTCCAGTGTGAGGGCAGTATACATTGGCCGGCGTTTCCATGGTCTTCTTCACGGCTTCAACAACATGTTTCGGTGGAAGCATAACCTTCGAATCAGCTACGCTCAGTGAGATGAACTCCTTCACTTCTTGCCTGACTTTGCTGATGCGTGCCTCGCCCTCAGCTTGAGATGGAAGCCCGACATCGCCATATTCAGGCAGTTCGGCTCTAAGCATCCTATCCGCTACTAGTTTCTTCATACGAACACACACGATGTGAGCGAGAGTCAAAACACAGCTTATATCAATTATGATGATCGGAAACGAGATCCCGTATCGAAAGGAAACAATGGCGACATTACTCTGAGGGCGCGTTCGGCGATGTCGGCAAAGAGGCAGGGTTGTTATGTTGGATCAAATCAGTTTGAGAATGTGAGCAATGTTTTCGCCCAGCACCTTCTTTCTCTCCTCCTCGCTGAGCGCCGACATTGTCACTTTCTTCATCTCAATCTCTTGGTGATGGAGCGGGGCATCAGAACCCCAAACGAGTCGGTCCGGGCCAATTTGTTCTACTGCGAGCTTGCATATGCGATGAGTCCACGGTTGAGCTGAAGTTTCCAAGATCACGTTCTTGAAAATACGGGCAACGAAGATCGCGTCTTTGTATAGGTTCATTCCCATATGCGCCATAATGAACGTGACCTCGGGGAATCTGTCAGCCAAATCCCCAATGAGTGCTGGTTGGGATCCGGGTTGGTGACTATGGATCTGTACAGGTATCTTGAATTTCGCAGCTCTCTCGATGAAGGGAAAGACCATATCGTCATTTGCCTGGAATGAGTCAGTTATGGGGTGCAACTTCAATCCCTTGCAACCCCATTCTCTTATCGCCCTATCGAATAACTGAAGGCCGTTTTCCAACCATGGGTTTACCTTTGTAAAGGGAACGATTCTGTCAGGATACTTCTTGGCGGCTGTCACGATCTCGTTGTTCTTTTCCTCGAAATCTTTGTCATTCAGCATATGTCCTAACGGGTTTGCTACTACTTTGTCCACGCCGTTCCGATCCATGAGTGCAATCATATCACCTGCGCTGAAGATCTTTGGAGCGGACCCGAAGTGGCTTGAACGAGAATCCAAACTTCCTATGTGGACATGCGCATCTATGATCAATTCCATCACTCTCAAGTCATTTGGTTGGAGCAGCGATTGAGTCACGTGCTGGTGGACACTTCTTCCAGATATCAATCACTTGACGGCTATTGACTAAGTCGTAGCGATGCTCCATTATCTTCAGGTTTGCTTCGTGCAAGTCATTCCTCTTAGCCTCAACACAATCTCGTAGTACCACCACGAAATACTCGTTTGATGCATCTCTACAGGTAGACTCCACGCATCCATATGTAACGAGTCCAGTCGCAATGAAGTTACGAATACTGTTGCTCCTCAGCAATAGGTCTAGGCTAGTTCCTACAAACGCACTAGACCGATATTTCTTAACGACCAGTTCGGTTGGTAGGGGCTTGAGCTCATCTATGATTTGATGTCCCATGCTGCCTTCTATGGCATCAGTGCTTATGCTCTCAGGGTCGTTCTTTTTCTCACCAAGCATGTAATGTCTCACCCAAGCAGGTGAGTCGCTAAACCGACCTAGCAACAATGTGTCCTGAATGTAGATTACGAGCACACCGACGCGCCGTGCTTCATCGATCACTTTCTTGAGATTGTTCACCATTTCTGGAAAGAGAAGCTTTCCGTTTTCTCGCGCGTAATCATTCTGAACGTCGATTATGATAAGTGCGCTCTTCTTTGGATCAACTAGGTCTTCGAGTGACGTAGGAATTTCTTTGCCGTAAGCGATTTTCATGATGTTATCCCCATTATTGTTCTAGCTCATAGCGGAAATATCAAACTCGTGATCCATGATGACTTTGGAGTGCCAGTCTTAGGCTGCGGCGAATTTCTCCATTATTGTGGCTGCGTATTTGATGCCGCGAATGTAGTAGTCGATGGGCATGTTCTCGTTGGGAGCGTGCAAGTTTGGTCTAGGAGGACCGAACCCTGTCAGAACGCAAGGGATATTCAGGTTGTAGCTGAACGCGCCTTCGGCTGTGCAGCCATTCACTGTGGGTACAGTTCCGAATACTTCTGTTGCCGCGGCTACCACGGCTTTAGCAATTGGTTCGGTTGGAGTCGTGAGCCAGGGATGAGGTCGGTAGTCCGCTTTGACTTCGATGTCTCCGAATCCTTTTCGCTTCAGATGGGCTTTGAGCTTTTTCAGTTGGCCTGCAGGCTCCATGTTGGGAGGGCAACGGAAATCCAGTTTGGCGGAGGCAGCTCGGGGAACGATGGTCTTCGAACCCGCGCCTGTATATCCACCGACGATCCCATTGATGGTGCATGTTGTGCCCCACCATCTCTCTCTGATCAACTCCTCATTACTGCGATTCAGGAGGAGAGAATCCACTCCTAGGTCCTTCTTGAGTCTCTCGCGGTCCAGTTCGGTCGCCGCAGTCTTTATGAGTTTGCGATCGGAGGCATCCAGTTTCTTCATTTTGTCGTACCAGCCTTCGACTAGTATCTTCTCGTCGGGGGCTTTCAGCGCAGCCAAGGCCCAGATCAGTCTCCATGCAGGGTTCGGAACCCAACTTGCCATGTTCGAGTGAACGTCCGTTGTTCCGCCATGAGCAATGAGTTCAACTTTCAGGATGGCTTTGTTGCCTATTGCTACATGCGGCCTATTGCTGCCAGCATCGGAACCACCATCGAGGCAATGCAATCCGTCAACTTTCAGCATCTTAGCGTTCTCAATAACCCAATCCTCAAGGTGTGGACTACCCATTTCCTCCTCTCCCTCGAATACAAACTTGAGATTGACGGGGACATCTCCCCTCGTTTTCAGGAAAGCCTCTGCTGCCTTGACGAATGCGAGAACACCACTCTTGTCATCTGTAGCACCTCGAGCGTAGATTACTCCGTCATGAATCTCTGCATCGAACGGCGGATACTCCCAGTCTTCAAGTGGCTCTGGTGGTTGAACGTCATAATGTCCATAGCAAAGCAGAGTCCGAGCGGTATTCTTCGATTGTAGCTCTCCGTAGACTATTGGTGGAGCGTCTGTCACGGACATGGTCTTCGTTGGTATGCCTGATTCAGTCATAATGCGCTTCAAGAGGTCACTGCATTCGATAAGCCCAATGCCCTGCGCGGAAATGCTTGGCTGCTTCAGAAATTCAATTAGCTCGCTGACGTACTTGTCCCTCATGGAATTGATATGAGCATAGACTTCTTTCATACTGTTTCTACCAGCAAATGACAGACAGTTACGACACTATAAGGTCTGAGTCAAGGCGTTGTACGTTCTTGGTCATGAACGAGATAGGTTCCGAGGACTCAAAGTTCCGTCGCCGAGCAGTCTCGAACGCCAGCCGGAGTGAGAGGGGCTGGAGGGCAGAGACCTGTCGCCTGTCGCTTAGCGAACATTCAGACTGATGAATCGTGGATGAATAATCCTGCAATAACCGCTCCAACGCATAAGTTGGAAGCCTTATATACGGAACTTGCTGGAAAACTGCCTTTGCGATGAAACTCTATGGATAAAGGAAAAATCGCTAAAGTACTACTCAGCATGCTCTTCGTGTTACTCGTCGCTAGTCCTCTGGTATCTGCGCAGTCTAACACACAGAACCTATACGGGGGTACCCTGCGGATCGCTTACATCAGAGATCCGATCAGTTTCAATGGCGTCCTCAACTTCTGGAGCACCACAGCGTATTACAACGCTGACATGTTCAATCGCCTGCTCACGTACGACGCGGGCTACAACTTCAAAGGAGACCTTGCACAGACATGGGAACACAGCGCTGACGGAAAGACCTGGACCTTCCACCTTTACAAGAATGTGAAATGGCACGACGGTGTCCCGTTCACGTCTGCGGATGTGAAATGGCACTATACAATGTTGACGAACCAAACCTCACTTATGAGGTCATTCCTTAACGCCGCAAAGCTCCTTTCCATCGACACACCAGACGATTATACGGTCACCTTCCGCTTCCAGAACGTGGCGAATCCTGACCACCTGTTCGCGCTGGCACAAGCTGATTCCTACATCCTGCCAAAGCACATCTTCGAAGGAACAGGGCCTTACGGTTATGATCCGAAAAGCTTCCAAAACAATCCAGCAAACCTGAAGCCAATAGGAACAGGCCCATTCAGATTCGTTGACTACGTTAAGGACGACCACGTAACCATGGAGGCAAATCCAAACTACTTCAAAGGCAGACCATACCTAGATAAGGTAATTTGGCTGATGATTCCTCAGCAGCAAACTGCGGAATTGGCCTTCCAGAACAACCAAGTCGACAATATTCATGAAACCGTTGGGATACCTTTTGCTGACATAGCCTCTTGGCAGAAGAAAACGGATATCACCGTCGACACCTTCCAATACTACACCACCTGGCGCATCACCCTCAACTTCCGGCCGAACGCGCTAGCCAAATTCCCCGCCATAGGTGACGTGCGTGTTCGACAAGCCATGTGGTATGCAATCGACAGACAATCAATCATCAACACCGTACTCTACGGCATAACTGCACCAACTGACACAGCGATCTCCAACGTCATCAAACCCTACTACAACCCCAACACCGTGAAATACCCGTACGATCCGGACAAAGCCAATCAACTTCTGGATGACGCTGGTTACAAGAAAGGATCTGATGGATGGAGATTCCATGTTCCAATGGTCTCGTACCAAACCGGCGGTGCATTCGCAGAAGTCATCAAGCAGTATCTGGCAAAGGTTGGCATCGACGTCCAGCTCCAGCTCGTAGAGAACACGACGTTCTTCAGTCTCTACGAAATCAACCCTGACGGGTTCGGAGACAACGTCGCAATGGGCATACAGACATTCGGAACCGGACCTGACCCAGGATCAATCACAGACTGGATAGTTTCACGCCAGACTGGTCTTGGAGGAGAGAACTCCGGATTCTATTCGAACCCAACTGTTGACAAACTGCTCACAGAGGCTATAAACAGCGTCAACGAAACCTTGAGGAAGATAGACTACTTCCAAGTGCAGGATATCATGGCCAAGGAAGTACCTATGATATTTCTCTTCAACAATTGGAAGACAGAAGTGTGGAGGAACACGTATAACGGCTTCAGGGACACAGAACGACCAATCGGATGGTACGGAAATCACTGGGGCGTTTGGTGGACTCAAGGCAAAGCCTTAGCGACAACAACAGCGGTCTCGACAAGTGCAACTGCAACGGCTAAACCGCCAACGGGTGGGTTTGATATGACAACGATCGGTGGCATCGCAGTACTGATTGTTGTCGTTGCTGGCGCAGCACTCTACTTGTCAAAGCGCAAGAAGACCGAGCCTAAGTAGACCGTGAAACGTTTAATTTCCCCTTTTCCTTTTTTCTTTCTTGACTACTTCCTCACATGATGCACCTTGATTGGATACATTATCAAACGAATTCTGATTGCGATACCGTTAGTGTTAGCGATTGTCTGCATAAATTTCGTCATAATTCATTCGGCGCCGGGTGATCCCGTTGCTTTCATGATTTCGGGGGTCGAAAACGCAACGCCGGAATTCATGGCTATGAAGAGAGCAGAACTGGGTTTGGACAAACCCATGTACGTTCAACTGCTCATATATCTCGAGACAATACTCCATGGGGATCTCGGATACTCGTTCATTTACCACCAACCCGTCGCGGGCATTATCCTTCAGAGGCTTCAGGCTACACTGTTACTCACCGTCACATCGTTCGTAATAACGGTAGGAGTGGGAATCTTCGCTGGAGTCAGTGCCGCGAGACGACCATATTCGCGCACGGATACATTCTTCACAATCGGCGCGCTTGGAATCTACTCGATGCCTGACTTTTGGGTGGGTCTAATTGCCATAATCGTTTTCTCAGTACGCCTTCACCTTACTCCAATCTTTGGGATGGTCGATCCTGGTCTAAGCGGTTGGGATTATTGGACCAACCTTTTGTGGCATCTTGCACTTCCAGCCATAACACTGGGTTTGGGGAGGCTCGCATTGTACAGCAGACTTAGTCGAGCGAGCATGCTGGAGGTGATGAGACAGGACTACATAACCACGGCCTGGGCCAAGGGCTGTGACGAACGGACAGTCTTCTACAAACACGGTTTGCGCAATGCGATGCTTCCTCTGGTTACAGTCCTAGGGTTCCAGACAAGCTTTCTCTTCGCAGGCGCAGTCTTGACGGAGACCGTTTTTGCATGGCCTGGAATCGGAAGGTTGCTCTATCAATCAATTTTCTTTCGTGACTATTTGATGATTCAAAGCTTATTCTTGGTTTTTTCAATCTTGACTATCGCTGGCAATCTGCTCGCTGACATAGCTTACGCATTCCTAGATCCAAGAATTCGCTACAAGTAGGATGAATCCAAAATGGCCTCTGACCACCTCCAAATCGAAAGCGGCGTTCAGAAGGCCAAGAGATCCCTAAAGGTTCAAGCAAAGAGTCTCGCCGAGTTCTGGAGGCGCTACAGAAAGAATCGAGCTGCTGTCCTAGGACTATCGATGGTAGTTGCTTTTGGGTCAATGGCGATTCTTGCACCGATCCTCTCTCCGTACAACCCCTTCGAGATGCACCTCCAGGACTTCACGCGTATCTTTCTCTCGCCTGACAATCTTCACCTAATGGGAACTGATCAGTATGGTCGAGATGTGTTCAGTAGAATCATCTGGGGCGCTAGAGTATCGCTGATGGTTGGGCTTGTAGCCGCTGCAATATCGGCGATGGTTGGCATGACGCTTGGTGCGATTTCAGGTTACTATAGTGGAAGAGTAGACAACGCCATCATGCGATTCGTAGATATGTTTCTCACGATCCCAACATTCTTCCTGATATTAACCATCGTTGCCATTTTCGGAGGCAGCCTGACAAACGTAATGCTCGTTATAGGCTTAACAATATGGCCGAGCACCGCTAGACTGATGAGAGCAGAATTTCTGTCGTTCAGAGAGAAAGAGTTCGTTCAAGCTGCCAGATCCATCGGCGCCGGCGATCGACACATAATGTTCAGAGAAATTGCACCTAACGCAATCTTCCCAGCCATAGTGAACGCCACATTACAGGTTGGATCGGCGATACTTACAGAATCGGCATTAAGCTTTCTAGGATTAGGAGATCCCAACAACGTAAGCTGGGGCTTTATGCTCAATGATGCGCTAAGTTCGTTTCTCCGCGCGTGGTGGATGCCCCTCTTTCCAGGCTTGATGATAACGCTCGTAGTTATTTCCTTCAACCTTGTTGGAGACGGACTGAACGACGCTCTGAATCCATACTTGAAGGAACGATAACCTTGCCAGAAGATCCTGTTCTCAGCGTCAGAGAGCTGAAAACATACTTCTTTACACGTAAGGGAGTTGTGAAGGCTGTAGACGGCGTAAGCTTCGACTTACACAAGAAAGAAGCTCTCGGCATCGTAGGCGAGTCAGGTTCCGGCAAGTCGATAACCTGTTTCTCCATCATGCGCCTTGTTCCAGACCCTCCTGGGAGAATTGTGAGCGGAGAGGTTCTCTTGAAAGGTCGAGATCTGCTCAAGTTGACTTCCGCAGAGATGCGCAAAGTCCGTGGAAGTGGAATTTCAATGAGTTTCCAAGATCCCATGACCTATCTTAATCCCGTCATGCGAGTGGGAGATCAGATTGCGGAAGCGATTCTATTACACAACGATGTCGATAAGCAGAAGGCCTTCGAAATGGCTGTTAAGGCGATGAAGCTTACGGAGATTAACAATCCGGAGAAACGGGCGCTCGACTATCCTCACCAGCTAAGTGGCGGTATGCGTCAACGGGTTCTCATATCAATGGCCCTTGCCTGTGACCCAGATGTGCTGATCGCGGATGAGCCAACTACCGCTCTAGATGTGATTGTTCAGAAAGAAATACTGAACCTGCTGAGAGACATTCGAAATGAAATATCCACAGGAATGATTATCGTATCTCACGACTTGGGAGTTGTTGCCGAAGTCTGTGAGAGAGTCGCGGTAATGTATGCTGGCAACATGGTTGAGATTGCTGCCACCAAGGAGCTCTTTGAGAATCCTCTTCACCCATACACAATGGGTCTCATGGAGTCAATTCCACGCGCAGACAGGGGCAAACAGCGACTCCTCACGATTCCTGGATCAGTTCCTGATCTGATAAATCCACCAAGCGGATGCACGTTCCATCCACGATGCCCTTACGCCGTGGCCGAATGCAAAACGCAGCTTCCGCCGTTGGAGAAGGTTGATGGCGATCGCTATGTCCGCTGCATAAAATATGCCGAAATTCAGAAGATGAGGCGATCCTAGATGCCCGGTGCACTAGTCGAAGTCCAAGATCTCAAGAAGTATTTTCAAATTGAACATGGTCCACTGAGCACTTACCGTGGAAAAGCAGAATTCGTCCATGCAATCGATAACGTTAGTTTCACCGTCGAAAAAGGTCAAACCTTCAGCCTCGTAGGAGAAACAGGGAGTGGTAAGACGACGACGGCTAGATGTGTGATCCGACTTATAGAACCGACAAGCGGGAGGATAAGTTTCGATGGCAATGACCTTCTGTCTCTCAATAAGAAGGAGTTGCTGAAGACACGCAGAAACATGCAAATGATCTTCCAAGACCCGTATGCATCTCTAAACCCTCGCATGACTGTGGGCGATACAATTGAGCTACCGCTAAAGATACACCACATTGGGGACGCTAGAGAACGCCGAAGTATCGTTATGGATCTGCTTGACGAAGTCGGGCTCACGCCCCCTTCGCAATACATCGAGAGAAACCCACACGAGTTCAGCGGTGGTCAACGCCAGCGAATAGGGATCGCGCGGGCGCTCGCTTCTAAACCGAAACTGATTGTCGCAGATGAGCCCGTATCAGCTCTGGATGTTTCAGTCCGCGGCCAAATCCTGAATCTACTCCAGGATTTGAAGAAGGATTTCGGGCTCACGTATCTCCTAGTCGCTCACGACCTCTCAGTAGTCCGCTACATGAGCGACGCCATTGGCGTAATGTACCTCGGAAAACTCATGGAGTTAGGACCCTCGGAACTAATCTTCGAGGACCCTCTGCACCCCTACACACAGGCATTGCTTGCATCAGTTCCGTTGGCTAGTGGTGCAATGAGGAAGGGGCGTCCCAAGCTCAAAGGCGACCTACCTAGTCCTATCTCGCCGCCATCTGGTTGCCGATTTCACACCTTATGTCCTTGGGCGCAAGAGCGATGCGCCAAAGAGGAACCAGCTCTCATAGATCACGGAAAAGGACACTACGCAGCCTGCCACTTCGCCGACGAGATACGACAAAAACTCTGACAACACCTAGGCTGCCTCAAATCATGAGGGAGTGCGCTGATTGGCAAGGATAATGGGACACCCCTATCCTGACATTTTTGTCGTTCGAGTAGAAGGCAAACCGTACGAGATGGGGAGCCAACACGGTAAGCAATTGGCAGGCCTGATGCATCAAGCATTCAACTGCGCAAGCGCTGGTCTTGAAGTTTACGCTCGAGATCTATCGAGAGATCAACTCGACTGTTTGATTGAGAGACACAGAGAGATTACGGAGAAGCTCAGACCAGAGCTATTTGAGGAGTTGGAGGGAGTCGCGAATGGAGCCGCTGTTGACTACAGCAGGGTTGTTGAAATGTTCTTGGCCAGAGAACTCCCTTACGGAATTGCACAGTTCAAGAGCACAGTAACTTGTGGGACTGAAGAGTGCACAGCGTGGGGAGCTGCAGGTGAGGCTACTATAGGTACGAAGCCCATGCTTGCTCAAAACCGTGACTGCCCCTATGACTCGGGTCAATACAGGATAGTGATAGTGGCACAACCATCGAATGGGCACAGCTTCGTTGTCACTGGCAGAGTGGGTAGTAACGATGGCTACGGTGTAAACAAGAGAGGGCTTTCGATAATGGCCCCTGCTGTGCGTCCCTTGGATAGTATAGAGGCATGTAGGAATGAACAGCCACCAGGAATTCAAAGCTACACATTGGCTCGTATGATCCTTGAGACATGCGAAAGCGTAGACGCCGCCATTGATTTCGTGAAATCTGCACCGTCTGGATACATGGGATTAAACTGGCTACTGGTCGACCGCGATAACCAGATAGCAAGGATTGAGCGCTCATACTCAAGGCTGCACGTAACCTATCCTGAAGAGGCCGCGGGTCCGACCAACAAAGTAACGGCAGCGACTAATCATTATCCGTCAAGAGAAATGAGCGCAGTTGCTCCGCAATCCATTGAGCTTAGTACCAAGAAACGATATGACCGCATCACCACTCTTCTCGCGGCAAATGCGGGGAGAATTGACTTCAAGACCTTTCTACAGTTCGCGCGGGACCATGGTGACGGTCCCGGTGATCTGTCAATTTGCAACCATGGTGAGAAGTATGGAACGAATCTCTCAATGATTGCTCAATGCGCCGAGTCTCGGCTCTGGGTGCTTCGCGGTAGTCCTTGTCTCAACGAGTATGTCTCGTACAATTGCCCTTAAGGGCCCCACAGAATTTCAGTCATCAGTGGCGCGGTAAACTATTGCGAGTGGAGTGAGAATCGTTAAGAACTCAAGCTTAGATAGCTACGATCTACCGAATTCAAGCCTAAGATTTGTTTTGAATCTAGTGGGAAGATGAAGACATATCAAACCGTAAACGGTGTGCACTATAAGTACGGATTCACGGAAGAGCACAAAGAGGCTGCTCTGAGAGTCCTTAACTCAGATTCAGGATTTATTGAAGGTCCAGAGAACCGAGCTCTTGAGAAAGAGGTGGCTAACTACTGCGGAACCAAGAATGCGGTTACAGTGAGCTCAGGGACAGCAGCTCTTCATCTGGCATTATTGGCATGTGGAGTCGGCTCAGGAGACGAGGTCGTTACTGTCTCGAACTCATTCAACTCCAGTGCGGACGTGATCATGCTCTGTGGCGCACGCCCGGTCTTCGTGGACATCGAACCTGTAACCTATAACATGCGTAACGACTTGGTCGAACAGAAGATATCAAAGAAAACCAAAGTCCTTCTCGTGGTTCATTTTGGAGGTCATCCGGTTGATATGGGTTCAATTAGCCAAATTGCTAAATCGCGCGATCTTTACGTGGTTGAGGACGCCGCACAATCCTTCGGTGCTTCATACAACAAAAAACGAACAGGTGGACTGGGAGATATTGGGGTCGTCAGCTTTGTCCATCACAAGCACGTGACTGTCTTTGGGGATGGAGGAGCAGCACTCACAGATGACGAAGAACTTGCAAATAAGGTTCGGTTATTGTCAAATCACGGCCGAGGCGAAGTGTTTTACGCGAAAGACAGCCTCGGTGTTCCATTCCACCGTAATGAAGTAGCTGGATTCAACTACAGGCTAAGCGAACTCCACGCCGCACTCGGCAGAGTATCGCTGAAACAGTTTATCGAGGAACGAACGGGCCTGAAACGCCGTTGGGAAACAGCTCAACTCTACCAAGACGCTCTAATGGACCTAGAGTTCCTGCAGCTTCCCGCCACTCGCACTTGGGCTCAACATAGTTACCTTCGATACTTGGTCCTCGCTCCCGATCGGGATAGGCTCTATGCATATCTCATGTCACATGGGATTGACGTTTCGATCCATTATAGAGTGCCCATTCACTTGCTTCCCCACTACGCTGAGTCTCTCGGATTCAAAAAGGGGGATTTTCCTGTCACGGAGCGGTACAGTGAACGAACGATTTCCCTGCCAATGTGCCCACCAGGATACACTAAAGACGAAGTCGACTATGTAACTGACGGAATCAGAGGCTTTTACAAGGAGCATCCCCCACGCACCTCTGCCCGGATGGATTCAAAGTCCACTTAAGCACGGTTTTACATGACTTTTCCACCGTTCACGCTGAGAGTCTGACCCGTTATCCATTGCGCGGCTTCGGAGCATAGAAAAACTACGGCATCGGCAATATCGACAGCTCTGCCCATCCTCTTCAGTGGCTGATCAACAAGCTCTTCTTCAATCTCCTCTTTAGTCATAGTGAACGCTGTCTCTGGGACGGATCCAGGAGCAACGCAATTCACGTTCACGTTGTAAGGACCCAATTGCCTTGCCAAAGTCTTCGTTAGGTTGATTATTCCTGCTTTGGATGCTCCGTACGCTGGCCCTGAACCGCCTTTGGTTCCGTGACCAGTGAGGCCCGCAACTGAGGCGATGCTAACTATTTTTCCAGATCTCTGTCGCTTCATTAGTGGTGTTACTTCTTTTGAGAAGAGAAAGACGCTTTTCAAATTCACATTGAGAACGCGGTCCCACTCTTCCTCAGTTAGATTTTCAATTAAAACGTGAGTTGGATCGGCTAGTGATCCTGTGGCGTATCCAATACCCGCATTGTTGACAAGGAAATCCAGTCGACCAAATCGTCTCAACGTCTCATCCACGGCGTGTTTCACGTCGCTGGCTTTCGAAACGTCGGTCTTGACTACCAGTGCTTCGGATCCGAGCGTTCTGATTTCTTCTGCGGTCTGTTCTGCCTTGTCCTTGTTGATGTCACAAATGGCTACTGAGACTCCTTCACGAGCCAATCTCAGTGAAATCGCTCGACCTATCCCACTCGCGCCGCCTGTGATGATCGCAACCTGACTCTTCATACTCGACATGGCTGTCGCCTAATTCACATGCCCTAGACGTACTTGAATGATATTGTGCAAGCATCTACTCGACTATCAATAACGCGGCGATTGAGCGCAGCTCATAAAATCGAAATTTCCAAAGGTTAGATCTCATTTCTTAAGCAAAGCTATGATCCCGTTGCTTTCACAGCTCAGCTGCTTATCTATCATTACATCTCCTAGGAGGGATATTTCTCTTTAATCATCATATACCGTTATTCCGAAAACCCTTAAGAATATTGAAGACCAAGCTTTCTCGTAATTCAAGAGATACTATTGCTGTGCATGTGTGAAATGAAAGATCTTTCCAAGTCCCTTCTCTTTCGCCAACTGGTAAGCCCTGTGACCTACGGCGACATCATTTGTGCCCATTCCTATAGGAGCGAAGATAATTCTCTCATCATCGGTTTCCCGCCCCTTCTTTGAACCTGTCACAACTTCACCGAACTCTGCATAGACATCACTCTCGCGAAGGACACCGGTCTTTATGAGACCGCCGATATTTCCTCGAGTCACACATTGCTGTCTGTTGTCGACTATGATTTTCTTCACTGACTTGGCGAGTTCGGGTCGAACCTCATTTGGTCCTCCTATTGCAGCTACAAGCGCTCCTTTCTTAACCCATTCGTTATCCAAGAAGCGTTCACCAAAGTTTCTCGTTATAGTAACTATGATGTCTGAGTTGCTAGCAGCTTCGTACGCATTGTCTACTTGTTTCAGATGAATCCCGAACCGTTTAGCAGCGTCTCTGGCAAGCGCTTCGGAGGCTTCTTTGCGTAAATCGGTTATTTTGAATTCTTCAAATCTCAGGATTTTGCTTACGGCTTCAACGTGTGGCAATGCTACATCACCGGCTCCGATCATTCCGACGACCTTGCTTCCCTTTTTGGCCAAGTGTTTTATGCCTACAGCCGTTGCGGCGGCAGTTCTCATTGATGTTATCCACGCGCCCTCTAAGATCGCAAACGGAGCTCCTGTCTCAGCATCGCTGAGGACTAATATGTCAAAACATGTGGGGATGCCTTTTTGTCGGTTTGATGGATAACCGCTAGTCCATTTGATGCCAGCCACGTTCAAGTTTTCGATGTATGCTGGCATCGCGTTCAAATGACCCTTTCTTTCACCATCAAATGGCAGAACAGATTTTGCTGGCATAATCACTTTGCCTTCTCCATGTGCTCTGAAGATACCTTCTACAATTCTAATTATCTCGTCCATCTCTAGTCCCGCTTCCGATATGTCATCACGGGACAGAAGCAAAACAGGGTACTTCATAGAGGAACTTGCAACTTCATTTGCTTGTGACATAGACCAAAGTGGTCGTTCATGTTTTAATAAGCTCTTAGCAACAAAATCGCGTTCCGCTACAAACCAAGCCATTATTACCTAGCGAGAGCTCACTGAGTTTTTTCGTGTGCCACTCATGAAATATCAGCTTTGGGACATGTCTTGGAAAGAGGCAGAAGAGGCGTTCAAGAAGTCGGATACGGCAATAATGCCCGTTGGAACTCTGCACGGACACGGCCCGACTCCTATTAGTATAGATGCTAGTTCTGTGGAGAAGCTGGCTGACGAAGTAGGCAAAAGGACCGGATTACTCGTCTTGCCGGTGATACCGTACGGAGAGGATGAAAAGATGAAATACTATCCGGGCTCGATTGCGATCAGTCCGAACATTATAGAGGGGGTCTACACGGACATTTGCCGAAGCCTACACAGGAACGGCATCAGGAAGGTAATTTTTCTGAATGGTCACGGAGGAAATTGCGAGGCATTGATAAGAACTGGTGGGAGCGTTAGAGAATTTGGGATGCTGATAGCAATCGTTGAATGGTGGAAGATCGGCCAACAGGTGATGCCAGATCTTTTTCCTGTCAGAAGAGCCCTCCCAGCTGTTTTCATGCAAGAACTCGCGGTTGCAGTCGCTATCGAAGGCAAAGATGTTGTGGATGTCGGACGCAGCGGATACAAGGGGGAATGGGGGGATAATCCGACGAAGAAAATATTTGGAGATAAGATTATACCAATCCGATTCAATGACTTCGAGTACAAGGGTGGTCAAGTAATCATACCTATGGAGGCTTGGGACCTTGACCTCGAAGGACCTCCGAACGTGAGTTATGATGATTTGGATGGCCTCGCTCAAAGGGGCCAAGAGATGATCAAACGGCTGGCAGACTACATTGCGGATTTCGCGAAAGAATTCGAAAGAATCGATGTGTCAAGCATACTAAAGCCTTCTGAATCACACGCTGAAAACTGTCCATGAGCGAAGCTAAGGACGAGGCTCGACGCTGGGATTTCGGCACTCGTTAGCGGAAGATTGACTCCTATTCTCTGTCCACGACTACGTCAATCACATACGGCACTTTCGAACTGAGAGCTCTGTCTAGGGCAGACCCCATTGCTTCTTGGTCATCGACCCTCTCACCCACATCACCGTGCGTTCTCTTTCAGTCTGTATCGAACTTTTGACGATGGAAGCCTACTAGTGGGGCCTGTTTTCATCGGATTCCTGTCTGACCTCTATGGCTTTTCAGCTCCATTCTACGCAGCAGCTATCATATGCCTCGTAACACTTCTTCCCGCATGGGGCCTAAGATCGTCAAGCCAAAGAAACCTTTAGCTAATCAATAACCTAGATTTATTACCCATGTCATATACTTCCATCATGTTTTCCGAGCACGTAGGGAAACTTAGATTACAATGAGCCCACAAATCCGCGTACTGTTAACCGTTATCCTTGTTCTTCTAGCCTTTGGGGCTTCGTTGCTGACTGTGGAACAAGTCAGCTACCGAACGAACTTGATTGGGTACGATGGTCTAAGCTCACTCTTCTCGAAGGTCGTTAGCGGTAAGAGTCGTGCAGAAGGAGGAGGGCCGGCCGGTTCCTTGCCCTCAAATAGCAAGCAAGATCCACAACTCATCCAACTATCAGTTTCTGTATTACAAGACCTTATCGGGGTACTTCATCCAGCCTTCCGAGCATCTGTTAACGTCTCGAAGGTACTCTCCGAGTCGGACAATCCTCTCCCTGAACCTGGAGAGAGATCAGTCTTTGAGCCTGGAGGCAACACTAGTGTTTTGGTTAGCGTCGTTTCGGGCGTGACGAACACTGAAGGAACAGTAGACTTCAATGTCCCTCCGGGCAATTACACTTTAATGGTAGCGGATTTCAACATTGTTGCAAGTACCCCGATTCATCTCATAGCTTCAACTCCACGTGTATACGTGCACTGGACTTTCCGTGACATACTTGAGAGACCCCTCTTGATACAAATGAATGATCAAAATGATGACGGCATCATCTCTCCCGGTGAAACAATAGTATTCTTTTACAAAGGTACAACTGTCACCAAACCACACCAAGCGCGAATAGTACTCAATGGTCACATAGACGCGACCGTCGAGATTCGGATACTAGAATTCAAAATCTTTGAGCATGGATCATACGCGACTGCAACTCCACTTCAACCGATCCGTATCAACGACTTGACTGCGGATTCAAGCATCGTTGTTGAAACGACTTGGTACGAGGTATCGATCACAAGTTGATAGTTCAGATCCTGCGAGTGGTCATCTACGCAGCGGCGTCGCTTGGCCTTACGATAGTTGTCGCGTTCAGTTACTTGGTATATACAGATCACACGGAACGGAAGAACAAGAGCGCTCTCCTCGCACGGGCGAATAGTGTTGAGAATGCGAATTTGTTATCTGTGCAGAGTATGCAGCTACGAGGAGCAGATAACAGGCAGACTGTCATTCGAACTTATGTGCTCGTAAGGACCACGCTGTACTCGATTCTGAAGTTATCCGAAAAGGCTGGGCAAACCGAACGTGAAATCATACTGAATCTGAAAGGTGCACCGCTTCTCAGGGCATCAAGTGACGCGCTGGACAGGATATATCGAGTGTATGAGTATGTCAGGTTTGGCGGCGCAACAGTATCGGAGCATGACTTGGAATCTTTCTTGAAAGACGTTCGCTCGCTTAGTGGATCATGCTTGGATAGTTAGCGGATGGAGTGGTCACACCATGTTTCCTTCGACACAACTTGGAATTTTTTTCTTGGCCACATCTGCGGGCACCGCAGTAGTTCTTCTGGTGTGGATGTGGTCCCTGAAATTTGGCGAGGTTGTATCTAATGAAAAAAAGCGTTATTATGCTGAAAGCATAAGTGCAAAAGCGCTAAGTGATCTATTGACGGATCCTCCAAATTACAGATCAATGATTGATGTACTCTGCAACAGTTTGACCAAAGTGGATGGTGTCCCCACTCGAAACGGCCAAGCGTTTTTTGAGGAAGTTGCAGAACCGCAAGCGATGAAGTACGTTGACGCTCAAGCATTCAGGTGGATCTACCGATCATATCTACGGTCCATGAAGCTGATTGAAATGGGTAGAGAGAAATGATGAGTGATTCAAACATTCAGGATCTGTATTCCAGAGTGCTTGCTGAATTCTCAAAAGTCATAGTTGGCAAACCGGAGGTTCTCAAGTTCATGATGATCGCGCTTCTCTCGAACGGACACATTTTGCTTGAAGGAGTTCCCGGAGTCGCCAAGACGTTGATGGCTAAAGCTTTCTCGCAGTCGCTTAGTCTAAACTTCAAACGAATTCAATTCACACCCGACATGCTGCCCGCCGACGTAATGGGAACCTACATTTTCAACGCAAAGACCCAGGAGTTCACTTTCAGGCGTGGGCCAGTCTTCGCGAACGTAGTTCTAGCTGACGAAATCAACCGTGCAACTCCCAAGACTCAATCGTCGTTACTGGAAGCCATGCAGGAAAGACAGGTTACGGTGGAAGGTTACACGGAGAAACTCCAAGAGCCGTTCATGGTTCTCGCGACACAGAATCCGGTGGAACTTGAAGGAACGTATATTCTCCCCGAGTCCCAGCTAGATAGATTCATGTTCAGGCTCATAGTCGACTACCCCGACCACGAAGAGGGAGTTCGGATTCTCGAACGCGCTCTTGAGGGCGCTGATCTCCCGGACATAAGGGCTGTTGGCTCTCGCGAAGAAATCATTGCCGCGAGAGAATTCGTAAGCAAGACGATTCATGTGGAGAGCGATGTTCTGGATTACGTGGTAAGGATAGTGGAGGCGACTCGTGGAAGAGATTCCGAGGTAGCGCTCGGTGGCAGTCCGAAGGCCGCTGTACAATTACTTAGTGCGGCTCGGGCTTTAGCTGCGCTTGAGGGCAGAAGCTACGTAATACCAGACGACATAACTCAACTGGTGTTTCCTGCTCTCAATCATCGAATCATATTGAAGCCTAGGTATCTCACTGACCTTAACCCATTAGAGGACCCGTACCAATACAAGGCTCTCAATCAACTCATTTCCAACATACTCGCAACAGTAACGATTCCCAGGTAGTCCGGATGCTGACGGAAAGGGGTACTAGGGCAGTCCAAGCCATAGTGCTCCTATCAATCATTAGTCTGCTGTCTGGGAATCCAACTCTCATATCGGCCTCTCTGACGGTCATAATGCTCTTACTTGTAGATGCCATGGAATTCGCTATCACTCTACACTTCGTGAAGAAGATAAGAATCGAAAGGGTTGTTGCGAAACTCAATCTGCGAGTTGGAGACGAAACTGATGTCACTCTAAGAATATCAAACATGAAGCACATCGCAACCAGCGTTGCCGTTGATGATCGCATCCCAATGGGACTCACTCTGTCTTCAGGCTCTAACTCGTCTATTCTTCGCCCAACGAGAGGCGATGCGATAGAGGTGGATTACTGCGTTAAGGCGCATCAGATGGGGGACTATGAATTGGGAGATGCTGACGTAAACGTGCCTGATGGTTTAGGCCTCATGACAGCCAAGATGGTTTTGAAGAATAGAACAGGTTTGCAGGTTTATCCACGACTCAAACTCATCCCGCCGCTCCCAGTTCCAAGGATTCAGGTGAGAACACGCTCAACCGCGTTTGGGCAGAAAGCGCTAATAGAACCGGGCGTCGGGACAGATTTCTATGGTGTAAGAGATTACCATCCAGGAGATGACTTGAAGCACGTTGCATGGAAGGCTGTGGCGAGGGCTCCTGAGCATCCAATTATGACACGTGAGTTCGAGGCGACTCGAGATGAAAACCTCATCCTAGCCCTTGACGCAAAGAAAAGTATGCTGGATGGACCGATCGGGCGTAGGAAACTCGACTATATCGTTGAGAGCATCATCGCTCTAGTTAATGCTGCTTGCGCGGAGGATATTTGGCTCTCCGTGGTATTTGGCTGTAGATTTCTCACGTTGGTCGTGCCGGGAAAGGGGCGACACCTACAGGTAGCGGATGCCATGAAATCTCTTTACAACATATCTCCTTCAGATTCCTTCAAACTCCAAGATCTTGTGGACATTATACTGCTCAATAAGAACCAAAGTTCAAAGATAGTCCTCGTGACTGACTGCGAGTCCAACGACGCGAAAGAGTTCTTGTCACTTGCACCATTGATCGAGAGTAATAGTGTTGTAGTTGTTGCGCTAAAGACCAGCAGCCTCTTCCCTGAACCGGCAGATCCCAACGCTGGATTTTGCTACAAAATCGTCTCAGAATGCGAGCAAGCTGTACTTGATCGAATGGTGAAGACTTGCTCAAAGCTGATGGTGGAAATGAGAGCATGCGATGCGACCCAGCTATCAGACGTACTGCAATCGGCCTTCAACTATGGAGGAACATAGGGGACGGCTCAAGTAAGAGAGTTGACTGACTTAGCTCTTGCAGCAGGGCTTTCGCTACCCGCGCTCTATGGTTCCGTAATTCCCGGGACTTACTTGGCGATCTGGCTACGAGTTTTAAGCTCGTTCGCCTTGGGAGTGGGAGAACTAATCTTCGTTGCTGGATTAGTGAAAGCAGGTCTCCTAGTAATCGCATCCACTCGAAAGAGAACAAATTCCGATTCAAACAGGATAATCAAATCCGTTATTGGAATCCACGTAAGTGTAGGAATGCTCGTCCTGCTCTCTCTCCTCCTATCCAAGACTCAGATTTCTTCGATCCACCTTTCCGCTGTGGAAGTCACCTACGCCTTCATCGCCACAGAGATGCTGATTCTTCCCATAGTGGGCATTGGATATCTCGTACGGAACGTGCGAAGCAATGGAAACAGTCTGACGACCGTGCTTCTCTTGACTGCAGGTGTTTACCTTGACGTCGTTCTTGTGAGCATTTCAGACACACTAGCGACAGACCAAGCTTTTCTCAACCTGAGTCAGGCGAGTGCTCTGGAGGTCTGTGGGGCAAAGATCAATTTCCTGTTAGCCTCATTTCTGGCATTGACGACCAGTTCAGCCTTTTGGCATAGCCATTCTTTGTACTCACTTGATGTTCTCCAGATTCCAAATTGGGTTAGCGGGGTCTATGTCTTGACGATGGCGTTCTATCTGTACCGTGGAGCAAGCGGCATCGGCTTTCCGAGCATTACACATGACTCGGCAAATCCTGAGAGAATACCATTACTTGATCCACTTCGACTGGCTTGCAATATTCTGACCGCCACTGTTCTAGCTCTAACCTTAGTTTGGGCAGTAGGCATGATTCTTCCATTGAACGTAACAGGCAACTTGGTTCAACTACAGATAGGGCTCGCGTGCGTAGCCCTTGTGGCGTATTTCGCTGTTCACGTGAAATAGCCTTGACAAATAGAACGTTCGCTAGCTCACTGATCCTGCTTTTGATAATCCTACCGTTGCCTGTTCAGGGGCAGTCATTATCGTGGCCACAGATCGGTTTCAATTGCTGTCACGTCTATGACTTCGATTCTGGCGCACCCGTCTTCATGTTAGGAGAGGAATTGTGGCTCAGAACAGACAACAATCTTACTATTACTTTGGAGAATCCAAACGGGCGAATCATCAGCAGGAACTTGTCCGCCGGTTCAGCGATTCGTCTCTACCAATTTCGCCAAGGGGATGCAGCAGGAACTTGGAGGCTTGGAGTTCATGGTGCTGGTCAAGACAGGACCGTATCGTTGCATGTGCTAAGTGATCAGTTGAACGCGTCAATGAAGGCTCTCTCATTTGGTCTGCGAAATGACCAGTTGCTGGTTGACGGGACCTTGACAACTCAGTTGCCCCATCAGGGCGGGGTAATCATTTTGGCACGCAAGAATGGAAACAACTCTCTAACTTCTTCACCGGTTCGTTTCATTGAAGGATCCCTGCAAACAACAGTTAGCTGGGGTCAAGCAAATTCAAGAGCTATCACTGTGGCGCTCCAACCATCTTCGCTGAATCGGTCTTACCTTGGTCGTGTTTGGGCTGAGATCTCATCCGAAGCCAGTCTGAGCAAGGAGATAGGCAATGGAGAGATATTCGTATCTCTTCGGCAACTAGTAGCGAGAACACATACCCTAGCCATGAATTTCACGTCACAACGAAAACTAACCTTCGGAGTCGACCTTCCCGAACTGCACACCGTTGGCTTAGACGGCCAAATACCGCTCCGTCCAGGACCAATTCTTCTGACCATCTACGTGCAAATAGGAACCATCGTATTCAGTGCTACCGTAGATGCCTTTCTGAGTTCTGACGGTATAATCTCGTCCGTGGTAGATTCTTTTCCGATTCCACCTCTTCAACCCCAGACCGATTTTGAATTGAAAGACGAATTGCAGTCTACATCAGAGTACAAGCTCTTGCTCTTTGCCAAGGAGTTCGGGGTCAACGCTCTTTGGAATGCACCGATCATTCCTCCACTCACACGGGTACGAATCACCAACAAGTTGACGAATTCACCGATTACGGACTATGAGATCGATTCAAACCAGATTCAAGGATTCGTAAGAATTGGTGCGAACGGATTCATTATTCCACGCGCTACGAATCAGGAAGCTAGGTTAAACGTCTCCATAGGCGGTATATCACTCAATCCTAGTGAGTTCGCTCCGAACTCAGCAAAACTACAACCACTGTCAACCCTTGAAATATCCGCGTCCGCAAGCAATGTCATGTTGAGCGTAACCGACCAGTTCGGTAATTTTCCTCAATCGGGCACCATGAGAATTACCCGGAGCCTTGAAGGCAACAAATCTATCTCTGTTGACAGGGCTTGGGCATCAGAAAACGGAATTATCAATCTAACTTTACCACTTGGAGTGTACACTGTCAGTTTAAGTGCTCATGATTCGACCGTAACCCAGTCTGTTTCCCTTCAGAAATCGACCGAGCGCTTTGATCTAACACTAAATGGTCTCATTCTGGAACAATCGCGGAACGAGCTGTTGTTAATCAGCCTCATGTCTGCGATTATTCTGATCGAGATCTTCGTGGCCGTACGTGTCTGGAGACGGGTTCTCAAAAAGATTAGGGGATCTGACAAGTTCTCGTCGTGAAACCTAGCGAAATCCAGAAATTGCTTGGTTATAATTCTCTGCTAGGTTCGACAGATGACCCAGAGAGGGTCACCCGTGTTTACGGCGGGTAGAGGGTAAGACATCATAATGACGCCATTGGTTGGAGATTCGATTGACTGAATCTCTTCCCCAAAGAAGTTCCTGATCCTACCCAGTCGTTGTCCTTTTGTGACCTTATTTCCTGCCCTTGCTTCTCGGATGAGAATACCGCTTCCCGGGGCTCTGACAAATATCCGTTCGCCGAGTGTCGCTGGCTTCTGGGTCTGCGATTCGCCCGGCAGCATCTTCACGAACTTCATCACATTGACGATCCCCGACATCAAGAATTCTATCGTGTGCTCATCAAGTCGACCCAGTTCGCCACCTTCGACCACGATTGCTGGGACACCAATCTTACACGCTTCCGTAGAGACAGAGCCAGCAACCCCGTGAATCTCCGCGTAACCCACTAGGAATCTTTCGGTCAGAGATTTGGATACTTCCATAGCGGTTGGTTCGCCTTGGTCAGAGGCGTACGCAATATCAATGTGCTCTTCCGGTGTATCTCCACCATGAAGGTCGATCACGTAATTCGATTCTTTGACCACTGAAAATGTCTTATGAGCGATTCGCTGGCTGGGTGACCCATCCGGATTGCCAGGGAAGACTCTATTGATGTTCTGTCCGTCGAGGGGACACACGTACGGTGTTCTGGATTGCAGTCCTGGAGTATTCAAGATTGGTAAACTTATCAGCAGTCCGCTCAGTTGCTCCGGTTTGACATTATTCGTGATTCTAATGGCCGCCTCAACGGATGAGATTTCGCAGGCATGACTTCCAGCGATCACGCAGAGCTTGGGCCCAGCTTTCTTCCCGGCAACAACAATCATCGGGATTTCTATCTTACCGGCTATCGTGGACCCCACTTCTAGCCTAGTTGTGGTTCTCTTTCCAGCTTGGAATTTCATTCCAGCAACAACGAATTCAGACATGTATATTCACACTTTAGTCGCCGAGAGTAATTGGACCGTGTATTTAACGGTGAAAAATCCGAAATCTGATGGTTTTTGTTGTCCTAAAGGACGGTTATGCGTCCTTCCTCAATGATTTTCTTTGATGAGCCGTCGGGGTAGATTGCTGTGGTATTTTCTTTTGTACCTGTAACGAAGTCCCAGTGGAGAGTTGACTCGGTGAGGCCGCCGTAGCTTTTGTTATCTCCTATTGCGATGTGAGCTGATCCGCCGATTTTTTCGTCCGTGAGCACGTAGCCTATTGGTTTCTTTATCCTCTCGTTGAGTCCCAATCCTAGTTCGGCGATATTGTGTGTCATCGCCTTGCTGTACTTTCGTTCATCGCTTTGGTAAGCTGTGGTCAAGGAGTTCTTCAGTTCCTCGTCTCCCGTCTCTGCGTGAGATTTCTCAAGATTGACTCTGCCCTTTTCGAAGACGAGTAGAGTGTTCCTGATAATTTTATTGGAAAACTTGTCACGTGTGAGTGGACAGAATAGGGTTCCTTCGCCCATTTGTTCGTGGGCTGCGATGAAGACTTCTCCAGTTGGGAGGTTAGCCGTGTTATAACCGATTTTTTGGTCCTCTTCGCTTATCAGCCCGTCGCTCATACTGATCCTTCTGTCACGAATACCGACGATAAGATCTGTGCCGTCCTTATCCTGTAAATGCACTTTGTCGGCCCCTTTGAGGTATTTCGCTAGAGCCTCACATTTGGAGAGCAATGTCTTCTGACTGTAGAGCATTCCGCCGACGATCAAATCCTTCAATTCGTCAAAGGATACACCGAAGGATCTTGCCATCGGTGTCGTTGGATAACCCACCAAGGTTCTCCGCACATTCCGCTTCATGAAGATGCTTTCAATCTCTCTCAGTGCCTCTCTTTGGGCCACCAGGCGGTCTTTGGAAAGATCTTCAGTTGAGTGCGGGTCCCAGGTTTTGGTCAGGTTAATGTGCCCTTCTACTGTGTTTGCGATCGCTATGAGATCTCGAGGTGGTTTTCGCAGGAGTTCTGTTGGCAACTGTTGAACGTAGGTTCGATTCAGGTCGTCTGAGATCACATCGATTATGGAACTGACGCCTTTGAGCGCGCATTCGAGTCTTATCTTTTCAATGAGCTTCCAACAATGAAATCCACCAGTAATGAGTGTTGATTCGCCACGCTTGAAGTTCATACAATGTACAATGACAGAGGCCATCTGATTCAGCGTTTCATCGTCAAGTTCGGGAACCAAGAACTCAGGAATCTTCAAAATGATTCAGCTTCGCTTTCTCTTTCTTCCACAGGATGGTGATTTGTTTTTCGGATGTTCCTCGGATGATAAGTTGTTGTAGGAGCGTGCTTCATGGGTAGGGCCGAGGTTTCGGAGGAGGTATATCCTCGTCAGGTGTTATTCCTACAACTCGGTCGTTCGTGTTCACCGGTATCGGGCTTCTTCTGAAGTTTATGATTCCGTCAACGGGTGAAGTCATTGTCTCAAGCAACTCGCCGAAAATGTTCCTTACCTCTCCAACCTTCTCGCCTTTCTTCACTCTGGTCCCCAACGGAGGCGTGTAACAAATTCCGCCGCGCGTCACGTAAACGTTCCACCTCTGGCGCGTCTTCTGCTTCCTACTTGGAGAGGGCGAGCCTTGTATCATTCGGAGTCTCTTCATAACATTGTTTAGTCCATTAACTATCAACTGCGCTGCGTCATCAATGAGCCGTCCATAACCACCGGCCTCTATGATCATGGATGGTTTGCCCATTTTCGCGGCTGCGTCAATGCTTCCTCCTCCGGCACGGCTTATTGAGAGAATTTCGCAGTCGAAGGATGCTGCAAGGGCTTCTCGGCTGGCTCTATCCCTCTCCGCGTCACCAGATTCCGAGACTATGACGTATGAGCTAAGCTCCTCGTTCAGGTCACCGCCATGACAGTCAATGTAGTAGTCTGCCCTGGATACGATTTGGCTCATGAAAACTGCTGCAATCTGATAACCCATTGTGCCGTCTGGATTACCGGGAAAAATACGATTCAGATTTATGCCGTCTATTGGACACTGGAATCCGGTGCTCATTCCGCCCTGTGGGCCACGGGTCTCGAAGGATGTCATGTTTAGCACGGGGACGATGAGGAGGGTACCACTCAGTTTTGATGGGTCCGATTCCCTCAACACACGTATCACGGCTTCAATGCTCGAATACTCAGCGCCGTGCACGCCTCCACTGATGCAGAGCACAGGGCCGGGTCTCACACCGTTCACTATGGCTAACGGGATATTGATGGTCGCGACTGCAGTCTCTCCAACCGTCACATACCCAGTCTTCTTCTCGCCTCTGGCGGTTGTTATGTCACCAATCTTGAAAGCTTCAGGCAACGGATCTTCACTGTTCTAGGTTCTAAGCGAATTCCGTGTTTAACACTTGCGAAAACACCTAAACCCAAAAGCCAATCTCAACCACCTCGATCGATTTGTGCTCCTGATCTGCATTATCTAAGGACATAATAGCACAAGCTGCGACCTCGAATCGGCGGCTATGATGCAAGGCAATGAAATGATTGTTCTCAGACCTAGTCTGGTTTTCGATGGGACCGGTGCAGCATCAAAGAAGAACACGATTGTCGTGGTCCATGGACGGAAGATTATCTACGTTGGTTCTGAGGGAGGCTTTGACTTACTCTCAGAAGCGCGTCATGTCGATCTGCCCGACAAGACTGTGCTACCGGGCCTTGTTGATAGTCACATCCATTTGGCGCTTGGAACGTACGGTACCTACTTGGATATGATGAGAGATATGGACGGAGTTCAATTAGCGACCGGCATCGTCAATGCAAGAGAGATGCTTCGTGCGGGAATAACAACCGCAAAAGATTGCGGCGCCAGAAACCGAGTAGCTTTTGATCTCCGAGACGCTCGGAAGTTGGGCCTGTTCGAGGGTCCAAGAATTTTGGTCAGCGGAAGACCATTGTGCATCACTGGAGGCCACTTTCATTTCTGTAACGATAACGAATGCGATGGCCTTTGGGAGGTTCGGAAACGCGTCAGGCAGATGGTGGCGGAGGGAGCGGATTTCATCAAGTTGATGGCTTCGGGAGGAGGAACGCCTGGAACCGATAACAGTCGTCCCTCCTTTGAAGAGGAGGAGATTCTTGCGGCTGTTCAAGAGGCAGAGAAATTCGGTAAGACGGTGACAGCTCACTGCGAAGCCTACGAATGCGTGGGCAGATCAGCACGAGCTGGTGTGCATACGCTCGCACACCTAGGTTTCATAAAACCCGATGGGACAAGAGGTTTCGATGAAGAGGCAGTCTGGACTATTGTTCAGAAGGGCTTGTACGTGGATCCCACATTGCAGACTGCCTCTGCTCAACGAGACTCCCTGAGGGAGAAGAAGAAAGCCCGCACGCTCACGGAACAGGAGAAAATCACTCTTGAAGCTGTCGAGTACAAGATCAGAATAAAACAGGAAAATCTGGCTGAGATGTTTAGGCTAGGGGTGAAATTCGCTGCGGGATCTGACGGCTGGGGACTTGGAAAATGCACTAGACTCGTTAGAACTCTCGAACTTATGGTTGAAGCGGGAATGTCGCCGACCGCGGTCATAGTCTCAGCTACAAAAAACGGTGCAGAATCGTTACGGATGGGGCATCTCTTCGGGACAATCTCCGAGGGCAAGGAGGCAGACATCATAGCCGTGGATGGCGACCCGACCGAGAACATAAGCTGTCTCAGATCACCAGTTATGGTCATGCAAAGTGGACGGATAATACATAAAATAGAAGAGCGTTCCTGAACTGACCATAGAATTGTCCGTTTTTCTCAAGTTGGCAGGACGCATCCGACTTTCTTCATGAATGATTCAAGTTCATCCAGATTCTGTGGGCCCATAGTTCGTTTTCCATCTTCAATTTCGTAGATCATGTTGACGAGTCGTTCATTTGCTGGAACGGGAACGCCTAGTCTTTTGGCTTCTTCAATTACGTCGCCCAGTAACCAGCGTGTTTCAGATTTCCGTTTGCGATAGACGATGTCCCACCACATGCCGCTAGCTTTCTTTACTAGATTCAGGGGTTTTCTATACTTCCAATGGGGTAGCACAACTCTGTCGATGAATCTCAGAAATTCCTTCGTCTCCTTGGACGTTTCAGGGCTGTAGATTTTCGGATCAAAGAAACCTTTCAGTGGTTTGAGATCGATACCAGCAGCGCGAGCCACTTTTATCGATTCTTTCACTAGAGCGCCTGCCATCATGCAGTTGCGTTCTGCAGAAAGGACCTCCACTATTGGGGCGTTTACGAGCGATGTCATGACTACGAGGGAATTGTAGACTTGCTTACCCCAGATTTCGCCGGCAATACTGTCGCTCAAAATGGTTTCCGTGAAATGCGAAAAGAGCTTCTGGAGTTTGCGCAGGCGGTCTGTGATGCGGCCATCCATCTCTCCTATGTGTAACGGTGCAATATTATTGATTTCCAAGTAGCCTGGATCGACTAGGGCTCCGCCGTAATCAGGAACGCTGCCTATAACCTGCCGTGTGCCATCCGGGACGTTTCTTGCTATCCGATAGACATTGAAACCGTTCTGCAGAGAAACAATTGTGGTGGCCGGCGTGACGTACTTCTGCACGCCTTGGACGGCTTCTTCAGTGTGTTGAGATTTTGTTGCTATAATCAAAAGCTCCAGCGGGTCAGCGATTTGCTCAGGCGTAGCAGCTTTAACTTTCAAGAGTCTTTCACCTCTTAGGCCTGTGATTTTGAGTCCTCTTTGATTCATTGCATTCACGTGTTCGACCCACTTGTCGACAAAAAGCACATCTTCACCTGCCATGTGCATCCAGGCTCCTGCCAAACCGCCTATTGCTCCTGAACCCACAATCGTAATCTTCAATGAAACACACGACCCTGTCAGTTTGTGAAGTTGTTCACGTCTTTTGTGTCTTTCCGTATGCTCTGAATTGATGAGAGCGTGGGAGTTCAATTAAGATGGAGACACACTCGCCACTAACTCGACTGGAAAAATCTGTTCAAGTTCATTGAGCTTTGCATTGGTCCTGCTTGTTTGTCATGTCTTGCGTGTTGTTTGAGTAATTGGTATTGGCGTTGACATTTTCAGTTCGTAGTGACAGGCTATACGGTGGCCTGGTTGACGTGCTGACAGTGGTGGTTCTTTTTCCATGCACTGGTCAGTGGCGTAAGGGCATCTTGTTCTGAAGCGACATCCGGACGGTATGTTAACGGGACTCGGAATGTCGCCACTTAACACGACCCTCTGTCTTCTTAGGGTGGGGTTTGGGATAGGAAGAGCAGATATGAGCGCGTGTGTATACGGATGTTCGGGTTTCTGATAGATTATCTGTTTTTCAGCGCTCTCCATGATCCTCCCTAAGTACATGACGCCGACTCGATCACTCATGTGTTCGATGACACTGAGATTATGCGAGATGAAAAGGTATGTCAGATTGAGTTCCTGCTGCAGGTCTGAAAGCAGATTGAGAATCTGAGCTTGCACCGACACATCCAAGAACGATGTTGGTTCGTCCAAGATTATCAAATCAGGATCCATTGCCAGCGCTCGTGCCACAGCTATTCGCTGACGTTGACCACCACTAAACTCGTGCGGAAACCGATACAGATGATCTTCGTTCAATCCAACTCTTGTGATCAGTTCTTTGGCTCTCTCGCGTGCCTCATCGTCGCTGCTAACTAGTTTGTGGTACATCATTGGTTCAGTGAGCGCTGCCTCTATTGACTGACGCGGATCCAACGAAGCGTAGGGATCTTGGAAGATGATTCCAATTTTCCTTCGTATCTTTCTGAAAATCTCGCCTTTCATTTTGGTCAGATTCTGTCCACGATAGATGATCTCACCAGTGGTAGGTTCGATTAGTCTTAGGATGCACTTACCGACCGTTGTCTTACCTGAGCCAGATTCTCCAACAAGGCCATACGTTTCGCCTTCCTCAATTTCAAGGTCAACCCCGTCAACCGCTTTGACGTATTTGGTGGTTCTCCCGAGTATTCCTCCGGATACTGGGAACCATTTCGTAAGACCTTTCACTTCGAGGACTAGTTGCGTCATGTCTTCTCCCCGTAGAGATGGCAGGCCACAGTATGATTCTTGCCACCATCGATGAGTTCTGGTTTCACGACGTTGCACCTGTCGACGGCCATCGGGCAGCGAGGGTGAAATCTACAGCCTGGAGGTGGATAGATGAGGTCAGGAACTGATCCCGGTATTGTTTCCAGTCTTTCCAACGGGCGCCCTATCATTGGTATCGCGCGCATCAAGCCTTGAGTGTAAGGATGCAACGGATTAGCGAAGAGCTCTTCCACATCAGCCAGTTCAACTATGTTACCGGCATACATAACGGCAACGCGATCACAGAGTTCTGCGACTACGCCTAAGTCGTGTGTGATCAGTAAAGTTGAGCCCGCTATCTCTCGCTTCAGTACGCGGAGTAATTCGAGAATCTGGGCTTGGATTGTCACGTCGAGAGCCGTTGTAATCTCGTCGGCAATGAAGAGGTCGGGGTTTCTCGCTAACGCCATTGCGATCATGCATCGTTGACGCATTCCGCCTGAAAGTTCGTGCGGGTACTCGTCAAGTATTCTTTCGGCGTCGGGCAACCTGACTTTTCTCAGGACCTCAATACTAAGCATCCTAGCTACCCTACTCTGTTCTGCTTTGGCAAGCAACGATGGAGATCTTTCTCGAGCTTCTTTCTTCTTGGTAGGATCGCTGCTAGTGGTTTTCCTTTGCGCATCTTCAGTTCTTCTCTCAGCAGCGATTCGCGCTAGCCGTTCGGGGTTAAGAAGGAAAACCTCTTCCAGTTGGTCTCCAATTGTGAGCACTGGGTTGAGAAAAGTTGTTGGATCCTGAAATACCATTGCAACGTTGTTGGCTCTGATCTTTCGCATTTCTTCGGGGGTGCTTTTGAGTAGGTTCTTCCCGCTGAGCAGGATTTCTCCGTCGCTCACTTGCGCGTTGTCGGGTAGAAGTCCTACTATGGTGAGCGCGGTCACTGACTTTCCACAGCCCGATTCGCCCACTAAGCCTAAAGCTTCGCCTTTTCGCACTGCAAATGTTATCCCGTCAAGCGCTTTCACATCACCAGCATAAGTCCTGAATCTCAACCTCACGTTCTTCAGTTGAATTAAGACTTCACCGTCGCTTGGCGTTGAACCAGACACTTCGTCTCCTCCGCGTCGAATCTTTGATGGTACTACCGATCACCCCTGATGTGGAGTCGAGGAGATATAATGGAACTGGCGGAGCATGCAAGGCCGACGCGGTCGAGGTGTGTTTGGACACTGGAGGAATTGGCTATTGGATAACAACATCGCGCGCCTCTGTCTGATGATTGACTTGGCTCTAACAGCATGGATACCGTTTCGGATAAGTCTGTCTAAGTATTCCCTGAAATCTGGCGTAGCATCACGCTTAGAGGCGGATTAGCAAGAGTACCAGATTGCTTACATTCCAGAATACAATCGAAAGGACTCAGTTGCTGTTTGACGACTCAGATTGGATCAGCCGCGGTGTGTAATAAGACGGCTGAAAATACGCGGCAATCGCGACACATTTGCAAAGCTATTTATCCAAAGAGATGCAGATAGGCTCGAGAAAAATTGCCAGCAAAAAGTAAGATGTTGATTGCACTAGTTGTTATTGTGCTCGTCGCTGCCGGTACATTGTTCTATGTGAACCAGCCACGGCAAGTCACGCCGACAACTACAACTGTCGTCACGCCTACAACTGTCGCTGGTCTGCCGGTTCCCAACCCCGACGTGATAACTGAGGAAGTCTCTGACAGTCCCTCAACAGGCTTCGATCCAGCAATCGAATGGGGTCCGCGCGGGAACATTGTGATGGAGAATATTTACGAAATGCTTGTCTCCGTCGATGGTCCACGGCCGGACAGGTTCGTCCCTTGGCTTGCACAGAGCTGGGATGTTTCACCAGACGGCTTAACCTACACATTCCACTTGAGACAAGGCATAAAATTCCAGGATGGGACACTATTCAACGCGACAGCGGTCAAGTATTCGGTGGACAGAGCTGTTCTGCTGCACGCTGAAGGCGGACCTGAATATCTGCTCGCCCATGAAGCTACAATGGCGATAAAGGGCGCCCCACGCTACTACCATTCAGATAGTGTGAACAAATACAATGCTACAGAAGCTCGAGCCTACTTAGCCGCAAACGGAGTGAAGGTCATTGACCCGTACACCGTCTCGATAACACTGGAGCATCCATACGCGGCCACCATCGCAACAATGGCGTTCACGGTGACTGCCATTGTTTCACCGTCGTACGTAATTGCCAACTGTCCTGGCTCGGCGGAAATGCCGGGGGTAGTACCAGGCAAGAGCTGCGATCTTATGCGAACGAACCCTGTGGGTACAGGACCGTACAAACTTACGGAATACACTCCCAAAGTCCATACGGTGCTAACTAGCTTCGACGGATATTGGGGAGGCCCTGACAAACGCGGACCACCAAAAATCAAACGCTATGAGATCAAGTTCGTAGCGGAGATAGCCACAAGAGAACTGGACCTATTCGCAGGGACGACAGATGGAATAGCAATTCAAGCAGCAAACATTTTCGACCTGATTAACAAGGACAGCTGGTTGAACAATCAAGTGATCAAACCCCTCAAACCTGGAATTCGAGTCTGGGCATCGCCTACCATCCAAGTAAGCTACATGATGCTCAATCCGAGATACGAACCATTAGACAATTTGAATTTCAGAAAGGCAATAGCCTACGCGTTCCCATATGACACTTACATCAAACAAGCCCTAAACGGGTTTGCAACACGTCTCTACGCCCCCCTGCCACCAGGAATGCCAGGATATGACTCGTCACTAGACGGTTTCTACACATACAACCCAGACAAAGCGAAAGCACTATTCCAGCAGGCGGGTTGGAGCGGAACACTACAAGTCAATATTCGCACCGGTGACACAAACCTTAGGTCGGGTGCGTTGCTACTCAAAGACAGCATTGCACAGATCTATCCCCAAGTAGTCATCCAAATACAAGAAGTTGATACGCCGACATGGTCAACGCTCTTCAGGAACTTCAAGACACCAATCAGCCTGGGATCATGGACCATGGACATTGACGACCCTGCTGACTTTCTACCAAACCTGGTGACTCCAGGCGGTCAGACAGCCAGGTTCACACAGTTCGCTGAGAACCAGACGCTTATCAACCTCTCAAACCAAGCAGGATCTGAGCTCGATCCCGTTAAGAGAAACCAGCTGTACAGCATAATACAACACGCCATCATGGATAGCGGCAAAGACATTTTCCTAGCCCGCCCAACGGCGATATTCGCTGAAAGGGACTGGGTACTTCCAGCAGACAACTCCATCGGCAGAGCTATCAACAACCCGATCTGGGGAGACGGAGACGGCGGCTTGAAGGGTGGATACCATCCCTACTACCTCACCAAGGCACCAACGACACCTCAGGTAAACGTCATGATCGCTCCACCAATATTAGCAACCAGCTTCAGTCCAATCGCGTACGCGGTTACGAAATATCAGAAATACGTACAATGAGCGCTTGACACGAATCTCTATCCTCTCCCCTTCTTTTTTCTATTCTTCTACCTTCGCAACCTCGGGTCCAATATATCTCTCAGGCCGTCACCCATGAGGTTGAGGCCGAGACACAAGATGAATATTGCGAGGCCTGGCGCCGAAACAATCCAAGGAGCACTAAAGACGAATTGTCTGCCGTCTGCGACCATTCTCCCGAGTTCTGCTGCTCCTGGTTCCACGCCGAAACCAAGGAAACTGAGTGCAGCGGTCGTCAGAATGGCCGCCCCCAAGTCTAGAGTGGCTTTCACTAAGATCGGATATATCGAGTTAGGTAGGATGTGCCCGAACAGTATCCTACTGCTGCCAATTCCGTAAGCCCTAACGGCGTCTACGTATAGCTTCTCCTTCTCAATAATAACTTGGCCTCGGATGAGTCTGGCATATGCGGGCCACCAAGTGATCGTCAATGCGAGTGCTAGGTTGAATACACTCCTTCCAAGGACGACTGCTATCGACATGGCAAGGATTAAACTTGGAATGCTTAGGAAAATATCTGTGATTCTCATCAACCCTTCATCAATCCTGCCCCCAAGGAAACCCGCTATGGAACCAAGCATACTACCAAAGATAACCGCTATAACCACAACGCCTGATGAAATCGCTATGTCGAGTCTATATCCATAGAGGACTCGGCTGAATATGTCGCCACCAGTGTCGTCAGTTCCAAAGAAGTGGTCGGGCCCTGGGGGCGCAATCTTCTCTGTCCAAATTCGTTGCTCTGGTCCATAAGGAGCGATTAGCGGCGCGAGCAGAGCAATGGTTACGACCACGATTACTAAGACGATCCCAACTATGGTTAGGGGACTGTTGCGTAAGAGATGCAACGAGTAGCGCAGTTCCTGAAGTCTTCTCCGTGAGAGTTTTAGTTCCAAGTGAGTTCGTCATTCCTCCAAGTTGTCTTACGCGTAACCTACACGCGGGTCGGCAAGTGAATAGAAGACATCCACGATAAGATTGATGAGAATGATAATTGTTGCAGCCACCAATGCAAACGCCAAAACTGCAGCTCGGTCTGCGTTTAGTATCGCAGATGCAGCCCAATTTCCAAGGCCCGGCCAAGAGAAGATAGTCTCTGTGATCGGGGCGCCTCCTAGTGTGACACCGAAGCTTAATCCAACTATGGTGATCGTTGGGATGATTGCGTTTTTCAAAGCATGTTTGTAGATTACTACTCGCTCGGGAAGACCTTTCGCTCTCGCTGACGTAATGTAGTCTTGCCTCATCACTTCCAGCATGCTGGATCGAGTTATTCGCGTTACCAGGCCTAAACCGGCAAAGCCCAAGACAAATGCTGGCATAATGATGTGAGCCAATGTGTCTTGAAACACGGGCAGGTTGCCCGTGATCAGGCTGTCAAAGAGATAGAAACCCGTTATCGACTGGAGTGGATGAGCGGCCAGGACTGAGTAGCTAATGCGGCCTTCCGAAGGAAGGTAAGGCAGGTTTGCAGATTTCAGGCTGTAGAACAGAACGTACTGAAAGATAAGCCCCAGCCAGAAAACTGGAAGTGACGATCCACTCAGCGCCAGCAGACGCGACCCGTGATCCAACGCCTTGTCCTTCTTCAGAGCCGAGGTTACGCCGAGTGGAATCCCCAAAGCGATTTGGATTACGATAGCCACCAGAGCCAGTTCTGCCGTGGCTGGAAACAGCCGCACAACGGCACTCGTCACAGGCTCATACTGCAGAGACGTAGACAGCCCCCAATCACCTCGCGAGAGATCAAAAAGGTAGTAAAAGAACTGGACGAATACTGGAGCATCAAAATGGTGCGCATGACGTATCTGTTCGATCTCAGCGGGCGATGTTCGAACCGTAATGTACGCGTTCACGGGGTCTGAGACAACGTTGGAGAGAATGAACATTAGGATTAGCAGACCGGAAAGAACCGGGATCAACAAGAGTAGCCGTCGGAGAACGTAAACTAGGAGCCTAGTTTTGGGCAACTCCATCAGGGCTCTGTCAACCAGATCCTAGCTCTTGTAAGGGGCTAGGTGCCTGAAAACTGTGTCGAGTATCTGAACTGCAGTATCTATCTGTTCCTCATCAACTGTCGTCGAAGGCATGAATCGCAGAATGTTGCCTTTCACTCCAACCGTCCCAATAATCAGCCCATGTTTTTGAACCCGAAGCGCAACATTCTCAGCCAGATCAGAGGTTGGTTTCTTGCTATCCTCAGATTCCACTAAATCAAAACCTAGCATGAGTCCGAGCCCTCTAATTTGCCCCATCAACCCTCTATCCTCTTTCAGATCACGAAGGCATTTCATCAGATAATTCCCCATTCTCTCCGCACGTTCAACAAGCCGCTCTTCGCGTACAAGGCGGAGTATCGCAACGGATGCTGCGCAGCCAAGTACGTACCCGTCCCTTCCCATAGGGGCATGATCTTTTGGCTCCCATTTCTCGGCAAGATCATTTCGCGCTAGCAAGACGGAAAGAGGTAAACTCCCGCTGAGAGCCTTGCCGAGACAAATCACGTCCGGCCAAACGTTCCAGTGTTCCATCGCGAACATACGTCCAGTCTTAGTGATCCCAGTCAAGATTTCGTCTGCGACGAGTGGGATTTGATTTTCCTGGCAGAGTTTCGCCAAACCCTCAAAGTATCCGTCCGGCGGAACGATGTTGCCGCCCATGCTTAGGATTGGTTCCACGATGATCCCTGCAATCATCTGGGGAGAAACCACGCTGGATAGAAGTCTTTCAAGAAACGCTAGGTTTGCTCTCCCTTCATCTGTCGAACTCCCAAACCATGGTCGATATGGGTCTGGGAAAGGCATGTGCAAGAAACCGGGAAGCTGGAAAAACCTGGCAACGATGTTGCTTCCCATCTCCTTCAGAGTTGGTGAAGCGCTCAGAGCAGCGGAAGTTGCACCATGGTGAGCATCATAGTGACTTATGATCATTGGCCGCTTCGTAGCAAACCGGACTAGCCGGATGGACCTCTCAATAATATCCGAACCACTATGCCCAAAGAGAATCTTGCCATCAGCAAGCTCATTCGGAACAAAGCTCTTAATCTCCTCAGCAAGGTCGCTATGCAACTCCGGAACCGCCAAGAAATGGTCGCTGCGTGGGTTATCCGCGCCCCTCTTTGCTTGTTCTACGATCGCTTCGACGACTTTCGGATGTGAGTACCCAACAGCTGTGAATCCGCCTGACATAAAATCAAGATACCGGTTGCCATCAACATCCTCAACATAAAGTCCCTGAGCCCGCTTTATCGGGCGTCCGGGACGCGGGTAGAGTACCTTCAGAAGGTTTTTCTTATGACGCGACAAAACTGCACTTGACATACCCAGACTGACTTCTGTTACCAAACCTAACCCTGCACTCGCCAGAGTGATAAGCACTTACACTTGAGTTTGGATAAATCTTTCGCGCTGTTACCTAACATTCGGATTAGTCACTGATAGAATCGTCCAGATCGCTGCGCTGTCGATCCCTACGCTTAGTAAAGTTGGGGCATTTAGCGCCGGAAAAGGTTAGACAAGAATCCTAGGGCATATTTCATAAACGACTAGGTCCATTAGGCACGCAAAGGTGGAAACATGAAAGATAAGATTTTGAATGTTGGCGTGTTAGGAGCCGGACGCTGGGCACAAGGAGCTCACATCCCTGGCTGGAAACGGGATCCTCGCGTGCGGGTGGTCGCGGTATGCGATCCTCAATTGCATCTAGCCCAGGAAGCTGGCCGAACGTTCAATATTCCGACAGTCACAGGTGATCATCGTGAAGTGATTGGGAGAAACGACATAGACGTAATCGATGTTTGCACTACGAGCAAGACACACTTCGAGCTGACAATGCAAGCGCTTGAAGCTGGTAAGCATGTGTTATGTGAGAAACCAGTTGGCCACGGCTTCAAGCAAACCTTGCAGGCCCGAGACTTAGCGCGTAGCAAGGGTCTGAAAACGAAACTAGGATTCACGTTCCGTTACAGTCCTGCCATGCAGTACATGAAGGAACTGATCAACAACGGCTACGTGGGTACTCCTTACATTTTCAACGGATACGAGCAAAACTCCCAGTGGATAAGTCCGGAAACGCCATTGAGGCAAGAAGGGGAGATTGCGTTTCTTGATCAATCCAAGATTCACGTTGCTTCATTGGAGGGATACGGAGCACCGATCATCGACTTGGGTCACTGGTTCATGAATTCAGACTTGACACAAGTCGTTGGTACAATGCGCAACTTCATTCCGGAACGAGTTGTACGTGATACCGGGAAGATGATGCACGTGAATATCGACGATGGTGACATATTCATCGGAGAATTCGCCAGTGGCGCTCTATGCTCGGTCCAAACGAGTTTCGTAACGGTTGGCAACTACCCTGGCCTTGAAGCTCGTGTGTATGGAAGCAAGGGTGCGCTAATCTGTCGGCTCGTAGAGGAGTTTGGTGTGTGCGAGAGCTTGAAAGGCGCGAAGCCAGATGCCGTGGAATTCAAGGATATCCCAATTCCTGAGCGACTCTATCCTCCAGGCGGTTCATCCCGCGAGTCTTGGCGTACGTTATTCTACGCGAATTTGACGTCCAATTTCGCCACAGAGATTCTGAGCAATACACCGAGCCAAGGAGACTTTAACGATGGTGCGTGGGTTCAAGAGGTGATCAATGCTGTTGAAATGTCGTTCAGGCAACACGCCTGGGTGAAACTGCCACTGCCTCGCTGACCGGGAAGTGGCTGTAATATCCTCCTCGTCTTTTAGCAACTGGTTAGATGACTTCTTCACCTCATACTACGCGCACCGCCCAGTTAATGCGACTTTCATAGGAGTCCACACCTATGATGGTTGCCTACCTGACCTCTCTCAAGAAGGCGTAGCGCGACTTCGGAGCGAAATGGAGAGCTTACTCACTCGCCTACGAGGTTTGGAGGATTCTCAAGACCTCAACACGTCACAACAACTTGATCACCTCTTGGCTGGCAATTATCTGGAAATTCAATTGGCTGAACTAAACAGTCACCACTTCCATCTGGGAAACCCAGCTGTCTATACGGGCGAGGCAATATTCGGAGGGATATCACTGTTCCTCCGTGACTTTGCTCCGCTAGCGGATCGTATCAGATCAGCTATCTCACGCCTGAAAGCTATCCCGGACCTATTGGAACAGGGTATGACTAATGTTCGATCTGCCCCAAGAGAATGGACACAGAAGGCGATTCAGGAATGCACGGGTGCAATGAGCTTCCTCGGAAATGGGATCGAGCTTTTGATGCAATCACAAAATGTTACTAGCCCTTCCCTGCGCGCAGCTGCTCAAGGTGCTCTAAACGCGGTCCAAGAGTATAGGGACTACTTATCGTCTGAGTTGCTGCCGCAGGCTACGAGCGATTATGCGTGTGGCAAGCAGTTCTATGATCTGTTGATTCAGAGAGGGCACTGTATCGAGATGAATGGTGAACGGGTTACAGAGTATGGGACGAGTAGACTTCGCGAACTCCAAGAGCAGCTGCTGCGTGAGGCTTCCACAGTTAGAAAGGATGGAGATTGGAAGAAAATACTTGCCGGTCTCGAGGATTTACACCCGCTACAAGAAGGATACCTGCAGAGCTTCCATACGCTTTGGCAGCAGTGTGTGCACATAGCAACCGAGCATGGGTTATTAACTTGGCCAAACTATCGACTGCGTTATACCTTCGTGCCAACGTATTTTCGTGAAGCCGCGCCTCTTCTCTATTTTCTCCCCTACAGATCACCAGCCGCTTTTGATTCTGTCTCCACCTATGACTATCTCATCACGCCCATTGAAGTTTCTATGCCTGCAAAAGAGCAGGAACGCCGTCTCCGTGTCATGAACTACTCAGTTATCAAACTGAATCACGTCGTACACCATGGCTCTATTGGGCACCACCTGCAGAATTATCATGCCTATCGATCCTCGTCCCGGATCGGGCAAGTCGCGGCTGTAGATTGCGCATCTCGGATCGCTATGTTTTGTGGTGGCACGATGGCGGAAGGGTGGGCTTGTTACTCGACCGACATTATGCGCGGTCTCGGATTCTACACTGAATCAGAGCAGATTGCACAACTTCATTCACAGCTTCGGCAGACGGCGCGGGCAATAGTAGATCCTAACCTTCACTCAGGCAAGTTCACCTTCGATGAAGCTGTTCAGTTCTATACGACTAATGTTGGAATGTCGGTTGAAGCCGCCCGAAGCGAGGTCACTAAGAACTCCATGTTTCCGGCGACTGCGGCCATGTACTTGTTGGGCACCGATTCCATTCACAAACTACGGGACGAATCAGCGAAGAAAGATTCATCGTTCAGCATGTCCAAGTTCCACGATCGTTTCCTGAAATATGGATCGGTTCCAGTGTCGCTCATCGCAAGTGGTATGCTTGGAACACGGTTTTCACTAATGGACTAGTGCGATCAACCGCAATCTAGAATTGGATTTCCCGAATAGCTAACACCGGGTGCATGAAAGCATTTATTCTATCTCATCCCAAATCAAGCACTGTGGTGAGCAGAATGGAAGGTCCGACGAGGGCGCTGGCACAGTATATCGTTGAGTCGAAGTTTAGGGATTTTCCGGAAGCTGTAGTTGAGAGAGCAAAACGATGTATCTTGGATTCCTTGGGTTGTGCTTTGGGAGGTTACGTAAGTGAAGCGGGCAGTCGAATGGCGAACGTGATGGCAGCTATGGGAGGGCGACAGGACGCGACTATTCTAGGCATGGGAGTGAAAGCGGCACTTACCCACGCTGCTTCGGCGAACACTTACCTAGCGAACATTCTGGATTACGATGACACTTACACGAGTCATCCGGGTTGCACTGTCATCCACCCCGCAATATGCGGTGGAGAAATGATTTACGCCTCCGGAAGTGATGTTTTGACAGCGGTGATTGTAGGTTATGAGGTCTACACGCGCATAGCACAGGCAATTCACTATGCTCCATCTACGGTCGACAAGGTCAGCGGCGTAGCTCGCCAAACGTTCGGAGCCGTAGTTTCCGCTTCGAAGGTGCTTTCGCTCGAATTGGATCAGGTTCTTGATGCTTTGGGAATTGCAGGTGCCACCGCACCAGTTCAATCTAATGCGAAGACCGGTGGTTCCGAGGAGATTCCGCCTACAATGAAGGTTGGATTCTATCAGTGCTCGTTGGTCGGCACGACTGCCGCGCTTATGGCTAAGAGCGGTATTACTGGACCGCACAATATTCTCGATGGCGACACAGGTTTCTGGAGAATGATCGGTGCTGATAGCTGCGACTTTGACAGGATGGCAGACGGCCTAGGCGAGGAGTACGAGATCATGAATGTGGCCTTCAAACCCTATTCGTGTTGTCGATGGTTCCATGCTGCGCTTGACGCGGCTTTGTCGATTGCCACGGAGCAGAGGATCCAAGCTTCGAACATTCGACAAATTACTGTTGAGACAATAGGCGGTAAGAGCGATCAAGTACTCGGGTACATGAAGAACCCTAGACCAAGTAACATTGTTGCAGCTGAGTTCAGTCTTCCCTACGCAATGTCAGTTGCATTGCACGGAATCAAACCCGGCCCAGAGTGGTTTGCGGCGAAGACAATGAATGACAGAGGGATCGTGGATCTAGCTGCTAAGATCAAGTGCACATTCAAAGCCAAATCCGAAAGCGATCGGAAGGATTACCATAAATGGCCAACAAAAGTGGATGTCGCGACAGATCGGGGGATATATTCGAAGCAGGTTGAGTATCCAAAAGGCGCCCCCAAGAACATGCTGACTAATGAGGAATTGGATGCAAAGTTCCTGCGCCTCGCACGGAGTGTTCTTGGTGAAGATGCTGCTAGGGAGCTCAAACTATCCGTAAGTCGACTTGAACAAGTTGGTGACATTGCTGAAGTCATGTCACTTCTAGTTCCAGCACCACTTGCACGCTAGATACATCGGCCGCGTCTCCGGATATGTTATCTGCGCGAATTCATCAGCCCATTTTTCGTCTATACTTATTCGTCTTTTCCTAGCGAGATTTTCGTAAGCTACAGAGGACGGTTATTTCGTTTCAGTGAGCCGCGGGAGGATTTCCTTAGCCGCCAAATCCGATTGCTGTTGATTCAAACACGTTGCTCATAGATGAGTGTCTGCCTTGCCCATGTTGAGTCTGTTTCCGAACTTTTCTTCGAAGACGATATCTTGCAGCTGCTTGCGGTTCTTCTTTTTTATGATTCGCCAGTGTTTTGGGTACCCGAAGATAATTAGGTCAATGAAGTTGAGGTTCTCGGGTATCTGTAGTATTTTCTTCGCTTTCATCCGGTATGGTTCGCGTTCGGGTGGTTCGGGTCCTGATATGAATGCGGAGCCCACGCCTAACTCCCAGGCTACCAGGGTCATATTCTGCGCAGCTCTTGCCGCGTCAACGACGTGAAATTCACTTAGCGGGTCCGATACTATTGCGATCGCGACTGGCGCCTTTCTCGTTCTTTCCTCGTCGATGTCCCCTTTCATCAGATCTGCAAGTGCGTCGAGTAGTTGCCGCTGGCGAATTACTATGAAATACCAAGGCTGAAGGTTCTTCCCGCTCTGGCATAGACGGCCTGCGTCTAGGATCTTGAGAAGATGCTCTTCGCTAACTGGTTCGTCCTTGAAGTCTCTGACAGCGATATTTGTCGAAACCGCTTCGTGCACGTTCAACTGTTCTCATTTGTCCGGTCTGGCAAAGACCGTATGTAACATATTGGAATATTGTTCCTACACATCAGTCGAGCCAACTGCCTCGTCTTCTTCGGTAACCCCGTGGCCGCTGTAGCTGTTTCTATGCCCCAAGCTTGGTTAGGGTATGCTGGCGAGGAAAGGGTTGGCATGACTGATAGCATTTTGGAGGAACCAGCGTTGCCTGCTCCTAACACAGCCAAAGAAACCATGATAGAACACTTGCGGGGGAGTGGTTTGCTTCAACTTTCAACGATTTGCTATAGCCAACTCACGGCCTCGCGAATTTGCTTTCGCTTTTCGAATGGACTTTCGAAGGTTCTATTGTGCTGACGCCTGAAAATCCACTTCTAATCCCAGCCCCTTCTATCAATGTCAATTCGACGTGGCACCGCCCAGTAAGGAAGAGTGGCAAGTGTTTACTTTGAAAGCGCTTTCATAGAATACGGGAATGGTCCAAGAATCGGAGTTTCACTAGTGAGAGCCTTAGTTGCGGCGGCAGGAAGTTGGAAAGGCCTTTATAGTTATCGCGGAATAGGACTCGCACGATTAACTTTGAGTCAAAAACGAGCGATGAGTAAAACTATCGCCGTTATCTTGATTGCCCTGGTAATAGTCGTTGCAGCAGCAGGCGGCTACTACTATTATGCTTCACAAATAACCCCAACTCAGCAAAAGTCGCGGATCCTCAGAGTCGGTCTCACTCATTTGACCATATCGTTTGATCCGGCAATTGGAAACGAGGTGACTACGTATACGGTCTTACATGTTGTTTACGATTCTCTCGTGACCAATAAAGGAGGAGATACCAGTACCGTAGTTCCGGACCTTGCACAATCTTGGCAAGTTTCTTCCGATGGGACTACCTGGACGTTCAAGCTGAACCCTAGTGCGAAGTTCGCAAATGGTGATCCGGTTACAGCTCAAGATGTTGAGTACTCGTTCAACAGGATTTTCAAGGTAAACAAGAATCCCGCAGCTATTCTTGGTGTAGCATTGACAGCCGATAGCACCAAGGCGGTGGACGCGAGCACTGTACAGATTAAGCTAGCGAAACCATTCGGTCCCTTGTTGTCGCTTTTGACCGTTGCCTTCGTTGTTAGCGCCAAGGAAGTTAAGGCGCACGATACGGGCGATCTGGGACAAACGTGGCTTGGTGAGCACTCGGCTGGAGCTGGCTCCGGACCATATATCCTAGATCACTGGACTAGAGATGTAGAATTTGTGTTGGTGAAAAACACCAATTACTGGGGAGGAATCTACCAAAAGCCCCCAGCCTTCGACCAGATTGTATTTCCCAACGTGAAGGAACCGACAACCTCAGAACTGATGCTCGAGAAGGGAGATATTGACATTGCACTTAACTTGACGCCGGATGTTGCGGCTAACATTTCTCCGTCATCAGGCGTTAAAACATTGGACGTGACGCTACAGACAATCGCCTTCGTAGGGATGAACGTGAAGAGTGCTCCATTCAACGACACGCGTGTGAGGCAGGCGATTATGTACGGTATCGATAGAAAGGGTATCATCAATCTACTTGTTAAAGGAAAGGGAGTTCCCGCGGGACCGATACCTCAGGGAATGACTGGATTTGATACCTCGCAAGTGCAAACCTATGACCTAGAGAAGGCGAAAAGCTTACTGGCTCAGGCAGGATATTCCAAAGGCTTTACTGTAAGCCTCATTAGCCGCCCAGGCGCCTACGTCGGTGTGAACTGGGATGACATTGCTGCCAAGGTCCAGTCTGACCTTGCCAAGCTAGGGATAACTGTGAACATAGAATCCCAAGCGCCAGCAACATTTCTGCAGAACTATCGCGCAGGTAAATTCCAGATGGTGCTGGCATCTTGGTCGCCTGACTACCCTGATGGCAGCAACTTTGCTTGGACCTTCATGGATAACTCCGGCCCGGTCATGGTACGGACCGGTTACCTCAACAACCAGACAACGGCTTTAGTTCAAGCTGGATTCGTCGCAGTAGATTCCAACGAGCGCGCCAAACTGTTCCAGCAAGCGGCGGCGACCAATGTCGTTAGCGGGGAAAGCGCGTATCTGTTCCAACCGCAAATTGTGTTGGGATATCGGCAAAATATCAGCGGGTTAACAGGGAACCCGGTATGGCTTGTCGATCTCCTACAAACCGTTAAAACCTAGGGCGAGCAAGTAGTCCGTAATGAAACTCCGCTACTACGTACTCCGCCGACTCTTCTTCATGATTTTTGTCCTGCTCGGCATTTCATTCATAACTTTTGCAATTCTGTATCTGACGCCAGGAGATCCGACAATTCGGGTCCTCGGGGAGCACGCAACTCAAGCGCAGGTTAACGCCCTGAGGCATGAATGGGGTCTGGACCGACCTGTTTACGAACAATACTTCATGTTCCTGCAGCGGCTATCGAGAGGAGACCTCGGGCTTTCACTACACACCCTACGACCAGTAAGCACGGATATTGCACAGTACTTGCCTGCAACCATAGAGCTTTCTACGGCCGCGATCATTGTGGCAGTAGGACTAGGCATACCGATCGGAGTCGTATCCGCTGTCAAGCGGAATAAGTTACCAGATCATATCTCGAGGCTCTTTGCGCTCTTAGGTGTCTCAATGCCCATCTTCTGGATTGGGCTGCTGATGATACTGGTATTCTATTACTTCTTAGGATGGACAAGCCCAGGGCGTATTGACCCGACAATTGTGTCTCCGACAAGGATTACGGGGCTCTTTACAGTCGACAGCATCCTAACAGGAAATCTCGCCGCCCTAATCTCAAGTCTCCATCATCTGATTCTCCCTGCTTTCGTGTTAGGGTTCTTCAATATGGCAGTCATCATGAGGATGACGAGGTCCAGCATGTTAGAAGTGCTCAGTCAAGATTTCATCAGAGCTACGAAAGCTAAAGGATGCTCCAACTACCAAGTGATCTACAAGCATGCGCTCAGGAATGCTCTAATTCCGACCGTTACGGTGATAGGCTTGACTTATGGTAACTTGCTTGCAGGAGCTGTGATAACTGAAACTATATTCTACTGGCCAGGTCTCGGGACTTACGTAGTTGACTCAGCTGCATCCTTGGATTTCAATGCCGTAGTGGGAGTGACACTAATAATAGTCGTAACATACACGATTGTGAACCTCATCGTGGACCTGCTCTACGCCTTTCTCGATCCCCGGATACGATACTGAAGTGAGCGAGGAATTGTTGCGACTAGAGGCCATCAAAGAAGAAATGGCGCCAAGCATACGAGAGTTAAGAGTCACTCTTCACCTTCTTCGGCAGAGCCCCTTGGCTATGGCAGGGATAGCCGTCACGATCTTCACAGCTATAGTCGCCGTTCTTGCCGATCAACTTGCCGTCTATAATCCACTCGATGTCAATCTTGTGGTAAGGCTTCAACCGCCATCTCTTGTGCACCCTTTCGGGACAGATCAACTCGGTCGAGATGTACTCAGCAGAGTCATCGCGGGGTACAGAATTTCTGCGGTCATGGGCGTAGAAATAGTTGCATTAGGCGGTGCGTCTGGAACTTTCCTTGGATTGATTGCAGGATACCTTGGAGGAAGGATTGATGAGGCTATCATGCGAGTCACGGACATGTTCTTAGCATTTCCATCTCTGGTTTTGGCTATGGCAATCTCCGCGGCTCTGGGACCCAGCCTTGAACACACCTTTATTGCAGTCTCGGTGGTGTGGTGGCCGTCATACACGCGACTTCTGCGTGGCTCTGTTCTGTCCGCTAAAGAAAATGAGTACGTCGAGGCTGCAAGGGCGGTAGGTGAAAGCGAGTGGCGAATAATCTTCCTGGAAATCTTTCCCAATGTATCCTCATCCGTCATCGTACAAGCTACCTTGGATCTTGGTAAAGCCATCCTGACCGCGGCAAGCCTCAGTTTCATTGGGTTCGGGGCGCAACCTCCAATCCCTGAATGGGGTGCCATGGTCAGTTCCGGTCGCGATTTCATCTCTAGGCAGTGGTGGGTCGCAACGTTTCCTGGCTTAGCGATACTCCTTACAGTAATAGGATTCAACCTATTCGGCGATGGCCTTCGAGACGCTCTTGATCCACGCATGAGGTTACGGAGATAGGATCGATCCGAAAACGTAACTGAGAGAGGACACTCAGCCCTGGCGCACTGGGTCTGGAAGAGAATCGTTGTTCAGTGTCCCGTGTTCACGAACTCGACCATCTGCTTGAGGCTCATTCCCCCGAGGCCAAGCTTGTCGAGTGTCATGCCTTCACGCCAGTAGTCCACTTCATTTGCAATGCTTGCGAGTGTTATGATGGAATTGAATGTTGGCGTCTCCACCTTAGCGACCTTTGCTATCTCCGTCATCGGAACCAAGCCGTAGATCACATCTTCAGTTAGATAGCGGTGCTTCAGGTTTGGAGGAGCGTCGTAAACGTTCTTGTAGTATTTCTCTTGGTGGACTTGTCCCTTCTTGTCGACGTAACGTGCATACATTTTCCGTGACATTTCTTCGTTGGAGATTTTCTTGAGGCCTAGAGCACCTGCGACGGCCATCTTCTCCTCATCCATTTTTTTGGCGACTCTGCTGATTGATGGAGTCTGTCCTTCTAGGTAAAATGAGAACTTCCCACTTGTGTGTTCAATCCATCCGGCGTTCATGATGACGCCTGCTGGATGGCTTATGGGGTTCACATTGTTGATGCTTGTCTCCAGAACGTTCACTGCCTGGGCAACGCTTGGTAACGCCTCGTTCACCTTACGGAGAACCTCGGCGGTTCTTGCTGCTGGGAATGCTGCGAATGGAAGTCCCTCCTTCTCGCGCTTAATCACTACCTTCGCGTCGTCCTGATATTGTTCCATGAAGAAAGCGCCCTTCTTGCCGACGCGGTCGGATGCGTAGACGAACGAGGCCGTCTCAGCAACCGTTACTTTGTCCATGGGAACTCCAAGTTCTTTCAACAGTCTCGCCATCCTAAGGGCGCCGAAATAGGAGATGTAAACTAGAGCTTGGCCTTTCTCGAGGTGTGGTGCACAAGCTCTTGTGAAAGCTTCATGGCCAAAGGCAGGGCTTGTTACGAAAATCAGATCACGGCCACCAATGGCGTCCTTAATGTCAAACGTTATCTTCTTTATTTTTGCGAAGCCATTTTTGAGTTCTCCTGTTACTTCAATGCCGCCCTTCTTTTTCGGTATCTCAAGATTGTTTTTGAATTGAGGTAGTTCCGCCAACGCCACATCGTGCCCTTGTAACGTCATTTCGCCCGCAAGCGAACAACCAGCGTTACCAGCACCCAACACTGCTAAAGAAACCATTATCGAACACTTGCACAGCAGTGGCCTGCTGGAGCTTTTAATGGTTTTCTACGCTTTTCACGTAGCGACCTTGAGAAGAATCACGTATCGTAACGGCAACCTGCTTGGTTACAGTCGAAGGGGCTAAGAAGATTCTCCTGAAACAGCCCGTTAAACCGACTTCCGAAAATGAAATACGAGGGACAAGTCTGCAACCTCATGGCGCCGGATTACTATTGGTCTGAGCGGCAAAAGGCAAGGGCTTGATCGAAACCGAAGGCACACTCTCTCTCGAAGACGCGTGAGAATTTCAGCGCTAATGCAAAAAATCGGTGAAAGAATGGAATACGTCTCAGCAAGAAGCATTAGAAATATGGCAAATGTGATGATGATCAAAGCCTCGCTGTACAACCTCCTCATAGGTTTCACCGCAAATCCATAACGCGAGATGGAGAACAGGTCACCCAGGAGGAGAGCTCAACCGGAACCAGTCGTGCAACACAGCACGTCTGAATAAAACGTTATACGCTTTCTAACCCTTATGATGCGTAACGTAATAATTTGGCCTGCAGTGATTATGCCTAATGACACTTCTGATAAGAGATGATGATGTCAGGAAAGCCGTTTCTTTCAGAGATGTTATTGAGGCTGTTGAGGATGGTTTTCGACAACATGGACTCGGTTTAGCACAAACCCTAGCTCGCCGTGAAGTTCGCATTCGGGGAAAGGAATTGGCGCATGCTGATCCCCGTATGGCTAGGATCGGGCAGGGACTAGCCTTCTTAGAGCAATCGGGAGTAGTACTCATCCAGCACGTCTTTGCCTTCCCAGACCGCAGGACTCCACCAACTAGGATCATAAAGCATCTCATCGACGCGGATAATGGTGATGTCATTGCCATTATTGACTCAATGAATATCTCAGCACTGCGCACAGGAGCTGCTGGCGCTGTAGGCGCCAAGTTCCTTTCAAGGAAGGATAGCAAAATTGCTGGAATGATTGGAACCGGTCGCCAAGGTAGAATCCAATTGAGGGCTCTGCTTCAAGTGAGACCTATTACTAAGGCCTACGCGTACGGTCGCAACCGCGTTCGGGTGCGGAAATTCTGTGAGGAGATGCGCGCGGAACTTGGAATTGATGTGATGCCTGGAAATAGCATTCAACAGGTTGTTGAGGCGTCTGATATCGTAGTCACAGGAACGCCCTCTATGAATCCAATTGTGAAGGCAGAGTGGCTATCGGACGGCGTACATGTCAACATCATTGGTGCAGATGACTTTCCTAAGATTGAGCTTGAAGGAGTTGCTCTGAAGAGAGCCAATAAACTAGTGATCGCAGCCGAAGATTGTTTTGAGATAGGACAGATGCGAATACCAATGGCGGAAAAGACGATAAGCGCGAAGGACGTTTACGGAACTATCGGAGAGATCATAGCTGGAATCAAGCCTGGAAGAGAGAATGAAAGAGAGATTACGATCTTCCATTCTCCCGGCGTCGTTTTGCAGGATGCTGGTGCAGCGTACAATGTCTATCTCAAAGCAAAAGAGCTTGGTCTCGGGACTAATGTTCCGGATCCTTTCGTGTTAGGCTAGATGTCTTGTAGGGCTCTGAATTTCTATTACCGCTACGTTCATTGGGACACATATTGCAGCCAATGTCCATGATGTATCCATGCAACAACACGAAATGCTGTATTGTTGCGGGGTTCACACTCAGACCATTCGTTTCTAGGCGGGAATGACGAAGCACAAGATTAGTGTGAAATGTGAGCCCTGCGGCCAAAACTTTCTGCTCACGCTTTGCCGAGTACCAAGCCTAAGCACAGCGGGCAAACTGTCGCAGGCGCCTATACCATCACCAGGAATCTAGAAGACAATGGGTTAGAATACGTCTTCAGTCATCGCAGGCCACTTGTATCCATCTACGCGAGCCTAAGGAGAAGCCACACGGCAAATGGTCTCTTGATCAGGCATGGAGGTGCCTGTTTCTGGCGTAATCCAAATGGCTTACACATCGCCCAGCGTGAAATAAGGCTATTATCTGCTCTCCATATGCCGAATGGAGACCTGAAGGCTCAATCAGTCTACGACTGGGCATGCAACAAGTTGTCCCGGCCGCTTTTCCAAGAGTTCGGGCTCGTTTATGGAGCAACGCGGAGTTGCATATGGGCATCTGGAGTGGAAGCGGCAGCCACTCGGAGGTTTGACGAGGCTGGGGGGTTCGCCTGTTACGGGTAGCTTGCTTCTTCGAGAGGCTGGATCAGGAATCGGCACCGCTGACATGAGTACGCGTGTGTATGGGTGGCCAGGCGACTCAAATAACTTGTCTGCATCAGCTATCTCGACTATTCGTCCAGCATACATGACACCTATGGTGTCACACATGTGACGGATTACTGCAAGGTTATGCGATATTAGAAGGAACGTGAGATTGAGCGACGATTGTATGCTTACCAAGTCGTTCAGAATTTGAGCTTGAACGGCTACGTCGAGCTCGGATGTCGGTTCGTCAAGGATAACAAAGTCCGGATCTGCTGCTAAAGCTCTAGCTATTCCGATCCTTTGACGTTGTCCACCGCTGAACTCATGAGGATAACGGTTCATGTGCTCCCGTTCCAAGCCTACTCTTTCAAGCAGCTTTCCTACGATACGATCTGTCTCGTGACCGGTCGCTATCCGATGAATCTGAAGTGGAGTGCCTATGATCTTTCTCACCGTCAGGCGAGGGTTAAGGGATGAATATGGGTCTTGGAAAACGATTTGCGCTCGACGCCGAAGCTTTCTCAACTCCTTCTTGGATAGCCCGAAAATATCTGTATCATCAAACGTTACGCGGCCAGACGTAGGTTCGATGAGACGGAGCAGAAGTTTTGCGGTGGTTGTCTTGCCACAGGCGCTCTCCCCTACGAGGCCAAAGGTTTGTCCTCGACGGATTCTGAAGTTTATGTGATCGACCGCATGAACGAATTCCGGACGACGGGCAATAAAGCCACTGCCTATTTGAAAATACTTCGTTAACTCTTCAACCTCGACAAGGTAGCTCAATGCGCTTCCTCCCCGTCAAAGAGAAAGCAACTCACAAAGTGGTTTGGTTGAGCCTCCTTCAGCACGGGTTTTTTGATGCGGCATCGCGGCATTGCCTGCGGACAACGAGGGTGGAAACGGCAGCCAGTCGGCGGGTTAGTCATGCTTGGGACGTTTCCCAGAATAATGGGAAGCGGTCTGCGCTTCCTATCTATCCTCGGAATTGACTCCAAGAGGCCTTGAGTGTAGGGGTGAAGCGGAGAACTGAAGAGGTCAGAGACTGGAGCAGACTCTACGACACTCCCTGCGTAGAGCACGACGACCTTATCGCAGAACTGAGCGACCACGCCGAGGTTGTGAGTGATGAAGAAGATAGAGCTCTTTGTCTCGTTTTTCAGATTGCGCATGAGTTCAATTATCTGAGCCTCAACAGTTACATCGAGTGCTGTTGTCGGTTCGTCAGCAATGAGGAGTCTGGGTTGACATGAGAGAGCCATCGCGATCATTGCTCGTTGCCTCATACCGCCACTCGCCTCATGCGGATATATCCGACTAACCCTATCTGGAGATGGAATCCCGACAGCTGTCAAGAGTTCCACAGCTCTCTCGAGTGCTTTGTTTCTATCCAAGTGTTGGTGAAGCATGAGCACCTCTGCTATCTGGTCCCCGATACGGTAGACCGGATCCAAGGAGGTCATAGGGTCTTGGAAGATCATAGCGATCTTGCTGCCCCTGATCTTCCTCATCTCTTCTTCCGATTTGGTAAGAAGGTCCTCTTCCTCTAGTAACACTCGTCCACTTACGATTTCGCCGGGCGGTTCGATTAGTCTCATTACGGAAAGCGCTGTGACCGATTTGCCTGAACCTGTTTCACCCACCATGCCGAGAGTCTCGCCTTCCCTAATCGTGAAGGTCACTCCATCTAGGGCGTAGACTGTGCCGCCGTAGATGCGAAAGGTAGTCCGCAATTCTTCGACTCTCAGCACCTGATCCATGCCTTACACTCACCAGTTCTCAGCTAATCTCGCAACACTGCAAACGCCTGTGCCTGCAGGAGTAATCCGTCCGTCGCTGTCTCCGCTCAGGAGTCCTCTAATGGTGTACCACAGCCTTTTGCAGTCAGTATGACGTGCATTATAAAGAAAATTGTGGTCTGTAACTGATAATCAAACTATCATGTCGCACACACAAGAGTATTTTCAAAGTCTCTTGAATGATGGATGCAGATTGGTTTTCATGTGAGTTTCGCATTACGGAATTCCTGTGTACCCACGCTTTTCTCCGAAATCCATGTACGCTACGCCGCTCACACTTGCTGCAATGACCGGTGTCTCACTTCTTTTCTTCGCTTCCAAGGCCTCGTCTATCACGGCTCTGATGGTATAGGCCGACTCCGGAGCCAGCAACCGTCCTTCCGTCCGGAGAAACATGCTAGCGGCGTCGCAAATTGATTTCTCGTCCTTTGGATAGACTCGTGTGTCTATGACACCCATATGCCTGAGAAAACTGAGTAGTGGTGCGGTATTCTGCGTATGGATTCCCATACCCATGATGGGGAGTGGTGGCATCTTCCATTCAAGCTGATAGGCTTTTACAGACACGCCTGACAGAGGTCCTTGTCTAGTGGTGAAACCATAGACTCCATTTGTCAGCTTTGACGAAGTCTCTGCCTCCACTGCAAGAAACTTCGCTTCCAAATTCTTCTTCAGATACTGCTTCATGAAAGGGGCAATCACGCCAAAAAAGTGGCTACCCGAGCCGACTGATGCTACTAAGATGTCAGGCGTCTCGTCCGCCAGCTTCAGTTGGTGCTCAATTTCAAGGCCGATGATGGTTTGAGTCATAAGGACGTGGTTCAAGAAGGAACTCATCACCGCAACCGCGTCTTCGCTCTGTTTAGCCACCTCGGCAATCTCTTGATCTCTGATTGTCATGGAGCCTGGATGATTCGGGTTATCACTAAGAAACCTCCGTCCCGTTTCTGTCCGGTTACTTGGGGACTCGACGAGATCGGCTTCGAACATTTTTCTGAGGAAGAAAACTTGGTCCTTGTTCTGAAGGCATTCTTCTCGAGTCATGAAGATCGTGGGTGTGAGACCAAAAGTTTTGGCAGCTGAAGCGTGGAGGAATTTTGTTCTTGTTGCCGCTCCTCCCCCGATAATCGTCCGGCTATATCCTTCCTTCATCGCCCAGTAGGCTTGCGGTATCGCCGTATTCGTCTTGAAGGTTCCACCTGGTGGGAGATCCTCACACTTGTAATAGATCCTGGCTGATGTCCTTAGAAATTTCTCCAGTCGGTGAGCCCGAATCAGAGGGGTTGGTCTGCCACGATGGATATAATTGCTCACAACCGCCTCGGGGATATCAATCCAACGATCTTCCGAGAACTCCAACTTCGAAACGGTTTTCGTGAATGTCTCTGGCAACCACCTAATCTCATTCCCAGTTTCGTCGTCCCTATATGACGGGAAGCGTTCAGGGAGATCTGGTAGAATGTTGTACCACTTCCTAGGGATTTCGTCTTTGCGAAGATCAATCCTCTCATGTCTCAATTCTTCAACAACCTACGAATTTCAATTACTCAATCCATTCGACACCAAATACTATTCATGGAGTTCAAAGGAGCGATGTCGTCTCTGTTCTGAGTGTCATCTCTATTGCGTTCTTATATGTCCCCCGAATTAGTTGCAACACAGGGAATAGTCATTCCCATTGATTCTTAGACAGTAATCTCGGACAGTCTCTCTGCTTGGTTTCAACTCAGCAAAGAGTGCCTTGTGCGACAATCATCTAAATTCATTACACATGTCATACATGTTCTTCGTGTTTTCTGAATTTCACGGGTAGGGCCGAGGCTTTGGTGGAGCCAAATCCTCGTCGGGCACTATGCCAACTACTCTATCGTTCGTGGATATTGGGATTGGGTTTCTTCTGAAGCATATGTAGCCGTCCACGGGTGATTCTGCAGTCTCTAATAGATCTCCGAAGATGTTTCGCACTTCAACGACCTTGTCGCCCTTCTTCACCTTAGTACCTAAGGGAAGAACGTGAGAGATGCCTCCGCGCTTGACGTAAACGCTCCATCGTTGCCGTATCCTTTGCTTCTGCGTCGCCGTAGGAGTGCCTTCAATCATCTTGAGCCTCTTCATCACGTTGTTAATGCCATTATTGATGAACTGGACCGCTTCTTCCATCACCCTGCCATAACCACCCGCTTCCACAATGATGGAGGGTATACCCATGTTCGCAGATTCGACGATGCTTGAGCCAGCAGAAGAACTGATGCTTATGAAGTCGCAGTCGAATGATGCGGCCAAGATGTCTTTGGCAACTCTGTCCTTTTCAGGATTGCCGGTCTGCGCCACGGCTATGTAGGATGTAAGCTCTTCATTAAGGTCTCCACCATGACAGTCAATATAGTAATCTGCCTTGGATACGATTTGGCTCATGAAAGCTGCCGCAATCTGATAACTTATGGTCCCGTCCGGGTTTCCAGGAAAGATGCGGTTGAGGTTTATGCAGTCTATTGGGTTCTGGAATGGTGTACTCTGGCCGCCTTGAGGGCCGCGCGCTTCGAAACCTGCCATGTTTAGTATAGGAACTATGATCAGCGTTCCGCTCAGCTTTGACGGATCTGATTGTCTTATCAGCCGGTTCACCGCTTCTATGCTTGAGTATTCGTAGCCGTGTACGCCGCCGCTCACGCATAGTATCGGTCCAGGTTTGGTGCCATTGATTATGACTAGCGGGATCTGAACCAGTCCAATGGCCGTTTCGCCAACATCTACGTATCCGGTGGTCTTCTGGCCTCGTTTTGCTTCAAGATTAGCGATCTTGACTATCGTCGACATCCGATGACAACTCCTGCATTTCAGGATTGTAGCTAAGCGTTTTAACACTTGTCAGTAGCATTCAAGTCTGCAGTTATCGATCCTCTTAAATCACAACCTGAGACCATGCAACTAGATCCTGATTCAACTGTTTAGCAAGCGACCATATTATCGAATAATCCAAGAGCTGGGCGCGTGGAAATTCGTCCTGAGGCTTTTAGAAAAGAACAAATCAACTAAGGTTGGGCCATTGAAATGAAATAACTCGAAAGGAAGAGTTAGTTCGAAGTCGTCAGCTCTGGCTACAGATCTGTACGCATGAAGCCTCTCCATGTCCAAGGCGCAGCTAAGCATATGATCAGAGATTATGCTGGTATTATTCGCAGAGTGACAAATTATGCGCTAAGGTTGCCACCGATGGAAGCGGAGGAATGGATCTAGGCCTTGAGATTTACTTTGGATAGCAATTGTGAATTCACTTACATCAATCCACTCCTAGCTTGCCTGAATCGTGAAAGATCTTCAAGATATCTCGTAGCATTGCACCTTTGGTCTTCGGAGTAATCACTTTTCGAACTTCATCGGCATCGCTATTGAAAGTCACTATCTCAATGTCTACGAACATAGGTTTAGCTCCTACCCACATTGCGCAATCTGCGATATCAGTGAAGGTGTTTGTTGCGGTGATGACTTGATCACTTTTGTGGCGCCGACATTCTCGTTACCGATTGTTCCACGTGATCTGGACGCGCTCTGTGAAAGGGTTGCGACAACGAAGAGATTTTCAGGGAACTAGGAGGTTCGTCAATTTTCTGATGTCTCCTATACTTTCTAATCCGCTTATGGTTTTGATAATTTCGTTGGCTTTTCTTTCGCTTAGTACTCTGGTGGCAAGCATTTTGAACTTCTCGTTCAACTCGTCGACTGTTAGATCGTTCTCTGGTTCTCCCTTCGGGTATTTTACGTACTTGCTATACTCCTTTCCAGTTTCTGTTTCTATCTTGACTGTCGATGAGTAGAGAGTCTGTTTCGACCATTCCCTATCGAGATCCTTGTTGTATACAGTTCTTACCTTTTCCATCAAGGCCTTGATCGTTGGATCCTTGGCTTTCTCTAGGACGTACGCGTCTTCTGCGATCGCCTTTCTCAAGCCAGCCCTTCCATCCGCTAGCGTGAGTGCTAGTTGGAACTGAATACTGAATCTTGGTCCATATCTGCCCACCGGGTTCATGTTATCCATGCCAACAGCCACATACCGATACGATTCGACAGTAATTCTCCTCACGTTGTCTTTGTCGAGTTTGTAGCTGTCCATCAAATCCAAAGTTGCGTCGATTGCTGGGTGTATGAATCTGCACGCTGAATAAGGCTTGTGCGCGACCTCCATTATCTTGAACTTATCTCCCATCCCATCAGTAATTTTCTTCAGATCGTACTTATCGGAATAAAGCGCACAGAAACCTTTCTCGGACTCTAATATGCCAGGGTTTCCTGTGAATCCCATCTCGGTCAGAATAGCGGATAGAACGCCGTTCCAAGCTGCCTTTCCAGGCCTCAGGTCCTTTGTCATGAACGTCTCTTCTATTTTTTCAGAAGGGGCGCTGCCGAAAATCCCTCCTATCTGCACTCCTGCAAGGCCTAGGGTGTTCTCCATTTGGTCTGCGTCGAAACCTAATATTCTACCTGCTGCTGCAGCGGCACCAAACGTGCATATCGTTCCGCTTGTATGCCAACCCTTAAGATAATGAGGCGGGCAAACGGCAGCCCCAACCCTTAATGCAGCCTCGTAGCCCGTCACAACTGCAGTTAAGAGTTGAACTCCACTAGCCCTTTGTCTCTCTGCCATCGCAAGCGCTGAGGTGATGATGCTATCCCCTGGATGAGAGCCTGTTCGCCGGTGCGTATCATCCATTTCACAAATGTGTCCCATGGCACCGTTGATGAGAGCAGCATTCATGCAGGAGGTCTTGGTACCGTAGCCCAGCACAGTAGACTCTTTTACTCCACCGTTGTACTTGGTTATGAATTTCGATAATATCTGGGCGGTAGGTTCGTTTACGGCCACCATGGCGTACCCCAAGTAGTCTAAGATCAGTCTTCTTGCCTTACCTACAACCTCTGGCGCAAGTTTCTTGTATGTGACATCAGCTAGGAACTCCGCTAGATGTCTGGTTTCTTTCATTTCGACATCAACTGAATTCAACTCGTATGATATCTACATTAGAACAGTTTGAACGTTCCTGTACACGCTTCGGCAAATGCCCGTTTGGACTTCTTCAATTGCACTCGAACTTCGTCTTATTCGGCGATCCTAGTGAATCTAAGCTCTGCAATCTCTAAAGCACCAACCGTAGCTCATTGTGTTCGCACATTCTCTTCCGATCATTTTGATGTTCCTGTATCCGTCTAGAAAGCTGTTAGTGAAGCGGCGGTTTGGAAAGTTCTCCGTTCTCGATTAGAAAAGTACGATCTCATGTAAGACGAACAGACATACTGTCGAAAGTTCTATTGCACTGATGATTGAAAATCCATTTCCAAACCCACACCTTTTTTTACAGCGTTGACAAAGACGGCGTGAGCCACTGCAATGTCCTCAAGAGCTAGACCAACGGACTTGAAGACCGTAACTTCAGAGTCTGATGTTCTTCCCTTGATCTTGCTCGTTACCACATCGCAGAGTTCGCCCGCAATACTTTCCGGTTTGTACAAGCCCTGTCTTATAGGTATCACAAGATCCCCTGCCTCTTTCAGGGCCTGTTCTTTCCTGTCCACATACACCTTCGACTTGAGGAGTACGGTTTCATGGATTTCCTGCCGATTCGGAGCATTTGATCCCACAGCATTCAGGTGAATTCCTAGCTTCAGCTTATCACCAAAGAGGATTGGCTTCGAAGATGTTGTTGCTGTACATATGATATCAACGTCGTAGAGATCTTCTATTCTTGATGTTTGCTGAAGCTGGATCCCAAACTTGGCATTCGCTTTCTCAACTAAAGCCTTAGCCCGCGCTTTATCAAGATCGAAGACGAAGCCGTTTTCGAGATCGGTGATTGATTCTATGCCTTCCAATTGACCGAAGCCCTGCACGCCGGCTCCAGCTATGCCAATCTTGTGTGGATTGGATCTGGCTAGATGTTTCGTCGCAACTGCAGACGCTCCTCCTGTCCTGAGCTGAGTTAGCCTACCCGCGGAGATTATTGCAAGCAGGTGTGCGTCGTCTGGGTCAAAAAGCAGGGTGACAAAGTAGGTTTCCTGGGGTTTGCGCGTAGCGGGGCTCCTAAGAGCGCTTTGAGGCCAATCGCTTTGATCTTCTCAGCTGAAGCAGCCATAATGCGAACTACTGCGGCCGGGTTGCTTGACTGAATCACTTGTCTGTCAGGAAGAACTACGCGGTTCTCACTCTGTTCGCGAAATGCGTTCTCAAGGCAGGCTACTGTTGCTTTCATGTCCAGTAGCGTGTTGACATCGGATTCTTTCAATAGAAGGACCAAATCAAGCAGCTCCTCTGACCAGATTCGACAATGTGGGGAAGTCGTCTATTTTACATCCGACGGTATCTCCCTTGTGGATGACCACGGCGCCTGGTGTTCCGGTAGACAAAATGTCACCTGGTTCTAGGGTCATTAGCTTTGAGTGGAAAGAGACGAGTCTGCGAAGTGAGAAGATCATATTGTGAATCTTGTTCGTCCTCTCGACCTTGCCATTGAGTACGGTGCTTACGGAGAGGTTTTCGACATCTTTGATCTCGTCTGGAGTAAGGATGACTGGTCCGAAGCTGAAGAATGTGTCGAAGCTTTTTGCTCTGGTAAGGAAGCGAGGATTACGCTGCAAGATATCCTCGGCCGTCATATCAAGAATTGGAACGTAGCCAAACAGGATGGAACCAGCTTCTTCCTGGTCGACGTTCTTGCAGCGCTTACCGATTATTACGCCCAACTCTGCTTCCGAAGTGACTCTTCTAGACTGTGAAGGCAGGATAATCGATTCTCCATGCCCTATGATCGTTGTTCTGGGCTTCATGAAACTAGCCGGCTCGTCTGGAAGATTTGTTCCGAGATCAGCAGCGTGTTCTTTGTAGTTCAGACCGATTCCCCAAATCTTGGGAGGCTTGTAATATGGTGCTGCAACTTTGGTCGCGTCAAACTTCGTGCCCAGTCGTTTCCCAAGCTTGATGCTCTCTTTGTACGCGCTCAGTAAGTTAGTCTGCGCGCTTTGACTCGCTATGACGTCAAACAGCTGTTCCGGTAAGTTGACTGAAATGTATTTTGAGAGGGTCGTGAACGACACAAGCCTCTCATCCATTACGAGAGCGCCCTCAGTGATTCCATTGCTTTTCACAGAGCAAACACGCAATCCAAAATCACGTAGGAGAAAAGCGCTGAATTAAGCTTCTCCGTAGTCAAGCGCATGGGAAGTGCAACCAAATCCTTGATCCAGATCCCGGAGATGAATCGTCGCTTCGGAAAACGACATATAGTAACCACATGGTTGTGCGTTGGAACGAACTACTTTGAGTGTTTTAGAGGGTAAGACGGCAATTGTCGTGGGAGGAGGACGCGGTCTAGGCCGTTCCATCGCGTTGGCATTCGCTCGTCAAGGCGCCGATCTCGTGATAGCATCGCGCACCGAGTCTGAGATTCGTAAGGTTGCTGACGAACTCCGAGCTCTAGGTCACGCTGGGGTTCTCGCTGTCAAAACAGACGCCACTGACTATGAACAAGCAAATTCAATGGTACGGAGAACTGTGCAAGAATTCGGGAGGGTTGACGTTCTCGTTAATTGTCAGGGAACGGCGCTGATTAAGCCAACTATTCAGACAACTGTTGAAGATTGGAGCCGTATCATAGACGGTAATCTGACCTCAGTATTCTACACCTGTCGTGCAGTCTTACCGCAGATGCTCAACCAAAAAAGCGGGCATATTATCAACATATCATCGCGTGCAGGAGTGACGGGCGCGGACCGAGTAGCAGCTTACTCCGCTGCCAAAGCGGGGGTCATAGGTCTCAGCAAGGCGCTGGCTCAAGAACTAAAGTCAGAGAACATCAAAGTGAACGTGATCTGCCCTGCTCCCATGGATACGCCGATGCGATGGAAAAGCACACCGCAATTCTATCCCAATAAGGCTATGAAACCGGACTATGTTGCTGAATTTGTTGTGCTGATCGCCTCGATGTCAGATATTGTTGTGGAAGATGTCCTCATTCCAGCTTCCATCAATTACTAGAAATATCTACGGAACCGAAACGGCTTGACGCACGCATGCTCGACTAAACTTAGATTGTTATGGGGGATCGTGCCAGACTCGAATCACATTCGCCAGGTTTGACATATAGTGCTGGATGATTATAGAACACATGGCCTATGCACGCAGGAACTATTAAGTTCCCAGAAGTCAATCTTAACTGAACTCCTGGGTCCGCAAGTTGATCACAACATCAAACGTGAATCCTCCACTGTTGACAGTGAAACATCTCGTCAAACACTTCCCCATAAGGGCCGGAATACGTTCGAGAGTCGTAGACTGGGTGAGAGCGGTTGACAGTGTGGATTTCTTCGTAGAGAAAGGCGAAACTCTAGGTCTCGTTGGAGAATCCGGATGCGGAAAGACAACCATCGGAAGATGTCTGCTGCGGCTTATCGAACCGACGGGAGGAGAGATCGATTTCGCAGGGCGCAACATAATGAAGATGACCAAGACTGAGTTGCGTTTGGCGAGAAGGAATTTGGGAATGGTATTTCAAGATCCGTTCTCATCCCTCAGCCCACGCATGGTCGTCAAGAACATAGTTGCTGAACCACTCATTGTGCATAACGTGGCAAAAGGAGAAGCGCTCGAGAATATAGTGACCAATCTTCTGCCGAAAGTCGGTCTTGGATCAGAACATATGAATCGATTTCCCCACGAGCTGAGTGGTGGTCAGCGGCAGAGAGTTGCTATCGCCAGAGCATTGGCTTTGGATCCGCAGTTCATTGTGCTGGATGAACCAACCTCCGCCTTGGATGTCTCCGTCCAATCGCAGATACTGAACCTTCTGCAGGATCTGCAATCACTCTTGAATCTGACATATCTCTTCATCTCACACAATCTCAACGTAGTCTCGTACATGAGTGACAGAATCGCAGTGATGTACTTGGGGAAAGTGGTTGAACTTGGAAGGAGTGAAGACATTTACGACGAGCCACTCCACCCGTACACGCAAGCATTGCTCTCATCCATCCCGATGGCGGATCCGACGAACCCTACAAAAGAAGCGATTTTGGGTGGTGACGTTCCAAGTCCAGTTCATCCTCCATCTGGATGCAGATTCCACACGCGGTGTCCCTACGTGTTCGCCGACTGTTCGAAAATTGAACCAGAACTAAAGCGAGTTAAGGGAAACAGATACGTGGCATGTCATCTGTACGATCAGGATCGGCCTCCGGCCGACCGAACCTAACCTACACTACAATCTTCCGTATCTCTATGTATGTGTCGTACAGAATCAACGCCAATAGATCTAGCTGCTTTCATAGAGAAAACAGGCAACTTCGTGACCTTCTTCGATCTCGAAAAACGGTGGTTCTTCCTCGATGCACTTGGGCATAGCTTTGGGGCATCTTGGATGAAACCGGCATCCTGCCGGCGGATTGATCCCGCTAGGAACTGCTCCTTCAATGACTTGGAGCTTCGTGCCCCTCACGCGAAGGTCGGGGAGTGTTCGTAGAAGTGCTTGGGTATAGGGGTGCTTGGGGTCTTGGAAGAACTTGAGGACCGGAGCATACTCGACTACCTTACCCGCATACATCACAACAACCTTGTTGCAGATCTGCGCTGTGACCGCGAGATCGTGAGTGATGAAGATCACGGACATGCCAGTCTCTTGCTTGAGTTTCCGAATAAGCTGCAGGATCTGCGCTTGAACGGTTACGTCAAGGGCAGTTGTTGGCTCATCCGCGATTAATAGCTTGGGATTGCAGGAAAGAGCCATAGCGATCATGGCTCTCTGCTTCATGCCCCCGCTCAGCTCATGTGGGTATTCCTTTAGCATCCGCTCCGGGTCCGGAAGACCAACTTGTCGCAAAAGCTCCGGTGCCAATGAGAGGGCACGTTGCTTGGTCAATTCCTGATGCTGCAAAATGACGTCTGTAATCTGTTGCCGAATAGTCGAGACAGGGTCAAGGGAGGATCCGGGTTCCTGGAAGATCATAGATATTTCTGCCCCCCTGATCGCACGCATCTCCTCCTCGCTTTTCTCAAGCAGGTTCTCGCCTTCGAAGATGATTTCACCTCCGACGATGCGCCCAGAGGGTGGAAGAAGACGAAGAATGGAGAAAGCCGTCATACTCTTTCCGCAACCCGTCTCACCCACAATCCCCATAGTATCGCCCACCGTTAGTCGAAGATCTACGCCATCAACAGCCTTCACAAGGCCCCAATAAGTGCGAAAGTAGGTCTTGAGTCCTCTGACCTCTAGCAAGGTATCCAACATTTGCTTCTACCTCCTCAGCCTTGGATCTAAGATATCCCTTAGACCGTCTCCCAACAGGTTGAAGCCAAGGACAGCTATGGCGATGAACATACCTGGGAAAGTTGCGTACCACCACCAGCGAGGTAGAAACATGCGCCCAGCGGAGACCAGCGCGCCCCACTCTGGTGTTGGTGGGTTAACGCCGAGGCCTAGAAAGCCGAGACTAGCGGCTAAGAGTATGCTATCGCCATAGTCAAGGGAAGCTTGCACCGTAAGTGGTCCGACGCAGTTCGGTAGGATGTGGTTGAAGATGATTCGTCGATCTCTTGCAGAAACGGCGCGAGCAGCCTCGATGAAGAGTTGTTCCCGAAGGGAGAGGACGACGCCTCTTGCTACTCTTGAATAACGCGGCCAGATGGTCACCGCGATGGCGATCATGGCATTGTATAAGCTTGGGCCGAGAGTCGTCATGATTAGAAGCGCCAGGACAAGTGACGGCACGGAAAGAAAGATGTCGGCAACTCGCATTACAATTTCATCGAGCTTTCCGCCGTAGTAACCGGAAAGGAGTCCTAACGACGTGCCCAGAAGGCCAGCCAGACTGACCGATACGACGCCAATGGAAAGGGAGATTCGCGAACCGTGGACTATCCGGGCGAACAGATCTCTTCCCAAATCATCCGTGCCAAATGGATGCCCAAGTCCGGGAGGCAGTAGACGTTGTGAGAGATCTGTGAAACTTGGGTACGGTATTATCACGTCAGCCAGCACAGCAATCATAAGCAAACCCACGACAATCGCGATGCCCACCATTGTGAGAGAGTTCCCGCGGAGCAAGTAGAGAGCGTATCTGATTTCCTTGATTCGAGCTTCGTTCCGTGCTGAGGGTTTCAAAAGAGTACGCAAGATTACTTGAACTCCTGCTAGTATCTAATGCGTGGGTCAGCGTAACAGTATAGAATGTCGATGACCAAGTTAACAGTCACGTACACTAGGGCCGCGGTTAGGGAAACGCCCAGTATGGATGGATAATCTGAGTATATTATGGAATTCACTGCATACAAACCCATGCCAGGCCAGTTGAAGATGGCCTCAGTGAGGAAGCTGCCTTGGAGAAGTAAGCCATACGTGAGTCCGATGGTGGTTAGGATTGGTATGAGCGAGTTTTTTAGAGCACGCTTGTAGATAACAATGCGTTCCGGTAGTCCCCAAGCTCTTGCCGTCCTTATGTGATCTTGGCGGAGAACTTCAATCATTGACGATCTCGTCATTCTCATGATCCAAGCGACGGCCCTGAAACCAAGAGCCGCCGCAGGTAAGATGATATGCTTTAACGCGTTAAGAAAAACAACCCAGTTCCCTGTCAGAAGGGTGTCGATGAAGATCAGGCCAGTTATAGTGGTGACTGGGTGCTCGTAGAGCAATGAGTCATCAACTATACCTCCGTATGGTAGAATTCCTAGCCAACTGTAGAAGACGAGTTGCATCATCAGTGCGAGCCAAAAGATCGGGATGGCTATCCCACTTAATGCTGTGATCCGCGTTATGTGGTCCGCCCACTTATCCTTCTTTAGGGCAGAGATCACGCCGAGCGGAATTCCCAATACAAGTGCCAGAGCAAGCGTTACTAGTGTGAGTTGGAAAGTCGCTCCGAAGTATAGTTGGATGTCCTGCAGCACTGGCAAGCCGGTGTGGTATGAGACACCCCAATTACCTAGTATGAGTCGACCCAAGTAAAACACATATTGAACCGGTAAGGGCTGATCGAGGCCCAGCTGTCTCCTGATTATTGCTATCTGCGCTGGGTCATGATACCCTTCTCCCATCATAATGGCTACCGGATCCGCTGGGATCAGTCGAGTTATCGTAAACGTGAGAAGTGTGACTCCAAGAATGACTCCGACCATTGCGATCAGGCGGCGAATAGTGTATTCAAGTAGGTTCATTACGTGTCATCAACGGTTTGAATCATAAACGGAATAGATCGAAAACGGGAGAATCAACTTTTCGAGCATTAACCAAGTCCGGTCGAATACGATACATGAAAAAGAGAGAAAAGGGCTGTGTCCAGCCCTTTGACATGTTGCAGACGTTCAATGTGCAAACGCAGAGATGGTCAGTCTAAGGAATCTTGTGGTCTTCGGGTGGTAAGCGGCTAGTAGGTCGGGAGAGACTGACTGTACTCCGATGGATTGTGCACTGATTGGTGTGCCTTGGCTTGGATAGCCTTTCCACATGTCGTATCCATTTAACGCACGCCAATAGGCCGGATTGTAGACGCGGCCCTGCACCCAGTCTCTCTGAAATCTGGAGTAGGTTTCTGGCGCTTCTAGGATGTAGATGCCTGCGGGATCATCGGCCATTACTATGCGTTGCAGTTGTCGGGCAATGTTGGTGCGTTGCTGAATATCAGTTGTGCTCGAAAGTTGGTCTAGTAGATTGTCGACTGTTGGATTCGAGTAGTGCCCCATATTGTTGTACGGGAAGGCCCGGGTGTAGACGTTGTCTGAGAGATATAGGAATGGGTCGCTGTAACCGTACCCACCCAAAATGTACAAGTGAGCCACTTTGTCTCCTTTGAGTAGACGACCGTATGTTATTGCTTCCACTTCAGGGGCCACTGTCACTTCGACGCCTATCTTCTGCCACTGACTTTTCATTTCCTCGCCAATTTTGCGACGGAATTCATCGCCGGCGGCACAATGATAAACCAAAGTTAGTCTCTGTCCGTCTTTGGAACGGAAGCCGTCTGAACCCATTTTCCATCCTGCCCCGTCAAGCAACTTGGCCGCGTTGTTCGTATCGGTTGCGTAAGCGTTTTGATTCGTGTAGTAGGGCAGCATGAACGAAGGTAGCGGGCTAGTCGCCGGTCTGGCTATGCCTGAGGCCAACTTGACGAAGGCGCTGGGGTCGAGTGCATACAAAAGTGCTCGTCTCACTTGCGCGTCCGACAAAGGTGGTCTAGTGGTATCGAACTGGATCTGCCAGAGTGATGCGTACATTTTCGGTGTGAAGTTAGTGACTCCTGTCACATTCTGCATTGCAATTTGGTCTTCTGTCAACAGGTTTTCTGCGATGTCTACATCGCCCTTCTCTAGGAGCTGGCGTTGGCTAGAAGCCTGTGACACTAGTTTCAGCATAATTCGCTGTATTTGTCCTGGTTTCCAACCTTTCCAGTAACTGGGGAATTGCTCCAGGAGTATATGGTCCTGTCGTACCCATTCCTTGATGACATATGGTCCTGTGCCCACCGAGTGATCGAGCAACCATTTCTCAGCCCATCTATCGTCCGCTGTAGCATGTGCTTGAACAGCAGAAGGACTCACGATCTGCCATCCATACAATCCTGCAAGGTGCTTTGGAAATAGTGCTGATGCATTCTTCAGAGTAAATCTAACTTGGTAGTTGTCTATGACATCTATCTTGTCGATTACCTTAAGGTACGCAGCTGGACCTTTGTTGACACCTATGGCTCGTTCATAGGAGAACTTCACTGCGCTGGCGTTGAACGGTGTGCCGTCCTGGAATTTCACTCCCTGACGCAGAGTGAAAGTGTACACTTTCCCGTCTGGCGAAAATGTCCACGACGTTGCCAGCACTGGGTCATAGTCTTCGACGCTGGAGCCTTTGAACATGAGAAGGCTCTCGTACGTGTTCCTAGAGACAGTGTATAGTGCTCCCGAAATTGCAGAAGCTGGGTCGAGGCTTGCGGCTTCAGCCCAAGAGGCCACACGTAGTGTCGTAGGCTCGGGGATCGCAGGCGCGGTCTTCGTAGCCATTGTGGTTGTCACTGGAGTTGTCGTCTTCGGAGCAGTGTAGGTGTAGGCGAATGCTCCAACAACTATCAATACTAAAATAGCGACAGCTATGGCGATTGGTTTTATGTTATTCTTCTTGACTTTCTCCAAGAAAATCAACAACCGTCGTTTCTCCCGGTGTCCGCGTTTAAGACTTGCCTAAATACAGTAAGTGCGAAAAACCCGACGTATGGTATCCTTGCGAAAGTAAATATCCATAATATTTAACTTGTGAGGGATTTGATGACACGCTGTCGAAGTCTTAATTACTAATTCAATGAGTTAGCGCTTTTCAAGGTGAACACCGATTTCGAATCGAGAAGACGCACTAAACCTTCTGAAAGAAACGTTGGTAGTAAACTGCTCCGAATCTGTCTATCCAAACGAGCCGAAAATGATGTTCAGTAATGAATTTCTCGACAAACTGGCCAGTGTAGGGTTCGACTGCGTAGTTGTCACCGCAGCATGGTGGAACGAACACAATTTCCGCACCACAATCAACCGAATTACGGATACTTACAGCATTCTTGGAGGAGGAAGAATGTGTTACGGTGAAACTGTGGAAGACATTCTGAAGGCAGAGAAGGAACACAAACTCTCCGTAGTGTTACAGTTTCAAAATACGAGTCCCATCGAGCATGACGCAAGACTACTTGAGATTTGGTACAAGTTGGGGGTCAGGGTCATCGAGTTAACGTACAGTCAACGGAACCTTGTCGGCGATGGGTGCGACGAAGAGACTAACTGCGGATTAAGCGGATTTGGCCGTAAAGTCGTGGAGGAGATGAATAGAATAGGGATTGTGGTGGATCTCTCTCACACAAGTTATACAACCTCGATGGAGGCTATGGAATTATCGAAGGATCCAGTCATCTTCTCACATAGTAACGTCAAGAGTTTAGCGGATGTCCGTAGCTCCTCATCGCCCAAGCGAAGAAACTTAGCGGACGATCAGATCAAGGCCTTGGCTGAGAAAGATGGAGTAATGGGTATCGGAGCACCCTCATTCCTAGTAAAGAATAACTGGGAAAAGAACCCACCAACCGTTAAAGACTTCGTGGACCACATCGAGTACGTAATCAAACTAGTAGGTGCTGACCATGTTGGAATTGGTTTGGATTACACTGAGGGTAGAGGGCGACCCAACTTCGCCATCAACAGCGTCACTGACATCGTTGACATAACTTCTGATCTGCTGCAAAGAGGATATTCCAAAGCCGAAGTTAAGAAAGTGATGGGCGAGAACTTCCTCCGCGTCTTCAAAAGAGTCTGGAAGAAGTATTAGACAAGAAATTCGAAGCATGCTCCACGACATGATCCAAAGGCTAGCCCTCTAGAATCCAATCTGAGATGATGATAGTGAAGATGCAGACCGCTCGATCAAAAAGATTGTATGAGCGTGCGTTGCGCTCGATTACTGCTGGATTGAACTCTAATACGCGCGCACGCGCTCCCCACCCACTCTACTTCAGTCGGGCTGATGGTCCGCACGTGTGGGATGTGGATGGGAATCGTTATGTTGACTTGGCAATGGGTAACGGAGCCATCATGCTAGGCCACAATAATTCGGCGATACGCGGGGCAGTAACCGCTGCGTTAGCGACGGGAATAACAACTGGCTTAGAGAGCGAAACAAGCGTTAGAGCCGCAGAATTGTTCTTGCGTCTGGTTCCGAGTGCTGAGCGCGTCCGCTTTGCAAACACTGGGAGTGAGGCAATGTTACACGTGCTACACATGGCCAGGACACTGACAGGGCGGCAAGCCATAGCCAAAGTGGAGGGCGCCTATCATGGCTGGTTCGACTCGGTTTACGTCAGCACTTGGCCGCCATTGACAGAGGCCGGTCCGGACGATGCACCAACCGCTTTGCCAGGGACCTTGGGGCTAGTGAAGAATTCCATGAGCGATGCAGTCATTCTTCCATTCAACGACATCGGCGCGACCGAGCGATTGATTCGTGCGCGAGCCAAAGATCTTGCGGCGATCATAGTGGAACCAAGTCTGATTGATGTGGGCTTCATCCCGGCGGAGCGTGAGTATTTGCTTGCTCTGCGTCGTCTTGCGGACGAGACTGGCGCATTGCTTGTCTTCGACGAATTGCTGACCGGTTTCCGCTTGGCTCGGGGTGGGGCGCAAGAGAGTTACAACATACAAGCCGATCTCGCTATTTACGGTAAGGCGCTGGGAAACGGATTCCCAGTTGCAGCAGTTGCAGGACGGCAGAAGTTTATGGAGATCTCAACGCCGGGACCAGGCAAGACAGCATTCGTGGGCACCTTCAATGGACACGCTGTGATTTTGGCTGCTGTCGAGGCTAGCCTGAAACAACTCGCGGATGGCAAGGCCACAGCTCAACTGCAAACCCGAACAACAACGCTGATTAAGGAATTTCAAACGCTGGCGCGGCGGCATAGCGTGCCAGCGCAGATGCAAGGTGGAGGTGGCCACATCCATTGGTACTTCACACCTGAACCGGTACGCAACTATCGCCAAGCAGCGCGCGCTAACCCCGAGCGGTATGCCACTTTCATTACAGTCTTGGCTGATGCAGGGTTCTTGGTTTGGTCCAACTATCTGCAGCATCACGCGATAAGTCTGGCACACGGCGATGATGAAGTGAAGCAGCTTGTCGCGGCTATGGATGAAGGTTTGGAGGCTGCGGCACGGGTAACAGTGTGACCGATCTAATCGATGGCCGACCGATAATGAAAACAGGAGTGTTGCAGTTCCCAGTATTCATCAAGTCTGTACATGTCTTCTAAGCGCTTCAATGTCGGCTTGGAATGGTAGTAGTAGATTCGTCGCAGATGAGAGCAGCAATTCAACGTATCGCTCCGAATCATAGTGCGTACTCCCATTAACGAATTCAGCTGGTAGGGAACGATTCTGAGATATTCTAGACTTGTTGTGGGTTATGACGTAGTTGACGGTTTGTCTTGCATGAATTGACCCGCCTTCATTGACGAGATGGGTGGCGGCGATTGCCTGCTCAATCAGGTTACTGTACTCTTCTGGAGCCTTACTCACTCTCTTAGTGATTATCAGTTGCTCAGTCGGCACGGTACCCGTTCTCAGCAGTAGAACATAATGCTTCATAACAGCCAGCGCTTTGGGGATGAGCGTCCGGAATTCATGTGAATTGTTGGCCTGTGAGAGAACAGATAGCATGTCGGACTGACATTTTCTTATGATCTCTGCTGTGTCGTGTCTTCTGAGATCAATACCTCTAACCTTCAATTTGCCGTTCGAGAAGACTCCGTAATACCTGTTGAGGACGGGGATTTGTGGGTCAACTCGTGAATTCAAGAAGACTATCCATTTGTAGCGGCCTTCGAAGCTTATGGGGAGATGAAGTTTCTGTTCTATTTGCTTGCGGAGTTCTTGATACTCACTGTCTGTGGCGTCTTTTTTTTGTAGCCATATGGAGTCCACAATGCCATGAACAAGTTTGAAGCCTTGAGCTTCCGCTATGGCTGTGGCTTTCTTCAAAACTTCCCTGGCGAAGGCGCATGTTGCGATATGTGCGTCTATCTTGCCGAACCGTGCGTTCTTGAATCCCAAGTAGCCGATTGCCCGTCGATTATCTTTCGACTATGAGCAGACTAGGATCCATTTCAGCGCGGCTTGGCGTTGATCAAACCTAAGCCGAGTCGGTGGATCGGTTGCTTCCTCCTGGAGCCTCTTGTACGCAGCTCTCTTTCGTAGTAATATGTCAAGTGACATGGGCACGATGCCCCGCCATTTTTCGCATATATTGAATCCTACCTCTGGAACCCTGCTCGCTGAGTCTGGACAGCATTTGCAATTTACTGTTTCACCGCTCAGGTTCTCCCTGAACATGATCGTTGGGTAAAGTGAAGAAAAGTCAAGTTCTCCTATGTCGTCGTGGATGCCAACGTGTGGTTCGAATATGAAGCCGCCCCTATCTGCCACGACGAGTTCATTAGCGTCTTTGAATTCCTCAGGATCATTCTTGTTCCACGGTATGAGCACGTCCTGCTTAACTGCGTGGTAGAGTTGGAGTGAAGTCATGCTTGTGCCGATCGTTGTTCGTGATGCCCTCTGAATTGGAATTATGCACGTTCTCGCGACCTCGAACAATCCGTCAAGGCCGCAGTCGTTCACGAAGAACGCGTTCGCCTCGTCGATGTGCAATCGGCCAAGAAGTCTTACGGCGGTTTGGCGATACAGAATCTTACCATAAGAGAAGTAACTACGCCCTTGCAGCTCTTGAACTCTGAGCGCGGTACCTTCTCGATTTAGGGTTAATTGGTCGAGGATATCGTGGTATTCGGCGCGGCGTGTTAGGTAGGGGAATAGGAAGGAGTCTCCCCCCTCCGTCAGAACAATGTCGGGATCTATTTGGCGAAAGGCGTCAACTAAGCGGAGAAGTTTCTCAACTTCATCACCGGAGTCAATAGTGATCGTTTCATCTTCGCGAATTATTCTGATCGATTCTAATTCATCATTAAACCTCTGAATTTTGCTTGTCTTCTTTGTCTGCACTAGGAGACGTATCCTCTTGAGCGGTGGCAGCTCGTAATCTACATCCTCCCGAGAATCCTTCACCAGCCAATGAACTCCACTAGAATCTGGAACTGCTTGAACGAAAGCTAAGGGAAAAAGATCCTTCGCGTATAGGTACATCTGGGTGAATGGTACATCGACATTGTATAATCGAAATTTCGAATAGTTCCCGTACCGTTGAATTCTCTTAGCTAGAGTTACTGCCTGCGTCTCGTTTTTGACGTCAATCTTTAGAACACGTGTTCGCTTTGAATCACCTGGATTGACAAACTTCTTCGTGAACCCGGATCTTGCAATGAAGGGTTGGCAGGCAAGATTGAGTAGGTCGTTTGAGTTGGCGCTTACGTGAATGCTTGGCTGCCATCTATCCGCAAGTCTCTGGCAGCTTCCGTCCGGTGTCTTCAACCAGACTATCATCTGATTATTTTTCGGGTAGAGGTCGAGGATCCACCCTAACTGTTTCATGCAATGCATGCGTCTACTTGGAATGATTTCAGGTGAAGAGTGAGACGAAAGATTGACAGTGTCATGTAAAACTGTTAACCGCGATCACTGTGAGCAGCCTGGGTTTCGACGGTTTTTTAACCTAACATCCATGCTAGCATGTTACCCAGTGTTGTAATATTGCCTAAGAAAAAGAAAGCTAAGAAAAAACTGAAGAAGCGTACCCGTAGATCTCCAAGGAAGAGAGCGGCTCCACAAAAGAAGGAAACCAAGAAGAGTTTCTGGCAAAGACTCCTTGGAAGTTAGTCTAACGTTCGTCGCTCGAAATCGAGCGAGTCGCCGATTGACTACTGAATCAGTCTTCCCAGGACGACGCCGCCGAGCAAGTAAGCAACCAGATCCTCCAAAGCCCAGTACGCGATCAGAGCCGAGGGCAGGTTGACTAGAAGATAGAGCGAGAGCGATCCCGGAACGCCGGCCACAATCAGCCTAGGCACGCTTACCCTATCCAACCTGCTTCGCTCAATCCTCTAAAGTTGAAAGTTATTCTATTTCCGATGATAGTCTACCTCAGAGGCCTAGAGGCATTCCTTCGCCTCTAATATCGCAAACCGCCTTCTTGGCTCCGCTGATGATCTCGACCGCTTGCGCGACGCCGGTTCTTCCAGGGTATGCAACCACGGATTCGTTTAACACAGTCTGATCGAGACCCTTGTAGCCCGTTTCAATCGTTATCTTATCTCGATCCCATAGGAAGCGTGGATACGCCAGTGCTTCCTCTAGTGTCATGTGGTAGTCTAAGTAATTTGTCAGGAAGAGTGCGTGTTGCTGTGGCCGGTATTCTGCTCCGCTCGTTCCTATCGCGGCTTTCATTTTGCCGTATTCTGCGACTAGGAGGGCGGATAGGGTGTGTAGGGGTCGTTTTCTTGGTTGTAGTTTATTTGGTCCTTCGAATCTGAAGGCGGAGGCTCTGTTTGTTAAGAAGCCACAGTCTTCCACAAAGACTCGTGAGCCGAAGTGGTGGAAGAGGCTCTGTATCCCCGAGACCATGTTTCCTTCCTTGTCGACGACCGCAAAGTACGTCGTGTCAGCGTTACGTGAGGTTGGCCTCGATTTCGTCGCTGCCTTGCTTGGGTTGTTTGGTGATAGGAAATCTTCCATGTTAATGTTGGTAAACCTTGGATCGCCCAGTTCCTCCCACATCTTAGCGTAAGCGTCCTTGACTACCTTGAAAGTGGTTTCGATTCTTTCACGAGAGTCTGATTTGAATCGGTTCAATCCCGCAGCGCGCAGGGAATTCAGGATGAGGAATGAGGTTGCTCCCATGCTGTTCGGTGGGACCTCGTAGAGTGTAAAGTCTCCGTAGTCCAATTTCAGCGGCTCCGCCCATTCAGGCTCATAGCTCTTGAAATCTTCAAGATCCACGGAGGGGCCATCTTCTGAAAGTGCGCTTGCTATGTTCTCGAAGACCGTGCCCCCGTAGAATGCGGAGGGTCCATCCACAGCGATTGCTCTGAGAGTTCGAGCAAGCCCTTCCTGTTTGAGTAATGAAGCGGGTCTGAGTGGTTGATTGCCGGGAGCGAAGAGTTTCTTGGCCGATGCTGAAAGTTCTCCGATCACTTCTCGAATCTTACTGGAAAGGGCTGGGTAAACGAGGAATCCTTCCCCGGCCAATTTGATGGCGGGCGCCAAATCCTTCGAGAATTCTGATTCCCCGAATCTCTTGTGGAGGCTACTGATCCCGCTCACATATCCGGGTACCACGACGCTGTACGGGCCGAAGAGAGGAACAGCCTGCTGACCCTTCGATCTGAGCACGTCGATTGTCAAACCTGACGGTGCCCATCCACTCGCGTTCAGGCAGTACACTTTCCCGGTCTTCGCGTGGTAGTATAGTGCGAAAAAGTCGCCGCCCAGTCCGTTTAGTTGCGGTTGCGTTACAGCTAGGCAGGAGCTGGCTGTGATTGCGGCATCAACGGCATTGCCGCCAGCGCGGAGCGTGTCAACAGCTGCTATAGAGGCTAGGGGATGCTCCGTGGCGACGGCTCCATTCTTGGCTAGGAAGATCTTACTGCTGTACAATCCTCAGAACTTCTCCCGATCATCAATCCCATCCGGAGATTAATCTTCCGCCTGACTAGCGACGGTTAGATTTAATGATACGATCTGCCCCACGAATAGAGCGAATGAGAGATGGATAAAATCAAGATGTCGATCATAGCGGTTATTGTTGGAATCGTGGTAGCCGCAGTAACGGGTTGGATACCGGGATTCCTTCTGTTCACGAGGGATGGTGGGCTCCGTGTTCTCATGGGGCCGTACGTAGGTGCGTCAAACTTTGGTCTTCCGATTGTTTGGCGAACTGTCATAGTGTATCCGGGATCTCCGGTGAATTATGATTTCACAGGATTAGTTGCTGATTTAGTGTTCTGGGCGGCTGTCATCTGGGTGACTCTATTCATCGTTCTGAAGATGCGGAAGAAATAGATCGCTCATCCTCCTCCAGCCTTCTTTCAAGTTCACTCAGTTTCTTGTGGTGTGCGAATAGGATCGAGAGGATTAGTGGCACCTCCTTCACTGGGGATGCTAGTGCGCTGGCGGCGGATGCGTAGAGTTTTCCTTGGTTCAGTAAATCCTCGAAGATCACTTTATCCTCTAGCCTTAGGCTGTCTCTGAACTTTTCAGTTTCTCTATCTCGGCTTCGACAACCATTCGCCATGAGGGTATCGTTCGCCCCAATCCAGGTAACTCTCCAAAGTTTGCTTGTTTGGGCTTATGGTGGTTTTGAGTTGTGGAGTGAACGGATGCCGGGACAGTGTGAGCTGAGTGAAAGTGCCATGGTCCTCTAGTTCAGCGGAGACGTGCGCCGTTTGTAGCAAGGCAGCGTTCATCCTCGTATTTCTTGTCTGCAGATTCGTGGTCACTATTAGCGTGTGTTTTTGCTCTGCCAGCGTCGCTAAGGTTTTGGTGTCTTTCCTGAAGATGTTGAATGCGTCCCGCTTGTCCTGCACGTCGGGATCGCAGTAAAGCAACGTAATATCCGAGACGATCACTAATCGGGCGTTGAAATTATCTAGGGCTTGGGGAAGTTTCTCGTTGATCAACGTGGTGAGCTGATGGTATGTGAATGCTCGGCTCAGATGAATTCTAGCGAGCACGCTCTCAACTTCGATCTCATGCCTGATCGCGTGCGCTGAGGTCGCGTAGGCGTCGAATATGTTTCCGCCGTCAATGAAGACCACATCGCTGTCGAGGCCTAATGGTTGAGGGAGGGTTGCTCTAACGCAGAGCAGTGATGAGAATTCCTTCGCCGCCTTCCCGTAGAGCGCAATTAGTTGGCCGAGCCTAAGTGGAAGTAATCGATCGAGTTCACTAATTCCCGTGGTCAGGTTTGGTTTGGTATCCGTCGATAACATGTCGGCTTTGCTGATCTTGAATTCCATTGCCTGACCGGTTGCTGTGAGTAGGCAGTTTGGGTCGCTGATCTTGGGGTGCGTTAGTTGACTAATCTCGGGAGCGAGCCTCAACAGTTCGCATTTGAGCATCGCCTCCAGTGAGAATCTGCATTCCGGGCATCTTCCCTCGAAGATGAGGATGATCTTGCGAGGATCTATCTTCCGGGTTGATAGGGTGAGGATCTCCTCGCAGAGCGTGCAGTAGCATACGTAAACCTCTTTCCCGCTCTCGCTGAGCGGAAGTTGGGAGAGTTTCCGTTTCACAGGGAACCCTTTCCATGGTTAGCTTGGGGTTAGCTTGATGCTTTCTTAGGATCTCGAGGCCATTTCTGTAACACATCAATCAGAATGTCGCCTCCAAGGAGCGGCAGTGTATTGTCTTTGATTTGCTTGAATTGCCGACTCAGTCACCTTTAGGGTTCTGCCGAGCGATTTTTCATGAATATTGGACAAGAGGTGTTGCCTTGCGTGGACTCGTTCTTCGGCAGCAGTTGCTGGCGCCTAGTCTTCGCGTCTCGCTTTTGGTACCGCGTCTTCGACGCCCTTCTCGGTTATTTGGAAGAATGTTTCCGACTCGGGGAGGAAGGGTGAGTCGATGACTTTGGCTGCGCGTAGGCCGCCGGAGGCTTTTCGGAGCATGATGCGGTGGGTGGAGGCGTGGGCGAGTATGTGGCCGCCCGCGGGTCTTGTGGGGTCTCCGAAGAAGGCTTGGGGGTTGGCTTGGACTTGGTTTGTGACGACGACTGCGAGGTTGAGGGCTTGGGCGATTCGGGTGAGTTTGTGGAGGTGTGCGTTAAGTTTCTGTTGGCGTTCGCTTAGGCTTTCACGGCCTATGTACTCGCTTCTGAAGTGGGATAGGACGGAGTCGACGATGAGTAGTTTGATGTTCTCCTCCTGGCAGAGTTTGAATGAGCGATCCACAGCGAGGATTTGATGATCACTATTGTAGACTCGGCTGTAGAATATGCCCTCCAATAGCTTCTCGGGTTCAAGTTGCATGGCCTGAGCGATCTGATGAATCCTCTGAGGCGCAAATGTGCCCTCGGTGTCGATGAAGAGAACTTTCCCTTCCAAGCCGCCGTCTTTCTGTGGAAGCTGAGTTGTAATGCTCAACTTCATACACAGTTGGCTCTTTCCGGTTCCGAACTCTCCCACAAATTCAGTTATGGCTTGGGTTTCAACTCCTCCGCCGAGTAGTTTGTCGATGTTCTTTGTGCCCGTCGTGAGCTTCAGCAGACCCTGCCGTTTCTCCCAGAGTTCTTTTGCGTTTATGAAATCCAGTTGAATGGCTTGGCGGGCGGCTTTGATGATCTTGATAGCCGCACTGGATTCCAGGTTAGCCTTATCTATCACTTCTCGGATTGGGGCGACGGCCAGGGCTTCGACAGAGTCGAACCCTGCGTCGGTCAGTTTACCCGCCGTTACGGGTCCGACACCCTCTAAATCCTGGATATTCTCAATCTTCTCCGAAGCCTTGTCAACTTTCTCTGCCAATGCTAATCGAAGAGAGCTGAATCTTGATTGGTAATTAACGGGGCAGCGGTACAAAACAACCCAGAGAGACCCAAGTGTAAGTAAAGACTAAGAAAGCATCAAACCACAACCAACCAATTGTCGTTTTCTGTGTGCGCACCACCAGATCCCCACACATTATGAACGTTGACCCAATCATTACTGCATAGGCGATGCCCATTACCTTCAGAACTACTTGGAGACCTTTTGGAGCCGAGGTAAAGTCTCCTACAATTTGACATGTATGATTATCAGATGTAGCAGTCGGCCGAAAACTATCCATCCGCTTATTGACTGAAACCAGCCTGAGTGGATATGAAAGGCAAGTTGAAGGTCGTCGAGGTTCGGAAGGACAAAGCGATCGAACTGCCCGACAATGCTATTCCGATAAGACTGGAACCAGTAATCGAACCCACGGGACTCGTAAATCCAAAACCGTCCACGGAAAAATTCGTTCTTTACTATCTTGAGAAAGAACGCTGAAGCCAGCTTTACATCAACGTTCCCTCTGACCGAAGACGCAATCCAAACCATGGAAAGGAGGTGAAATCATGGCTAGAGTAGCACGAGAAATGGTAGTCAAGGCTGGCGTCAACGTTGACCAACTTCTCGACCTATTGGTCAGAAACGCGGCCGCTGAACTAACAACATTCTATTACTACACCATTCTACGATGCAACCTAATCGGCTTGGAAGGCGAAGGCATAAAACAGATCGCCGAAACAGCTCGGATTGAGGATCGCAATCACTTCGAAGCCCTAGTCCCTCGGATATACGAACTCGGCGGCAAGCTCCCGGACGACATGAAAATATTCCATGACATGACTGCGTGCCCCCCGGCTAGATTGCCGAAGGACCCAACGGACATCAAAGCAATGTTGACGGTGCTTGTAAATGCAGAAAGATGCGCAGTAGCTGGATACTCACATATCTGCAACATCACGGCAGGCAAAGATCATCGCACATACGACCTATCCTTAGCAATTCTCAACGAGGAAGTAGAGCATGAATCATGGTTCAGCGAATTTCTAGGAGAAGGCCCATCAGGTCACTTCATGCGGCAAGGCGACACATCGCCATTCGTATCAAAATTCCTCAAGTAGAAGTCGAACCGCAGGCATCAATCCATCCTATCTTCCTCTCTTTCTCGACCGCAGTTTTTCGTGTGTGTGCGCACCATCAATACCACACACACCAAAGAGACGCATATATAGCTGAAGCAGTGCGTCGTACCTGAATCAGTTATGCCCAAAGTAATTGTTGTCTACGATAGTGTCACTGCTAACACTGAGACAATGGCCAAAGCTGTCGTGGAAGGAGCCAAGGGGATTAAGAACGCTGAAGTTGAAATGCACAAGGTGGGAACGCGATTCCCCATGAGTATCCTTGCCGACGCAGACGCCATAGTTGTGGGATCTCCGACGGAATACGGCAACGCAACAATGCAGATGAGAGGATTCTTGGAATCGATGGTTGAGCTTGTTCAAGCGAAGAAGTTGAACCTGAAGAGCAAGCCAGCTGGAGTCTTCGGCTCTTACGGATGGGACGGTGGATGGGCCACTGACATGCTTGCAAAGAAAATGAAAACCGCAGGGTTAAGACTAATTCCACCAGCAGTGTCAGCACCGGAAAAATTGCCTGTGAGCGCCCCGAATGAGCTCCACTTGGATGAGTGCCGGGAACTCGGCAAAGCTGTTGCAGCGAAAGCTGCGAAAGCCTGAAGTTGCCTAGAGATTGACTACCTTGCGATACGGGATCAAGGAAGAAATATACTGATTTCGGAGCCAACGTGAGTGTTCTGCAATCCTTTCTCTAGACGCAGACACACAATTATTGACTGACGGCGGTTCAAATTCTGGTGCCCACCATTGATACCCTCCCAAGAAAATAAACTCTGTCTGTGGATTATTGTTAGGTGTTGCTTGGTGTGTGCGCACCAGCTATACCACACACATCATGGTTATTGGTGGGGGAACATCGGCAAATGCGTAGAGCTCAGAACGAGGATATTGTGAGGCTACTGAGACCTAGAATCGAAGACCTGTGCCAATCATAGTTGAGGATTCTAGTAAAGAAGCAAGTTCGAAATTCGATTACTTCGTGTTCTCTGTTGCAAGGAGTAAAGAAGGAAAGGGAGCTTGACGTGTTCGAACTCCAACGGTTTTCTCAGTTCAATGCCAGGGTGCCATCGCCTATGAACCAAAACGGTGGCGCATATGTTGAATCATACGGGTCTTTTGGTTGTTGGCCTTGGTTGACTGGGGAGAGGGTATTGTAGACTGCTGCCTGCACATTCTGTTTGCCAACGAGGAGATTACCGATAATCGAGATGGTTAGGTTATCGAGCAAGCCGCTCTGAAGCGAGACGACTCCGTTGTTGAATATGACTGTAGAAACGCCGGCTGTGAGGAATTGTGGAGCTACGGAAGCCCCATAGCTTGAAAGGAAGATCATAAGTTTCACGTGGTTCAAACTGCTTGCTTTGAAGTGGTGTGTTATGAAGTCTGGGCTCATGCCTAGAATGCCCGCGTGAGCATTCAGCAATCCTTCCGTGAAATCAGTAGAATATTTTTGTTGAAGGTAGCTAGTCACATGCTCGCCGAGGTACCAGTAGACCACATGTCCTTGAGTGTACGTGTTCGTGCGCCAGATGACGACACTGTAATTGTTCAAGTTTGCGAGCAGAAAGTCGATGTGGACTGCTCCATCGGCAAGTGATGTAACATTATACCCGCCATTCTTCAGGATCGTGTTTAGGGTGCTGCCGCGAGAACCGAATGGAATTATCTCATCAAGGGGCGAAATGACCAGAGCCTGTTTCTGGTTTGGGACTACGACATTGGGAGCGAGAGCGCTGACTCCCATGGGTACGGAAAGCGATAAGAGCATCAATAGAGCGATGAGTAGTTTCTTCAATTCGCACATCCTCTGTTAGACGCCGTAACAGGGCCTCTTGGAGAAAGATATTGTACAGCTTGGTTGGAACACTGAAGGGAATTTCATCGGAGAAATTGCACGAATTGTGGAATACTACGGCTAAGTGAATTAACACCCATACACACGGTCAATGAGACTCACAGACAAAATAACCGCTGCAAATGTAACACATGCGCGTGGGTGGCGTCAAGCAACCGGGGTCTCCGAAGCAATCTCTCTCTAAGAATCAACTTGACTCGTTAATTAGGTATTATAACGCGTTTTTTCTAGGGTGACCTTCGAGGAAAATGTAGTTGATATGAGAAATAACCATCACTAGAACGATCGTTCAATTTATAGTTCCCGCACCATGGCTACCCCCCAAAAAACGAATGAACGATGGTTTGTGTTCTAGTTTTGTTGTTGCGTGATGTGTGGCAGTGGTTTAGTGGTTTGGTGGTACGCACACACCGGATACTCTAGACCGGCTCCGTCCATTTACCGAGAAAAGATTAACAGTTACCAGTTTTCTCGGATGAGTGACGGACATGGCGGCTCAACCACGGGATCTCACGTTACGACCACAACTGGGCATGTTCGATGCGGTCTCTACGGGTCTTGCCGCGATTCTAGGTGCAGGTATATTCGCAGTGATTGCGCCTGCCGCAGCAATCGCTGGACCTGCTCTACTCATTTCTCTGGTCATTGCATCCTTCGTTGCCTTCTGTAACGCGCTCTCCTCAGCCCAGCTGGCAGCTGTTCTCCCACGTTCTGGTGGTACCTATGAGTTTGGGCGTCGTATGCTTGGTCCTTGGTGGGGATTTTGTGCGGGCTGGATGTTCTTGACAGCTAACACTGTCGGCCCTGGCGTAATCGCGCTGGCCTTTGGATATTACTTTCACGCCGTATGGATTGCAATTCCAGCACGGACTGCCGCGATCGTGGCAGCACTGGTTATGACAATGTTGAATGCGGTGGGGATTCGCCGTTCCGTGCACGTAACAGATGTAGTAGTGATCATGTCAGTTCTCTCCTTGCTAGCGGTGTTCGTGATCGGTCTCCCTGGGGCACAAACGGTCAACTTCACGCCTTTTGCGCCAAACGGAGTGATAGGAATTCTGCAGGCGACCGGTCTGCTCTTCTTTGCATATACAGGTTACAGTCGCATTGCCACTCTAGTGGAGGAGGTGCATAACCCTCAGCGTACTATACCGCGCGCAACGGTGCTAGCGTTGGGAACCGCTACGATTCTGTATCTTGTGGTGGCTGCTACGGCTCTAGGTGTGTTAGGTGCGGCGCAGTTATCGCAATCGTTGTCGCCTCTGGAGGCTACTTTGGCCGCAGTTGGCAGCGGGGTTGGAGTTGCTATAGTGATTGCGGGCGCGCTGTTGACCACGTTTAATGAGGGTCTCTCAGATCTGCTTGGTGTCTCACGTGTGGCTTTTGCTATGGGGCGTGAAGCTGATTTGCCACGAAGCCTGGCTCATCTCGGCCGGGGGCAGAATCCTTGGCGTAGCGTTGTATTCGTGGGAGTAATTGCGATGCTGGTTGCTGCGTTCGCTCCGTTCGGAGTTGCAGTCGCGGTGTCTAGCTTCGGGACATTGTTGTATTACACTGTGACCAACCTATCCGCGCTAAGGCTGCCGAGTCAGCAGCGAACATTTCCGCGTTTTCTCGCGGGGGCGGGTCTGGTGGGCTGTCTTGGTTTAGCCTTGGCTCTCGTCCCTCAAGACATAGGCATCGGACTTGCAATTCTTCTAGCAGGCATAATAATTCGCAGTTTGAGGCTGGCGTTCATGAGGAGAATCAAGCGAAGGTGAGAACGTAAACTGTTTGACCCACCAGGTTTGTGTGTGCGCACCATTTAGACACACACTTTCGCCAAAATGACGGTTCAACCCTGCTTCCCGCATCACTAGAAACAGGGTTTGATGTGTTCACTAGTTAGATGTTTGACAGAGCCTTTTATTGTTCGTAAGCGGTCTTCGAATTCGTATTGGTATGGATGTGTCAGAAAGATGATGCAGGTTCCGCTGCCGGTTGCCGTGTGGTTACTATCGCCGAGAGTCACCGTGCTCGTTAATACTCTCGATGAGAAAGGCCAGTTGAATTCTTCACCCTACTCTTTCGTCTTTCCGCTCGGCGTCAAGCCACCGCTAGTAGGTGTAGGTGTGGGTGCGAAACACAAGTTCACTTACATCAACGCCAAAAGGACAGGGGAATTCGTTTTGTGTGTTGTCTCTGAGGATTTTGGTCAACGAGCCGTCAACTGTGAAGCACCTCACGAGCCGGGGGACAAGCTGTGGGAGGAACAAGGTTTTCATGCTGAAAGGTCCACGAGGGTGAACGTTCCGAGGATAAGAGAAGCGAGAGCGGTCTTGGAATGCAAAGTGAATAAGATAGTGGAGTTAGTTGGTGACCACCTCATCCTCGTTGGCGAAGTTCTACATGCCGAGACAGAAGGAGGGCTCGACAAGATGAGGCCGTTACTTCACGTTTCTGGTGGCAAATTCAGAAGCATAGGAGAAGAGATCGTTCTGGACCGGAGAGGGTAGCGACAATACGCATTAGAGGGGTTGTTAGCGGGTACTTTCACCAAAAAACAGACTCAATTTTGATGTGCGCGTGGTTCTAACGGTTCGCGCACACCCAAACCGGCTTGAAATATCATTGTAATTGGCGAACTCGTCTTCTCCGAGCACTTGATTTCCAATACGCATTGGGAATTACAACTGGTCGATTCTTCGAATCGGAAAATCGGTAGTAAATTTTCTCTCATATTTCGATAACAAACCGATTACTGGCATGCGCGAGGCAATGGATACGGTCGTACGCTGAGTCTTCCCCAATGAGGCGAAAGGCTCTACGATCGACGTCGAAAACGAATGCGTATCCTAGCAGTTCCCGAGTTCACACAAGATTCTGTTATTTTGGCTGCTTTCGCGGTAATCATCGTTCCATTCAGCTTGGTTGAAAGAAGATCTATTCGATCACATGAAGAATGACACGAGAATCGGTTGATGTCCGGCAGCAGTTGTCGATATTGAATTCCAAACGGAGTTGAACCAGATTCATGCCCTTAAAGTACAGGTGGTTCTTACTTTTTGCCTTCGTTCTCTTGATGCTGACTGCATTTTCGCTTCCTCTGGTTCCATTTGCGCCAACGGTTAGGGCTGCTCTGTTGTATGATTCGGGTGATCCAACCTCCGCGCAGCAGTTGGTATTGGAGTACGTTAACCGGGCTCGCGCTAATCCTGTTGCTGAGGGTCAGCGTTTGGGTATTGATATCCACGAGGGCCTGCCAGATCCGAGTCTTGTGGGTCCTCGGCCACCATTGGCCATGAATAAACTCCTGCTTGGCATCGCTCAGGCCCATAGCCGGGATATGTACAATTTGAACTACTTCTCCCACAATGACCCGAACGGCACAACCGCTTTCGAGCGCATTACGCATGCAGGCTACGATTACGTGAGGGCGGGTGAGAACATGGCCGCGGGTGTGGGTCTTAGTGCGGCGGGGTTGGAGGATTTCATGATGGTGGATGCCGGAACCTCGGGGCGCCCCCACCGCGTCAACCTTCTCGACCTCCTGAACGCCTACCCTTGCGGAGGTCTCTCGTGCGTCTACTCCGAAGTTGGAATCGGGTACTATGGAGGAGCAACTCCAAATGGTATTGGTCTAAGTAGCCTCATCACGGAGGATTTTGGCACCGCAGCCAACACCGGCCCGTTCCTGTTGGGTGTCGTGTACAATGATCGGAACAATAACAACTTCTACGACATCGGCGAAGGCATAGCCGGAGTAACAATCACAACCAGCAGCGGCTGGTACTACGCTATCTCATCATCGGCAGGTGGGTACGCTATCCCGATTGGTACGTCTGGAACAATCACGGTCACAGCTTCAGGACTAGGTTTTGGTCCAATCACTAAGACGGTGACCCTTAATGGAGTGAACGTTAAACTAGACTTCACCTCACAGACATCGACAGTAACTTCCTCCCAGTCAATCACTCAAACGTCGCCGGTGACGGTCATCTTTCAGTCTACGCCTTCGAGTTTCACTGGTTCGACAACTCCGGGCACGATCACGGCTTGCGGAAACACGTATTCGAGTGGTCAATCGACATCTAACTGCGGTAGCAGTTTCACTGCTTCCGCGAATTTGCCTGCACCAGCTGCCGGTTGGCAGTTTAATCATTGGACGTGGGCAGGAGGAGTAACATGCTCAAGTAATTCGGCCAACCCGGTGAGTTGTTCAGTTTCCGCCTCTGGTGGATCGTTGATGGCTGTATATGAGGCTCAAGTCACCTTCCTAACGAACCCAGCTTCTTCAGCGCTGATTAGTTGGGGTTCCTGCTCTAACCCTAGTCAAGGAAACGGAGTCTCGTTTTTCAGCACTAGCTACGGTTCTGCTACGGTTACTGCGTGTTACGTGCCGTCCGGCTACACGCTCTCCAACTGGAGTTGCTCAAGGGGGCTGGCTTGCTCAGGTTCGAACAGTCCAACTCTAGTTACGTTTACTGGACCCGGAACGATCACGTTGAATCTCCGAGCTCAAACACAGACAACCTCAACCTTAACCACGTCGACAGTCGCATCGTCATCGACCCAAACGTTGACGGTGACAACATCCACAACCTATTCTACTCCCGAATTTGGATTTGGTCAAACCGTGATGATTGGCTCAATCCTAGCGGTTCTTATGATTCTAATCAGGCGCAAGGCTTCTAGAAAGTAATGACCAATTAGTTCTTAATGTGGTTCCAGTGGTGGCACACGCGCGAAAACGATTGGTTTCACGATACACAAAATCATCCGATAAAATTCCTGACGAGTGCGTATAGCCACATTACTAGGAATATAGGTATGAATACGGCGATGCAAATCGTGACGATTAGAGGATTCTTCACCTTCGCAGTCAACCAAATTGGGAAAATGAACGCCACATATCTTACTATGGAAATTAGTGGAGCCGTGAAGAGGAGTATACTGAACAGGCTTACAGCATAAGCCCAGAGCAAGCGATCAACCTGCCAAGTCTTCACAATCAGGTAGGCGACGAAAGCTATAGACACCAAAATGGCTGGGTCAAACGCGTTACCCCCAGCGCAGCAAACCACGATTCCTCTGAATCCCTCAACCAGAATCGACTGAATCAAGCCGTATTTAATGCCGGGCTGACCATTTGCCCAAGTTCTCCAATAGTTCTCGTCGGTCCACGAAACTAAGGGATCGCCAGTCGCAAGGTTACAGAAAAGTAGCCATGACCCTATGAAAGCCAATGGAATCACCAAGTAGAGCAGTCTTCGATGTTGCTTCGACTTTACAAGATCCAAGAACATGGGCAGGACTATCGCGAAACCGTAGATTCTTGTAACACTCGCCAACCCAGCAAACAAGAATGAGAAACCAATTCGCTTCCTCTTATAGAGATACCACGCTGAGATCGAGGAAAACAGGAAGACAGCCTCAGAATAACCAAGAGTAGTGAACGCACTCACGTATGGAAAAGTAGTCATCAGAAGGGTAGCGAGCAATGCTTCTCGAGGCTGCATATACATTTCTGCAAGAAGCTGAAACACGGCTATGCTTGCTAGAGCGAATATCTGCGTCACGAGAAAAGCTCCGAACCAATAGTCGCCAACCATAAGACCAACTAAGTGAATCAGAACGGGATAGCCAGGAAGATACACGTAGTTAGGATGTACATATCCTGACACTGCAATGAGCCCGAAATTGAAACTGTCCCACGCGTTAAACAGCCATAACCCGCTTGACTTGCTGGCAATCGTATTTCCATAGAAATCCATCCAAGGAGTATGAAGCACACCGTTTGAACTCAGCAAGTTGGAGAGCCAAACAAACCCAATAACACGACTCGCAATTGCAACTCCCAACGGCAAACATAGCAACTGACCTCTCTTCCAATTCGAAGACCCACATGTGCGCGGCTGTTTACGGTTCGGAGGCACGCCGTCATCCTCGCTGAACGAAGACGCACTACCATCTAAAGAAACTGCGGTTCAAATTACGATGCCCGCACCACGCTACCCACACACACTAAAAAATGACGACGGACGACGGTTCAATTTCGAGTGCTCGCACGATTGGTACCACACACACGAAATCAAGCAATCAACGGCCGTTTAGATTCTGTTTCCTGCACCATTAGATTTGCACTCGAAACTCACTCCCAACACTAAACTGGGAGTTCAGTTTGAGGAATATGCTATGAGAACGAGCCCGCGCCGTAAGGATCGAACTATGAATGATGCTAGAGAGATGAAGGCTTTTCTGGACCGCATGCCGGTGGGTCGGTTGGGACTGAGCACGGAGGACGGTCCATACGTGGTCCCCGTGAACTACATCTTTGCTGAGGGGTGCATATATTTTCATAGTGCACCTAAAGGGAAGAAGGTAGAGGCGCTTCGAGCTGATCCTCGCGTCTGCTTCGTGGTAGATGAGCCTGGACCTCAGGTCACATGGGAGAAAGGCTGTGGCATCACTCAGATCTACGAAAGCGTCATGTGCTTCGGAAAAGCCGAGTTTGTCGAGAAGATTGCTGAGAGGAGACGAATCTTGGAAATGCTGGTTGGTAAGTACGTTCCAGGCGATAATAAAGTCCGCATTCTAGACCGATCAAGTAAAATGATCGCGAACATAGCGGTCGTGAAGATTCACATAGAATGGATGACCGGCAAGGCCAACGCTATCAGTTCGGTGCACCAAAAGATCTCAAACCAGTTCCTTTCCGCATAAGGTCTGAATTAAGTCCATTCATACACCATGAGACTAATGGTGCGCACACCACCACCCACCACCGAAGACAAGAACATTCGAAGAGCGTATCTTTGAACAGTCTCAGAAATGCATATAGTAGGCTAAGAAAATCGCTATCGTGCTTGTGACGATTGACACAATGAACACGTCTCGCATGATCCCTGCGAATCGTCTTAGTGATCGAAACATTGGTGTCCGCATGACATCTTTCACGAGGCAAACTCCATGAGTTTCAATTGCTAGCCAATCTTTACAAGACTACGCGTTTAAGAGAAGAGATCACACTTCACAACGTCAGAGAACAGATCTCTTACGAAACCTTTCCCTAATTTGTTGGCCGGTAGGTGAGCCCGACGGTGCCACCCTTGAACGTCTTTGTTTCGACCAATTCCAGTTTCTGCCTGTCTTTCAGGTTCCTGAATAGAGGCTTTCCGCCTCCCAAGAGAACCGGTTGGAGGAAAATCCGATATTCGTCGATTAAACCAAGCTTATGAAGAGTCGATACGATTTCGCCACTGCCTAAGATTATCATATCCTTTCCTGGCTGTTGTTTCATTCGATTTATCTCCTCCGCTACTATCTCCTTAACGAGCTTCGCGTTGTTCCATTTCCCCCACTCAACCTTGCTGAGCGTCCTCGAAAAGACGATCTTAGGCAAGGTGTTCATCGTTTCTGTGATAGGGTCGTGGCCAGTCGCGGTGGGCCAATACGCAATCATGTGCTCATACGTCCTGCGTCCTAAGAGTATAGTGTCAATCGAAACACGCGGGTCTCCGGCGACCTCCGCGTTGACGCCTGCAAACCAACCAAAATCATCTGCCTTCGGTCCTTCAAAGAAGCCGTCCAGAGACATGAATTCTACAGCGACTATTCTCCGCACCTATCGCACCTAACCTAGCATAAGATGCTTTACTTCACATTAACTTTCTACAGTCAAATGGCGCATGTAAGGAGATATGGACTTTCACTGCCTGTTTTCATAGTGGCCATTGCTCGAATAGTTATCCCCATTATGATTAACCTCTGGTGGTATCTTCCAAAATACGGCATAACCCCATAAATTTGTGTGTGTGTGCGCACCAGTAGGTCCACACACACGAAGAACACGATTCGATTCTCCCGCATTTTGAATCAACCGACATTCGCCTTAAATTTCGGCAGTCAGTGGTGCGGCGAATCAACGAAAGAGCCTATCAACAATCAAGCTGGAGGTGGAAATACGCCAAAAATTGAAAAGAAGAATTTGGACTCTCCAGACGAAAGAAGGTCCTTTGAGAATGGCAAGATTGATGTAGTAACCGTAGGAGGCCTCACGATGGGCAGAATGACCATGCAACCCGGATGGAAGTGGTCGAAGAACGTAAAGCCCATTGTGAAAACCAACAGCTGCCAAGCCCATCACGTAGGCTTCGTGATCTCTGGGAGATTAAAGACGGTCCTAGATGATGGCACCGAAGCGGAGATTGGTCCAGGAGAAGCATATGATATTCCCTCGGGCCACGATGGCTGGGTAGTAGGAGATAGTCCATGGATCGCTTTCGAACTCTTGAGCGCAGCCCAATACGCCAAGAAGTAGTGCGGGCGATAACCGCGCTCCCATGATTTCCCCTTTTTTCTTGCCCAATTCGCGGAATTGTGTGTGGGTCTAGTGGTGCGCACCCCCCAGTATAGAATGCCCCTAGCAAACCCGTAAGGCCGCGCGCGTGCAACATGAGTTGGTAATGGTAGATAATCAATCAGTGTGCGGCTCTGAACAGCGTTATTGCATGTAATCAAGGTTGATGCTCGAATCAAGTGAATGATTGTCTTGCTCTCTGACGAATTTGCGATGAGAAAAAGAAAGGCGCAAGAAGACTTCCAATATCTCCTTTCCTTTTGTCGAACGCACATTTCCGGAAGACTTCGATCTTCCTGCGCACCTTAAACCTATTCATGAGTTACTCTTGTTTGACTGCTGCTTTGACTTTTGCCATCAATTCCGGATTGTTCAGTTGTTCATCCGTATACCCGTGAACCTCTTTGGCGTGCTTTCCACCAGCTGCCATTAATTGTTCCATAGTCTCTCCACGAGCAACATAGGAGCAATCAACTCCCACATCTCGACAAGCCAATTTCAGACCCATAGTAATCACCTCACCCACAGAAATTTCTTCACAATTCCGCAGACGCTACGCTTCACATATTTCATCGTTAAATCGGTTCCATTGAAGAAATAGTTATAACGCACGGAATATTGGCGGCCTTTCACCTATTCAGGTTCAGATTTTTTCGTGTGTGTGGTATAGCTGGTGCGCGCATCAGAAATTGAACCCTGAGCTTGGTCATTTCGGTGCTTGATACGCATCACCCCAAGTTTCTTATTTGGAGCTCTCAACTTCATGACGAGTCGTGTTGCGACTATGAGTAATGTTCTCAACAATGTGGACCTCGATAAGATTGGACAGACTGTTGCAGCTGGGAAGAAAGACAGAGCCACCTTAAAGAAACCGGTAAAACTGCATGGTGAATGGAACCTTGATCCCGCAAAAGAGTACCAGTTCAGAACCGAGCTGTCCTACGAAAAAGGAAATCAAGTGATTGAGATAGATTCCCCTTCGTTCATGGGAGGATCTGGGCGTAGACTTGGCCCAATGGCGTATTGTGTAGTGGGCATTACATCCTGTTTCATCGCCACGTTCGTAAATGTCGCGGCAGTACAAGGAATTAAATTGACCAAACTGGCAGTCGATGCTGAATGCAGCATCAATTTCGCAAAATCATTCGATGTAGCAGATGAACCAATCACAGAGTGGATTAGCGTTCAGATTGACGCGCAGAGTGATAATGCGGACAAACAGCGGCTTCAAGAGATAGTAAAGATGGCAGAGAAGCGATGTCCAGCAATGTACAGCATGACCCATGTGATCAAGGTTGATGCTCGAATCAAGTGAATCATTTCCTTACTCCTCTAAAGATCTCTCTTCTCATCCCTAGGTTTTCAGTTCCATTATTTCATGTGTGTGCGCACCAGCTATGTCACACACACGAAAAACGGCGACGGAGGGCAGTTCAATTCTTGGTGTTCGCACCGTGCTATACACACACGAAACTACCTGCAACACACCGATGTAAGACACAATAACGTAAGTTAGGGATTTCGCGTCTCAAGATCAAGTTCAACTCGCTTAGCCAGGGAGTTGTTCGGTCAAGACGACTCCCTTGCACGAGGGCGCGTAGACAACGAAATTCGCGATCTTCGAGCGTCACGAACGAGGTCCCGTAGATTACGGAGGTGAAATCGAATGAAATTCCTATTACGTTTGCATTTCCCAACAGAACACGGAAACAAAATGCTACAAGACCCCAACTTTCAACAGAAACTAGAAGGCGTCCTCAACCAGATCAAGCCCGAAGCTGTCTACTTCGGGCCAGTTGAAGGCGAAAGGGGCATCTACATGATAGTCAACATGACAAGCGCCGATATGATGGCAGGAATAGGCGAACCACTCTGGGTGGCTCTCAACTGCAAACTAGACGTTACACCAGTAATGGAACTAGCTGACCTTAAGAAAGGACTACAAGGGCTGCAAAAGAAGTAAGCCTGTAGCAGACGCAGGCCCCACTTTCCTCTTCTTACTTTATTGTTTGCATACTGAATCATCTAGCCTGGCACGTGACTTGAGGACGGGCTCAGAAGCATATCATAGTTCTTGGGGGGTGATGTACTCGTGGTGCGCGCACACACCAAATTAACGGTTCAAATTACGGTGGCCGCACCATTATACCCACACACGCACACACAAAACTGATCCTCACGACGACGAACGACGGCTAACTGGCGGATAACGGGTGTGAACTGGTTGACTACGGGCGTGCCTCGAAGACTCTGTTAAAGGGAGTCTGAGTTGCCCTCCTGAATCGTTTGAAGCCTCCGCCAGAAGCTATCTCCTGCAGTTTCGAATCCGCGGCTTGAGCGCCTACAGCTAGTCCTACTTCCTGGGCGAGAGAGGATGGAACGCAGATCATTGAAGATGCGTTGTAGAATATTCGTCCAACAGGATTGAGGTTTTCCTCGACACTCTCGTTTGAGTAGGGCTCGACGATCATCCAAGTACCGTCAGGCTTCAGGGATTGATGAACATGTTTTGCAGCGCCTACTGGGTCCCCCATATCATGGAGACAATCGAAAAAGGTGACAAGATCGAACTGGTTCCTTGGATAGTCTTTGGCGAGTGCTAACTCGAAGGTCGTATTGCCAGATACGTTTGCGCTCACTGCCTCGTTCCTGGCCCACTCGATTGATTCCAAATGATAGTCGTACCCAAAGAACCGAGACTTCGGAAAGGCTTTAGCCATTATGATCGTGGACGACCCGTAGCCGCATCCTACGTCGGCAACAAGTGCTCCGTCCTTGAGTTTCTGAACAACGCCGTCAAGGCTTGGAAGCCAAGAACTGACTAGGTTGGCAAGGTAGCCCGGCCGAAAGAACTTGTGTGTGCCCATGAACAGGTCGTTGTGATGCTCGTGCCATCCGATGCCCTTCCCTGTTCGGAAAGCATCCGCAAGCTTGCTCCTATCCTTGTAGGCTGAAGAAACTATGTAGAAAGCGCCTGGAATGTAGACAGGGCTTTCCTCATTAGCGAGCGTGAATGCTTGCTCAGGTGTCATCAAATACTTTCCGGTTCCAGGATCATAGTTCACATATCCCCCCGCGGCTTGACCAGCGAGCCATTCGCGAACATAACGTTCAGCTGTGCCAGTATTCTTCGCAAGTTCCGCGGGCGCCAGTGGGCCATGAGCTGACAATTCCTTGTAGAGCCCAAGTTGTTCGCCGATAATTATGGCGGGTCCCTGTATTGATGCACCAAGTTCTCCCGCGAACTTTCCAATCATCTCATTCAACTTGTACGGATTGACTGTCAAGATTCTCAGTTCCCAGAAACGAGTTAGAGCCCCTCCGTCACCTAACGGGTTCTTAAATAGTTCCTCAAACTGATCAGAGTCCGACTCGGATCGCAATCAGGAACCATTTCAACAAGGGTTTGGGCAAGCATACTTCAACCGTTGTGTTAGTTTTCGTGTGTGTGCCTCTACCGGTGCGGGCATCGGAAATTGAACCGTCCTCATTTACTTGATTTTGTGTGTGTGGGTATAATGGTGCGAGCATTAGAATTTGAACCGTCGTCGCGCGAGCCATCCCCCTAATTTATTCAAAGATATGCCATAATATTTCCTACGTCGTAGCTTACTTTGGCTTCGGTTGATTTCGAAGTTGGCCTCAAGTGGTCTTCCCTGGAACCCACCTGAGGCGGCTGGCGTGAAGGATTCACACGCCGGCCATATCCTCTCTTAATTGCTCTTAGACTGCAAGTGGTATGCACATAGCCAGTAATTCGTCGTCGGGTCTATGGCGTGGGGTCATTAACATAAGGCTCGAAACTTAATGGCCACGTGGAACGAGAAGGGATAGTGTGGAACTCCAATAAGTCGTTGCGTGTGTCCATTCCCTAGTATTTCTTCTCCAGCCAGTCTCGTAATCCCGTTGCAACTTTCGGATCCTTCAGAAAAATCTCTAGAAGTCCATTGATTGTTAGTTGATCTGTTCTCTTCTCTCTCTTCTTCCTTTCAGGTGTTCATCTTCGCTTGGCATTTTGAAGACGAGGCCGATGCCCACTATCGCCGCAGAAATCGAGACCGTCGCGAGCGTAAAAGTGATGGGGTCGACGAAGTCAGATGGTTCCCCAGCGAGTGAGATGAGAACCCCCAAAGATCCCTATGGCGGCTAAGACGTAGCCCAGAGTGGTAGTATTAGAGTGCAATTTGCGAAATCATCCCTTAATCAGAAGCAAGCCTTCAAGCATTTGAGATTAGAACTTAAGAGCTACCCTTGCGTTCCGGTTTTTCGGGTTTTGGTCGTCGTACCCTTGATGCGCGCACCACTCAAACCACACACGCAGGAAACCTGTTTTTTCTTCTTTCCTTGACTATATACCATGAATGCATGCTTCTTTACTGTAGACATTGTGGTGCTAGGTATCACCCAAAAGACGACTTTTTGTCCGATTTGCGGAAAATCGCAAACGTAGGGGGCCAATGGAATCGTCGTGTGTGTGCCTATTACGGTGCGGGGTACCCCCCCTAGAGGGGGGGTAGGAGTCCGGGTGATCTCAGACGAGACCATGTGTTTTGCTATCATGGTGGCGCACACACGCGGAACCGCTAGCATAGAATCTGGAAGCTCTGTTTTGCATCAAAGATTAGCTGATGCCTAGGAACCTGTGAGGTGGAAAATAGATGCAACCGTGGATTGAATCGGTCAGGGCCAAGTACACTTTGAAACTAACAACGACGGGACGTAAGACAGGGCTCAGGTGAGTCACCGCAGTATGGTTTGGTGTTCTAGACTGAAAGAACGCCCACATTTGATTGAGGCCACCTCTGGCCAGAAGACGAGATCGTATCGCGTTTGAAGTCTGCTTTGCTTCTTACTATTGGATCACGCAACGCCCAGATGAATGGAATCCACGAAGGACTTGGTGTGTAGTATCAACTGTGACGGCATCAGAAATCGACCCGTCATTCATCGTTTTTCATGTTTGTTCTGGGAGGCGCACCATTGATACAACCACCAGATGATAAACGAGTAAGCTTTTTCACAAGGTTCTCAAGGCTGTGCCATTTGCGGAAGGATTCGAGACGACTCGAAGGGCCATTCTCTTTGTTGCTGTGCTCATAGTACTAGTAATCGGTATTAATGCCGCATATTTGCAGTCCCTTCCTGCAACGAGGCGCATCACAGTCCAAGCCTTCGATTTCTTCTTCACAGTGCCAGGGTTCCAGGGTAATAATCCAACAATAACTGTCCGAACTGGGGATACTATCGTTTTGACGTTGCAGAATATGGGGAGTAAGAACGATCACGAGTTCTTCGTTTTAACGAAGGAAGATTTCAACAAGTACATCAATTCGCTAAATGTTGGCGAGAACGCCTCTGAGCCTGAACCGGCCTTCGTGGACGGGTCTGTGGAAGATGTACCTGCGGGTCAATCTAAGACGGGGACGTTCGTAGTCGGGCAGCCCGGGACCTATGTTTATGCTTGTCTCGACAAGATGGGAACGGATCCTGTGACCCATGCAAACAAAGGAATGTATGGCACACTCCAAGTTGAGAGTGGAGGGCTCTTCAGCGTAATGAAATCTATTACCAGTACGTCAGGCGACATGTTTGGCGACACAATCAAAAGTATTCCAAGTATTGTCATATGGCAAGCCGCTATTCTGTTGGCCCTAGCCGCATTAGCGAAACACAACGATTGAGTCTGTCGGGTCAAGATTACCACTTTCTCGTTACCTATTCAGCTGGATAGCAGCAGATCGAGGTTCGAAGAAAGGCGTGTGTGCGCACCATTAGACCGACACACACTCAAAACCGAAAACTACAACTGCCGTCGCTCATCACGTTATCCCGTTGCGTAGTTGAAAGGGCTACGATGAATGCTGTATCATGACAGTGACCCCGCTAGCTTTCTCCAGCGTGCACGCAGTTTCCTGGAAGAATTCGAAGCAGAGAACAACCTTCTACTTGGCGTCAGTTCGTGGTTGGCAACGCATCCCGAACGAATCGAACAACCTCCACACTTCCTCACAGTGGAAGAGAACGGTAGAGTGCAAGCGGCAGCTATGATGACGCCTCCATGCAACCTTGTCCTCTCCCGAGCCAAGAAAGAAGCTCTAGCCGCGATTGCAGAACACCTGATGGCTAAGGGTATCACTCCTCCAGGCGCAAACGGACCCTTGCAAACTTCACGGACGTTTGTCGAGTTGTGGAACCAAGAATCAGGTCGGCCGTTTCGACTACATAGGTCTCTACGAATCTACCAGCTTCTGGAAGTTATTCCTCCGCCCTTGGTCAAGGGTCGAATGCGCTTGGCACAAGACAGTGATGCGAACACTCTCCTTAGTTGGATTCACGGCTTCAATGTCGATATTGGAGGGCCACAAACCCGGGATGACGAATCGAAAATGCTTCACCGTATACTTGCTGATCAGCGTCTCTACGTTTGGGAAGACAAGGGTTTGTGCTCAATGGCTGCTTGGGGTGGCCCAACGAGACATGGAGTGAGAATCAGCCTCGTGTACACACCGCCTGAGCTGCGTCGGAAAGGCTACGCAACTGCTTGCATTGCGGCTCTGAGCAAAGCGATGCTTGTTTCTGGAAAGAAGTTCTGCTGCCTGTTTGCGGACCTGTCAAATCAGACTTCGAACCGTCTCTATCAGCGCATCGGGTATAAGCGAGTATGCGACTTCACCGAATATCGAACCTAGTCCGGTGCGTGCGCGCATCACGTAACCTCAGAACCAATACCCGGATGTCCCTGTGAAGACTGCACATTGTTGTGACTGGCCTACGCCAGAACCTGTATGCTTACGCGCTCTGGATGTATGGTGGAATCGCCCACATTGGAGTTCCAACACAGATAGTCTTCTGGAATGGGTAAGGCGGAAAGGGTTGTGTCTGAGGCCAGTTAGGGTAAATGAATCCGTACACTTGAACCGCGCCTGTTGGGTGATTTTTGGGCAGATTCCACACTACGTAATTCTGCCCCGTCCCAACGTACAGATTCACGCATGATGTGTCGTTCGTCAAATATCCGGTAATCGTGACCGGGGGGCCTTCGTTGCAGACGTAAGGATTGAACGGGTATCCGCAATACTGTTGATTAAACCAATTCGTTGGTGGACCAGCGGAAAGAGTAGCAAATGATGCTATGGTCATAGTGGATATCGTGGTCATGGTAGTGCTGGACGTGAAGCTGACGCTGACGGTTGCAAGTTGAGTGTTTGTTACGTAATTAACCTGTGTAATGGTGGTGGGACCTCGGACCGTCAGTCCTATTACGGCGAGCCCCATCAGGGCGAGCGCTAGCATCACAACGTAGAAAACAGTTTTCGGCATTAGCACCTGTTGACTCAGTACCTTTGAAGCCTTGGAGTCTTCGTGAGCGGTTTCTGATGCACCGCAGACATGGCAGAAGACTGCTTGCTCGCTTAGTTCAGTGCCACAGTTAGGACACGTTCTCATAGCACCGTCGCTTAGTCATGTCTTTCTTGGGATTTTAGGTTTCGTCGAAATCTGAAGACTACTCCGGCCGCTATCTGTTAGTGCGTATATTAGATGTTCTTATTCTTGTGCGTGGCTTCTGTGCGCCTGATCTCGAAGTCAAGGGAATTCGGAGCGAATCGGATCCGCTATAGTCAACTTCATAACCGGTATTCGCTTCTTGTAATTTCAGTCATCACCTGACAAAGCTCTTAACCTCATGAAGCATTAGTCGGAGGGGAGCGAGTTTATGGGTACAATTGTTGCTCAAATTGATCGGCCTTCCAGAGCAATCATAGAACGGATTGCGGTTCGTTCGACGTCGACACTTGTTGAATGCATGGGAAAGAAAGGACAGATGTGCTACGCAATTAAGCCTATAGATTCTGGCATGAAGGTTTGTGGCCCTGCGGTTACCGTTGACTGCCCTGTTGGAGATAACCTCACACTTCACAAGGCTATTGAAATCGCAGGGAAAGGCGATGTCCTTGCGGTGAACGCAAAAGGATACAAAGATGCCGGTGGAATGTGGGGAGAAATAATGACTATTGCAGCACAAGTTAGAGGAATCGCAGGTATCGTGATAGATGGAGCCGTGAGAGATACGAGGGCTATACGTGAATTGAGGTTCCCGACCTTTGCATCGTCAGTCAGTCCGGGAGGTACTGTGAAGGAGTCTCTTGGCAACATCAACACATCAATTGTCTGCGGTGGGGTTGCCGTGAATCCCGGAGACATAGTCGTTGGCGACGCTGACGGCGTGGTCGTAATCCCTTCAAGGATTACGGACGATATATTATCAAAAGCACAGGAACGAGATGAATCAGAGATCTCGGTAAAGAAGAGACTGCGAGCAGGCGAAACCACGATGCAGATCTACGGCTTCGATCGATTGGTAGCAAGGAAAGGCTTCAAGTAGGGTCGGACTATGCAATCAAAACGCCTAGATAAGAAGGCCGTGTCGAGATTTCTGGAACTCTCTACACCCAACATATCCGACGCCTTAGACAGTCTGAGAATAAGGGGTGGATGCGAAGGAATAAAGCCGGTCGTTCCAGGTCTCAGATTTGTCGGACAGGCTTACACAGTTAAGTATATTCCAACTGCTCTGGTGCCGGGAACTGTTGGCGACTACATTGATGATGTACCACCCGGAGATGTCATCGTCTTAGACAACGAAGGCCGGACGGATTGCACTGTGTGGGGAGACATTCTAACATTAACTGCGGTCAGTAGGGGTATCGCAGCAACCGTGGTACACGGGGTATGTCGTGATATCGGAAGAGTCCGAGACCTACGGTACCCTGTTTTCTCAAAAGGTTACTACATGGTTACCGGAAAGGATCGCGTCGAAGTCGCCGGTATCAATGTGCCCGTTTCAGTCTCAGGTATCCAAGTCAGGCCAGGTGACCTGTTGGTCGGTGACGAAAGCGGTGTTCTTGTTGCTCCGATCGAGAGAGTTGACGAAATTCTTAGCGTAGCAACAAAGATTGCGGAAAACGAGAAGCATATAGAAGAGGAAGTGCAGAAAGGGAGCAAGCTGCGTGACGCCAGACAGAAGTTCCGCTATCACGAACTCCAAAGGGCGAAGACGTGATGCTATCTCTATCACTCAATGAAATCGGCCAATCAATCTATACGTCACATCAACTCGTTGCCTGACCAGTGACGGATTATGTCGGCAATTACGATAGGCAACATATCGGCTGGTCCTGGAACTAAACGCGCGGGATTCCTTGAGATAGCGAAGAACGCAGACGGAACAGGTATGAACCTACCCATCATAGTTCTGAACGGAACTAAGAAAGGTCCGTTACTACTGGTTGACGGAGCTATCCATGGCGATGAACAGGAAGGTAGCTTGGGCATCATAGAGCTCACAAAGAGACTCGATCCCGCTAGGCTCATGGGCACTTTGATAGCGGTCCCAGCAGTGAATACGGTCGGCTTTCATCTTCGCATGCGTGGTAACCCATTCGACCTCATGTATGTAGACATGAACAGAATTTTCCCCGGTCAAAGAGATTCGTTCTCAATATCTGATAGGGTCGTGTATGAGTACTGGAATCAGATCATACTCAAGTCTGACTACATCATAAGTATCCACGGCGGTGGCGGCGTTGAAAACTCTATGGTTCCGCGAGTAATAATTCAGGAGGACATTGGCCCGAAGCATATGCTGATCGAGGACTCATTGAACATGGGTAAGGCGATGGCTATGACTGATGAATGGGTCCTCACTGGAAAGTCCGAACACACTAGGCGTCAGGAGCGTACGATGCAATTAGAGTGCGCTAACGCAGGAAAGCCTGCGATACTTATCGAAGTTGGAGGGGGAATCAGATCCCAGAACGTTCTAGACCATGTGGTGGAGCTTATGGTGAATGGGACTCAGAACGTAATGAAGTGGGCTGGGATGCTTGATGAGAAAGCAAAGTATCCGGAAAGGTGGAGGAGAATTGAAGAGTATTCAATGGTTCGTGCTAGAAATGGTGGGATACTCCACTACGACAACAAGTATGACTTGAATGCGATTGTCGATAAAGGAACCGTGCTTGCTACAATTGACAACCTTATCGGAGAGCAGGTTGACACCATAACAATGCCATATGACGGAATAGTGATCGCGAGAGCGAACACGATAAGCAGAAAGCCCAATGACCTCGTGGCCATGGTTGGAACCAAGCCATTCTGGATGAATTAGTGAGGAGCAGCCGCAGAAAGGTGGATCTCAAGGCGATCAGATTCGACAGGACGCCTTGAGGTTCTCTTCTTTGTTCGGCGGCTAGCAGTCTCGTGTCTACTTGATTTCTGTCATGACGTAGCAGTCTTCGAAGTTCAGTTGAACGAATACTTTCTGGCCTTCCTGATAGTCATCAGCGACGCCCTTGGACTGCTGTTCAACTACTATTCGCTCTCCGCCTTCGAGGAGCACATGATATTGTATCAACGATCCAGTGTAGATCTTGTGAGCAATCTGGCCGCTCAACTCATTCTTCTTTCCCTCGGTCATCTTTGTGAAGCTACACCTCTCAGGTCTTATCGCCAGAATGGCCTCCCCGATATTCAGATCATTGGTGGAAGGCGCGCTTAGGATCGTGCCCTTGTCTGTCGTGAATTTGACTTCGCCACTGGCTATGTCAACTATCTTGCCGTTTAGGAAGTTTATGTTTCCAACGAAATCAGCAATGAACGGAGTTTTCGGCCTTTCATAGATCTCCTTCGGAGAGCCCATCTGTTCCAGTACGCCGCTTTTCATGACTGCGATGTGATCTGACATGACTAGGGCCTCGGTTTGATCATGAGTGACGTAGATGGTCGTTGTTCCCAGTTCCTTTTGTATTGACCTGATCTCGATTCGCATGGCTTGGCGTAGCTTGAAATCAAGATTGCTTAGAGGTTCGTCCAGCAACATTATTTCGGGTTGAACCACAATCGCTCTTGCAAACGCCACTCTCTGCTGCTGTCCTCCACTGAGCTGGAAGATGCTACGTTCCTCAACACCCGAAAGCCTCACTAATTCCAACGCCCATTTTACTCTGCGTTTGATCTCCTCCTCTGGAGTCTTTTTGATTCTGAGGCCGAAGGCTACGTTCTCGAAGACAGTGAGGTGGGGAAAAAGGGCGTAGTCCTGGAAGACCATTGCCGTGTCGCGTTTGTCGGCGGATAGTTTGTTGACCGTTTTGCCTCTGATCATGATCTCGCCCGAATCAGGCTTGTAGAACCCGGCAATGAGACGCAGTAAGGAGGTTTTCCCGCAGCCGCTTGGGCCGAGCAGAGTGAGAAACTCTCCTTTGGGGACTTCTATTGAGAGCTTGTTCACGGCCACAACTGGTCCGAATCTTTTCGTTACCTCTTTCAGTTCTAGATCTATCATTCTTCCATTCACCTAGAATTGTACTTGCAGGAATTCGGTGAACTGACCCACTTTCTCGGCAACCGCGATGGCTACAGCAACGATGAGGAGAGTCACTACACAAACCGCGGCGAGGACGGGCGAGTAGCCATACTCAAGAAACTGAATAATCTTGATTGGCATTGTGACCATTCCGGGCCTGATGAGGAAAAGTGAGACTGGAATATTGTTGAATGATGCTATGAACGCAAAGGTGGCACCGGCAAATATCCCGGGTTTTATGAGAGGAAGCGTAACCTTCCAGAAGACTTCAGCTCTATTGGCGCCGAGATTCATAGCCGCCCACTCCAAGTTTCTTATTCGATGCTGTTGAAGACTTACAACTACGTATTGAACGACGTAAGGCGCGACTACGATCGTATGGCCGATTAGTAGTGTAGCGAAACTTCCGTGAAGACCCATGGCAAGGGTGAAGAACTGCAGCATGGCAGCGCCGATTACGATTGCTGGCAGGGTTATTGGAGAATAGACCATCGAGGATGAGATGCGCTTTCCTTTGAAATCATATCTCCCAAGAGAAAAAGAGGCGAGGATGCAAATCGGAAGGACAAGCATTACGGAAATGATGCCGATCATGAGGCTTAGTTGAAGAGGTTCAAGCCAGTATCGGTCAAACGCTTCCAGAAACCATCTGAGGCTTATTGATGTAGGCGGGATTCTTATGATATATTGGTCTCCGCTCAAAGATGCCACCACTATCACAATTATGGGCAAAAAGAGAAAGGCAAACACTAATGCAACAGTGATTTTGAACATTGCAGAAAGTAGCTTATCGTTTGAAAGTCCCATAAACCTAGAATCTTCCCGCAGATGATTTTCCTGTGACCATGCCGGAGAGAAACACGATTGTCAGGGATACGGCCATGCTTATGGTCGCGATTGCTGAGGCGAAAGGCCAGTTGACTGAACCAAGGAAATAAGAGTATACCAGAGTGGCCATCACTTCTACATTCTGTCCACCGAGAATTGCTGGTGTTGCCCAAGCACTTATCGCCATTGAGAAGACTAGGAGGAAGCCAGTCACGACTCCTGTCATGCTCAATGGCAGAGTCACTTTGAAGAATGTTCTGAGCTTTCCCGCGCCTAGATTCATAGAGGCGTACTCTAGGGTTGGGCTCATGTTTTGTAGAGCGGTCATTATGCAGAATATGTTGTACGGCAGAAAGACATGTGTCAGCCCTATTGTCACTCCGATGAAATTGAACACAAGCCTGACTGGCTTGTCCACGATTCCGAGGCCCAAGAGGATTTGGTTAACGACTCCTGTATCATCCAAAATAATGAGCCATCCATAGGTTCGGGCCACTACTGACGTTAGCAGTGGAGAGTAGACCATTGCGATCAGGGTGCTCCTCCATCGTGATCTGGTTCTTACAAGGAAGTATGCAACGGGGTAGCCTAGAATCACAGTCAAAGAGGAGACAACCAGTGACATTCCCAGAGTGTTCACTAGAACTCTCAAGTAGAATGGATCGAATAGGAAACGCTGATAGTTGAATAATGTCAGTTCCTTAGAAGTGATTCCGCCCTCAAACTTCAGAAAACTTGAAGCGAGTAGGTAGATAAGCGGCAAAATAAAAAAGAGGAGATAATGGATCCCCAAGGGTCCAAGCAGTATTGCCGGCCTGAATCTCTCGGTTGGCGTAATGGGGATTACGCCATGGCCTTTTTCCATTTCTCGATCCACTGGTCTCTGACTTGAGAGAGATATGTTGGATCTATGTGTTTGATGTTCGCCATTGCCTGCTCTGTGGTGGCAAGTCGAGATGACAGCTGAGGCGGAAGGTCGGTGGCAGCGTCCAGTCTTGCCGGAGCGACCGTGTAGGCAACCGACCAGTCTCTCTGAATTTCCTTGGTAAGGTAGAAGTCAATGTACTTGTATGCCAAATCCTTGTTTTTCGCACCCTTAGGTATGGCTAGACCCACGATGACACTGTACGTTCCTTCCTTAGGGATTGTGACATCAATGGGCAAATTGGCTGTGAACTTATAGTAGAGAGATCGACCCGTCCAGTAGTGAGTCACCCAACACTCTTCTTTCTCGATGTAAGGGACAATCGCAGCGGAGGTCTTCGCAATTGTCAACAGGTTCGGTTTTAGTTTGCTAAGCTTCTCGATACCTGGATCAATGTTAGTCACGCTGCCTCCTGCAAGCTCTGCTGCAGTCACTATCAGCATTGCACCGCCATAGTCGGTCGGGTCCTTGATGACCACATGACCCTTGTACTGTTGGTCCCATAGAGCCTCCCAAGTATCCGGTGCTTTCTTCACCTTGTTCGTGTTGTATAGAAGATACTGATATTCAAGATAGTGTACGGCACACCACTGGCCACAGTATTGCTGGAGCTTGGGATAGACATTCTTCAGGTTAGGGACTTGGTCCGTGGTAACGGGTACTAGGAGTCCCTCTTTGGCCGCGATAGCCACTTCAGAATCAACCATGACGGTGACATCCCAACCAGGGTCGCCTCCGGATGCCTTGAGCTTCGCATAGTGGTCAAGGGATGAACCAGTTCCGTCATAGGTTATCTTGACGTTGTATTGCTTTTCGAAAGGTGCGATTACAACTTTCTTGACAAGAGTCTCAAATTCTGCTCCGTATCCGCTGACAACAAGCTCTCGCGTTGTCTGGCTTGGTAGGAGTAAAAGGTACCAGTAACTCGCTACTGCTGACACGCCGAGCACGATGAGTATCATTATTATGCCTTGGACTTTGGTAATTGCTAATTTGCTAGGTATGATTCCCTTCATTTTCTTTCAGCTCAAAACTACTTGTATAGCCAAGAAATTGCTTTAGACATTGTGTATTTACTCTTATTATCGCATCCAAAATTCCATAGTCATAATCGCATTACGCATGTCAACCATATTCCCTCTCAATGATCAACTCGTTATCCTGACAGGGAAGAATAACGAGGCCATGGCACAGTTCGATTTTTGATGCCCGCACCAGATGTGCCACACACAAAACTATGGTTCAAAATTGGTTGCCCGCATCACAATAATCACACACGACGAAAAACAGCAATGCCGAATCGTGCGCTCACAGGAAGGCTGGGTATGTCAGTTCATGGGGTTGCCGTCACTGCGGTTCAATCTTCTTGGCGCACTATTGATAGTTGTATCGGTTGCGGTACTCATCAATGCTGGCAGTGCTGATCAGACTGTCACAGTCACGACAACTGTTGGCCTCACGCCTTGCGTTTCAACTCAAACGACCGCTGCATGTGGGGGACCACCTGCCAGCTACGTGCAAGTCTTGGAGCTTCTGCTTCTCCTCGTTCTAATATTGGCCGGTAGTTGCGATTTACTTGATCAAGTAGTATCGACGAACCAAATTCTGACCGGGCGATGAGCGGGTAAGCGACGAGCCGTCGCCTAGATTTTGACCGCCCTTCGGAACCGACGGGGACTAAGCTTGTTTAGCTCTCTCCTTCAATTCAGAGTATAGAGCATCCATGACCGTCATCGCCTTCGTGACTATCTCATGATCGGTTTTGGATGTTCTCGCAAGCCCTCTCAGGATCAAGCAAATGCCACCGGTTTCTGAATGCTCAACTTTGCTGATGTCCTCGTCGGCGGTGATCTCGAAGTCATGTAGCAGCTCTCGAATCTTGTCGATGATCGGGTCCTTCACTTTGAATTTCTCCACCAAGACATCGAACGTTGTGCTCTGGCCTTCGACAGGGCGAATCTCTGCGCTTGGAAGAGTGAAAGCCGTCGCTCCTTTCGGAATCGGTGAGTCCTTGGAGATGAATTCGAAGAGAGCGTCTCTATCTATGAATTTCTTTATCAACCACGCAGATGCGCATCTATCCACATGCGGTTCGTGACGTGTAACCCAGAGCAAGAAGCTCCCCCTGTCTGGTGCTATTTTCCTGAAATGGTCTTCCAGACGCAATATGCGTAGATGGCGTCATACATTGGGAACTGTTTCTGAAGGTTATCGTGGTCGTTCGCGGAGATCATTCGGAATCCCCTCGCAAACGCAGCCAAGCCTCTTGATTCTGGGGTCAAGTCCTTAGCCTCCGTATCTGCTCCTCGAACTATCTTAGCCATCTCAAGTAAGGCCGGATCCTTCAATCCGTATCTCTCTATGATGGCGTCAAACGAACATTTCTCGCCCCGATGCCCAAGTTCAACATCTTTCGCATCAAAGGAGATAGCGCCCAGTTCCTTCGCCCTAACCAAGACTTGACTCTCCGGAACATAGATGAACTCAGCCTCCGAGTCCACAAATTTTCTGATAAGCCAAGGGCAGGCAATCCTGTCAACCATCGCATGGCTGCGAGTTATCCATTTCACGCAGAACCACCGCGATGCGATACTTCACTCCGATCTAATAAGAGCACACACGAGGATGAGGCGTTTTTCATTAGGAGAATTGACATCTCCACCGTCCAAAAATAGGAATCAACCTTCATATTGTCGCGAGGCTTCGAGGCTCATACAGTAAATTCGATTGAGTGTTACTGTAAGGCATCGGTTACAGGCAGCTAAAAGGCGGTCAAGCTGATGAAAGGTTTTGGAGGTTGGATCGACAGGGATGGCAAGACAGTTTTCTTGGAGAAGACGGTTCGTACTGTGCCCTACGGATTCCTTGGCGTTCTCTTCGGGGTCTATTTGGCCCAGCTTGGTTTCAACGCATTCTCAATAGGAGTAGTGCTGACATTTACCGTTCTTAGCAGTGCATTCTACACGTTCATTGTTAGTTTCATAGCGGATCGAATCGGTAGAAGACGCACCTTGATCTTCTTCGCCTTAACTGATTTTGTGGCAGGATCAGCGCTGTTCCTGTCAAATGCTTGGTGGGCTCCAGTCTTTGCGGGAATCGTCGGCAATATGACGGTTGGTTCAGGTGAAGTAGGTCCGTTTCTCTCACTCGAGCAAGCCATCCTGCCTAGGACATGCAACTCTAATCGGCGCACGCTCGCGTTCAGCATATACAACCTAGTCGGGTATGGAGCCTCCTCCTTAGGCGCTCTGATTGCTGGCATACCCCAGTACTTTGGTTATCGTCCCCTATTCCTAGCCTACATGGCGTCGGGCCTTCTAGGTGCCTTCCTTTACGCGTCATTGTCTGGAAAGGTGGAGATAGAGCATGCGCAAGAAGGTAGGAAGCATACTGCGCTCTCTCCGAAGGCTAGACCCATGGTCTTCAAGCTGTCAGCTCTGTTCTCAGTGGATGCTTTCGGCGGCGGCTTCATTGGGCAGAGCATTCTATCCTATTACTTCTATACTCGCTTCGCCCTCGACCTATCTACTCTAGGCGAGATATTCTTTGCAACCCAAATTGTGACCGCGCTCTCTTTCCTCCTAGCGGAGCGAATCGCGCGAAGGATAGGTCTACTGCGAACTATGGTGTTCAGTCACATTCCCTCAAACGTATTCTTGGCCGCGGTTGCCTTCGCACCCACGCCATTGAGTGCCGTGTCCCTTCTCTTGTGCAGGCATTCCCTCTCTCAGATGGATGTTCCCGCTAGGCAGTCGTATGTTATGGCAATAGTTGATGAGTCAGACAGAACGGCGACGGCCGGATTAACGAGCAGTACTCGAACCGTGTCATCATCAATTAGCCCGTCGATTGCGGGCTACGCGATCCAAACAGTCTGGATAGGGGCACCATTGGTGGCAGCTGGTCTCTTGAAGTTAGCTTACGACCTTATGATTTACGTGAGCTTTCGAAGAATCAAACCACCTGAGGAGATGCATGATAAACCCTAACGACCCATGAGTTCCTTTTTCAAGCCTAACCTGACATCCTATAATTGATTCGAGCCCACGACAAAAGCGTCGGCTGCAGACTGGAAATTCGTTCTCACGAACACTACCCGAACATTCACGATCGGCATGCATATGATCAGAAATCGGAGCAAGAAGCTTGATTCTTGTGGCGCGATGAGAGAGAGGTGAATGCCAAGTGAGCTCAACGTATGATATGAGATTTGAAATCTGCGTGCTCGGCCTTGTGTGCTGAAGGTCTACGAGTGTTCCGTTGTTACAGTTGAGTTCGTGCGCCCGCTGTCCTCGCCCAGTGACTTGCTCCTCTCGTACGCGGCCCAGATGGCTTTCGATAGAACAGTTCGCAAGCTTCCCTTCTCCAACTGGTATAGGGCAGCTGCGCTGGTTCCTCCGGGTGAAGTGACCATGTTCCGAAGTTCGGCAGGGTGTTTTCCAGATCTCATAGCGTACATGATGGAGCCACGCATCGTCTCGGTGACGAGCTCATAGGCGACGTGTCTCGGGAAACCGAGGTGGACCGCCGCGTCTATCATAGCCTCCATGACTAGGAAGACATAGGTGGGGCCAGTGCCGCTGACGGCGGTCGCCATGTCAAGAAACCTCTCCTCCCTCATGTAGAGTTCCTTGCCCAACGCTTGCAAAATTGTTCTTGTCTGTCCAAGTTGCTCTTGGCTGACGCCGGGTGTGGCGGTCCATACGCTTATGCCCTCACCGATTTGTGCAGGCGTGTTGGGCATAACGCGCACGATAGCGTTGTGCGCTAGCCCTTCGCCGATGGTGGCGAGTCGCGCTCCGGCAACTATCGACAAGATCAATTGGTCAGGTTTCAGAAGGCCTTTCAGCTCCGATAGTACGCTCTTTAGGTCCTGCGGCTTTACTGAGAATACGACAACTCCACTGTTCCGAGCGGCCTCACGATTTTCAGACGTGACCTTGATTCCATATTTCTGCAATTCTTCGCGCCGTTTTTGACGTGGTTCGCTAGCTGTGATCTTGGTCGGGATCACCAAGTTCTTGGATACAAGGCTCTGAATCATGGCTTCACCCATCACGCCGCCGCCAATGAATGAGATAGAGTCTAGCAATCCTTTCTTCCGCCTAGGAGTGAGTTATCTTGAATTAGGCTTCGAGGCCAACGCCGAGGCTCAAATAAAAGCGATTCGGCCAGATGACGCTCTGCGTATATTCACACGAAATCAAGGAACCAACCGAAAGGTCCATCTCTGCGGAGGCACAGTACTTGCTGGATGAGCGAATGGAGAGAACTGTGCCCGAGTGCCCGGGCTGCGGAGGAAAAATGACCTTCTATTCCAGTGACGCTTTTTCAGAACATTACATGTGTCCAGACTGTAACCGGTTCTTAGGAATCCCAAGACGAGAAGGTTTTTTCAGTAAGAGCCCCTTCAAACCAAGGTATCGACCTATCCACACCTGACTCTGAAAACCACTGCCCATGAAAAGTTTCTAGTATCTAGTGCAAACACTGGTTGAAATTGACTCTTAGCTCCTCCACAGGACATAAAACCATGTCCGAAAGGCTGTCGTTATGATACTCGCTTAGGCATTCTGTCAGCTGTCTATCCTCAACCACCGCTGGGGATCTTCAAGAGAGGAATGAGAGAAGGAATGCTGATGCGGATCATTAGGCAACCTGACTTCTGAGTGATGGGAAAATATCAGCGCTGCCAGTTGAACTGGAGGAGAATAGAACAGAGTCGGCCGTCAGAGTTCTTGAAGTCGCGTTGGAAGATGGAGGAAATGTAATGGTTTCTAGATCAAATGTAGAGATAATAGAGGAATCGCTCGAGGAGTTTCTTGTTGGTATCCGAATTGTTTCTTGCATTCAAATATGGTGATTGCTTTTTCTCGAGTAGACAATTTCGCCGTTCAGTATTGTCGCATCGATAGGTATGTCTATAATGGTTTCAGGCGGAACTGTGAGAATGTCCCTCCCCAAGACTACCATGTCAGCCAGTTTGCCGGGCTCAATAGAGCCCATGCGATCTTCCTCGAACGTGTGATAAGCGCCGTTGATCGTGTAAAGCTTGAGGGCCTCCATGACAGAGATCTTCTGGCTTCCTCCGATAGCATGACCCTTCGCAGTCTTGCGGTTCACCAAGGCATGAATGCCCATAAGTGGTGGGTACGGCGAAGCTGGATGATCTGAATGGACAGCTACCTTGACATCAACATCGAGAAAGCTTCTAGCGGCGAACATTCGTTCCAGTCTCTCGGCGCCAAACGCTTGATAGATCTTGTCGCCGTGATAGTATGGATATGGGCCAAAGATGGTGGGCAGAATTCCGAGCTGCTTTATTCTTGCGATAATTTCAGCGTTTACCACCGTGCAGTGTATGATTCTGTTCCTCGGATCCTTACGTGGATATTTACTCTGGGCTTCTTCGATTATATCGAGGAACATGTTTATGGCCCGTTCACCATTGGCATGGACAGAGAATCGATATCCTTGCGGGTATCCCTCCATGACTATGTCCCGTAGGACTTCTTTGGTGATTGCCAGTTCGCCGTAGTAGTCTTGTCTGTGGAAATATGGTTCGGCTACTGCTGCCGTACGGGCGGAAATGGCTCCATCAGCGGTGACCTTTATGCCGCATATCTTGAGCATTTCGTTTCCGAATCCTTCACCGATTCCTAGCGCGGCGAGGTATGCCATTAGTTCGTATCTTATGTCGAGCCTTATTCTAAGAGGAAGCCCACCTCTTCTAAGGAGTTCCTGCAGGGCTTTGATGATGACCCCTTGTCTTACGCCTCCGTCGTTAGCGCATGTTAAACCGGCCGCAACATACTGCTTAGCTACCCAATGTATACCCGCCATGGCCTCTTCGAGCGTAGGATCCCTTCCGTACCCGATGGGTTGCACCACATATCTAGCTCTCTCGTGAATCCAACCAGTCAGTTCGCCGGTCGTCGGATCTCGCTCGTATCTACCGCCCATAGGGTCAATTGAATCATTTTTCACTCCCGCCCGCTCAAACGCTTTGCTGTTAACCACAGCGAAATGTCCGCCAACTGTGTCAATTATCACAGGGTGCTCCGGCGCAACCTTATCCAGATCCCGCCTCGTTGGATGGCGCTTCTCCACTAGCTTCGAGTCATCCTCTTGCGTGACATTAATCCATTCGCCTTTCGGTTTTCTCTTCACTTGTTCAGCGATTCTCGCTTGAATGTCCGCAATTGACCTGATTCCAGCTTCATAACTTGCATCGATTACTTCGAAGACGTGCTGGTGAGCCGCATCAGACGCTAAGTGACAGTGTGACTCAATGAATCCCGGGATAACTGTTCTTCCTGCTAAATCTATAACTTGGGTTTCGGACTGAACTAACGATTTGATCTCTTTGTTTGATCCAATCGCTTGAATCCTGCCTGATCTTACGGCCACTGCTTCCTTTATCGTTTCCTTCGAGTCAACGGTTATTATCTTGCCGTCGAGAAGAACCATATCGGCAGACATCGTCAGGTGCCGCGGAAGGCTGTTTGCTCAGTGGATATAAGAGTTAGGAGCGAACGTCTTGACCGTTCAATGGCTCATGTTGAGCCAGCAGATAGAATTACGGGAATTCGGCCAGCGAAACATTTTGTCAGGAGAAGCATACCTACGGAACCGTTGGCCGAAGATGCTGACCCCCAGTTGATTATGAAGCCACGATCACCATCGCAAAGGTCCCGGCTTCGCAGCGGAATGGTCAAACCAGACTAGAAGGAATGTGGCCGAAGTTGTGTGTGAATCGCTGCTCCTCAAGTTCTTTCGAAATGGTTCGCGGCTACGCAATCTTCTCTTCCGATGTGAAGTAGTCCCATTTCATATCGTTAATCGCGGATCTTCTTTTATGACTTTGGCCACAACTTGTGTGCTCGTTCTTTCAATATCTTTCATGTTGCTTATTCTCTCTAACTTTCGCATGTAGTCTTCTCTGTCAGCTGCCCGAATTAGCACGATGAAATCAATTTCCCCTAGCACATAGTAGACGGCCCATACACCGGGGATCAGCGACAGTTTGCGTCCAACCTTTCCATGGTAGCCTGGTCCGTATCTAGCCCGTACCAGAACGATTGCCAAATAGTCATTTCCAAGATCAATTGGGCTCAATTTTGCATAGTATCCTTGAACTATACCAGTCTGCTCAAGTCTTCTGATCTTGTAATGCAACGTTGACTTCGGTAATCCAACCTTCTTTGCTATCTGCTTAAGTGGCACCCTGCAGTCCTTTTGAAGAATCCTGAGGATGACCTTATCAGTTTCATCAATTTTATGCGGAGTTTTCAGTATATCCAACATACACGCCAATTATCATCTTCACGCGTCTGTCACACTTATAGTGTCGTTTCCAAGTGAAAGTTAAGGTCATTCCTACCAGTATTGGACCGGCGGATTGGACAATTTCCAAGAACAACGTTAAATTCTTGGTTCTGGTACAATAGCACGACCAGCCTTGTTGCAAAAGACGGACGGTAGCGTTTTGCCGACTGAAGACGATACCGTTGCGAAATATCGGAAATATGTTATTACGAGTTCTGTTAAGAAGATTGAACCCATAACGGTGGTCGAGGGCAGAGATGCAACTCTCAAGGATTCGAAGGGCAGGGAGTATATTGACGCGTTCGCTGGTATATCTGTGGTTAACAGTGGACACTGCAACCCTGATGTTATTGAAGCTGCAAGGCAACAGATGGAGAAGCTTGTTCATGCATGTGGGTATCTGTATTACCTTCAACCCGTCGCAGACTTGGCTGAAAAGCTTGCACGCTTACTGAATAATGGTTTAGAGAAGAGTTTTTTCGCAAATAGCGGTGCCGAGGCGGTTGAATGCGGCCTCAAACTTGCCAAGAAGTTCACAAAGAAACACGAACTGGTTGCCTTAATGTGTTCTTTCCATGGTCGGACCGTTGGCACGTTAAGCATCACGGGTCAAGCTGGACGGAGAGGATATGGGATGGGACCGTACACGAGCGGAGTCGCATTCGCGCCAGCGCCATATTGTTATCGATGCCCTTTGAACCTTCAGTATCCGAGTTGCGGAATTCAATGCGCCAAGATGCTGGAAGACGTAGTTTCCTATTCGACATCCGGAAGTGTGGCGGGGTTTGTCGCCGAGCCAGTCATGGGCGAAGGCGGAATCATTGTTCCGCCACCGGAATATTTCATTGAAATCAAGAGGATCCTAGACGACCATGAAATACTCTACATTGCTGATGAGGTTCAATCTGGTTTCGGCAGAACCGGAAAAATGTTCGGGTTCCAGCATTACGGCGTCACACCGGACATTGTCTGCATGGCAAAGGGAATTGCCGATGGTTTCCCGCTGGGCGTCTGCACAACGCGGCCGGAGATAGGCAACTCTTTCGACCCTGGCGACCATCTTTCAACGTTTGGCGGAAACCCAGTTTCATGCGCAGCAGGAGTCGCAAACATCGACTACCTGCTCAAAGAGGGCCTTTCCGAAAAGTCGCTCAAAGATGGAGAATACGCGATGAAGCAACTGAGGGAGATCTCCGAAAAGCGGGATTTGATTGGCGATATTCGTGGCAAAGGTTTGATGATCGGCATCGAATTAGTCAAAGACCGAGAGACGAAGGCTCCCGCGGCTCAAGAAGCTGCTCGCGTACGTGATCTGTGTAGAGAGAAGTTCGTGCTCATAGGCCATGGCGGCGTAAAAGGAAACGTGCTTAGGATACAGCCTCCGCTGGTCATAAACCGCGAGCAGTTGGATCATGTGATCGAAGCCGTGGACCAGAGTCTGGCCGAAGTCTCCCAGAGAGCATAACAGACTCAGAGGTTTGAGCGGTGAGTATCCTTTCTGAGGCAGCAGTGAGACCTGGTTATCTGAGTTTTCTGTTGAACGGTCAATGGGTTCAGTCCAAGTCAGATGCTTCTCTTCCTGTGATGAACCCCGGCACTGGCCAAGAAATCTGCAGAGTGCCCTTAGCCCTGAAGGAAGAGGTAGATGCGGCTGTAGCTACTTCCCAGGATGCCTTTGAGAAGTGGAAAGATGTTCCTCTAACAGAACGAACGCAATACCTGTTCCGAATGAAGAATGTACTCGAGGAGCATTCTGAAGAACTTGCTAGAATCAACACCGAGAATCATGGAAAGGCAATCAGAGAGAGCAGGGGCGACGTTAGACGAACTATCGAGAATGTTGAAGCGGCCATAGCAGCAGGATACACTTTGCTGAAAGGAGAACAACTGGACCAGATTGCTCAGGGGATTGATGAGGGAACCGTCAAAGAACCCCTTGGCGTGTTCGGGATCATTTGCCCCTTCAACTTCCCCATAATGGTCCCTTTCTGGTTTCTACCGTTTGCCATTATAGCCGGCTGCACAGTTGTAGTGAAACCAAGTGAAATCACTCCGGTGCCTATGACAAGGGTTGCGGAGTTCATACAGAAAGAGGTCAAGTTACCACCTGGCGTACTGAATTTGATTCACGGAAGCAAAGAGACAGTAGAGTCTCTTATTGCGCACCCACTCATAAGGGGCGTAACCTTTGTTGGATCGACATCTGTCGGAAGATATGTGTACAAACTCGCTGGTGAGCATGGAAAGAGAGCGATAGTACAAGCTGGCGCAAAGAACTCGATAGTCATTCTGCAAGATGCTGACATGGCTAACGCGGTCGAATCATGCATTTCGTCCCTGTTCGGTAACACTGGTCAACGCTGTCTTGCCGGAGCTAACGTAGTGGTCACTAGTGAGGCCCGCAAAGCTGTAGTCGAGAACCTAACTCGACGAGCCCGCGAGCTGAAGTTGGGGTATGGGCTTGCGGAGGATACCGAGATAGGCCCAATGGTCTCGAAGAAGGCTAAGGAAAGAGTTCTTGCATGTATTGACAAGGGAGCGAGGGAAGGAGCCTCTCTTGTGCTTGATGGAAGGGAGGTTCGTGTGAAGGGGTTCGAGAACGGATACTATCTAGGCCCTACCATATTCGACAGGGTCCACCCTGACATGACGATTGCGAGGGATGAGATTTTCGGACCTCTTGGAACCGTGATCGAAACATCGAATCTTAATCAAGCCATCGACTTCATCAACAAGAGTACGAATTACGGAAATGCAGCGAGTATTTTCACGCGTGACGGCTCCCATGCGAGAGAGTTCAGGCGTAGGGTTCAAGCTGGCAACATTGGCATAAACGTTGGAGTGGCCGCACCTGTCGCCTTCTTCCCATTCGGCGGCATGAGGGATTCATTCTTCGGGATACTGCACGGACAAATGGATTCGGTCGATTTCTTTACAGATCGGAAGGTCATCATAACCCGGTGGAGCTAGAGCCTAAGAACTTGGCAGATCTCTAGAACGGGTTCGTCAATGTACCATAAGGATCCCCGTGCTTTTGTCGAAAATGTTCTCAGCCTTTACAACGTCGCGGATATCTTCGATCGCCGCTGAGGGAGTTTTGTTTAGAGTCGGCCGTTACAGATTCACGAAAGGAGAGCTGTTCGCGAGTAAGGTAATCAACCAATGATCCGTTGGAAGTCAGATTAATGAAGACAGACACAGAGCAGATACCCGTGTTTCTTGGCTAGAATCTGCAGGTGCGGAGTAAATGGCGGCGGCAAATCAGGAAAACAGGAACTTTCGCGGGCTCTCCCCGGAGACTTGGAAGAAGGTCGTGAAGGCCATTGAAGACTCTATTCCATTATATGATCAAGTCAACGATCTGATCTCCCTAGGCAAAGCCCAAGAAGCCAGAAACTTCGCACTTCGGAGATTAGAGTTGAGTGATGGCATTTGCATACTTGATAGCGGCATTGGGCCCGGACCCACGTCCAGACTGATTCTGTCCGCAGTCAAGCCACGCCTGCTCGTCGGGTTTGATGGATCTGTGAAGCAACTCAAGACCGCAAAAGAAAACCTGTCGTCTTCTAGCAATGAGGCGCTGCATGTCGTTAGGGGGTCTTTTGAATTCCTGCCGTTCCGTGAAAGTGCGTTTGACGTCATAATAACCTGTTACGCCTTGCGTGACAGTCTTGATATTTCGAAATCTCTGGCAGAGTATTCAAGAGTCTGTGGACCAAAGGGCTCATTCGCCGATGTTGACATTGGCAAACCTGAAAGTGTCCTAAAACGAGCGGGGAGCATTCTCTACATCAGATTCATCATGCCCCTCATCGCGAAAGCCGCGATCTTGGGTAAAATTAGAGGTAATCCATGGCGAATGATAGCGCCAACATACAAATCCCTACCCACAAACCGACTGCTACTATCAGAGGTTGGACAGAAATTTCAGCAGGTTGAATTCAAGGAGTTCCTAATGGGCGGCGTCATCGTCATAATCGGACGGAAATCATCAGGCAAGTGATCTAGGTATGAGTCTTAGAGCTTGGTTTGGGGAGGCCGTTGAGCCCTCTCTGCTTATGAGTTTCCTACTTGTCACCTTAGGAACTGCGATCGCGTCACGAGACGGCGTCTTCAACCTGGAATACTACGTTCTCTCCATAATCGGCGTCACATTGGCCCAGAATGCTGTGAACGTGTTGAACGACTATCATGACTACAAAACCGGAGTCGACGCGAAGACAGTGAAGACTCCTTTCAGCGGGGGCAGCAAGTTTCTGGTATCCGGATTGATCAGGCCTGAGAATGCATTCTCGTTCGGTATGGCTTCACTTCTTCTGGCATTTCTAATCGGCCTTTACTTCATTCTGGAAAGAGGATTGGTGCTTCTTGGAATAGTGGCGGTTGCGGCAATCTCGGTTTACTTCTATACGACTGCCTTCGCTCAGAATGACTGGAACTGAGTAGGGTGCAGACAGGTTCAGCTGGTGACCGTTACACCTTTCAAAAAGAGCTGCAGCAATTTGTACCTAGGGGCGCAGTGAAAGTGAAAGTCATTCGCGTGCATGAGTTTGGTCCGCCTGAGGTAATGCGAATTGAAGAAGTTCCAAACCTCAAGCCGGGCCCAAAGCAAGTAGTAGTCCGAGTGAGAGCGGCCGGCGTGAACCCTGCTGATACATACATGCGAGCAGGGGCCTATGCAAGGAAGCCTACCTTACCGTACACGCTTGGCATGGATGCTGCTGGGGTTGTGGAGGCCATTGGCGATGGTGTTACTCAAGTGGCGGCGGGGGCTCGCGTCTACACTTCGGGGACGATCAGCAGGGCATATGCGGAGCAGGCACTTTGTGATGAATCCCAAGTTCACGCGTTGCCACAAAGTCTCTCCTTCCAGCAAGGCGCGGGAGTCAACATCCCATATGCTACGGCTTATCGTGCCCTCTTCCAACGAGCTCACGCCACGGGCGGTGAAACAGTACTTGTTCACGGAGCCACCGGAGGCGTTGGCATAGCAGGGGTGCAATTGGCGCGTGCGGCTGGATTGAACGTGATAGGTACGGGCGGGTCAGCGAGAGGGCGAGAGTTGGTGGCCCAGCAAGGCGCTACTCATGTACTGGATCACGGAACTCCTGACTATTTGGATAAAGCGCTCAACATAACCGGAGGGCGAGGGATCGATGTCATTCTTGAAATGCTCGCCAACGTGAACCTTGGAAAGGACTTGAAAGTGCTCGCCCCGGGAGGTCGGGTTGTCGTTATCGGCAGTCGCGGCAGAGTTGAGATTGACCCGCGAGATACCATGCAACGAGACGCAGCAATTTTGGGTATGCTGCTCTTCAACGTTACCGACCGGGACTCGAAGAGTATTCATGCGGCGCTCGCTGCGGGTTTCGAAAACGGCACGTTGCATCCGATCGTGGGCAGGGAGATGCCGCTGGCCGATGCGCCGCAGGCTCATCAGGCAGTGATGGCGCCCGGAGCATACGGCAAGATAGTTCTGATTCCTTGACCTGAGGACCACGTCTTGAGCAGCCTCAGCAGTCCCAGAGATGACTCGTTGAATGAGCTAACCATCGATGACCTGCAAAACGAAATGCGTGCGGGACGTTACACGGCTCGTTCGATCGTGGAACGATATCTCGCCAGCATTGACGCCGTTGATAAAAGTGGACCAACAGTCAACGCGATCATCGAACTTAATCCAGACGCGTTAGCGATAGCCGATGAGCTGGACGCCGAACGAACTCGGACGGGTCCGCGAGGTCTACTGCATGGCGTACCGATTCTGATCAAAGACAATATCGACACGGCGGACCGTATGAGCACCACTGCCGGCTCGCTTGCGTTGGAAGGTTCGATCGCTCCGAAAGATGCTTTCGTTGTTCAGCGATTGCGAGCGGCGGGAGCAATTATCATGGGTAAGGCGAATCTGAGCGAGTGGGCGAATTTTCGATCCACACACTCTGTCAGCGGATGGAGCGGGCGTGGTGGTCAAACGCGTAACCCGTACGCGCTGGATCGCAACCCATTAGGTTCGAGTTCCGGCTCTGCTGTGGCCGTTGCGGCTAATCTCTGCGCCGCAGCCCTTGGCACAGAAACGGATGGCTCTATTATTTCACCCGCCTCCGTGAACGGTATCGTGGGCATCAAGCCGACGCTCGGTCTCATTAGTCGGTCTGGTGTTGTTCCCATTGCTCACAGTCAGGATACAGTGGGGCCAATGGCTCGCACCGTTCGCGACGCCGCCATAGTGCTGAGCGTTCTCGCTGGCCCAGACCCAACCGACCCAGTCACAAACAGCTGCGTTGGGAAGGTGCAGGCGGACTACACGAAGTTCTTGGATCCGAACGGGTTACGTGATGCTCGCCTTGGAGTTGCTCGTAAGTTCTTCGGCACCAACGCTACCGTTGATCGACTGATGGAAGACTGCATAGACAAGATGAAACGCATGGGTGCTGAGGTCGTCGATCCAGCTGATCTTCCCTCACACGGACAGTTCAAGGACTCAGAGTTCCAAGTGCTGCTGTATGAGTTCAAGTCCGATCTCAACGCCTATCTCAAAGCACATTCCGGCCGCGCCCAGTCCCTCGCTGAGATCATAGCATTCAATGAGAAACATCGAAACGAGGAGATGCCCTTCTTTGAGCAAGAAATCATGATTATGGCGGAGAAGAAAGGTCCGCTAACCGAAAAGGCGTACGTAGATTCACTTGACAAAAACCGCCGTCTCTCGAGAACGGAAGGAATCGACACCGTCCTAGAGAAGTTTCAACTCGACGCCATCGTCGCCCCAACGAGGGGCCCGGCTTGGCTAATCGACTGGCTGAACGGGGATAACAAGACGATCACTAGCTGTGCCGCCCCAGCTGCGGTAGCTGGGTATCCACACATCACCGTCCCAGCCGGTCTAATCCGTGGCCTGCCCGTCGGAATCTCGTTCTTCGCTGGACCCTGGACTGAACCAACCCTGATCAAGTTCGCATACGCGTTCGAACAGGCTACAAAAGCAAGGCGTCCGCCAAGTTTCCTAAGATCAGTTGATTTTCAGACCAAATGATGGGTAGGTTGGTGAGCAAGAATTGGAGAAGTTAGAGTTGTATATTCAGCTCGCAAAGATTCTAATGATGGCCACCTTTCTTTTGACCTTCATAATCTTGATTCTTCTGGGTAGACTAACGATCACGGTCAAGTAGCCCGACTGTTCGGTATTCAGCCCGATAAGCGACCAGAAGTCCATCCATCTACTCTAGTTAATTGCGTTGAGTTTGGTTATTTGCATGTTGACTTGGAGGATTGTATAGAGAAAAGGTAGACTATGCAGAATACGACTATCTCGTAGCCGCATGATCTAATGCATGTGTCGCTCATTCGATGCCCCTCCTGCAAGCAGGATAGTTACTATCTCTGCAACTACTGCGGAAAATGCGGTTACTGCTGCAACTGCAGTGCAGATGCCAACCCGGCTTTCACGCTCGGCGGTTAGCTCTCAGGCTGTTAATGGAAATGGCTCGTAGAGGATTTAACTCAGGGAATTGGAATGCGAAACTAGAGAGTCGTCAAATGCTACAGCAGTCTGGGATTTCCCGCGAGCTAGAATCTCAAGAGAAGGGTATCCTCCAGACTGCTGGAACTATTTTTGATGTAATGAAATATTCCACACATGACGGTCCGGGAATTCGAACAACTGTCTTCCTGAAGGGTTGCCCACTGCACTGTTGGTGGTGCCACAACCCCGAGGGCCAGTCGCCTGCACCGCAACTTGTTTTCCGGACGGAGAGATGTATTCACTGCTTGGGCTGCGTGAAGGCCTGTCCGAATCATGCTATTGAAGTCGTGGATGGCAACCCAATCGTCGTGGGCGAGAAATGTCGGCTCGATGGTTTCTGCGTGAGCGCGTGCCAGACAGGAGCTCGAGAAATTGCTGGGAAAAGAGTTACAGTTGCTGGCATTTTGGAGGCTGTGGAGAGGGACACGGTCTTCTACGATGAATCCGGTGGCGGAGTCACCTTCTCAGGAGGCGAACCATTCATGCAACCCATTTTCCTCAAAACCCTCCTTAAACTCTGCAAAGAGAGAAGGATCCATACCGCCGTAGAGACCTGCGGCTTCGTCGATTCTTCGACTCTGCTAAGTAGCGTCGCCGACGTGGATCTACTCCTCTATGATTTGAAAGTCATGGATGATGAGAGACACCGCGAATTTACCGGTGTCCCGAATAATAGAATCTTGGAGAACCTGAAGAAACTTTCCAATTCTCAGGTTGAAATTATCGTTCGTTTTCCCGTTATTCCAGGCGTGAATGACTATGATGGTAACGTTTCACGGATAGGAGAATTCGTATCGGAGCTGGGAAACGTGAAAGAGATTGATATTCTTCCCTACCACGAACTTGGCATCGAGAAGTACAAACAGTTGGGCCTGAAGCACAACATGCCAGAAGTGCAGCTGTTGTCTACCGAGAGACTTACTGAAATCGGGGGGAAATTGGAAAGCTATGGGTTACGGGTTAAGGTAGGAGGTTGAGGGCCATGAATGAAAGGGTGAGAAGGCTAAGGCAGGCAAGCTTGGATGCGAAACCGCGGCTTTCCGTTGAAAGAGCGGAAATGATGACCGAATTCTACCAACACTCAACGGAACCCTCCGCTCCCCTCCGCCGGGCTCTCGCCTTCAAGCACCTGATGGAAAACAAGACCATCTTTATCGGCGATGAGGAACTGATCGTCGGAGAAAGAGGTCCCGCACCCAAGGAGACTCCGACCTATCCAGAATTATGCTGCCACAGTCTCGAGGATCTTCAGATTCTGAACGACCGAAAGAAAATCTTCTTCACCGTTGACGACCAAACCAGGAGAGCTTACCGGGAGAGGATTATTCCATTTTGGCGAGGGCGATCCATACGCGACATCATCTTCTCCGAAATGTCAGAGGAGTGGAAGGCGGCATACGAAGCTGGCATCTACACCGAGTTCATGGAACAACGCGCCCCAGGCCACACAGTCCTCGACGACAAAATCTACCGGAAAGGGTGCCTGGACTTCAAAGCCGATATCGACAAAGCTCTGCGGAACCTCGATTATCACAGCGATCCCGAAGCCTACAAGAAGCAGAAAGAACTCGAGGCCATGTCCATCTGTTGCGACGCGATCATCAGATTCGCTGATCGTCACGCCGAAAAAGCGGGTGAAATGGCCCAGCGCGAAACTAATCCTCAGCGCAAGAAAGAACTTGAGAGAATCGCTGAGGTCTGCCACAGCGTCCCTGCGCATGCACCGCGTGATTTCTGGGAGGCATTACAGGCTTACTGGTTCGTTCATTTGGGCGTCATCACGGAGCTGAATACCTGGGATTCCTTCTGCCCGGGTCATCTTGACCAGCATTTGCAACCATTCTACAAGAAGGGTGTAGAGGAGGGGACACTGACACGTGACCAGGCGCAGGAGCTTCTGCAATGTTTCTGGGTGAAATTCAACAATCAACCCGCGCCACCCAAGGTCGGCATAACCGCGGAGGAAAGCGCTACTTACACTGATTTCGCGAACATCAATCTTGGCGGCCTCCGTCCGGATGGTTCTGATGGAGTCAATGAAGTCAGCTACTTGATCTTGGACGTAATTGATGAGATGAGGCTCACGCAACCATCTTCCAACATCCAACTCAGCAAGAAGAGCCCCGACCGTTTCCTGAAAAGAGCATGCGAAATCATACGGAAAGGATGGGGGCAGCCCTCGATCTTCAACGCGGACCTGATCGTAGAGGAACTCGTTCGCCAAGGCAAATCCGTGGAAGACGCGCGCTCAGGTGGGATTAGCGGTTGCGTGGAGACTGGGTGTTTTGGTAAAGAGGCTTACATACTGACCGGGTACCTGAACCTACCGAAGATACTGGAAGTTGCACTCAACAATGGAGTAGACCCACGCACGGGCAAGAAGATTGGTTTAACGACCGGGAACCCGACAGACTTCGAATCCTTCGAAGAGGTTTTTGAAGCCTTCAGTAGGCAGCTCAAGCATTTTATCGACATCAAAGTCAGGGGCAACAATATCATCGAGAAACTGTTTGCCAACTACATGCCCGCCCCCTTCCTATCCACACTCGTTGATGATTGCATAAGAAACGGCAGGGATTACAATGACGGTGGTCCACGTTACAATACCAGCTACATCATGGGCGTTGGAATTGGCACGCTAACTGACAGCCTATCCGCCACCAAATATCACGTGTTTGATAAGAAGCAGTTGAGCATGGAGCAGTTGCTTCAGTCGCTCAAAGAGAATTTCCAGGGGCGCGAAGTAATTCGTCAGATGCTCTGGAATAAGACCCCGAGGTATGGGAACGACGACGATTACGCGGACACATTGTTGAAGGCATCATTCGATACCTTGCACAATGCAATAAGCGGGCGAAAGAACACTAAGGGTGGGTTCTACGCGGTCAATTACCTCTCCACCACCTGCCACGTCTACTTCGGCTCAGTCGTGGGTGCAACACCGGACGGGCGACATGCTAATGAGCCCTTGTCCGAAGGCGTCTCTCCCGTGCAGGGAGCCGATACGCATGGACCCACCGCCGTCATAAGATCCGCAGCCAAGATGGATCAAGTTCGCGCCGGCGGAACATTACTCAACCAGAAATTTTCACCATCCCTATTAGAAGGCGAATTGGGCATCAACAACCTTGCGCACCTAGTTCGATCATACTTCAAATTGGACGGACACCATGTCCAAATGAACGTCGTCACAGCCGAAACTCTCCGTGCCGCCCAAGCCAATCCGGAGAAGTATCGTGATCTGATCGTTCGAGTGGCAGGCTACAGCGATTACTTCTGTGATCTCGGAAAGAATCTGCAGGACGAAATCATTGCTCGTACAGAGCACAAATCCTACTAACAGAGCTGAGTGAACAGCGCGCCCAAGCGCAGGTCAATCCGTCTTTCCCGGGTGTTTCCCTTCAGAGAACACGGCCATAGCAGCCTGCCGTTTAGCCTCAATCTCCTGCTTGCTCATCCTGATCCTCATTGACAGGGACCAGCGATGACCAAATGGGTCGACAAGTTGCCCGTAGCGTTCTCCCCAAAACTGGTTGTCGAGAGGCATGGCGATCTTCGCGCCAGCGGAGACTGCCCGTTGCCATAGTTTGTCAACATCCCCCGAGTATATGTGCAATGTCGTTTGAGCTTTCGTTTCTTGCATTTTGGCATGAGTTGGAGTTACTCTGCTTCATCCATAAACTCTAACAGACGTGTTCGTTCATTAGAGAAGTCAATGCTTAGCGCATTGACCATGCGAAATGATTCGTGGAGTTCTGTTCTAGGAGTCTCTGATGAAATGTGGCATTTGTTCTGGAATCTCTAGAGAGAGTTCGACGAAGCCGCTATACTTGCCATTCACGTACCATGGTGTTTGATAAATCAACTTTCGCTTACCCTTCTTCTCGATCGTGTAGACGTTAACCTGCCTCTTCTCCATGAGTTCTCTCAGCTTCGTTCGGGCTGGTTCAGGGTGGCAGTCGAACATGTTTGTGCCGATCAGTTTCTCGCCGCCATCGTCTTGATAGTTCTCCACTGATTTCTTGTTCATCTCGATTATGATGCCGGTTGAATCACAGACGGTGATTGAACCCGGGAATTCTCTCGTCCACGAGTTGCTTGTTGCGTTCAATGCCCGATTCCTCCTCCCAAACTTCAGCTCTGGAGTATGCTCGCTAGCAGTTTAGGTTCTATGTTGCCCCCGGTCAACAATAACGCAACTTTCTTCCCTGTGAGTCGATCCTTGATCTTGAAGGCTGCTGCCGTCGAGGCCGCGCCTGAAAGCTCCGCAACTTGCCCGGTCGCAAGAAAGATCGCCCTGACCGCTTGTCGCATTTCTTCATCGCTCACGAGTATGACGTCGTCCAGTTTTTCGCTTAGGATTCTGAATGGTAGTTCATACGCTTGTGCGGTGGCTAGGCCTTCGGCCGCTGTCTTCACTTCGGCGTGCATTATCGTGCCCTTCTTCCATGATTGATAGAATGCTGGTGCTCCTTCGGCTTGAGCTCCGATCACTTTGATGGCTGGGTTCAATGCCTTGTATACTATGCAGGCCGCCGAGGCTCCGGATCCTCCTCCTATCGGATTGATGACAACTTCCACGTCCGGTTGTTCTTCTATGGTTTCGAGGTGCATCGTTGCAACGCCTTCATGGAGGAGTGGTTCGTTGCTCGCGTGGACGTAGAGATAGTTTTTCTCTGAAGCCAACTGTTCCGCGTATTCCCTTGATTCATCATAATAACTCCCGTGGGTTATGACGTCGGCGCCTAGGTCTTCAACGGAGCGTGTCTTCAGTTCGGGAACGCCCTCGGGCATGACAATTCTAACCTTCACTCCGTACAGGTATCCTGCGTAGGCAATTGACTGCGCGTGGTTGCCTGTGGATGCGGTGATGACGCCATTCCTGAGCGCCTCATCCTTCCTCCTCTCCATGTAATTGATGCCTCCGCGCACCTTGAACGCACGGGTTGGTTGAAGGTTCTCCAACTTCAAGTAGACTTGCGCGCCCAGCGATCTTGAGAGCTGCCTTGAGTAGAATAGAGGAGTTGGCTTCAAGAACCGATTAACGATTTTTCTCGCGGTATAGACACCTTTCAGCTGCGGAATCTTCTCTTCATCTAATCGCGACATACGCGTATCCTCTCTTCTTCGGATGACTAGATTCCAAGCATCTCCGAGACCTATTTGTGACTTGCCATCAAAGCCGTCGCATCATGAAAGCTTTAGGACGAAATCGACTTCTCTGTTCGAAAACTCGGAACAGATGTTCGAAGATGCAGACTCAAATTCCTCGTGAAATGAATGTGCGGTAAAAATCGGAGGCGAATGAGATTGGATGCAAGAAGATTGGTTCCTGCGTTACTTTCTGTGGTCATCGGTATCGCGGTGACTTCAATCTCGGGGCTGTTCAAGACACCGTTTACTCGTATAGGAGTTGATGTTGTGCAGAGGTGGATGCCACTGCCCTGGATCATTCAGGTGATTCCCAGAACTGGACAAATAATGTGGATCAGGTTCCTCGCGGACTTTGTCTTCTGGACGCTTACCTTACTGGCAGCCTCCTTTGCAGTCACCTTGCTCGTCATCAAAAGGGATACGGGTGATCAGGCCAGATCGATCCCTTAATTCCTTTTTTCTTGTATATCGTTAACCGCAGTACTTGCTTATATCGTCGTTGTGTACTACATGTCCACAGGTGAATGCAATGCAATTAGACTTCGATGGATTGGATGAACTGCTCGGTCAAGGATCTTATGACAAATCAGAAGGCAGGTTTGACTTGAGGCGAATCATAGCCTCAATCCTCTTCTAACCGTTCTTTCTTTTTCTAGCATTCAGCGGAGACGCGAGGCTGTTATCGGCGCCAAGTTCAATTTGGTATGAACTGAAAGGCTCAAGGACGCATCCATCGGCGGCACATGATTCTGCTATTCATTCCATGGTTGATTAGAGAATTCAACTGCTTCCATGACTTTCTGGGCGAAATTCGTGTTCTCGCATTCAAATGTGTACATGACGAATCCATCGTAGGCGAAGAAGTGCATTCTAGGCCGATGGTAGATTATCTTCGGCCTCGCAATATCCACTAGCTCTAAGAATCTTTCTCTGGAGAATTTCACTCGATACGAGCTTGAGACGTGTGTCGCCGCTTCAGCGCCACTCGCTACTACAGTCATTTCTTATCTGCCGCCTTGAGTGAGAGGAGTGTATGTGGCGTCGCCTCGATAAAGAGCACCGGATCAGTTTCACGATTACAAAACTCTTGGTCGAAACCGTGCCGGGGGTTGCAGATGAACGTGGCATTGCAATGATCATGCGAATGCGCTGATCTTTCTGCCTCGTTCAGAAACGCAAATGACAGTTGCTCACGTCGTGCCCAATTGCACGGCGGAGTCGCTGAGAATTATCGCTCTAGCGATAACGGCGACATGTTATCATTGCGACAAACTTGACATTCTCAGTCCTCTCATTTCACTCGCGCTTGTCATCAAGACGGAAAACACTTTTCTTCTCGCGCGTGACGACAAAGAAATCAATGGTGTTAAACTTGAAAAGAATATTTCTAATCGCCGCTCTAGTGATCCTAATTTCGCTGCCATTCACAGCAACAATTCCAGTCACAGCTCAATCTGCACGTAAAGCGGTCATACTCTCATCGCTTGAAGCTCTCGCGCCGATGGGCGTCTATCGAACCCTGATTACGGGCAATTTGCAGCGGGCTGGGTACAGTGTGACCTTTCTCCATGATTCGCAGGTAACCATCGACTTTCTACTAAACCAACTGAACAACTATGATCTAATATTCTGGCGCACTAACACGTACACCTACAACCATCTCAAGTATTGGTACGTCGGTGAGCAAACCAACTCGGTTACAGGGCAGAAATACGCATCAGACATAGCCACCGGATGGATCAACATTAACGCAGGTATTCTCGGCGTTAATGTTAATTTCTTCACTAATCACCTCGCATCCGGTTCGCTTGGAAACGTCAAACTTGCAGTGTTGATCTCAAGCACGTCCGATTCCATAGCATTATTGCTGCATAATGCGGGTGTTCAATCGGTCATCTTCTGCAATGCCGCCATTACTCTCTCATTCGGCACGATCGATGACCTAACAGGGCTAATGATGAGCTATCTAGCAGGTGGACAGGACGTTTATGACTCCGTGTACAACACCGTCTCTCCATTCACCAATGCACAACCAAAAGACCAACTCGACGCCAACTACGCACCACCTTTCTGGTTCCTCGGAAATTCAGCCCTCACCATAACCTAACCCAGAGATTGAATGAAGGGATGTGGACTCACCGAAACGCATCCCTCATCCAACCATTTTCCAAATCCGTGAACTCTAACTTCGATCACATCGTCTTTTGAGTCGTTTCTGACGTTCCGTAAGAAATAGCGTGAAACACAATGTTCCCGTTAGGAGTGCCATCATTACTTGTTCTGGGAATTCCGAAATCGCGAAGGGACCGATTTGTATCTGAATCTCGCCGACGGTCGAGTAATCGAGGAGATAGCTTCCCCCTCCCCCTCCGGCAAGGATTACGTAAGCATGAACCTCCAGCGGCCAAGTCACATTCGATCCCTGCGGCGTGGTTGCCAAGTTCGTGACCTTGACTGTGAAGTTTCTGGCGTTATACCCAATCGGAGTACTGTTCGATGAAATGATCAGACCAGATCTCTTGTCCGATAGGTCAGCTCGTAACAAGTAAAACCGTGAGACATCGGTTAGGCATGATCCTGCTACTGTTGTGCCCACTTGGATCTGTTGATTAGGTAAGGCCTGATTCGGGAAACTGTATGAGACGCCCCGTATCTGACAGAGCGCACCCCATACTGGAGAATTTCCTGCGGCGAGGATCGCGAGCATGAACACGGATACCATTACCGATACGGTCGTGAAACGTGAGAACAACCTAAGCACTCGATTTCCAACTACAATTTGATGATTATAGGCATTATCGTGAACTAATTGGTAAGAACTTAGCCCTCTTCCTTGGTGAACCACACAAAACCGCTGGTCGCGGATTCACCTGGCTTTCACTAACCAGAGTAAACTTAACCAATACGCGCCTTGGGAAAATCAAGCGTGAAAGGCATGGGAAACGGGAAAGAGATCGTGACTCTTGGCAGCGGGTGCTTCTGGTGCACGGAAGCCATCTTCAGCGAGCTGCGTGGAATCGAGAAGGTTGAATCAGGCTATTCGGGTGGAACAATCTCCAATCCTAGTTACAAAGAGGTTTGTGATGGGACGACCGGACACGCTGAGGTAGCGCAAATCACCTTCGACCCGAACGTGATCTCATACGAAACCATCCTCAAGGTTTTCTTCACCATGCATGACCCAACGACACCAAATCGACAAGGTGCCGATGTCGGCACCCAGTATAGATCAATAATCCTCTACCACACCCAAGAACAAAGAGAGATTGCGGAGAAGGTGATTCAAGAAATTAGTAGCGCAAGAATTTGGAGTAAGCCAATTGTAACAGAACTCGTTCCCTTCAAAACGTTCTACAAAGCAGAGAACTATCATCAGGAGTACTACAAGAATAATCCAGTGCAACCCTACTGTCAAATAGTTATCGCACCCAAAGTGGCTAAGCTCCGCGAACATTACCGCGAACTGCTAAAGAGATGACACCGAGAATTTTCTGAATGCGCAATGCTTCGCCACGCAGGTTGAGATAACCGAGTTAGACTTTGCTTCCCGTCTTACCTTTTCAGCGCTTGTAATTCGTCGGACTGAGCCTAGGACTAGGGGGAGGAACCAAAGGTAGAATTTCAAGGGAGTGCTATCTAACCTCTAGATCCAGAATATCGACAAAGTCGTCAAAGCGAATACTCCTGCGGAAAAGAAGATATCGTTCCGTATCCTTCTGTACCTTCCCAGTATTTCTTGAGGGAGCAGTTTTCTCTCTTCAACAGTCAACTCGTTAGTGAACAACGCTAGTATTACCATCAACCCAGCCATGTCCAAGGCATACATCGTTGAAGCACTCTCGAGTAGGATACCATAATTTGAGAGCCCGTAGACGACGTTAAGGTAGAACAGGTAGGGTTCAATTGAGGCTAGGAAGAGCATGATGACGTTTAGTCCCATCGTCGTCCGATCCTCTATGGGGAGGACGGACATGATGCTGGTGTAACTGATCTATACAGAAATAAGTATCAGGAAACTAAACCCGAACTGCATCAGGTCAACCAAGATCGCATATGGAGTTCTTGGCATCCTTGAGATCAGCGAGATCGTACCGATCGAGAGGGCAAGGCCGAATATGAGATCTGACAGGGACTCAATCCTTGGTTTCGGATGTTTGCGTATGGACAAGTGAAATGGCGGCAGACGGAGATCGAGGTACCAATTCAAAAGACCTTCGCAGGGAGCAAAGGATTAGGTAACGCATTCAACTTGTCTTCGGGTATTTCAAAATGAATGACGGAGAATGTGGAAGATCTCACCGAATACGCCTAGGAATCCATTATGCGCGCGAATATGACTTCGGCGGGATGTCTCGGTGAAATCGTTTGATCTCACCAGCGAGCTTATTATAACCCGGTCTTCTGAGGTATTTGTGAGCCCGCATATCGAAATTCAGCATCTCACTATGACATGAACCCATAACTCTCACTGAGGAGAATTAGAATGGCTTCCAAGCTCAAGCAACTGATCCATAACGGCGTCCTAATACCGGATGCTTATGCGCCGCAAGGTTTCTCGCTAATCTTTCGTGGTCGTCCGCTGAAGCTCACGCCGCTGCAGGAGGAGATGGCGGTTAAGTTTGCGCAGAAATTCGGCACGCCGTACGTGGAGGATCGAAAATTCTGCGTGAACTTCATGCAGGACTTTGCAAAAGCCCTAGACCTCAAAGAGAAGATTACTATGGAGGACTTCGACTGGACCCCGATAACTGAGTGGATCGAGGCTGAGAGGACTCGCAAAGCGAACATGTCTAGGGAAGAGAAGAAGGCACTGGCTGAAGAAAGAAAGAAGATCCGTGAGGAGCGCAAGGCGAAGTACGGCTGGGCAACTGTTGACGGAGCAAAAATGGAGATCGCAAATTACTCCGTGGAGCCTCCTGGGATTTTCATGGGACGTGGCAAGCATCCAATGAGAGGCCATTGGAAGCCCGCCGTCACCACCCGAGACGTAACCCTGAACCTAAGTCCAGAGGCGCCGACGCCTTCAGGTGAATGGGCCGGTCGCGAATGGCGTCCAGACGAGCTCTGGATAGCACGGTGGACGGACAGGCTGGCAGGGAAAGTGAAGTACGTATGGTTCCACGATGCGACCCCAATGAAACAGGAACGAGTGCAGGAGAAATTCGACCTGGCGAATGAGCTGGAATCTAAGATTGATAAAGTCCGAGAGCACATCCTCAGAAATCTGTCCGCCGAGGACATCAAGCGCCGAAAGGTGGCAACGGTCGCGTACTTGCTCGACGTTTTCAAGATTCGTGTTGGCGACGAAAAAGAGACTGAAAGTGGAACCGTTGGCGCCACAAGCCTTCGAAGCGAACATATTCGACTACACAGAAGCCTACCCAGAGTGAAGCTTCATTTTCTAGGAAAAGACTCAATCCTATTCGAACGAGAGGAGGAGGTGGCTTCCGCAGCCTACAAGAACCTGAAGGACTTCAGTGCAGACGGTGACAGAATTTTCAGTGGCGTCACCACAGAAGCCGTCCGAGAGTTTCTCTCCGAGGCCATGACACACCTGAGCCCAAAGGTCTTTCGCACCTTCTCCGCTACACAACTCTTCAGAGAGCAACTGGAGCAATCGAAGGTCACACCAGCGAGCGAGGAGTCACAAAAGAAGATGGCTTTGCTAGAAGCCAACGCTGCTGTCGCACGACTGCTCAATCATCAAAAAGCTATTCCAAAGAAGTGGCAAGAAACCTACGACAAGCGGCTTCAAATGTTGAAGTCACTGAAAGGAAAGAAGGGCAAGTCAGTGGCCAAGAGACAGAAAGCGCTCAAGCTGCGCCTTGAGCAGATGCGCCTCAACCAAAAATGGAATCTCGGTACCTCACTGAAGAATTACATTGACCCAAGAGCAGCCGTGGAGTTCTGTGCCAAACTGAACTATGATTGGCACGCTTTCTATCCGAAAACTCTCGTGGCCAAGTTCGCCTGGGCCGAAACAAAACAAGTCAAAGAGATTACTGTGCGCGCCTGATTAAAGCGTGAGGAGAAATCTTTCCTAATTCTCTGTCCAACTGTGCTTACATTTAGTGCACGTTAACCGTTCTATGGCCCTCTCCTGTCTGACACCAGCATGTTCACCTGAGGAGAAACCTATCTTGCTGAAGGCTTCAAGATTTCCACATCGAGGACACGTTTTGGTCACTTTTCTGAAATTCTGGTCAGAGTCCAAGACCACATCAATTGGCGTGGACTGACTGGGCTTGATTTGCCGGACCTCAACTATCGGTGTTTGAATTTCATTTCCGCAACGAGAGCATTTGAAACCGTTAAGCGTTCCTCGCATGTATGAACCGCACTTCTCACAGAATCTCAAGTACCCATACCTACCTTCTGCCCAATGAGCACCTCATCTTTCACCAGTGGCTTTGACCGATCAGGAAGAGTTCAGGACTCGTTTCCACAAGTTCAGTAAGCTAGGACAGGATGGATGTGTTTTTGTCAGCTGTCTTTATCGCAGGCGCGTTCCGCAGCGTCCACAATAATTCGCGTATGGATTGTTGACGTTATAGCATCTGGGACAGATTCCAGTCGGACCCGGACCGAATTGAGGGGGAAACGGAGTTCCACAGTTGACGCAGAACCTATTATTCGCCGGGTTAAACGTCCCACATACTATGCAGTAGCCTTGCATAACCAACCTCTGTTCAGAACCTCTTCCATAGTTGCATAGCCTATTCTGGTAAAAACGTTTGCTACAGCATGAGCGATCGTTTTCGAGGTTCGGGCCACACCTATCCGATGAAGTGTCCCCCAAGTTTCGGGGAGGAATGGACTGTTGCCTGTGTTCCCTCGGACGGTGCGGGGGCACGGGGAGAGGTTTAGCTCCTGACTCCTTTGAGTGCTAATTCTATCCTGTTCAGCGCCTCGTTCAAAATCTCTTTGCTGGTTCCAATATTGATTCTGACGTGACCTTCCCCAGCCGGCCCGAATTCAGCCCCAGACTCTACAGCCAC
>Ga0315282_10000093_pt1 | contig 171314 bp, 128 predicted proteins | sample YL17G07_20_MG_FD_203693 | JGI IMG/M metagenome (GOLD analysis project Ga0315282, IMG submission 203693) | Sediment microbial communities from Yellowstone Lake, YNP, Wyoming, USA - YL17G07_20 | ecosystem: Environmental > Aquatic > Freshwater > Lake > Sediment | place: USA: Wyoming | collected... | reverse complement strand
CCTATTTACCCGCACGATCCGATGCAATCCAGTGATTACAACAAGAACTATTACTCCGGGAATGGCGGGACGTTCAACACGTCAGGATTCCACAGCGGGTACAACAACATGTCACTCACCAACCTCAACTGGGTAACCAAGGGTGGGATGACGAAGCTTTGCTTGCGCAGCAGCAGAGATATCAATGGGAACACCCCGACCGGAAATGAATACGTCACTATGTATGCTCATGAGTACCCGGATATGGGTCGTCTGCCGAAATTAGTCATTATCTATCGCAACCAGTCGAAGATCAAGAACACCGGGATAACCAGCATCAAGGGATATCTCCTCATCCAAGTGCAATATTATAACACCTCACAAGGGAAATGGCTTGTCGATAAAGATACCATTAATGAGACGTCACCACGGACCATCAATAGCAGCAGTCAACTTGCGCTTGATACTATCTTCAACGGGCACGTAAGAGCATCAGACCTGACACATGGCATAGGCACCTATCGTATCTACACCGCTTTCAGAGACCCTAATGGGAACATCCTGAAGACCAATGATGGAACTGAATTGAAAGCTTGGTGGCAGTTCAGCAAAACATAGTCATAATAAGCGAAAATCAGGTCTGTTTTGGCCTGATTTTCAATATCTTTTTATATGAGATTCAGCGCTCCGATAAAAGATTGGAACAGATAATAGATCGATTATTTTTTTAGATAATAGTCCCATTCTCCAGGCCATAACAGATTTGTTCTCCAATGGGCTTCCCGATAGGATAACGGTTTTCCAAACAGCGGACCTTCTGCCATATATTTTCTTTCCTGCTCTTCATGACCTCTGGTATGGTTATCAGGATGGCCGTTGTGAAAGTGATCTTCACGTACCCAAGCAGTTCCTTCTGGTATATCTTTAAACTTCAATGGAATATTTCCTGCATGTCGATGAACCGCGGTCCATTCTCCCATTAGTTTGAATGACTTTTTGATATATCTCATTCTATCACTTACAAACTCCAGACCAATACATAACAATTACCCAAATCAATCACTGTCAATATTCTCCGTTCTATTGTTGGTGGCTTTAATCATCAAACCGGACAAAAAATTAACATTGAGGAATGGGAAAAACTAAAGGATTTTATGTAATCATCAACAGGTGTTTTATACGCTGTTTTTACGAAGGAAGAACGAATACTTTTTTCAAATAACGATTGATTTGAAAAAGAGGCAGATGAATCGGGTCTAGACCTATTATTTTCAAAAGAACACTTTACAACACGTATAATTTTTATATCAACATAAATTTAAAAGTTCTTCAATCATCTCTTTCATTTCATGATGTTCATTACTTCCATCAATATAATGATCTCTCTCCAGAATTTCATCAGAAGTTATACTATCTATAGCTTTGTAAACATTATCTCCAAATTCTTTTTTCATATCTGTATAGTCATTAAAAACAATATCTCTAAATCCTCCTTTTCTCTGTATGGCTCCACTATGTAAATAGTTCTCCATCTCTCTTTTTTTAGTTATAAAGAAAATACCTCCATCCTGTTCACATTTTTGTTTCCAATTTATTTTTTTCTGATTGATAGTTTCTGCTTCGTTTTCTTTATCACTATCGATAACAACACCAAATCGACGATTTAATCTATTTAAAGCTCTTAAATTTATCCAATGTTTTAAATTATCACCTCCGAAAGGAATAAATCCAATATTCTTATCTTCAAAATCATATTCTACAACTCCTGAATTTTTTAAGGTTCTAGCGACGGTTTTTAAAAAATGAATATCCGCTATTCCTTCAACAAAAACACATGCATTATAACAAGTAATTTGGTCAGAAGGCTCAACACCCAACTCTTCTGCAACCTTTATTAGATTCAATTCAGGAAATTGAATTACTTTTGCTTCACCTTTCTCCCTAATTATTAAAATTAATTCCTCTGCTGGAGAAGCTCCTGCAAAAACAGGGGAATGAGAAGTAACAATAATTTGGCCCCCTTTATTGGCTATTTGGTTAAATGAATTGATAAGCTCCCGCTGTAATCCTGGATGCAAGCAATTTTCAGGTTCTTCAATAGCGAAAACACAATTACAATCTTGAGCAGCATTCCTGGCTGCCATGTATTGAAAAAACGAAACCATTAACAGTCTTTTCAAGCCGCTCCCTCGTTTATCTAAAGAAAGTTGAATTCCATGATTGTCGTTTCCAATAATATCAAATGTAACTGCTTTATCCCAAAAAAAATCAGGTTTGACTTTTAAAGATGTGAACACATCGGTATGTTGTTTAAAATATTCAAAGATTTTATCAATCTCTTTTTGAAGAGCTTTTTTAATATTTTCAGTAAATATATTTTTAGATTCTTGTACATCTTCTTGTTCGGCAGCAGCGTAAACAATAGGTCGAAATTCTTTTTGAAACGATGTTTCACCGATACCTAAACTTGTATCTGTTTGAAAAAGGTCAAAATCAGGAAAATTATCTTCTATTGATTTACGAAGACGATCATTTTTCGAGATATTGATATCTCTTAGGTTTATACCTATGTGTTCTTCTTCTGCTTTTTGACGTAATGCTTCTCTTTTACTTTTATTTGTTATCCCTCTGCCCGATCGAATTGCTTCAATATTACATTCTTGACATTTTGTATTCAGTTCGGTTTCTTTTAAATTAACAAGTTCTGCGTAGTTATTATCACGAAAATCGTTTGCTATCAGAAATAATTGGAATCTGGTAAGGTCATCCCTTGGAAATATTTTTTTTATTCTAAGACAACCATTTTCGTCCAATAACATTTCTTCGTTAAAAGTAGTTTGAATTCCATCTTCTAATTCAATATGTGGTGGCAGAGAATCAAATGCAACTTCTATAACTACATCATCGCCAGGATCGGATTCTTTATGAACATCGTTTTCTTCAATTTTTGGTTTTTTTTCAAAGAATAAATTTAAAGCACGTAAAATAAATGACTTACCGACATCGTTTTTTCCGATAATTGTTGAAAGATTGCCAATTTTAACTTGTTGTAAGGATTTAAAGGGCCCGTAATTTTCTATTTTAATTGACTTTATTTTCACAATTTAAACCTCCCTTTCCTCTTATTTATTCATGTTATCATAGTTAGATAACTTCCCATTTAATTATCCTTTTTTTGCTTAGATATAACCGTTTAGATTGATATATTTTTACATATTGTTCTAAAATTCTTAATGATTCCTGATGGCTTTGCACTTAAAATACCCGAAAACAATGAATAAAAATGCAGATGAGATAGATTTAAATATCATCAAATAAAATATCTCTAGCCTATCAGGAAGATGGATGGACGATGACATTAGACCTTACATTAGCAGCCCTTTTAGTAACATCTGCTGCAACCGTAGCTTATGCAACATTAACTTATTTACTTTTAATAGAAACTAGAAAAGAAAAAAAGAAATCCATAATTGAAGAGATTTTAGGTGTAGTTTTATATCCTCTTCTGCAGTTATTAAATGAGGAGGCTTCTGATTTTAAAAAAGGAAATGCGAGGTTATCATTTGTAAGAGGTAAATTCAAGACTGATTGGAAAATAAACGATTTATACTCATGGGATTCTGACATCTTGGTTTATCAAAATTTTAGAAAAAGCTATCTTGAAATTGCCAATATGATTGATAAACACGATGCTTTTATCTCTGAGCTTATAATAGAAGGGGATTCAATAGCTGAGGTATTGTATACTCCAGATTTCAAAAAGAAATGTGATGAACTACTTGATAAGTGGGAAGAAAAAGTAGAACATCAAATACTATTCAATGCGCTTAAAAGAGATCAATTGTATGAAAATATCCTTACATATATTGTAAACAATTCTCAAGAATTACCTGAGAGACATCTTGTTTATGAATTTTGGAAAATCAATCATGAAATATTTTTTAAGGAAAAAGAACGGATTGCAAAAAAACAAAGTATAAATTTGGAGAATAAACTTTGTGAAGTGGAAATTTTTACAAATAGTTTCTTAATGAAAATAGAGAAACTTATTGAGAATTATCAAAAGAAATATGGCATCGCAGCGAAATTTGTTACAGAAAAATATGATGTTTATAGAAAGTTTTTGTAGCATTTGAGAATAATAAAGATTCAGAAAATGTATTTTTAGATTAATGTTATCTGTTTTGTCTTGAAGAATCCTCGTAATATTAGATATTCAATCATAAGAAAAGCTATTAGAATGGTTTTAATATTCATAAGAGAGAATGGCTAACATTAAAAGAAAACCTCATACGAGTACAATTACAGATTTTATCAACAAAATTAACAAAGATAAAATTTGTTTACCTGATTTTCAAAGGGAATTTGTATGGAAACCTGAGCAATGGGCGAAATTAATAGAAAGCGTAATTCGTCAATATCCCATTGGAACGTTAATGTTTTTAAATGCAGATGTCAATCATAAGTTCGGAAAACGATCTTTTAGAAATACTGACCCTCAAACGTTTAATCCTGATTATTTTGTTATCGATGGCCAACAAAGACTTAATACTTTTTACCTATTGTTAAGACGACCGGACAAATTTGAACCATATGATTCAATTGAATATAATGGTAAAAATTATAAAATATTTTTTAAAATTACAACAAAAATCGAATATTTACCTCCTGATGTCGATAAACCTCAATTCATAATTGCAGAGAGAATCGAAAAAGAAGATAAAACAGATTATGAAAAACAAGGAAAAAAAAGGTTGATTCCTATAGAATTTATTCTCTATGAAGAATATACAAATCAATGGATAAAATCCGCATTAAATCACTTGAGGAAAAGCTCCATAGTAACTTATAAAAAAAATATTTTGAATGTACGAAAATTAATCGAAGATTATACCTGTTTTATTGAAATAATAGAAAACGAATTAAAATCTCAAGATCATTATAACATATTTGAACTGTTAAATGAAGCTGGAACCGATCTGACAATTTTTGATTTATTGGTTGCAAAGTTAAATTCCATTGACATAAAACTAAGAGAACTATGGGAAACTAGTCAAAAAGACCATCCCGAGTTAAAAAATTATGATCTAGATCCTGTATATATCTTAAAGACAATTTCGTTGATCAGAGGAACAAAAAACGAATTAGATAATGATAGACAACCTACTTGTGCCAAGCAAGACTTAATACGATTATATCGAAAATATGGACAAAAAAATGGTAAAAAAGAGTTTATTGAGGATTGGTATGATGCATGTAATTATCTAGAAAAATCCCTCAAAGAAATGAAAAACTCTTATGGAGTATATAATAAAAAATACATCCCTTATTCCCCGATGATAATAACATTAGCAGCAATAAAATGGTGGTTCGAAAAATTCAATAAATATGATCAAAGATACAAACGTAATATGCAAAACAGGATTAAGAAATGGTACTGGGGATCTATTCTAAATAGAGAGTATGACGCTAGAACAGATAACAAGATAAGTTATCATTACTGTGATCTTAGAAAATGGGTAGGTCCACAACGAACCAAGAGAATTCCTCAAGGATTAAATTTTCAATTTAGCAAGAAAAAAATACAAGATATTTTTAACAATATAGATTCTTCGGCAGATGCACGTTATAAAGCAATAATAAGTATTCCTTTGATGGAGAAAAAAGCAAGGGATATTTATTCAAACGAATTTTTGTTAGATGAAAAATTACATGATCACCATATTTTCCCGGAAGGATTTCTTAGAGAAAATGGAATTAAAGATAGGGAGGTTATTAATAATATCGCGAATAGAATGCTTATTACAGATAAAACTAATCAAGAAATAAAAAAGAAAAATCCACAAGAGTATCTTCAAAATGTGAGTTCTAAAATTTTAAAAAATCATTTTTTTATTTCTAAAGCTGTAGTATATAAAAGTTCACAATTTAAAAAAATCTACGAAGAATTTTGTGAAGATAGAAAAGAAAGAATTTGTAATTTTCTTTATAATTATTTAAACTCTTAACTAAATCCGAGCGAGAAATCCATGACTTTTAAGTCAGGGATGAATCACCCGGAATATCAAGCGTAAAACGCCTTTAGGCGTTTTCTTCCCCCGGGGGAAAGCCACGCAATTTATTGCGTGGAAGGGGGACGGTCCAAGACTTGGTTATTACATTTTGTTATGTTACCCAATAAAAGAATAAATAGTCTTAAACGATATTCTTGTTTGAGATTGGATGAAGAATGTTAAAATTTTCTTCAATCAACCAGAGGAGCTGGCACCTACAAATATAGAACCCTTAACAAGGATTACTGGTTTGTATTTTATATTTCTGGGGGAAAAAAGGATTCCATATCCCTTTGGGAATTCGAGACTGATTTACATAGGAATGAGCGAAAAAAGAACCAATAGCATTGGAAATAGGTTGTCTGACCACTATACTGGCCGGTCCGGTAACATAGGATTAACCAACTATCGGAAGGCTGAGGGATTGCTTTTCACGTACATTAATTTTGAAATGCTCAGGGCGATATGGAAATCGGCTATCCAAGATCTTGAGAGTTACCTTATTTTGGACTTCGTGTCTAAATATGGTGTTTATCCTATTTGTAATAACAAGACGGGTTTTGAGGTCTTAGAACACGATTTAAAAACAATCCCGGAAGTCGATTGGCATTACTTTGAATAAGGAGGAAAGAAAATATGCAGCAGATCAAGAGCGGAAAAGAGATATTGGATGATTTTTTCAACAATTTGGGTAACATTCCAAACGTTGATAAGAAAATGGCAGAGAGTTTAACCGGACTTTATCGGAGTGGCAAACTCACTCAAAAAGCCTTGTCAAACGCCTTGTTGGAACAGCGTAAAGAGGGAATGTCATGACGAAGCTCAAGAGAGTTTACTTGAAAGGCATCAGGGGGGTGAAGTCCGATCTTTCACTATCGTTGGATGGCAATTCAGTCTTGATCTACGGCGACAATGGATCGGGGAAATCCAGCATCACTGATGCTATTGAATGGTTCTTTTTCGGGAAAATTGAACATTTGTCGGGGGAGGAAATCGGGCGAGGGGGTCTAGAGGGCATACGGAATACCCTAATAGACGAAAAACAACAGAGCTGCGTATCGTTTGAATTCACGAATGCACCCCTTAATTCTACAAGAACCATCACAAGGAAAAAGGAAAAACTGGCATGCACTTGCGACAACAAATCGAAGGAATTCGAGGATTATATAGAAGCAGCCAAAAAGGAAAATTTGTTATTGCGTTATCAGGATTTAATGAATTTCATCCTGGCCACAAAAACAGAAAAATTAAATGATTTTTCTGAAATAATCGGTTACTCAGAGGTTAAAGATACTAGATATATTCTTGCCCAGACATTGAACGAAATCAAAAGGGACATCAAAACAAAAAACTATGATGACCTGATAAGCAGGCAACAGGGCCTCATCTTGGAAAAATTGGGACAGAATATCACTTCCGATGAGCAATTTATAGATTCAGTAAACGCCCTGTTGAGGTCGATAGGAATCGAAAAAAGAGTTGCAAGTATAAACGATGTTGACAGCATTTTGCAATTAATACCAAAGCTCGAGGACTCAACATTAAGATTGCTATCACTCTACAGTAGAATTGATGAGGTTTCTTTCAATTTCCAAAACATCTCAGACGTCATTAATGAACAATATGAGACGTATTGCAGTCAATATCGAGAGATAATCAGCGATATCGAGGTCTCAAAAAAAATCATGATGGAAAACCTTTTGTCTGAAGGATTCAAAGTGGTGAATGGAGAAGCGCCATCTGACAATAAGTGCCCTTTATGTTTACAACCAAAAAATCGGGAGGAATTGCTTCGTGAACTGGGATTCAGAATAGAGGAGCTGAAAGTATTCAAAATTAAAAGTCTGGAAATGAAAAGAACGAAAGAATTTATCGAAAAAACAATAACCGAATCAATCGCACAAATCGATTCGATATTCAAAGATAAGGGCATCGAAAACGAGGGAAACAAGGAATTGAAATCAACAATACAGGAACTGAGAACTCATTTCGGTAAATATCTGGCTGAATTGGCCGTTGAAGTATCACACGTCAATGCTCCTAAGAGTGGCAAAGAATTGCTTATCGGCAAACCGCTTTTAATCCAAATATCGAACCTTAGCAAGGAGAAAGTTGAAGGATTGGAAAAAGAGAAACGAGACCCGAGGTTTGACATTCACAGCAAAATCGAGATCTCAAGGAACTCCTATCTTGAAATCAGAAGACTCAGCGGTGAAAGAAAATTGATGGAAGGGCAACAACACGCCTTGGAATTGATTTTAAAGGAATTTGTAAAAAAACAGAAGGAAGGCCTGGAATCCTTCCTGACATTCATATCAAATGACGTTAACGAAATTTACCAGTTCTTGCATCCCGGTGAAAAGGTTGAGAGTATCAAACTCTCGTTAATGGAGGACAAAGACGAGTTGGTTGGAATCACCATCGAATTTATATTCTTCAATAATGCAGTTACACCACCACAAAAATACCTCAGCGAATCGCACCTTAACTGCCTTGGAATAGCGCTGTTTCTTGCTTCAGTGAAGACCTTTAATAAAAACAATATTTTTTTCGTTCTAGATGACGTCATTTCCAGCTTTGATACGGGTCACCGGAAACGATTTGCGGACTTGCTTATTGAAAGATACTCCGACTATCAAATTATCCTGCTGACTCATGAAAAGCATTGGTTTGAAATAGTTTACAACCTTGTCAAGGGGAGACATTGGATGGTGAACACGATTAGATACAGTGTAGAAAAAGGAACTTATTTAGATGAACCCTTAGCGACATTAAGGGAAAGAATCGAGGGCAAGATCAGAGAGAATGATGAGGTAGAATTGGGAAACGAGATAAGAAAATACTTGGAAAACATGCTTAAGACTGTCGCGGAGAATCTGGAGGTCAAAGTAAAGTATCTGCCTAATGATAAAAACGAGGAAAGAATGTCCTCCGAGTTACTCAGGGAACTGAAGAGCAAACTCAACAAGCATAAATGTCCAATCAAAGACGACCCCCTTATCGACAGAATGATATCTTCTGTTTTCATAGGAAACAGAGATTCGCACGACAGCCCTGTGAATCCTGCCCTGGATGATTTCAAGGCATTATGGAAGGATGTTACCGATTTAGAGAGACTTTTCCTATGTCCATCATGTAAACGATTTGTCTCTCTTAATAACTATGATACCGTTGGAAAAAAGGTGCGATGCAATTGTGGTAATGTGAACTACGCATGGAAGGAAGAATAAGAATAAAATTAGCCTAAACAAGGCTATACTTTGATTTACTTCCCGGATTTTTCGTATTCTGACAAGTCTTTTCACCAATACTGTATCTGTTCTTTAGAGTATATAAAGATAAGGAGGAGGTGACTGAAAATATTAATCAATACTGATAATCAATAGTAATAGTCAGTATTAAATACCACTATTGATATTTAGAAATGATAATTAATACCGATAACTATACCAAAAGTTGATGACGGAGATGGAGAGTCCGCAAGTGGAAAAAGGAATACTGACAGTTCTAATAAAATCAAACAAAAACAACATACGGAAGGCATGTTCACTGGAAGAATTACATAAGAAAACAGGTTTGTGCCGTACCACAATAAGCAAGCATGTAGGCATTCTCGAGGCAAAAAAAAAAGTTTTTGTGGAACGCTACGGAAACATGAAACTGGTATACCTGAATGATCCTCCAGAAGAAACAAAGGGGAGAAGGTAATCATCATATGAAGGGCTTGGCTTTAAAATTGACATTGTCTTTTCACCAAAGATTTTTATCATTGCCGAGCCTTCCACATGTTAACCAAATAAACAGTCAACGTATGAGGTTTGCAACGGAAAAAACAAGGTGGACTCCTTAAAATTGACCGATGTGTTCTCTAAGGAAAAAAGAAGCGAAGTTATGTCACGAATCAAATGCAATTCACCCTACATGGACAGAAAGCGAGAAAGAACGTAAGAGGAACCATGAAAGAAAGAAAATGCAATGCAATTTCATTTTTTTCCGGTGGGGGCGGTTTGGATCTTGGCGCGGAAGCTGCAGGTTTCGTCACCAGATTATGTATTGATAACGATAGGGCCAGTTGTCAGACTCTCAAGCAAAACCGAAACGTGAGTCGCGGCGGTGGAAAAAAGTTTCTTAGCGAAGCGAATATCTATAATCAAGATATTACAAAATTAACACCTTCTGATATTTTAAAGGGCGCAGACCTCAACGAATCAGAAGTAGATTTAATATACGGAGGGCCGCCGTGCCAAGCTTTTTCCGTCTTTGGCCGTCGTAAAGGAATGGAAGACCCACGTGGCCCATTGCTTTTAGAATTTGTAGAAGCGATCCACGATATTAGGCCTCAAGTATTTGTTTTAGAAAATGTACCAGGATTGAAGACAATCAGCGCTGGTCAAGTATACAAAGATCTTGTTGAATTACTTAAAAAGAAAACAAACGGTGGTAAGTATAACGTTCAACCCTTTATTCTAAATGTACGCGATTTTGGCGTTCCTCAAGTTCGAGAGCGTATTATAATTATTGGTTCGAGAAAGAAAATAGAAATACCCCCACCATTACCAACTCACGGATCTTCAGCAGGTTTAACTGTGTTTAAGGACAAACTGATCCCGTACAACACCGTTGAGGATGCGTTCCGCCACCTACCTAAAATTGGTTCGCTACCAAATCATACGGGAAGGGAGCACAGTGATGATGTAAGAGACAGATACGATAAATTAAAATTCGGCGAACGAGACTCGGTGACAAGAATTAATAGACTTGATCCGAGAAAACCAAGTTACACAATTATTGTCGGATCAGAGCACGGCGGTGGGAAAGGTCACGTTCATCCTTATGAGCCAAGAGAATTGACGCCCAGAGAATCAGCAAGGATACAAACTTTTCCAGATGACTGGGAGTTCATAGGGACTCGGAGAGAAACAATACGTCAGGTAGGAAATGCAGTACCTCCAATCTTCGCTGCACAATTATTTAGGCACATTCAAAAAAATATTTTCAAAGATTCTAATGCCCCCGCGGTAGAAGAATTATTCCATATATTGGGCCAACAACATTTGCGTTTCTAAAGATATTCATCAATCAATCCATTTAATAAATTTCTTTTCTCCATCGAAGTCCATATTTTATCTTCCGAAATCCAACACAGAATTATACCCAATTGGTCAAGATACTCCTTAATCCAATTATATTCAACTGGTGGTTTACGTTCTAAAAGAAGGGCTAACACAGGGTCAGAAAGAGTTTCTCGTGATCTAAATTTATATTCAAGGAGCTGAGCCACACCATCACGAACCCTGACTAAAAGATCGGATTCACCACAAGTTTTAACTTCAATAATGAAATCTTTTTGATTTATTTTCGTAATAAGGTCAGCAAAATTGTTATCAAGGGCAGTCAACCCCATACCTAAAATCTTTTTGGCCAACATATCGTTGATTTGACGATGCCGCAAATTCCTTTTTTCTCTAACAGCATTTGCTTTGGCATAATCTGGTGGGCCACTGCCGGGTCTGACAGAGGAGCCAGGGAATCTGAAGAGTCTATATTTTTTAGGAGCTGGAAAAAGAGCTTTTTCAATGCCGCTTTCTTGTGATTCCATACCTGTATTAATAATGGCTTCGATTGTGTCATAATTTAATTCCATTCCGTCGAAATATCTTCCCCATGATCCTGTGAGGATGATGTCGCGGATGGATCTTCGCATTTCTTTTATGTTTCCAGATACTCTTGAAAAATCTTTATAAAAACAATCCATTCCTGCTATTGTTCTTGCTGCACGTAGTTTTCTATCGGAGAATTGTTGAAGATTAAGTACGAGTCTGTCGCAATCGCGTTTAATTAATCCTGTTCGTTCCAAAATATGGAAATTTCTTTTAAAGTTTGATTCAGGTTCTTGTAGTATACTATTATTTTTCCTCTTTTTAAGCAGTAATTTGGTTGCATTCGGAATAAGATTAAGTTTTCCTTTATAAATCATGGGATTATTAAAAAGGAAATAAATTTCCGAATAAGTCAAAAAGGAATTTGATTCTCCATGATTATCTTTCAAATATAATAATAAATTTAGAATCGTTCTGAAAGGAGAAAAAAGGACACCACTTTGAATCTGCATTATCTTTGCATCTGCACTATTAGATTGAATTCGTGGTTTTGGGATAAAAGAGACGCCCATTCCATCTGGGTATTGATATAATGCCATCTGAATGCGGCAGAAAGCTTCGGGGTCTGGTTCATGGCCACAAAGAAGCTCCTTTGCAGCGCGTGAGACCCTGCAGACTAACATGCCATTTAAATCTTTTTCTACATAGAAAATTCCGAGATAAGAACCATAGGCACCATATTCATCTCTGAAGTCAGCAGGATCGCGGGACGTCGTAGTGCTTCTTGATGCAATGGCCTTAAACTCCTCTATAATTAATTCTCTGTTATAAGGCATGCCATCGAATTTATTATATATTGTCGCAACAGCTACAAGAGTCTCAAACCAATCGTCGAATGTAGATGGAATTTTATTTGTGAAGAATGTCGTAATTGGTGGATTTATTGGAATCTGTATCGCCATTTTATTTTCCTATAGCCTTGATTATTTTGTCGCTTTCCTTATAAGGATTTTTCAATATATCTTTTTCCCATAATCGGATAACGGTCCAACCGTTTTCTCGCAAGGTTCTGTTCGCCAATTTATCTCTATTCTTATTTTTTAATAATTTCTGATGCCAATATTCTTTATTCTCTTCAGGCATCTTTTGTTTTTTGCCATGCCAAAAATCAGAATCGCAAAAGACGGCTATCTTTTTTCTTGGGAAAATTAAATCCACTTCAAAACCAAAAATCCTTTTGTTTTTTCGATATCCTCTAATGCCTTTATTATACAAAGTCTTTCTTAAAAGAATTTCACATTTTGTTTCCTTTGATTTTATTCTTGACATGACTTCAGATCGTTTATCCTTTGAAAATACATCCATGCTATTTTTAGCATCATATATCATATTATTAAATTGTGCGCAATTTAAAAAAATGAAAAGGCTTCCCCTGTGGGGCATTATATTTAAAAAGCCATACTCTCCGAAAATGGGAGATTAAATCATCGTAGTGTTAAATCCAAAATAGATATTGGAGGCCTTGTCCTAATATTAACATTTTCCCTAAAATAAATCATTTCTTACTCATTTTTTCTTTAATATTTTTTTTAATGAGAAAGTTCTAAAAACCCAAAATTGGCATGAATGTTAGGATTAAGAGGATAATAATTATTCCTGAATAAAGAATTAAAAAAATATCAATCAAGTAATTTGAAAGTTTTTCATAAGAAGATATTTTTTTATCATTTATATCATTGGATTGTTCCTCTTTAGAATCTTCTTTTTTAGTCTCGATCATTAACTTGAATGTATCATTAAAATACTTCTCTTCAAGTCTCGTCACTTCTTTTCTAAATTTCTTTTGATAATGAATACCATGCTCATTAAAAGAAAACCATATGCCACAAAATATCAATCCAATTATTGATAATGTAAATAATATGAATGTTTTTACTATAATTACAATGGTACTTGTGTAAACCAAACCAATTATTCCAAGAATTATACTGTTTGCAGTTAACATTGCAGAAAATCTACTATAAATTTCTTGACTTACAAGGCCTACTAATTGTACTCCTGTTCTATAACCAATTTCTGCTTTTATAAAATCATTATCTTTTTTAGCTGTATGATTTTTTCTTTCCGCCATTATTATTATAAATAGGAAATCATTTAAAAATTTATTGAATATTCCTTTATAATAAATCTTTGCTATTTTTCACTTGAAACAAAATTAATATATTACTAAAAAAAGGTTATCTGTTAAGTAAATTTGAGAAATTACCAAAATTTGATAAAAAATTAAGAAAATTTCAAAAAATATTATTTAAGAGACTATTCTCTACAAAATAAGTGAATGTAAATTTATATATCGTCGAATGTTCCATTAATAAATCATCAATAAATCTGAGTTCCTTGGAGGAAATATCAGAAATTCTTTTAAGAGTCTTACTCCAGTCAAATAAGGATTTTCTTAACTGAAAAATATTTATGTGCTGTTTATTCCATAGCTGTTGCATTGAAGTTTTGAAGTTTTTTTCTTCAAATAAAACAGCACCCATGTCAGATAATATAAGAAGTCTTCTTTTCAATTCATTCTTTATAATATCTTTTTTGGTGAGGCATAGCATAAGTTCTGCTATATCCCTGACTAATTCGTATAAGGAAAGGTCTGGACCTGTATAGCTGCTGGAAAGAATATCCAATAATTTATGATAGTTGTCCTGTAATTTATAGGGAAATATATGAGTATGGTTGTAGAGGTTGTTTTTCCATATGTTGCAGTGCGACGCGAATTTAGCCAAATAAATGTAATGCAGGAAGAGTTCCTCCCGGGTTGTTGAAGTAAGGTTTATTTTTTTTTCTTGATATGAGTGATGCGTGAACTTTATTGGATCGTTATTGGCGTAATTCTTGTTTATCACGTTCCATCTGTCAACCAGGGCGTCTACGAGGTAATGATTGACCGTATACATCGTTTCTTTTCCGAAACCTCGTAACTCCCACGGAAGAGGAAATTGAAACTCTGGTATAAGGTGGGTGAACTCGTGGGTTATAAGGTATCGTAAGCAGCAATCACAGCCGTCGAGGTGCTCCAGGACCCATTGTTTTATCCAAAAAGTTATTTCTTCTCCTTGGAGGGGATGGATCGTAGCATCTTTGGAATCATCCGCGGGCAGGGTTTTTATCGGAATAACAGTTTTTTTATTATCGTTTTCCAGCCTTATCTCCCCTATTGTCGTGCCAGGTATATATTCTACGTCGCTTCTCGGTGGTTTCCAGTCCCAGTTTATTTTTCCTATCTTACCAAATGGTGCGTCTATAGGCGTGGGTAGAGAAATCACCTTTGACATTAAAATAAGGAATGCTTATCGTTTAATTGATTTTTTTGGTAGACCTGATACCTATGCTACTTTGATCTTTTTAGGTTATTCATTTTTTATCTTTGGTTTCTGTAAAGCTGCAATGGCTTTTTTTGTAAGTGACTTTGTTTCCTCGGTACTTCTGATTATCTCTTTGACATGTTCTGGATTCAGCTTGAGTTTGATTTTTTTTACAAGTCTTCCTTTATCGTAGTCCGGATAGATTTCAATGATGTTTGCATCTTGCATTTTTTTTAAGATGAGCTTTACTCCTGCGTCGGTCAATCCGGTTTTTTCAGCTAATTTTTTTTGATTAACATCCCCTAAATCGAGAAGAGTCTTTAAAATTTGTATATTTTTTTCGGTAAGAATAGGAATACCCATATTTTTCTAAATAGTTTAATTTATATTTAAATTTTTTCAAAAGCAAAACATTTAAATAAATCATTTAATATTACTAAAACGATTAACATAAATAAATGAGGTGAAAATTAATGAAGGAAAAAGAAAAAACAATCCAAAGAAAAATAGCACGAAAATTAAAGGTATTTCTCCGAGAAATTACGATGGAAGTAGATACCTTGAAGCAGGAGACAAACGCGCATCAATTATTCGAATATCAGAAAAACACATTCGATGGAGTCACGAAAGAACATCCCATGGACATAGAAATACAACTCCCTATAGAAATGATTCAGCCGATCATATTGGGGGATGCACTTTGAATTCTCCATATTTAATGAGCCATAATGGGTGCATTCTTGACATTGAGGCCACCTCCTTTCATCCTTGGTCCGGTCGAATCATATGCATCGGAATAAAAGACACATGCAACGGAGATGTCCAGGTTTTTTACGATGAAGATGAGGAGTCGCTTCTCATGCAGTTTTTCAAACATGTAAACAAAAAACAATACGACGAGATCATAGGCTATAATCTTGCTTTCGACATGCGGTTCATCTTCGCACGATGTTTGCTATACAAAATTCAAGCCTATGGATTCTTCGATACAGTTCAAACCGACCTGATGATGATTCTGAAAAACGTGAAGAAAGGCTACAATTACAACCAACCCGGAACGCTCGACGACTGGGCAACCGCTCTCCTTGGAAAAAGGAAACTTTTCGACAACACCCGGGTCCCGGAGCTGTACGACCAGGATAGAATACGGGATCTGATCGAGTACAATCAAAACGATCTGGAGCTGACTTATGAGTTGTGGGAACGAACGGAAATCGTTTTACAATAAACGTAAGGCCATTTGGTAGAGGGATTGCGCCCCTCCTACCCTGGCAGGAAATACAAAAATGCCGTCAAGCAAACAATGTATCTCCCATTCAATCATTGAGCAGGAGATTTATAAAACCTTCGGACAATTCAAAGAAAATAAAAACGTCAAGATAGCAGATTTTCTAAAGAAACTGGAAGTAGATTACATCAAACATATTCGTTATAGGCAGATCAAATACCCCTATGAAATGCTCTTTAAACTTGTTTTGTATCAGAAGCTCAAAGGCATAAAATTCCATACGAAACTGACCAAGCATCTCAACAAAAACCCTTCCGATAAATTCAAACTCGGATTTACCAAGACGCCGGATAGAACAAGTATTGGTTATTTCATAAATCATATCCTTGATACAGAAGCGAAGGAACTTATTGATTTTATTGTAAACAAAGCGGAGGAAATCTCTGAGAAATTCAATATTCTTCTTGACGTTAAAACCTATAAACCAGAAAAAACCCAAAAGGAAATCAAGGAACGAAACCAATTTTACCAAAAGAGCGATAAAACCAAGGAGATATGCCGATTATTCAAGAAACGCTTTTCGCCATTTATTAATCTGAACCTGAAAAATAACACGCTCTACAAGAAGAACCAGTTCATCGATCTTCTTATCCATATGGGGATGACTCGAGATTTTGCGGAAACCGGATCGAATACTTACAAGATATACCGGGGACTGAATAATCCGGATGCGGACACTTTGTTGTATCATCTGAAGCGATACTCTGGCACGAAAGATATTCATCATATGTTTGTAACATTGTTTGAGATCGTTTGGGAGATGGCACGAAAAAACAATCTGTTTGACATCAGAAAACATTATGAGGTTGCAGTTGACTTCACCGAGTGGTATTTTTATGGTGACCGTAGCGCTCCGATGGTTGTCGGCAAGAAACCAGATCGTGGGACATCGAAATGCTATAAGTTTGCGACTATCATCATCGTTGAGGCGGGGAAACGATTTACGCTGCTCGCGCTGCCTGTCGGTCCATTTGACACCAAAGAAGATGTTCTTAGGAAACTGGTGAGTTATGCGATGGAACGGATCAAAATACGACGAGTGTATGTTGACCGTGGCTTCTGTGATTCATATTCAATCAAAGTATTCAATAGTCTTCATCTGAAGTACCTCATGCCGTGCACCCAATATCCAACAGTAAAAAAAGTTCTCGAGATCGCCCCTGCGCCAACAATAATCAAGGATTTTGAGATGAAAGATGTTACCTTCAACCTGGTAATTGTTGAAGAAGAAGACGACCAAGGAGAGATGGTAAAACGAGCGTTTGCTACCAACGAGGAATATAATGAGAACGATGTAAACCTCGCTGAAAGACTGTTCAATCTGTACGACCGGCGTTGGGGAATAGAAACAAGCTACTGCGTCGAGAAGCATTCGTATCTGCCAAAAACAAAATCTAAGAATTACCAAATACGGCTTTTCTATTTCATGTTCGCAGTATTATTGTATAATCTTTGGATACTTGCTGATGTCTTAATCTGGCTTGCCCTATTCGGGATTGTAAAAAAAGACCATCTTCTTACATCGAAATATTTTGGCACTTTGCTGTATATGACTGATCCCGGAGGCGGATAACATGAATTATCGCCTTTTCAGGATCTGTTTTTACAACTGTGATTAGAGACGAGTAATCTTTTTCTCTGAATTTTTTGAGTTTGAAACGTATTTTTACTCATTCTGCCATCATCGTGCTGCATAATTTTGCCTAAAAATGTCGTGCTGGATGTCATTTTTATATGATTCGACACCCCTCAGAGCTCACATTCGGAAGTACTGCCATGATAATAAAGTTTATATCTCTTGGTTTATACTTGGTGGTCTGCTGGGCGTAGGTGGACGGCTGACGGTGACCGCGAGGTTGCTGAGGAAAGTCCTCTCTCACTCTGAATCAGGATCCTGTGCAAGCAGGTAAGGCGAGAGTCTTAGCAGAGGAACAGAAACGACACAGCCCTGGGATTATGCGATGATTCATCTGATGATGAGGTCTCCTGGGGATCTGGTGAAACGGCCAATCTGCTCCTGGAGCAAGCCCAAACATCGGGACCAGTTATTCAGACTGCTCGTAGGTGGGGCGCATCAGACGAATGCCGTTAGAACAGAAAGAGGCTTACGGCCTACACCCAGCACCTTAAACTTAAAGAGTTTTTCTTTCAGGTAAAGAGTCTATTGTATCCATTCTTTTTAATGAGTTAAGGTCTATGGATGTTAAAAAATCTAAACTCAATGGTTTGTAATTCAATAATTCTGCACTTACATTAATTGTTTTATTTTCACCGTTAATGAAAGGATAATTTTTCATATCGTTGTTATGTTTATGTCCGTGTATTATCCAACCGTCCCATTTAATAGGTAAGTTTTTCGGGTCATGAACAAGAAGGAATTTGTAGTTTTTATAATCCAATATTTCATATTCTTTTGAATTTTTAACACCTGCTTCATGGTTTCCTCTGATAAAATGTATATCCCCTTTAAGTTTAGTTAACCAATAGTTAGCAGGTCGTGAGCCTCTACCAAACGACAAATCTCCTAAAAAATATATTGGGTTATTCCGAACAACATTATTCCAATTATTAATCAAAACATAGTTCATTTCCTCGACATCAGAGTACAGAAAAGGTCTTGCACAAAACTGTATTATGTTGGCATGATCCAAATGAAGATCACTTATTATATACGGTCCTTCTTTGGTGTCTTTACAGTTTTCTATTCCTTTTGCTAGACGAAATAATCTTAGAGTTTTTTGCCATTCTCTCCTGTTTAATGCATCTGATCGATAAAGGAATCTTTTTTGGAGAAAATCATATTCACAAATTATTTTCGATTGATTATCTAAAAAAGTTATCCTCAATGCATACATTGGCAAATAAAAATATCGCATAGCATAATTATCAGATTTAGAAAAAATAGACATTATCTTTTGAAATAATGATTTACTGTTCGACACATAAGACCAAATTCTATTAAATTCCGATTCTGATAATTTATATGCTAATGTAGAATGATATAGAAAATCTTCATCTTTGTCGTGGGATTTTGTTAAAGGGACAATCTCGAGTAATTTTTCTGCAAGTTCTTTTCTAAAATTTTTAAATTCTCCAGAAGGTACAATATTAAAATATATTACCTTGCCTTTTTGACCTTTTACCCATTTAAATCCATCAACTAGATATGGTAAAAATGAATATTTTTTCCCAACTAATTCTATAACATTTTTAACTTTTTGTACTTGATTAGGATTCGCAGAAAAACTACCGTATAAAGTTATATGTGGAACTCTATGTATTTTACGATAAGATATTCTAGATTTTGTTTTGACATTCAATATCGAAGTAATTAATTTTCTTTTACCAGGGCCTATTCGAATTTCTATTAACATTCCGATTTATCATATTCTGTTAACCTTAAAAATTGTTTCTTCTGTCCTACTTTTTCATAAAAAATCATGTTTTTCTCCTGTTGCAAAGAGGCTTACGGCCTACACCCAGCACAAATCAATATTTAGAGCAGAAACTATAAATAAAATAAAGCAATATAATATAAAAGATTACTCTATAATAAAAGGATTAAGAAAGTTAGGGGAGGACACAAAATGAAGCATGCTGTGTTTGGTAAAAGCATCGTCTGTGTAATACTCTGCTTATTTATTGGAGCTGGTGTCATTCCATGTCTCTATGGGAAAACAATCCCCAGCTCTCCGTCCTTGCTGGATGCGAATAGACAAATAGATGGCGATGAACAAAAGAAGTTACTGGATAACTTCGCGTCTGCCTCGTTGTTTTTTACCCAGAACCAGGGGCAGTTCCCTGCCGAGGTGTTATTCCAGACCCATGTCGCTGGGGCAACTGTCTATCTCTGTAAGAACAAGATAGTAACCGTGTTCACTAGGGAATCGGGCTCAGCAGAGAGTTTCGATCTGAAGGATTACAGCAACCCTGTGCTTAATCGTATGCTGGTGCATGAGCCTCAGCAGAATGAGATGATTTCTACTGTTTCGGAGTTTGTTGGTGTGAACCCTGATGTTGCCATCGCGGGTGAGCATCGTTTGTTGCATTGTAACAACTATTTCATTGGGAACGATCCGTTGAATTGGTACACGGATGTGCCAAACTACCAAGGTGTCACCTACCAGGATGTGTACCCTGGTGTTGACCTCACCTACTACGGGGAGAAGGATGGTGGGTTGAAGTATGATTTCATAGTTCATCCGGGGGCTAATGTCTCAAGGATACAGGTTCGTTATACGGGAGTTGATGGGCTTAGCGTTGCCCAGAATGGTGCTCTTCGGGTGGAGACGAGGTTTGGTGTGATTTCTGAGAACATTCCTTTTGTGTATCAGAAGGTTGATGGCGTGGCACATGAGGTTCAGGGGAGGTATGTCATCCGTGAGGCTGGCGTGTTTGGGTTTGCTATTGGCGGGTATAACAGAATGCTTCCACTCGTCATTGACCCTAAGTTAGCGTACAGTACCTATCTTGGAGGAAGTGGCAGTGAAAGCACCTGGGGTATTGCAGTTGATAACTCTGGAGACGCCTACATAATAGGACATACATGGTCTGTTGATTTTCCTATGGAGAACCCGTACGACGGCACCTACAACGGCCATGAAGATGTTTTTGTGTCAAAGCTTTCTCCAACAGGGAATACGCTCGTCTATAGTACGTATCTCGGAGGAAGTGGCAGTGAATCCACATCGTATGGTGCTGATGGTGGAATTGCGGTTGATGACTCTGGAAACGCCTACGTGATAGGAACGACAGATTCTTATGATTTTCCTGTGGTGAACCCGTACGATGGCACCTACAACGGTGGTGATTATGATGTTTTTGTGTCGAAGTTCTCTCCAACAGGGGCTACGCTTGTCTATAGTACGTATCTCGGAGGAAGTAGCTTTGAAGTAGGCTCTGGTATTGCGGTTGATGGCTCTGGAGGTGCCTACGTGACAGGAGAGACAAATTCTGTTGATTTTCCTGTGGAGAACCCGTACGACAGCAACCTCAGCTATGAAGATGCTTTTGTGTCGAAGCTCTCTCCAACAGGGGATACGCTTGTCTATAGTACGTATCTCGGAGGAAGTGACTATGAAGAAGGCTGGGGTATTGCGGTTGATGTCTCTGGAAACGCCTACGTGGTAGGAATGACAAATTCTGTTGATTTTCCTATGGAAAACCCGTACGACGACACCTACAGCGGCGATAATGATGTTTTTGTGTCGAAGCTTTCCCCGAGCGGCAATACGTTAGTCTATAGTACATATCTCGGAGGAAGTGGTGATGAATCCTTCGTGATTTGTCATGGTGGTATTGTGGTTGATGACTCTGGAAACGCCTACGTGGTAGGAACGACAGATTCTTATGATTTTCCTGTGGTAAACCCGTACGATGACACCTTCAACGGCGGCTTTTATGATGTTTTTATGTCGAAGCTCTCTCCAACAGGGGATACGCTTGTCTATAGTACGTATCTCGGAGGAAGTGACCCTGACTTCGGCTGTGATATAGCGGTTGATGGCTCTGGAAATGCCTACGTGGTAGGAATGACATATTCTGTTGATTTTCCTGTGGTGTACCCGTATGATGACAACTTCAACGGCTGGTGTGATGTTTTTGTGTCGAAGTTTTCTCCTACAGGGGACGACCTCGCCTATAGTACGTATCTCGGAGGAAAAGGCTATCAAGTCGGCTATGGTATTGCGGTTAATGGTTTTGGAGAAGCCTATGTGGCAGGAGTGACAAATTCTGTTGATTTTCCTATGGTAAATCCGTATGATGGCAGCTTCAACGGCGGGTATGAGGTTTTTGTGTCGAAATTCTACGGAAAAGAAACACCATCGCCTCGTCTGCAGATTGAGGAAATCAAAGGCGGGATTGGCCTCAAGGCTGTCATCAAAAACACGGGTAACGCCACTGCGACGAACGTCACCTGGAGCGTCATAATATACGGTGGTTTCATCCTTTCCGTAAAAAACAAGGCTGGCACCATCCCAAGCATCATAGTTAATGAAAGCATCCCGATACGATCAATCATCATTGGATTTGGCATCCCCTCCATCACCATAAAAGCATCCTGTAATGACAATATAAAGACTTATAAAAGAGCTACAGGATTCATATTCCTGTTCTTCATGTTTGGTGTGAAATAACATCTTGTCTTACACAAATGGAGATAAGAAAAACAGCGGTTTCAATTATCTCAAGGTATTTCCTCTCCCGAAAGAACGATTTCATATTATCTGGTTTCTAAAAAAATTCACCTGTTATATCTATTAAGGATTTTTCCAAAAGAAAAAAACAGTATAAGGAGTTTAATAGCCTCATTCCATTTCTTTTTTCACCATCAAGGAAGATTCTTTCATATTCATTTTAAAGACGTACTTTGGGACAAGGTTACGGGTAAATCTTACGGCCTACACCCAGCACTTACTCTTTAAAAAATCGAAAATATGTAGGTTATTGTTATGTAGTACCCTTCATACCTACATGTAGGTAAAGTTTATATATAGATTTTTATTCCTACATATTATGAAAGGGAAAAAACGGGAAAGAATCCTTCGTGTATTACTCAATCATCCAGATGATTCATTGACATTCTATCGATTAGCAAAAGAAGCGGAATGCTCTCATCCCTGGGTTATAGAATTTTTAAAAATCTTGGAACAAAAAAAACTCATCAAAAAAACGCAAATCATTGACGTTGAAGGGCTTTTTACTTATTGGTTAGAAATCAACACATATCCTCCCTACCGAGAATACAATGTACAAAATCCACTCGATATACTTGTAAAAACCAAATTGAAATACGCACTCACCACCTATTACGCAGAATCGCTCACCCAACACTATTTATTTCCCTCACGCATAGACATTTACATCCTGGAAGAAGATGTCTCATCATGGCATACATTGCTTACAAAAAACGGGCTTGTTGGAAAAGGAAACTTCCGGATATTGCTCGATGACAGTCATGTATTTTATGCGAATATCATTAAGAAAAAAATCAGGATTGTTTCTCTACCTCAATTGATATTGGATCTTTTGCGAGAACAAGGCGTCGCTATCGAGGCCGCACAAAAACTCATGAAGAAGGAATACTATGGGATTATACAGTGATTTCGAAACAGAAACATCATACATTTACTTACAGAAAATCGTAAACATCCTCAACGAACCTATCTGCATCTTGGGAGGTTGGGCAGTCTACTTCACAGTCAATACTGCATTTCGAAAAGACCAAGGAAGAAACTACCTTGGTTCGCGAGATATCGATCTTGGTTTTTACCTTAATAAAAATCTTACAAAACGTCAACTAAAAAGTTCAACAATTGGTCACACTCTTTCATTGTTAGAAAAGAAGGGCTTCAAACCACTTGGATTCCGATACTACAAGGACATCCATGTTGAAACCGGAAAGGAATTAACTAGTGAGCAATCTACAAAGACACCGACTCATGATATCTTCCAAATCTATGTCGATCCAATCGTAAACGAAGTGCATCCATCGTTTAGAGCGATTTTTGGATTTGATCCTATAGATGAGCCGTTACTCTCCCATGTTTTTCAAAATAAGATCTATCGAACGGAATTAACAGAATTCCACAAACGTTTGTGGCTGCCGAATCCGGAAATTCTTCTTGCAACAAAATTAAATAGTGTCTGCAATAGAACGAAAGATGAAAAGTTGATTAAAGACATTTGTGACATTTATGTTCTCAGCTGGTATTCACCAAAAAAATTTCACCAACTGAAAAAAGATGTACACGAACTTATTGGAGGATTTGATGAGATAGCTGTTAAATTACAGTCGGAAGAATTATTTAGAAAAGCTGAAATTACTTTAGGAATCGAAGCAGAAACAATAAAAAATTTATTTGACCAGCTTTTTTAATAACTCGATTAAAAATGAGGAATTTATGTCTTCAAAAATCCTAAATTTTTTTATTTTTCAGAAGTAATAAAGAGGCTTACGGCCTACACCCAGCACCAAGAATATTTACTAATATTTTTTCATTAACCTGAAATAATCGTCATATGTTTTTTTTGTTTGTTCTAGCATGAGTCGATAATATGTCTTTTTTGTTTTTCTTTGTAACCCGTTTGCTATAGCGTTATAGTACGCTCTACTGTTTTTTGCATAAATGATTACAGGGAAGTACCCATGATCCATGAGAATTTTATTCATTATCAGTCGACCCGATCTTCCATTAGCATCTAAAAATGGATGAATACGTTCATAGCTAATATGAAAGTCATAAGCTAATTGAACAGGGTACATCATTTTTTTATTCTCTTTATAGTAATCAAGAAGACTAATCAATTCATTTTCTACTTGTTCTGGAGAGATAGTAGGTTGATTATTGACGACATTTTCTACTGTTTTAAATCCACGTGGATATCGATCTCCACCGGACATTGTCAGATTATTTGTTAGAATATAATACAGTCTTTTAATCGAAGATATATTAAATTTGAAGCCATTCTGAAGGTATTTTAATGCCTTTATTGAGTTAAACACTTCTTTAATTTCATTCCTGTTTTTATAGCGAGAATCACCGGTTTCAATAATTTTTTTTACTTCTTTGGCAGGAATTTTAGAGCCCTCAATATTATTGGAATTAAAAATAAATTCTTTTGCGAATTCAACAATAACAACATCCTTAATGTCTTTGACTTCAAGCAGATTATTAATCTCAATGGCTTTTAATTCTACATAGTTTAAAAGATCCTTGTTGTAGATGATGTCTAACTCATCAATAAATCTTTTTCTTATTATGAATTCTTCTCTGGATATATTATCAAAATTTTTTTTTAAATATTCTTTTGCAGTTACGGTAGAAATATTTTTTCCAATATGTTCTTTAATCCTAAAGTTATGTCCCATAAAATTGAATTTTTTTACAAAAGAAATATATTCAGTATTGTTTACTTTTTTAATTTCTATATATGACATTATACTATAGTATGTTGTACTAGTTTATATATTTTTACAAATTGGGCAGCAAAAATTAGATTTTTTTTTACAAATTAGGCATAAGTACATTGTATAAACCTACACAATTTATGTCTTTTCTAAATCTTTTGTCATAAAAATTTCTAAAAAATTATCGTTTTAAACGAGAGTTAAAGAGACTTATGGTCTACACCCAGCAACTTTCCTTTACAAATGAAAGATGTTTTCTCGGAGAGACCATAACTTTTCTTATGAACGGACCATAAGATTTCTTATGTCCACCCTGAAAGAGGAATTGCTCTCTAACGAAATCACAAAGACCTCCTTATTTCGCTGTATCTTCGCACAGTCGCAATAATTGTATATCTGATATGGTTGGTTTTGGTGGATCAGAATGGAAAAGGTCAAACATGTTAAAATAATACACTTGATTGTAACATGCCAAGGTGTTATTCCTCGCAAAACTAATGACGATATCACCAGTGTCTGGACGACAAACCCATTGACAAAGACACTGCAAACCATGGAATTGACTCACTCTAATTATTTTCATGACGAAATTCGTATTGCCAACATATTCATCACGAAGGAGGGACATCGTCCCATTCAAATCCAAAGAACCATATCTTTTTTCAATTTCCTTACTTATCGCTTTATAATGCATCCACCCTATAAACATATAACTTTTCTGTGATAGAAACAAGAAAAATCCCAAAAATCCACCAGGATCATACCGATACCTGTGATGCTCAAGCGTCGCACATTGTGGATTAACATATTGAGGTACCCTTCGTACAACATCTTTTATTTGCCAGAATGGTTGTAATCCTTCTACGGGATCATCCCAGGTCCCGACATAGGAAAGATTCGCAGTTTGATCAAGAGCATATCCAATGGGCCGATTCGCATCGGAGAGAACAAAATTTGTTCCACAGGTTCGATTCGATACTAATATGTTGATAGCCTCATCACTCGTGGATGCATACTCTAACACCATTCGCATGCGAATCCATGGGCAGATACCATGAAAGGTAGAATCATTCGTGATACAGGTGTTTTCTCCTACAGCGATACCTTTTTCATTGATTCCATGCCAACACCCTATGGAACCAGCAAATTCAGGAACCAAAGATGCATATCCTACAGTAGGATTGCGAACAATTAGTATGATATTCTCATATAGAGGTATCCCTGTAGTTGGATCATATACGTCTAAAGACCAATCCAGACTTCTTGCATGATACAGCTTACCATCCAGTGTTGCGTCTCCCCACAAAGATATCTCACAACAAGCATCTTCAACTAAAACATTGAACACAGCTGGTATCGTCGTTAATACACTAATATCATCAAAGGACATCCCTGAACCATCTGCCATTCCCTGCATTTCATCCTTATACTCATCTGGTAAATAATCATCCATCATATTCCATATTTCTAAGAGTTTGTTATACGAATAACCCATTTTTTCAAAACCAAATAACTGAGCACGCATACTTTCCCCAATCTCATTCACTAAAAAATAACCATGTTGATACCCCATATCATAATGCGATCCACTTAAATGAAGAATTTTTATTCCATCTTGCTCCTCAAGCCATCCTCCTTCAAGGTGATTATCATTTTTCGAAGCATTTGTGTCAACGGTTACTATTGGAACAATCAACAGCAAACACACACAAATTCCTACGATTTTATGTTTCATGCTTCCTCCCAAAGAATAGCAGGATAGCCCCCAACAACTATGAACTTATACATGTTCTTTCCCTATTAAGAAACTCAGTGGTTTTATAATAATATCCCTCTTCATTATAAAAACGCCTTAAACCTTTCCCATTTCTTTTTGTCCATCATTTTCATATTCTTTTTAGATCTTTCTTCTTCTTCTTGCTGTGAGGACAAGCTCCTTGATTTCTGCTGGTAATTGTTCATCTTGCCATTTTCGTTCTGCCTCTATTGATCTCCCTGCATGTTTCACGGCTTTCAAAGCATACCATGCGGCTCCTAAAGAATGGTCAGCCATGTGCGCAGTTGCAACAGCCTGCCCGATAGAACGGGCCACTGCAATTGCAGTCGGATTTGAAGATTCGCGAGCTACCGCATGAGCACCTACTGATGCGCTTCGTGCATCACCGACTGAGGCATCCCCTTGTTCCCACTTTTTAGCTACATGTAGTGCATTTTTCAATCGCTCATCTATCGGTTCACCGAAGAGCGGTAATACATGCTCCGCGCAGTCGCACGCCCATTGCATTAACTGATAATGCTGTTCCTTTGCAAGGGGTCCACCCCGATGTTCTGCAACAAATCGCTTGTCTCGCATTTTTACCTATCTCCGTCATGACATCATCAGTCTTCGTTTCAATACCATTCAGTATCGTTCATCTTTGAAAAACTTTGTCTCGAAATGGTACGAGCTCTGTAAGGTCACCTGATGAAACTTGCTACAGGAGCCTCGTAGGGTCTTGTGCCGGGTGCCAATCGATATTGAAAAGTGGCAAGGACCATATATTCTGTATCCTTCGTATTCCAACAATAAGCTTTGGAAGTATCCGTGGTCTCCCCCAATAATTCTGATCCCAGGTGTTTGTGCAGTTTTCAAAAAGAGCATGTCGTTTGTTTCTCAGGAAGTTATTGTGAAGGATCGTATTGTTGGTTGATGAAACAAGATACAAGCCTTGTTTATTTTTCGAGATGCTGTTTCCTGAGATCGTGTTGATGCCTGAACAATTCAGGAAAATACCAGAGAAGGTGTTCATCGTGATAGTATTACCAGTGATTGAATTGAATTCGTGTCCCAGGATGCAGATGCCGTTCTTATTGCCTGCGATGGTATTCGATGAGATCTCCGTGTAGTCACCTACCAATTGGAGGCCATCGCCGTTATTTTGAGTGATATTATTTTGGAGTATGGTGTTGCGATCACTACCGACTACGTAGATGCCGCAACCATTGTTGTTTCCGACGGTGTTATTGATTATTTTGTTATCGTCGCTTTGCGAAAGATAGACGCCGTCATCGTCATTGTCAAATATGACGTTATCGGTGATAAGATCAGAGCTGCAACCAAAGAGTCCTAGGGCCGCATGGCTGTTGTTTATGATGGTATTCATTGAAATACTATTGAAATCACAGCCATAATCCAGCATGATGCTATAATTGTTGTTCGCAAAGGTGTTCTTGATCATCGAGTTGTCATCGCTATACGAAAGGTAGATGCCATTACCTTGGTTGTGCGTGATGTTATTCCCAGAAATCGTGTTGCCGTTACCATAGAGGAATACCCCGTAAAAGTTAGCAGTGATGGTGTTGCAACGAATGGTGTTGTTCCTCCCACGGAGATACAGCCCATAACGGTCCCCGGTAAGAGTGTTTCCCGAGATAATGCAGGTTGATGATTCCCAGAGCTGGATGCCGACCGTCGTGTTATATAAATCCTGGTTCTGCACCGTAATATTAGAGCAGTTGAAAAGAATGATTTGTCCTGCACCTCCGTCGAGCATTACGTCAAATTCGTTCTCTAAATAGACAAGGGGCTTACCGTTGACGTAATTATTCGTCACGATATTATCACCGACACTCTCATCAGAGATAAATAACCCAGAACCAGTGAAAGAATTATGAGAAATGATGTTGTCGCAGCAATTAATGAGATAAATACCATAATAGCTGTTGTTGAAGGAGTTATAAGAGATAGTGTTGTTATCACCGCAGAGATACAGATAGGTGTTGTTAATGATGTTATCGCAGAACGTGTTGTTATCGCCGAAAAGTCGTATTCTGTCTCGGGGAGTGTCGATGATGTTGTTGATGACGGTGTTGTAGCTTGAGTCGATTCTCACACCCTCGCCCCGGCTTGCATTATTGCGAATCGTAAATCCGCTCACGGTCACCCCGTCAGCACTCAGGGTAATCGTATAGGCAAAATATCCGATGATACACGTGGTATTCTTATCCTCGCCAAGGAGAGTGATCGCTTTATTGGCGACGATAAATCCGATATACGTCCCCTTGTAAACAAACACTGTGTCCCCGTCACTTGCGTTGTCAATCGCATCCTGAATCTTTGTATAATTATTCGACCCTGAGCCACCCACATACAGCCAATCGCCATTCGATAGTGGCAATGATGGTTTTTCCCTCTGTTGTCCAGTCACTGGGATGATACTCGCACCGAGGAACAATAGGATTATTCCTACGGCTAACCATCTCTGTGCCCTGGAATTTCCAATCATTGCATTCTTACCCCTAGTATAGTGTTATAATATTGTTCATTTATAAGAATGTTACCAGGTAGGAGATTTTTATATTTCTCAGGATATAAAGAGGCTTAAAATCAGGGAGAGCGCAGTTATTGATCCTTTGCTTTACTCAGATACAACCGCTTCTTCTTCTCGATCTGCACATACTTTTCCAGTGCCTTAAGCACCTCAGGGTCCCACTCTCCCCCCTGAATGATTTCACCAAGGGCGGCCGTGTCCAACTGACTGACCTCCATGAGCTTCCCGTGCTTCCGTAGTACGTCCTCCAACCGCTGCCGTTCCTTGCTGTTCTTACTGGGAAAACAGTACCGTTCGCTCTCCGTGATTCGCACCTTGTTCTTCGATCCGAAGACGCAGTCCAGCTGTTCTTTCTGCGCAAACGCGATGATCGCCTGCTCCAGCTTCTCGAGTTCCTCCTCTATTTCGCTGTCCAGTTGCTTCTGCTTGCTTTTCAGCTCCGCATACCGGTTCACGAGCTGCACACCGGAGTCCTTGAGATATTCGTTCACTGGTTGTTCCGCAACCTTGTATGAATGTCGCCACTGCCGACACAAGGGTTTGAACTCGCACCACTCGCACAGATACCCCGGGGTTGCTGCGTACTGCTCGTCACCCTCAATCGTATCGATCAGCTGGATCGTACTACGTTTCAGCTCCTCAAGCTCCGCATCGGTGCGGGTCGAGTCCACCTCCTTGTTAAATTTCAGGAAATGCCAGATTAACCGCACGTGTTTCACATCTGGGTACTGGTTCTTTACCCCGATCATGTACAACGCAAGCTGACGGTCAGTCCGGATATACTCGGCGAGCGGCATCCGGCTGTTCGTCTTGTAATCATGAATCTCATAAAACCCGTCCTTCAGCTCGGTGAGCCGGTCAATGTACCCTTGGAGCTTATACGAACCAGCATGATCAAGATTGATCAGGATCCGCTCCTCCAAAGCAACGATTCTCCCTAGGTCAAACGGGTGGTACCGCTTGTAGTAATCAGCAATGTACTTCTCCGCCATCTTCAGGTAATTCTCTGGAGTGTATTCGGTGTTGACGATCACGATAGCATCGGACCAGTTGCTCATCCATTCCTTTCGCAAAAAATCAAGCAGCTCGTCCAACGAATCCATCTTCTGATGATCAATATCACGATACAGCTTCTCCAACGCCTCATGGACGCGGCTGCCGAGAAACGCCTCGATAGACTCCTCGATCTCGGTTTCCACTTTATCGATATACTGCAGTTTGAACTTCTGTGGACACTGTTCGTAACAACTCAGCCGAGAGTGAGAATACACGGTCATAAGCAAGGGTAACGAGTTGGATTTCTTTTTACTTTCTGGTACGTTCTTATCCAAAAGCTTACGACTACGTGATCTGTCCTGGTAATCCAATGAGATATTTCACACGGGTAAACTCCGTCAATCCGTACCCGTGCAATTCCACGGTATGACCAGACCAGGAAAAGGTCCCTGTGACACGACATGGTCCTTCGAACAATCCAGTACGTGCACGCTTAAACACATTTTGACAGATATTATAGATGTCAACGTCAAGGTTCAATACCATATCGTTTCGTTCTGCTTCCAAATGAAATTTCTTAGGATAAGTCATAAACGGAAGACCCTGCGGACTAGCGGATTCTGTAAAGGTGATCGTGAATTTATTGAACTCGGTGAGATTCCGATTATTTGGGGAGATGATAATCGCACCGGAATACGGGTTTCTCGGGGCGCGAATAATAAACTTTGAGACGTACATCTCCCATCCGTTATAAAAATGAATATTGGCCCAGTCCCAACCCTTCGTAATGAAACGAGGGACGTTCCTCTCCCAGACATGGTCATGGTATCCCATGCCGCTCACATTGTACTGCTTGCCGTTCCAGCTGAGTGTGCCAGTGACCTTGCATCGTGGGATGTAATAGTCTCCGGCTACATATTTTGCGATCGGAAGATTCGCGCTTCTCCCCTCGACCCAGATGGGGAGGAAGTCAGCGGTATAATCTAGGTCTACACTAAATCCTTCTTGGGTATTGACCGCATGGACATGCCATGAGGGATACGTCCCCTTCGCCCAACTGCTTTCAAACGTCACATCGACACCAGGACTTTTTGCCTGTAGCGTCCCTCGTCGCTTATTCTTCGTGGCAAAATTATAATTCGTTCCGTTTGGATCGTATAAAAAGATGAATAAATTATCAGGTTTCAGAAATCGAATGTCATTGAACTTCATCTTGTTGAAACTCACAATGAGTGTGTAGTTATAAAGATCGCTATAGATATCATTAAAAAAGACGTTAAAATACCACCATTCTCGTCCACTGATCTTATGGATTCCCTCATCAGAGGGAAGGAGAATATGCCGGCCTGAATCGATTGTCCGACTGCTCCCTGGAGGCGTTGGTATATCCTGTGGTTCAGGGATAGTGTTATTGATGTTGACTACAGGTATCTTCATGCCTGCTTTCTGACTGGTGCTTTCCCGATATACGAGATACCCAGCGGATGAGACAAGAAGAATCGTGACCATCACAGCCGCATATACTTTTCGTCGAGTCACACCCCTTTTTGGTTTCCGCGATACGGATTCACCCTGTTGTTCGTACTCCTTGTACCGTTTCCAGTAGTAGCTACGCCCCCAGTATCTCCATGTCAGCATGATCCCAATCACGAACATCGGGATGCAAATCGCCAGTGGGATATACGTGATAAGGCCACCTATCTCTCGAGCGTCAGCGAGATGCTGGCTCTGTGCATCCGCCGTCGTGTTGTAGGTCAACTCAGCAGCCTCACCAATCGGATCGCTGAGTTTCAAATAGTTCGTGATCACTCGGGAACGCAATGCGGACGGATAGTACAACTGCAAAAACTGTGACATCCTTGCGGAGAGAACAAGATGACGGAACACATGAATGACGTACCCTGTTGCGGGGTTCACCGTGAGCTGCAGCGTCTCATCGCAGAAATACGACTGCCCATGCCATGTGATCTCCTTATTATAAATATTTGATTGCCAGACCGAAACCTCTACTCCGTCGATGTACCCTGCTGCGATCCGTTGCATATTGCGTACAAACACAACGTTTTCCTGTCCATTTTGCTCCCCGTTAGATTCGACCCATCCCACGGGAACACTGTTCACTCCATTCAGGTTCGAGGGGACCCCCATATGTCCCGCGCTCACTGTCGTATAGCGTAAGCTAGTGGTATGAGAGTCGATCCAGTACCACTCACTGACTTTCTCAGTATTGTTGATGACGTGAAGAATCTCGCCGTTGTCATCGTAGATGACGTCATTGATGAGCGCCTGGTTTTTTTCATGATTAAATTCTGAGACATGGATGACTTCTTTACCGATGAAAGTTCTCTCGATAGGCTCCCGTTGCGGTAATGCTTGCAAGATGTCAAACGGAAGGCTTCCTTGGGCTTTTCCCTTGAGAAGAACACTATTTCGCTCCCAATAATGCACTGTACCCTGGTCCTCCCAGATATAATTCTCAGGAAGTATCGTCTCATGAACAACCTGCTGGGGAATGAGATACCCATAGGAAATACTCCCTAGTATCAGTAAAAAAACACCGATGGTCATCCCAAGGTCTTCATAGCGTTTTATCTTAATGAAAAGAGCTGCCAACAGACTCGGAATAAGAAGTGATATACCAATGATAGCAAGTATCGTATTCCAAGGGAGAGCATTCCAGGGAGCCATAGTATCTTACTATTCATATTCTCCTACTATTATTAAATGTTTATTATACAAATCTTATCCGTACGTGATTCTCCTGGAACGCCAGGTTCGTTCTATCTTCTGAGTCGATTCCTCTCTTTTTTCTCCATTAAGATATTTATAGAGGAGACACGATGTCGTTGCCGAGGGTCTATCAATGCAACAAGAACCTGTGGATGATCTTCGTAGTTCCTATGAAAAAACAATGAAACGAGCGATTGATAAGAGGCTCGTCACCATGGCGATCCTTGTGACTGAGGATACCTATGATAAGGCGTTAACCGCTTTTAATATTGCAGTTGCTGGTGTGGAAATCGGGATGAATGTCTCCATGTTTTTCACCTCTCGCGGCATCAATATCGTAAAAAAATCCTATAAACCACGGCGTGCTCGATGGGGGGAATCACCCATTGGACTTAAGGAAGCGCTTATAAAGAGGAGAGGAGGCTCCGTCCTTGCCAAACTCATGTATGAGGCAAAAGACATGGGCGTCCACTTTTATGGCTGTTACACTTCGATGATTTCAACAGGTTTAAGGGAGACTGTGCTGCTGGAAAACGTCAAAGTCATCCGTATGGCTGAATATTTAGGGGTCATGGGAGAAGCAGATATCCAACTCGTGATTGGATGAGGGGCGCATCATGGATTTAGAGAACATTTTGAAACAACGAGCAACGATCTTTGATCGGGCGTTAAATGGAAACCTTTCAGCCCGCGAGCCAGCACTCTTCTACGAAGCACTCCGATGGATCCCGTTGTCCGGTGGTAAACGGCTTCGTCCTATCCTTGCCATGCTTTCCTGTGAAGCGGTCGGAGGCGTCCCAGAGACTACCATACCCCTTGGGATTGCACTAGAGTACCTCCATAACTCAACGCTCATTCACGATGACATCATCGATGAAGACAAATGGCGCAGAGGCTTACAAACCACTCATGAGAAGTTCGGGATCCCCATGGCGATCATCGCTGGAGACGCGCTCATCGGTGAGACCTACCGCATGCTTTCTTACATGGCGCCTCCGGAACTCCGCTCAGTCACCTACAAGGAAATCATCCGGTCCATCGCTGATGCAGCAAAAAATTTCTACGAAGGGGAAGCCTTAGACGTAGAATTCGCGACCCGCATTGATGTGACCATCCCTCAATATATGGTGATGATAGAGAAAAAAACAGCACAGCTCTACTACATCGCAGGAAAATGCGGTGCCCTGATTGGGAAGGGAAAAAGAATACAGGTAGAAAATATGGCTCAGTACGGGACCCTCTTCGGGCTCATGTTTCAGATTAAAGACGACCTGCTTAATATCCTGCCAGAGCAATCCTTGTTGGGAAAACAAGAGATCGGAAGCGACATCCTGAACGGGAAACGAACCCTCATGTTCACCCATGCGTTATGGGAGGTCAATGAGACCGAGAAGAACAAGATGATGAGCATCGTGGGAAATAAGGATGCGACGCAACAGGATGTCCTTGATGTGATTGACCTGTGGAACACTCATGGGTCTATTCTGTATGCACAGAAGAAGCTTGAGGAATTCAGGGAAAAGGCAAAGGGATGCCTTGAGACGTTAGAGGCTTCCGAAAGCAAAGATCTCCTAACTGCTCTTGCCGATTACAGTGTGACCAGGGCTTATTAATTCTTTGTGGCCCTTCTTCACTTTTAAAAAAAAGAGATGAATGAATAAAGAAGGATAAGGCATTGCCTGGACCTAATTTTTTCTTCTAGTGTTGCGCTTGCCAAAGATCAAGAGGTAATTTTATCACTATCTTTTTCACAGTTGTCGTCGAGCCTTGACCTTGCACCCCTGGCATGTGAGCATCCTGCGGAAAAAGGACCGCGAAACAATGCTTTCGGAATGGCAGGAACGTGAGGGTCCCTGTCAATCGCTCGGTATCATGTTCTTCATTATACCCGGAGAAGTGGAGGGTATTTTTGTCTGCATACCCCAGATATTCCATTCCCATCATCATCACCTGAACATCGATGTATTTTCGTTGGCATTCAATGGATCGGTCTTCCTTCTTTTTTAGGGTATATTGTTGAGGAACTGCATAGATTCCTTCCGTCCCTATCTCACAGATTTGCGGATTTTTAAAAGAGAATTTATTACTGAGGATGAAATCAATTGAATCCCTCAATAGGGGACTTCCATGAGAATATACCTCAACATTACGTATGCCATCAAAAATCATTGGTGCGGCACTTCCTTCGATTTTTTATGTTTTTGATACAATTTTCTCTCCATGAACTTTGTCACGACTTAAAAAAGTATGCTTTCTAAGAAAATTTAGAAAATCCCAATTCGTATGCAAGAACTCGGGACAAAAAGCATCCGTCTAAAGCACCATTAAACAACTCGATCTCGTCTTGGATTTTTCTTTTTGATATTGATGCAATACCACCTTTTTATTTAAATGACTTGTTCATCACCCGCGACCACCGATCTGTACAACCATGCACTCTAATATGTTTTTGAGCGGTTCTTGTATTATTTTTGAATCATTGTTTTATATCCAAACATACTTAGCTATGAAAAGGTGATAATTCATGAAAAAAATAATAGGAATAATAATCGCTATGCTGATGATCATCCCCGCGTTCTCACTAGCAACCGGGCAGAACGTAACCACGAACCAGCTGGCTCCGAAGACCTCGCGAGCCATCGTGGACGTGGCAATCCATGATTATTACTTCACCCCGACACCGGTGACTATCAACGTAGGTGATACTGTCCGATGGACGAACGACGGGCCGTCTATTCACACCACAACCAGTGACACGAACCTCTGGGACTCAGGGAACCTGGTGGTAGGGCAGACGTTTTCCTACACGTTCACCTCCGCAGGGACCTTCGATTACCATTGCAAGCTCCATGCTTCGATGCACGGGTCGGTGGTCGTGACCGGGTCAAACCAACCACCCAACACACCGACCGAACCATCAGGACCTGGGTCTAGAAACGTCGGGCAGCCAGGCAACTACAGTACCATGGCAACAGACCCTAATGGAGACCAGGTGCAATACAGGTTTGACTGGAATGCAACCGGCTCCCATGACTATAGCACCTATTCAGCGCTTGTACCCTCAGGCCAGACCGTTAGCATGTCTCATGCGTGGACCGTGGCAGGAACCTATGTCGTCGAAGCCCAAGCGCGTGACGCTGGTGGGCTTACGAGCAACTGGTCAACCGGACTTACCGTCATCGTCTCCTCGTCCGGGAACACACCACCAACCACGCCGGCAACCCCCACGGGACCAACCACACTTACCGTTGGGCAATCCGGGACATACAATACAAGCTCTAACGATCCTGATGGGGATACAGTGCAATGCCGGTTTGACTTCGACGCGAACGGTGTTCATGCGTACACCGCGTACTCACCCCTCGTTCCTGGAGGACAAACCATAAGCATGTCGCATATATGGAACACCTCTGGGACGTACGTGGTAAAAGCACAGTCAAAGGATTCCTTTGGATATACAAGTAACTGGTCGATCGGACTTACCGTCGTCGTCTCCACCACAAACCACGCACCCAACACCCCGACCGTCAGCGGACCATCCCAGATAAAGAAAGGAGTAACGGCAGAAATAACAGCCACGACCACCGATCCGGACGGCGACATGATCCAATATTTCTTTGACTACGGTGACGGGACGAACAGCGGATGGACCACCATGGTGAACTCAGGGACCGCAGCACACGTGAACCACTCCTGGACGAAAACAGGATCAATCATCGTGAAGGTTAAGGCACGGGACATGGCACTTGCGGAAAGCGCATTCGGGACGATTCCAATAACCGTACCGGCAGCCGCGATGTATTCCACCGGCTCATTCCAGCTCCTACGGTTCATCCTCGAACGGCTCCTCCAGTGGTTCTCCTTCCTTCAAGACGTTATCCAGCTGTAAGCCTGGATAACCCTCTCATTCTTTTTTTTCTATTATCGTACTAAAAGAGCATTTACTATTCGTTTTTCAGTTGCTTTGATTATCTGCCTGAAAGCGTCACCTGAATCTGCCGCTCACCGATTGTCGGACAGTTACACGAAAACCAAAGATTACCGTTATCGGTTGTGTGTTTTCCGCCAGACTCGTCATCCGCGGTGACAGTTACATGTGCATACATGGGATCGGTGCTGAAAGGGAACATCTTGAACGTTGAAGGCAATAACCAATTCAGAAGCGTAACCAGGATATTATTCACCACCGTATTCTTGAGAAGGCGGACAAGTATGTCTGTGAGCAATGGGTATGTTTTGAAGAAGGTGGAATTCCAAAGCATCATCGCTAAAGGAGACGTCCGTGTAATCGTTTTTGTGAGGCTCAGGTTAAACACACCGTCATGATAGCCGTCCAACCGGAAACGGGCGTTCATCCCCATGAGCATCGGCTCATGGTAGATAAGGTTCACCATCCCGTAGCGATTCCCCTGGATGAACGCGGTGAAATTCATGACACCATGTGCATCGCTAAGGTTTTTCGGGTCGAGGGTGAAATTCATTGTTTCATGGTCAACGAGCGACCCAGACGCATTATACCAATGGCCGTTGAGCCAAAGATGGAAAGCGTCCGTCGTATCACTGGTGCGTTGTCGTTTCACACTGAAGTATGAGACATCGTAATCAGTGGAATCAAGGAAGTCGAGTCTCCCTTGTAGGAACCACGCGTTTGCATCCCTTGGAACAGTATATGTACCAGATACTGTTTCGTATTCGGACCCAAAGGTGTGATTCATCACTTGCTGAGTACTATTTGTAAGGATACTGTATTGCGTTCGTATGCCCCAATCGCTACAATCCATCGTCATTTCGAATGTGCCATTGCCGGAAAGGCAACGGGCTGTCATCGTGATGTTGTAGGTCTGGCCTGGGATTGCGGCGCATATCGTCCCCATAGGAAACGAGTGGAACGGTTGTCCGCTGCGACCGTCCTCCTGGAGGGCATGATGAGGGAGTTTTTCCGGGAAGGTCAGGTGGGTTGGACCATGGACCCGCATTCCAGGATTCGTCCAATTGACGTTACCCAACCGGTCGTTACCGAACCCGAGAATCACCTCATGCGTTGCTTCCTTGCTGCTTGGTGATTCCATCCGCGGATCAAAGAACAGCTCCATGGGCTGCGTGCCAACAAGCTGAAGCGTGACGTCGGGTGAGAGCACCTTCATGTCAGTCAGTTGTGTCTCATTATCTTGAAGGAACATAGGAAATGAATACCAATTGGTCGAATTCGGGTCAAAGGTCGTCGAGATGTTCCATACATGTGTGTACCCTGGCGCCCAATGCCCACTAGTCCCGATATCCTCCCATGTCGCTGTTGTGATACCTTTTGAGGAGAGATTGTAGATGACGATGCGGTCTTCGACAGAATCATTGTTCCAGCTTGTCTGAGGGTAAGGAGATGAGAACACCATCTCATGCCCAAAGTCTCGGACAGGGTACGTCGCCCCGGTGCTGTGGTTACCTTGGTACCAATCAAGTTCGTGGGTATGACCATGGATCCACATTTTAATCTGCGGATTCTCCTGAAAGAGGTTTGCCCACCAGTCCATGTCCTGCTTCCCCCAATACGGTTCAGTACCATCTGCCTTGGTGGTGTCCTCAATCGCCTGATGGCTCAGGATAATCGTGGTCGTTTTTGGATACTGGTGGGTTATATAGCGGATCCATTCATATTCAACCGGATGCGTCCAGGTGATGTATCCCAACTCGGGGACAACAAGGAAAAGGATGCCGCTGCGCATCATCGCATAGACCGGGTTGTTCATGGACAGCTCATCGATGAGTGAGGTGGAAAGATTATGCGGGTTATCGTAATTCATCCGATAATCATCAATGTCGTGGTTGCCAAGCACGCAAAACAAGGGGACATTCACATGGGAGATGAGATATGCCTTCGCATTATTTTTATATTGACTCGCAAACGAGGGCAATCCCTCCCCGTTCACCTGAGCGGTATCTTGATTCACGATATCCCCGAGATGCACCGCGAAATCAAGGAGATTCGTGGCATCGGTGAGATCGTCACCGAGGCGATCGAGATGGTCGGCTGCGCTGTAGAAAGGATGTTGATATCTGATTCCGATATGAGTGTCTGTGAAGGCAGCGAAACTGATCTGTGTTTTCTGTGGCAGAGATGTTGCAATACTAGATTGCATACTCGTACCGCTGTCCAAAGGCTTGACTGACTGCCCGTTTTTAATCTCATTGTCACCTCCGGTTTTCGCACCACCGATATTTTTTAACGAAGGCAAAAAAATAATCGAAGAAATCAATATCATACAAATGAAAATACCTACAACCTTACTTCCCATATGATCAAGACCATTCTATCATTTTTATAATATTCATACCATTTATAAATATACCTTTTCATTAATATCCCATGAATTCTCCTTTCCCCTGGGAATGATGCTGCTGTTTCTGAAAATCTCTCATATCCTTCACCGGAAACAAGAGTCTGACAAAACGTTTTAATAACCTGCATCATCTCCACTGCTCGCACAACCATGAGAATCGCAGTCCTCCTCAAAGACCGGTGCACACCAAAGCGGTGCGCGCAGGAATGCATCAAATTCTGCCCCAGGGTACGCGCTGGCGATGAGACAATCGTCATGGGCGAGGACGGAAAACCGGTCATCTCAGAGGACCTTTGTGTCGGCTGCGGTATCTGTATCAACAAATGCCCGTATGAGGCGATCAAGATCATCGGGCTTGCCGAGGAACTCACCGAAGACCTGATCCATCAATTCGGGAAAAACGGGTTTCGCCTCTACCGTCTTCCCATCCCTAAAAAAGGAAACTGCATCGGGATCCTCGGGCAAAACGGCATCGGGAAATCAACTGCAATCAAAATCCTTGCCGGGCAGATCACCCCGAACCTCGGGGATTACAAAAAAAGGAAGTCGGCATGGGAGCCAGTCCTTGATTACTATGCTGGCACTGAGTTGCATGATCATTTTAAGCGGATTGCTGACAAACAGCTCACCTGCGTGCTGAAACCCCAATACGTCGACCAGCTACCAAAAATCGTGAAAGGAACAATACAGGATGTTCTCAAGACTTCAGATACCACCGGTAAATTCACAACAGTGGTGAAACAACTCGGAATTCATAACCTCCTTGAGAAGGAAATCGAAAAAGGCACGCTCTCCGGAGGGGAGCTGCAGCTTGTCGCAATCGCCGCAGCACTCGTTAAGGACGTTGATCTTTACTTCTTCGACGAGCCGACCTCCTATCTTGATATCTACCAGCGGCTCAAGGTCGCCCGCATCATCCAGGAACTTTCAAAAGAGAAAAAAGTCATGGTCGTCGAGCATGACCTTGCGGTACTTGACTTCCTGTGCGACAACGTGCATATTATGTACGGGACTGAGGGCGCGTACGGTGTCACGACCTTCCCTAGAACCGTCCGCCATGCGATTAATACCTATCTTTCCGGGTACCTCAAGGAAGAGAACCTCCGCTTCGGGGAGAAAATCGAGTTTTTCGCTCATCCGCCGAAACAACAGCAGGGCCTGAAAATCCTCGTGTCGTACAACACGCTGACAAAAAAATTCGAGGATTTTACCTTGTACGTGGAACAAGGGGTCATCCGGCAGGGGGAAATCGTCGGGATCGTGGGGCCGAACGCCATCGGTAAAACAACCTTTGTCAAGATGCTTGCAGGCGTCACGAAACCCAGCACAGGGGCGATCGAGTACGATTTAAAGATCAGCTATAAACCCCAGTATATCACCCCGGAGTTTGACGGGACCGTCAGGGAATACTTTGAAAAGTTTTCTCCGCAGCTCTTCAGCTCCTCATACTATCAGGGTGAGGTCCATGACGCCTTGCACCTGAAATATTTACTTGACCGTGAACTTCCTACCCTCTCAGGTGGTGAACTACAGCGGGTCGCGATCGCAGCAACAGTCGTGAGGGATGCGGACATCTTCCTCATCGATGAGCCGTCAGCGTACCTCGACAGTCAGCAGCGCATGATCGTGTCACGGATGATCCGACGCATCATCGAAAAATCAGGGAAATCAGCAATGATCGTCGACCATGATGTCTACTTCATTGACATGGTGAGTGATGCATTAATCGTCTTTGACGGTGAGTCCGGGAAACACGGACGGGCGCAAGGGCCGTATAGTCTCCATGAGGGGATGAACCGATTCCTGAAGAACGTTGACATCACGTTCCGGCGAGATGAGGAAACTAAGCGACCACGGGTGAACAAGCCTGAGTCGTACATGGACCGCCAGCAGAAGCAAAGCGGGGAGTACTACTACAAACTCTAAAAATAAAAAAAAAGAAGGAATGAGGTTCGGACCTCGCGAAAGAACATCTTTTTTTAAGAGGGGACGTTCTCGAAGCTCCAGGTCACCGAGTCACCGTTACTTACCAAGTATTTGTCAGCACCGACCATCGGGCAGACGCCGTTCACATAGTACTGCCAATACTTCCCGTCGGTACCACCCGCGATACCATTAATTGAATCCACCAGCGTCGAATCATAGGTCTGGTAATAAGTGTATTTCAGGGTGAACCCATGGTCAGAGGAGGATCGCTTCAGCAGTGAGAAGACGGTGTCGCCAGGGTACGCGACGAGTTGGTCGTGTAGTGTCCAGCCGTCCGTTTGTATGACAAAGGTGACGCTCGTTTGCTGTGCCTTGCTCAGCCAGATCTCGCTTTTCTGGGGAACCTGCATCGCGGTGCCGGTGAACGAGAGCGCCACAAGCCCGAGGACAACGAGCGCGACCGGAACCTTATGGATAGATTTCACCTTCATCGGTTGAACATCCGGTGCTTTCCTCGAGACGATGTACAGGACGGGGATTGCGATCGCGACAAACGTGACGACACCCGAGATCATGTGATAGATCATGAACGGTACCCCCGCGGTGAACACCGCGGCAAGCGAGGCCGCATCATGAGGATACATCAGGTACCACCAACCGAGGTTCGTCCAGACATCATAGAGAAGAACAAACCCGATGCCGAGACCAGCCGCAAGACCCACGGTTCTTACTCTGATGGTTCCGAATGCGTTCTGCAGCCGCCCTTTATTAAAGATATTGATGAGCGCGATAATCGCAAACCCGGAGTAGGTGAACAACACGATACGGTTCATCTGGCTACCGATGAAAATCGGGTTTCCGATGAGGATGTCGCTTCCGATCATGCTGGCCAGCGGCACGATGAATGCAATGGTTGGTCTCAGGAGTATTACTGCAAGGAATGTCGCCACCATGATGACTTCGAAGTTTGGGAATGGCTGCACCCCCATGCCAAAGAGCACGTAACGCCCGATTGTTCCGAATAGTATCAGCCCTATCAAGAGTATGAATTGCTGTAGATTCGATTGATTCTTCATGTTCATAATAGACCTCTCCACTATGGCAGAGGACATATCCATCAATGGGTATAAATATTTCGTTTTCTTAGAGGATAGTACCTTGAATCGCGCGACTTGCAGCGATGAGTTTCTCTTTTATCTTTTCGTTACACTCCACGGTCGCGGTGATTACCTCATGATACGTGATGCTAATCACATGGGTCTTCTCGTAGAGCTGAGAGATAAACGCATGGGTTTTTTCACCAAAGGGCAGCTGGAAGGTGATCTTCACGAGATGCGGGAGGCATTCGTAGATTGTCTGCAGCAGCGTTTCGATGTTTTTGTTTTCTTTCGCAGAAATCATGACATAGAGGCGGTCCGTAAGACTTCCTGTTTGGGTGAGATGAATGATGAGTTGGTCCCGATGTTCCTGGCTGCAAAGATCGATTTTATTGAACGCAATGACGATCGGTGCACTACTGCCGATGGTTCGCAGCTCGTTGAATGACACCTGCAGTTTTTTCTCCACGGTTTCCTTTGGTTCTGAGCTATCCACCACAAGCACAATGACATCGGCAAGCTCAAGCTCTTCCAATGTCGAGTGGAATGCTTCCACGATCACCGCAGGTAGGTGTTCGATGAAACCGACTGTGTCCGTCAGGAGGATCGGGATCCTTTTTTCCTTCGGGTTTTGCGTAACACTCCTAGTCGTGGTGGAAAGCGTTGAAAAGAGTTGCTCCTCGACCTTCACCTGTTCTTCTGCAAGCAGGTTCATCAGGCTGCTTTTCCCTGCATTGGTGTACCCCGCCAGGGACACCGTGTAAAACCCGCTTTTGTACCGGGTCTGCCGTTGAAGCTCCCGGTTCTCCCTGATTTTCTCAAGGTCTTCCCTGATTTTCTTTGATTGTCGCTTAATCATTTCGTAATAGTCATCGACCTGGTATTCACCACCAGCCATGAGACCTGGGTGCTCCCCAGCCTTCGCCCGGTGGATTAGCTCGCGGACGTACGGGCGTTCGTACTGCAGTTGCGCAAGCTTCACCTGCAGTCGCGCCTCCTGTCGTTCTGCATGCTGCTCGAAAATCGCGAGGATTAGGCGAATGCGGTCGTACACTGTACAGCCGAATTTTTTCTCCAGCGAGAACCACTGTGACGGCTTGAGTTCGCCGTTGACGATCGCAAGCTCTATTTTCTCTTCAACCTGGTCGAGATAGGCCTTGATTTCATCGACTTTGCCGATACCAAGATAGTAGTTCACATCTGGTTGTTCTCGATGTTGAATAAATTCTTTTAATATGGTATACCCTAGGGTCTGTGCGAGTTGAATGATCTCTGAAATGGAATCATCTAGCGAGAGGAGAATCGCATTTTTCTGTGGTTTGTTCATCTTTTCTTGGGTCATGTTAACGTATGATAATACTATAAATATTCTTCCCGCCTCACTTTCTGCTTTACTATTTTTCCAAAATCAATTTGGTTGATGTGAAAAATATCTTTTCCTTGTGTGTGGAATGGTATGCTTTGGTTTAGGAGGTTAAGGGTGAAAACAAGTGCGTCATGACGTCCCATAGTTTTTCGATGAACGGATACCGTTGTAAGAACTGCAAAAACAACTGCAGCAACGGTGGGAGGTGATTTATGTTGTTATCCGCTGGTGTGACAAGAGAGACAGGGATCACTTCGAAATTGTTTGGATTCTGTGTGTTTTCCACTCGAATGTACCCTTCAAAGTTTGCCTTTTTTTCTTTGGGGGCTATCACAGACACGTTCACGGTAAGCGGTCCAGCCTCCGGGGTGAGATTTTCTCCGTGGTCAGGATCATATGACCATGTTCCCCAGGTGATTGAGGAGGTATTGATGGTCCAATTCAGCAATGAACCATTGTCTCCAATATTTTGCACCTGGAAACTTCCATGGACGGTCGCCCCTGGTTTCACGTCTGTCCATGACAGGCTGCCCGTGCAATGAAGATCAGGAACATGATGTGCTGGTGGCTCAGGTGGTGGGATGAATACGACTTTGAACACTCGGTTTTTTGAAGGGAGTGGATATGGGTTGGTATATTCCCACACCGTTTCCCCTTCGGGAGTTACCTCAAAAAATTTTCCATGCTCTCCGTTACAAATCAAGGTGTTGCCATCGGTCAGCCGCTGCGCTCCTGAAAGAAAACTTGAATAAAAGCTCGTTGGAGGGTTCGCTTTGTAGATCCATGTCTGCGCAACAGGTCCGTACGTTGACCCTGGTGCAAGATAGTATTCGCCGAGATTATTTACCGGTGTGGTAATTTCATCGACAGTGGAATAATACCCATCGGGGCGGTTCACCCCATTGTTAAAGACAAGGATGTCTCCTTCGCCAGGGAGCCCGGATTTTATCCATGTCGCATCATGTTGACCGAAAAATTTTTCATCACTGGATGTCCCTCTCCGGTACGCCTCCGAGTTGCCCCATCGGTAGAGAAGATCGCCACCTTTCCCGCTTCTGCCGCCCGTATGACCTGCAGCCTCGACAGTCGTCGTACTATGGTCGATGACCCAGATTTCATTAAAAGTGTGAACACTGATCAGGATTTGGTCGAAACTTTCGTTGTAATCAACGGAGTTCACATGCAACCAGTCGTACCCTGATGATGCCGCATAATTCATATCAACGAGTTCCGGGTGATCTCCGACCACCCCGTAATTTGCTTTCGAGGAATCATAATCCTGGACGAGATGATCCCATGCATGCCACTCCCAGATAACCGTCCCGCTTGTTGGGCCAGTGGGTCTCACCTCAATGATTTTATCAGTTAAAAATTCATTGCCCAGAATATTATTTGGGTTGCGTCCAGCAGCAATCGCTTCTATACGTGTTTTTGACTCCCACACAATCAGCAGAACGTCCCCATTCGGGAGCGATTTCACATCATGGTGACTGAGGTTCCCTTCGGTATTACATCGATAATCCCAAATAAGTGTGCCGTCCCATTGTATTTCCTGAACACCACCACCTGCCCCGCCTCCACCAGGATCGCCAGTTCGTATTGTTCGAAGAATCGTTCCATCACCCAACCACCAGACCGCGCAGCCAGGGAAAAACATACTTTGCCATGTGTGGTTCACGTTTCCGTTTCTATCGATTAAATAGGTAGTCCCAGAACCCATAGGGGTAAACAAAATTTGACCATCAATACCCATTGAATTTGTGTGAACGTTTTGATCTGCAGATTGAGATGAGGAGAGCGGTGCACCATAGGTTCCTATCAATGACAAAACGATGAAAAAAACCACCAACCGTAATTTGATATTATAAACCCACCTCAAAATATAGGATAGTCTAGCATTCTTCATGTATTATCCCTAATGACATTAAACAAGCGAACTTATCTATAAATAGTTTTTCTCAAATTCACCCCAAAATTCGAAAAAACACTTTGCTAATAATACTCTATGTCATACAAATAACCTTATATCTTCTATTAAAAGGAAGACACATGAAACGAATATCTCAAAAGTTTTTAGACACATTTTTGAGGACTTTAGAGAGAGAAAAATTTTCCCATTTTCTTCAATCATTATCGTTTTTTAAAAAATCTTTAGGGTACTATAGAAACGTTGCAGAGCGGTGATGTTTCCAACGACCGCAAAATAGATCAGCACCCATTCCAGGGCTGTCGTTCCCCAAGGGAGTTGAAACGACAGTGGGAGCATCACATGCTGGATGACCGGAAACACCATGAGCAGGGCGAGGCGGTCCGCCCGTCCCAGAAGCCCTGAATAATCTCTAGTATGGCCGATTGCCTGGGCCTGGGTCCCCATGTAACTGGTAAGAAGCACACCGACGATTGCGAGTAACCCGATACTAGGTCGGCACCATGCGCTTAAGGCAAGACCACCGACCATGAACACATCAGCATACCGGTCAAGAGCATGGTCGAGGAAATCGCCCTTTGCAGTGGTTCTATTGGTGAGCTTCGCGACCTTTCCGTCGATTGCATCGAACAACCCATTAAGAAGCACAAATAATGCTGCAAAGAGCAAATAATAATAATGAAGCTCGTTCGCAGGGTTCGAAAGAAAAAACAGTATTCCTGCGGCAATCGCAAAAACAAGAGCAAGCCAGGTTAGCGTATCAGGGCTGAGAAAAGAAAATCGTTTCGCAAACCAGTTCAGCAGCGGGTCTGCTTGCTTTCGAGTCCGGTCAAGAACCATGGGTTTCCTCCGACAGCGGGTATTGTTTGAGGATCTCCTCGGACCAATCAATCTGACCTATCCTATATTGTTTTATCGGTCTGAATTTTTTCTTGACGATCTCAAGCACTGAGCATGTGACACCTGCAGGTGTTTTCCCCGTGGTATCAATCTCAAAAATGTTTCTCTTTGGATGTAAATCAACCGCTTCACATAAAATGATGTCAAGAAGTTCTGCCTCGAGATTCTCCTGAATCTTTTCAGGCCCCCATTTCTTTTTCACTAAATGCGTAAACAATACGTTCGGGTGGCAGCGCAGGATGATGATCTTATCAACTGTTTTGAGCAGATGCGCGGTATGACCTTCGAAGAAAACAAGATCGGTTCGGTTGAAATGTTTCCGAAGGTACGAATTGATTTTTTTTATATCAATAAGCTTGCAACGTCTCTTTTTATCGACACCCGTTACAAAACCTTCTCCTATGGCAAGCTTGTTCACATCAACAATCGTGTACCCTTTGTTGCGTAACAATGTCGCGACCGTCGTTTTCCCGGTCCCTGGCGTGCCGGTCAACGCGACCCACATGTTAGACCAACTTATGGTAGTCGTATCCCCGATACCCTTCCTTGAAGCAATAATGGAGCGTCTGGAAGTCTTTCCGGAACTCCTTCACATCTTTTTGGATTTTCTTCGGGGTCTCTTTCTTGAGCAATGCCCGCTGGAAGAAGGTTGCTACCTCGTCCATGTCTTGCTCTTTCATCCCGATGCGTGTGAGTTCCGGCGTCCCGAGCCGTAGCCCCGACGGGTTGAGCGGATCCTGATCACCAGGGATCATGTTCATGTTCGTGATGACCCCAGCGTCCTCAAGGATTTTTGAGGCTTCCTTCCCTTTGCCTGGTCCGATATCGACGAGCACCTGATGTGACTCGGTGAACCCGAGACGTTCCCCGAATACTTTGAAGCCCCGGTCGTGGAGCGCGTGTGCGAGACGCTTCGCGTTCTTGATTGTCTGATCTGCGTACGCCTCCCCAAATTCCAGATGCTCAGCAAATGCGATTGCTTTTGCCGCAACGTGATGTAAATGATATGATGACGTCACCCCGGGGAACACCCCGAAACCGAGTTTCCGGAGGAACGCTTTATCATCTTCGGTATCACCCTTATGATCGGAGAGGATCATGCCACCCTGCGGCCCTGGCAGGGTTTTATGCGTGCTGCCATTCATCGCATCCGCACCTTCCCGTAAGGGGTCTTGGAAGCGTTTTCCCGCGATGAGACCAAGCACGTGCGCAGCATCGTAAATCACGTAGGCCCCGACCTCGTGAGCTGCCTCAGCGATTTGTTTGAGTGGCGTCGGAAACAAAAACACGGACTGGCCTGTCAATGCGAGCTTCGGTTTAATCTGTCTGATGAGTTTCACAGCATTGTCTACATCAATGTTCATGATGTCATTGCTGAACGGGAAGGAAACAAGGTTGATACCACGGACGCCAGCAGCGCCATACTTCCCAAACGAGATATGCGCGCCATTTGCGGTATCAAGGACAATCGCGGTCTCCCCTGGCTTGATCAATGCTTTGAGCACAGCCAGGTTCGCGGTGGTCCCTGCGGTCGGCCGCACGTCTGCGTAGCTACAGTGGAATAGTGTTCGGGCTAGCTCCATCGCCTTCTCTTCAATGAGATCAAAATATTTGCAGCCTTCATAATACCTGTTCCCTGGTGTGCCCTCCGCGTATCTCCCGTGGAAATCAGTCAGTAACATCTCACGGCAGAGCGGGGAGAGGACGTTTTCACTGGCGATCATTGGAAGTGAGTTTGCGAACAGTTCGTTGTTGTTCATCGCTTGTGTTCTGACGTATTCAACCTCATCGTACCATTTCATAGAAGCCACCAGAGGCTGTATCGAACCATCCAATAAAAAGGTAATGGCACTCCTCCTTGAGGAACCTTCTCAAAAGGCTGTTATTTTCGTTTCTTCTGTTTTTTTTCAGGAGGAATTGTGAACACTGAGGGAAGATGGATTGTGTACGTCCCGTCTTTATTTATTACAATCGGCTCCTTTTCAAGAAGACCTTTGAGGTTGATGTGGTATTTCCCTGGTTGCTCCACCTCGATCGTCTCAGGAGTATCGGCATGGTTTGCCTCTTCCTTGATTTTCTTGATGATCGCCTGGCGTTCCTCCTCACTCAAGGGTTCGACGAGGGGTGGTTCGCTAGGTTTTTTTTCCTGGTCGATACGTTTTTCAATCATGGTGCGGAGATCTTTCGGTTTGATCGTGATCCAGGTCTCTGTGCTTTTCTGCGTCTCTGTGTTCTTCTCGACAGCAAGCTCCATGATCTTCGTCGGAATATCCTTGCCGACTTGGCTGCTGATGATTTCCCGTTCCTCCGCATTGAGCGGCTGCTTCGTAAAGAAAAACCGGTTGCCTCCGCATCCTGGACATCCTTTGAGCATCTGTGAGGACCCGTCCTCGAACACATGGCCACATTGGAGGCATTGATGCGGCATTACCCAGCTCCTTTCCCAGGGATGATCGTGGTCTGAATCATGTCGTTGTCCTTGTGGACGAGTCGTAGAAGGTGCGCAGGGCCGATCACTGTCATCCTTGGGTGTTTCGCAATGCCAAACACGCGTTGGAAGAACCCAGTTTTTTCGTTCTCGTAGCCGCTAATCTCGATGCCGATGAAGGTGTCATGGTTGATCTCTTTCATGGTCTGTTGTATGAGGTGTGCCTGCTCGGTCGCGGTGAGTCCGTGTTCAAGCACAAGGATTCTTCCCTCTTTGACCTCTTGGACGATATAATTGAGCTTTTCAGCGGATGACAGTCGCTCGAATTTCTGGTGGGATATCAGGTTGAACGTTATCCCGGTGTCTTTTTTATGCATCGCCTACCTCTTCTTCCTTCGTTTCCTCCCAAACTCCTTGACCATCATCGTATACAGGTTCTCGGTGTTATAACCCGTTAACGCACTAATCGGGATGACCGGGTGCTGGGGGAACGCGGATTTCAGGGTCGCTGGGCTTGCGTTCTCTTCATCGATTTTGTTGGCGGCGATGAGCACCGGCAGGTCCCGTGCCTCGAGGTTCCCGATGATTGTCACGTTCACCTGCGTGAATGGATCCTGGGTCGCGTCCATGACGAGCACAACACCGTCAATGTCATCGAGCCAGCGGATTGCCTCGATCACGCCCTCGGTCGCCTCTTTGGCTCGCACCCGCGAATCCTCCTTGGTCATACCATACAGATTCATGAATTCCTTGTAATCGATTTTCGTGGCAATCCCCGGGGTATCCACGAGATCCATGACCAGTGACGATCCACCATTATTGATCTTGATATCTGTTTTCCATTTCGCACGACGCGTCTCATGCGGGACCTCTGAGACGCTCCCCATGATATCTCCGGTCCAATCACGTAAGATCCGATTCGCAAGCGTGGTCTTCCCGACGTTCGGCGGACCGTAGATCCCTATCTTCGCATGTTTCTTCCCAAAAATCCGTTGAATGACTGCTGAAAACGTACTACCTCTAATTCTTTCGAAGAGTCCCATCCCGTTGTCCCTCCAAGTTGAGTGCTGTTGCTCAAGAAAGAGTATGTAAACCTTGGTTTATTAATTTTTGCGGGTTGTGAAAAAGCATGAAAAAAAATATTTTATGTGCATGTTGAGACATAAAAATAACAACCCTTAAATATACACAATCTTATTCTCGTGTTACATATCAAAGAGAATGGGAAGGCATGACTCATGAATGAAGAGGATTTAAATGATGTGAGGGCGAGGGGAACACGTGATTCTTTTATGGAACGGTTACAACAAGCATCAACAGAACTTGATTCCATTAAAAGCTCGTTTTCCAAGGGCATGGAGGATCTAGCGAAAATCCAATCCATGCTTGATTTAGACGGCCTTAACAAGATGGATCAGATGATTCACACGTTTGAACTCCGGCTCTCAGAATCAGAACAACGACGTGAAGAAGCAGCTGAGGGCGCACGCAGATACAGCCAAGAGCTTGAGAAAGAAAAGGACCGCCTCGTGAAACTCTGGGAAGCCTATAAAAACCAAGAGGAATCTCTCGCGATGCAGGAGAAACGGGTCGCGGAGCTTGAGGAAAGAGCACGCGACGCAGAACAATCCAAGATGGCGTTCGAGCGGGATGCGACCGCAAGGATCCGCACCCTCACCCAGAAGCTCGAGGAACAAGAAAGAGACACGCACCAAATAGAAGAGGTACGCAGCCAGATACTGAAATCCGAAAACATTAGGGCACAACTGGAAGGGAACCTTGAGAAGATGCGTGGCGAGTTCACCGCGAAAGACAATCAGGTCAGAGCCCTGGAGAAACAGGTCGGGGAACTCAAAGGGTTCGAACAGTTCGCTGGATTCAAAACCAAATTCGAAGAAGTATCAAGCGAGTTTGAAAAAGAGAAAGAACGGCTCATCAAACTCTTCCAACTATACGAGGAGACCGAGGCGGAGAACAAGACCTTAAAAGAGGATCTGCACGAATGGCAATCATGGTTCGCCACGAACGAAGAGCTTTTCACGAAACTCTTCACCTCCGTGGAGCACCTGAAACACCACAACACCGAGCCGGCGCAGACAAGCGTGCCGGACGAGGAAATCGAGATCCCGCCGTCACTGGATACAAACCACGAACCACCGGAAAAACCGAAACGCAAACACCTGTTCAGACACTAATACCAACCCCCCATTTTCTTTTTTTTCTTTATACGAGTGAGAGGTTGCTAACGCCAGCGTCATCCTCGGTTACTTCGATCGTGTGCTCTGTGTACTGTTTGATGTCGTCCACGTGCGTGATGAGGAAGATCTGCCTGAATTTCGAGGAGAAACCATTGAGCGCCTTAATGATGTTCTGTTTCCGGATGTCGTCCTGCGACCCGAAGATTTCATCAAGGATGATGAACTGAAAGACACTGCCTGCCCGCTCCGTGATGATCTCAGAGATTGCAAGCCGCATGCAGAGGTTCGCGAGGTCCTCCTCGCCTCCCGAGAATCGCTCGATGCCGTACGCAGACCCCTGGTCATAGAGAAGGAGGTTGTAATCCTCGTCAAGCTCGATTTCAGAATATTTCCCGTCGGTCAGCTCAGCGAACAACTCGGATGCATGTTGAGAGAGCGCAGGCCGTATCTGTGAGATTAGGTAACTGCGATAGGAATCCATCACCTCAGTCAGCATACCTAAACGTTGTGCATCTTTCTGTTCGCGTTCAAGGTTCTTAGCGATGACCTCTTGCTCCTTGATGTGTTGCTCCAGCTGCTGTCGCTGTTGAAGCAGCAGGTTACGCTCCCCTTCTTGTTCTTTCTGCTTGACCATAAGGGTCTGATTAGCGTCTTTGAGCGAGTCAAGTGCTTTCAGTGCCACCTGGTAAAATTTATAGGACTCATTCATGTTGGTACGTAGCAGTTCGTACTGCTTCTCATCAAACGCAACAAGCCGTAACACCTGTGATTCTTTTTTCAGTCTGTCGATCTCTATTTGTTCACGAGCGATTTCCTGTGCTAGGTGACTTGCTGCGGCCTGGAGTCGTCCTTGCTCAACCTCCTGGTTGTGCAGATATAGTCCTTTTTTCTGGAGCGCCTGTTTCTCCCGGGAGAGCCGTTCAGCTTCCGTGTGGATCGTTTTGACTTCACCAAGGAGTTTGGTAAGCTCATTCTTATGAGTTGCTATGTCCTTGTTATAGGTTTGAAGAAGCGTAGTATGTTGCTGGCCGAGCACGCGCTCGCATGTGGGGCATTTCGCAGTTGGCCCTATTTTTTCGATATGATTTTTCTTACGCGTGAGGTCTTTGATGTCTTGCTCATGACGTTGGGTCATCACTATGAGCTGTTCTTCTTTTTTCATCACGTTCTCCATAGCGTTTGCGTTTTTTTGTTGCTGTGCCTCTAAAGTGCGAAGGTCTTTTTCCAGGCTTGTAAACACAATGAGTTTCACCTGTTGTTGCTTCAGTGTTTCCGTACGTTGTTGAAAGGTTGCCTCTCTGGTGTTCAGTTCTTGATCGAGACGCTGTTTTTTTTCGAACAAGGTCTTTTGTTCATCAAGCTGCTCCTTTGTTTTACACGTCCTTTCATATTCGTGTTTTTTCGTATCGCACTCCTTTTTTATCTTCTTGAGTTCCTCACCCTTTTTTTGGAGCTGTTTTTTCTGTTCAGCGATACGCACAGCAAGATTTTTTTGCTGCTGTTCCAGTGCCTGAACTTGATCCTGGTAGACTTCTTTTTTACTTCGTCCGGTATCGTCGAGGAGGTCGGCCTGGAGCTTCTCGACCGCGGTTTTCTTATCCCTCGCATCGGTCCTGATCTCCTGGATGATGTCATCAACAACATCGATACCAAGCATACGCAGGATCAATTGTCTGCGTTCACTAGGGTTCATGGAGGAGAGCGCGTTCAGCTCCTTTTGTTTCGCAAACAATGAGGTGTAGAAGGATTTCCAGTCCATCCCGAGTTTCCGCTGGATGAATTTGGTCAGGGTTTCCGCGCCGGTCGCAGCAATGTTACCGTTCACGGTCGCGGTACCAGAAGCCTGCAGGTTCTTCCCGCTCATCTCCCGGATGACGCGGTAGGTATCATCCTCGAAGATGAACTCAAGTTCGACCCGACACGGGTCTGAAGGTTCGGCGCCGTCTCGTTTGATCTGATCGATGCTTGTCCGCGCGGACACGGGTCCGTAGAGCACCCAGGCGACCGCCTCAAACAATGTGGATTTCCCGGCACCATTCAGTCCGATGACGCCAGTGATGCCGTCAGGGAACTCAATCATCGTATCCTTGAATTTTCTGAAGTTTTTCAGGTGGAGGGATTTCAGGATCATAGCTGGTCATCTTGTTCGACAATTTTATTGATGTACTCAAGACCGAGGTGGCACAGGACGTCTTTGTCAGGAAGTTGCTGTAGGTCGAGGAATTTTTTAAATTCATCAGCGAGCGACTGCAGTTGCACGCTGTCACGTACAACGGTCTCCGATGTTTTTGCACTCGAGGTTTTCACCTCGAAATGCACCGCTGATCGGCAAAGGTCATTAATCCGATGAAAATCAATCCCGTGCTGCACAGCTGAAGTGATGCCCTCAAGGCGGAGTCGGATGATCTTACCGGCCGGGTCAAGGGAGCATACAAGGTCCTTTATGTTTTTTGAAACCTGCTCGGCCGTGAGAGTTGAGCAATTAAGGGGCGGTAAGTCGATCATCGGTCGAACCTTCATGGGGATGAATTTATGTTTGAGGTTGCTTCCAAGAGTAACTGTCACGCATCCTTTCTGATCCGCAGCCTCAGTAAACGAGAGATGCTCTGTTGATCCCGCATACACCGCGTTTTTGTGCAGTTTCGTGTAGCTATGGTAGTGTCCCAGCGCGATGTAATCAAAATCGTCCTTGAGTGTGTTCACCGGGATGAACAGCTCGTTAAACTCGTTCATCTTGAACTCCTTGATTCCCATGACCGCCCCGTGCGCGAGCAGTACGTTGTAGTCCGATTTCTTGTGTATTGTAATCTTCTTAAGGTTCATGTCGAACTCTTTCGGGGTCTGGCATTGAGGGATCGCATGTAGCGCGAGGTTCTCCCCGTTGGTCTTGAACTCAAGTGTCTCATAGTGATTATGGTAAACTGGGTAGATGTTCTTGATATGCTCGAAAATCGAAAAAATATTGCCGGTCTCCTTCAGCTTTGGCGTCTCATGGTTCCCGGAAATGATTACCATCGGGATACCCTCGTCGGAGAGACGGAGAAGCTCTTGGACCGCAACCGTGATCGCACGGTTTGTCGGACGCACCGAATCGAACAGGTCGCCAGCGTGTACCACAAGGTCTGGCTTCGTCTGAATCGCGTACTCAACAACCTTGCGGAACGCATCATACACATCGACCTCCCGTTGATTGATACCTTCCTGGGTTGCTTTTCGGTAGGCGGAGTACCCGAGATGCGTGTCAGCGAGATGAAGAATGTTCATGGTTCCCGTTTTTTCCGTGCTCGTTTCAAGGCTACAACATCACCCACTAAGGTGAGCGTATCAAGCGTGGGAGCGATTGGTGGTGCATATGTCGTCTCCATTTTCCGCACATCGTCGACAGTGAGGCCATTGAGGATTGCGCATGCGTACACGTTCGTCCTCTGCGCTGCGTTACTTCCCACCGCCTGGGCAGCAAGGATTCTTCCAGAAGGCTCCTCCACATGGATCTTCATAGTGATAGGTTTGCCTCCTGGGAAATAGTCAGGCAGCGATGACCCCTTGTATTTTCCGGTGATTATCGTCTTATTTTTCAGTGAGGCCTGGATTGGTCCCACCGCTGCTATTTCCAGTCCAAAAAACTCCGATGTCCGCGTCATCAAAAGCCCCTTGGGAAGGCTGTAGGAGCCCCCTGCTGCGTTAGTCCCAGCCGCGATGCCCTGTCGCACCCCGATGCTGCCGAGTCCGACGCAAATCGGTTCACCAGTCACAAAATCATGGTACTCGGTGCAATCGCCTACCGCGTACACGTTTTTCACCGAGGTCTCCGCGTTTTCATTCACAATGATTCCACCGGTTTTCCCGATTGCACACCCGATATGTTTCGCAAGCGTGGTCTCTGGTTTTGTCCCTGTAGCGATGACACAAAGATCGGTCTCAATGGTCGCATCCTCGTTCGTCTCCCGGTTCTTTATCACAAGATGCGTTACAGCCCCTTGCTTGTCTTTTATTTGGGTCGCAAAATGGTTCGTGTACAGGGTGACATGTTCTTGTATGGTTTCTCGGACAAGGTCGCTCATGTCGTCATCAAGGGTGTTTGCCAGGATTCTTGGGAGTGCTTCCACCACTGTTACCTGCATCCCTTTCTTGTGCAAGGTGTCTGCCATCTCAAGGCCGATGAGGCCAGCGCCGATGATCGTCGCTTTTTTCCCTCTTCGGATATTTGAAAGAATCGCACGTCCGTCATCGATGGTGCGTAGCACATGAATACCAGTATGTAACTTGTTGTTTGTTTGGATGTTTTGAACCGGCGGTACCATAGGCATGGAACCTGTGGCAAGCACAAGTGCGTCAAACTCACGGCTGGTAGACTCTGTTCCTTTTTTTGCGATGACGGTCCGGTGTTTAAGGTCGATATCCTCCACCGTCGTCTCCAGGAAAAGATCGATATGCTCTTTGTTGAAGTACTCCTCTGAGAATTCAATGAGGTTGAGAAAATCAGGGACGATCCCAGCGATCGCGTAGGGAAGACCACATTTCGAGTAATGAGGGTATTTGCCTTTTTCAAATATTGTGATATGTGCTGCCCGATCTGTTTTTCGTGCGAACTGTGCGGTCGTTCCACCGCTCGCACCAGCACCCACGATCACTATTTTTTTTCCGTTCATCACTAAGATCCCCATGAGACTAACTCGGATGTTTTTTTAACGTTTTTGATAGAGCACCTCAGAGCCTGCTCTTTCGCCTAAGGAAGTCACCAATACCGACGCATGGGAAAAGGTAAACATTAAAAACTTATTGCTTATTAACTATTACTAATACGAAAGAGATGTGGATGCTCCTTGTACGGACAATCATTGGATGGGAATACTAGTTACGAAGAAATCAGTAAAAAAACTGATAGGCTCTTAGCGGTGAATATTCAGCCAACACATCCGAAAAAAATATTCCCGGTGCGATTTTCCTACAGAAAAAAAAATTTTGGGGAAAAACACTTTATTATTAAAAGGTTTATCTCCATAGTTATCTTGACTATTCTTCTTTCAGTTCCTTTCAGTTCATTAGCTAATATCACCTCTTCGATTCATCCTGATCGGAATGCAACAATGCAGAATCCCATAGGTACTCATTGTAAAAACGAAGGAAATTGCTCGAAAACACCCGAGATGAACCTTGATGAAAATCGATCTGATAAAAAGATGCCAAGTGATAGTACTTCAAAACATGAGAAAACTCCTGTGATTTTTGAATCCAATACGTCGATGGTAAATACCACCCAAGCATCGACCACCGACCTGACATTATACGATAATCTCACAACCCTTGAAGGTATCGCTCGAGCCGATCATGTAGATCGTAGAGCGACTTCAATAGAGGTCATTAAAGTAGAACATTTCGATCAAAACAAAACATTTCTCGCAAACATCACTGATGACGTCATAGCAAGAGACGGAGCGTGGTCTCCCCCAATCTACCACGGGGAGTATGTCAGAGTTGAGTTCGAAAGCGCTTTGAATTCAACTAGCGACATCACTATTGTCGCGCGCAGCCAAGGGAAGTCAGCCATTGAGGTCTATACAAAAGATAATACAACCCTTCTGACCACATTCCAAAATATCACCACAGAACATCGCTACCAGGTTTTTTTGACCAACCTCACCGACAGCCAACTCATCTTTGACCTGAGGACTTCTGGCGACCCGGTCGAATATGATTATATCGTCGACCCAACAACAGGGTGGGTTTCCCCAACAGGATATGCTGATCCAACTGGCCAGTGGTCGACAGAAACCAATGCCTATGATGATAACACGGGATCATATGCGGCGCATTCAGGTGCGGTAGGATGGCGGGGTTATCTCCAGTTAAACCTAAGTAGTGCAATTTACTGCGATCGTGTGCGTGTGTACTCTGATTTTGACACGTATTATGTCGATAAGGTAAGCATCGACATCTACAACAGCACCAGCTGGATAGAAAAGTACAACGGCACTATTAGCGATAGCGCTTGGAGTGAAATAGAATTCAGTGGCGAAACAACTGTAACAAAAGCTCGTTTTCGCTATCACTATATCAGAGGTTCAGTGTTTTTTTGGTTCTATGAATTTGATTTTTGGCAAGGCAAGCCACATACCTTGCCAAACGGTAATACTTTGAATGCGACTTCCGTTGATGAAACAACAGCGGTGTTAAAAGGAAATGTATCCGATGACGGTGGAGAACCATGCGAATATCGGTTCCAGTATGGTGTAGATACGTCCTACGGAACCAATACCTCCTGGGGAGGAAGCGAGCCGCAGAATGCAGAATTCGGTACAATGATCCATAACCTCACTCTAGGTAATACCTATCAGTATAGAGTACAACTTCGTAATGATATTGGCACGATAAATGGTTCAAATAAAAATTTCACAACAGCACTACCATCATTTGGATGGGTAACCCCTACCAGTCATTATGATCCTAATTCTAAATGGAATTATGAAATAAATTCCTATGATGATGAAACGAATACCTGCGCCCAATCAAATCATGCAATAGGTACCCCGCAATGGGGTTATTTCATCTATATGAACCATAGTCTATTAATTTGTGATAAGGTTCGTTTTTATGCTAGGGGACCGACCGCAGATGCAGCAAAAGTTGACCAAATAGATCTCGATGTGAAGCGAGGTGGGGTTTGGGTTGATGTCTTCAATGGCACCTTCTCTGATAAACAATGGGTTGAAAAGAAGTTTACTCAGGGGAGTGTAACTTCTACACGAATTCGGTTTCATATGAACTCGGTCAGTAGCGGCTTATATTTCGAGCTGTACGAGTTAGATTTCAATAAATCACGACCGGTACCGATGTTGATTAATGAGGGTCCGACAAACCGAAGCTGGGGTATTATCCTTCGACCGCAGATGAACATTACCGTAAGTAACCCTGATGGGGCAAGCATGACGATCAGCTGGTCGAGCAACAGTAGTGGTTCTTGGCAGCTCTTCGGAACCAATAGTTCGGTCGGTAATGGAACATATCATCAGCGGAATAATAATTTCAGCAACAACAATACGAAATATTGGTGGAAAGTTCTTGTCACCGATGGGATAGATTCGAATTCGTCGTGGTATTATTTTTCTACAGCGGATCTTATAAAACCTAGTTCAAATGTCAATACAATCACCCCGTATTGGAAGAAAAGTACAAGTACGATCACCGCAACTGCATCGGATACAGGCTGGAGTGGCTTGAAGAATGTTACGTTGTACTATAGATTTAGTGGTGATAATTCGAGTTGGGGTGGTTGGGTTAGTGCTGGGGCGGATTCTTCTGCGCCCTGGTCATGGAGCTTCACATTCCCTAACGCTACCGGCTATTATCAATTCTACAGTATCGCAGTCGATAATGCAACAAACGCAGAGGTACCCCCCGGGAGTGCTGATGCCCGGTGTGGGTATGAAACTCTTCTTCCGAGTTCTTCTGTTTCTGCGATAACATCATATTGGAAGACCTCATCGCCACAACTTCTGAGCGGGGTCGCATCTGAATCAGGGCCAAGCGGTTTGAAGAATGTGACACTTCGATATCGTTATAGAGTATCGAATACATCGAGTTGGGGTGGATGGGTTACCTCCGGTTTAGTTGATACGGATCCCTGGGTTGCTGTTTCATGGAGCTTTACATTTTCAAATGGCAGTGGGCTCTACGGGTTCTATAGTATCGCAAACGACAATGCGACCAATGCAGAAGCTGCCCCGGGGTCTGCGGATGCGAGTTGCGGGTTCGACAACCAGGCGCCAACATCGTCCTTAGCCGATGGTAGTATCAGTGACTCAGCCGGATCAACCTTTGAATGGAACGGTGCAGAGGGGCGGCATCCTGCAATCATCCGCCTGGGTTCCTCAGAGTATTATCTTATTGCTGCGGAAGGAGATTTAGGTGGTGGTGGCTCCACCTATGATGGTTGGCTCTTTACGATCAGAGTCTGGAGCAATAACGGCACAATTCAAAAAAGTCTCATTAATAGTTGGGAGTATGATGCTAGCGATGGTTTTTATCCAAGTATCTGTCTAGTGAATGGCAGCTCTAATATTTATGCGATCACGTACGAGGATGCCGGGAGCACAGCTAGAAAAGTTATTACAACCCGCGTGTGGAGCAACAACGGTACGATACAAAAAACCATTCTTGATACCCTGAGTCTGTATCGGAGTACAACGACGAGCTATTCTAAAATTCTGAACGTTCGTGGTAACATCTATGCTGTCGCATACGTGAATAATAGTGACGGTGACGGTCGCATTGCTACTTGTTATATAACAAACAGTGGGGATATCGGCAATGCAGTCAATGATACCCTTGAGTTTAACAGCAGTGATGCTTTGAACCCGCAGATGTGCCTTGTGGATAATAATACGATTGCCCTTGTGTATGATGGTGGAACCGCTGGCGGTAATGACGGATATCTTACCACATATAACATATCCTCCACCGGTGATATCACAAATACTTGGGCTGACCAATGGGAGTACGATCCCACCATGGGTACAACTCCGAATATCTACAAGGTATGGGATGACTCTGAGAGCAGTGGAGTGAACTTCTTCGTGATTGGGTATGAGGATACGAATAGTGATTTGTACGTAAAGACGTGCATTATCGATGATGCTGGTAAGATTACAAAGAGTTGGGCAGATACTCAGGCGATTGATATAACCAATGGTGATTATTGCAGTTTTGCTTCCGTAGGTTATAACAGTTCTTTTACCACCAAACTAATGCTTTGTGGTTTCAGTGGCGAGGGGAGTGACGGGTACGTAAGCAGTTTTGATGTGACAAACGCTGGAGCAATCAACTCTGAAATCGATACGTTTGAATTTGATGCTGCCGATTGTATGAGCCGCCTCTGGTTGGTAAAAACCAATACGACCTGTGTCTGGATGGTTGTGTATGAAGGTACTGGTAACGATGGATGGAGTGGCACGTTCACCGTTACGACGAACGGAGTCCCCTACTGGAAAACGAGTTCTCCTTTCACCATTCTTGGCACTGGATCAGATAGTGGGCCAGCAGGACTGAAAAACATAACCCTTTGGTACCGCTACCGAGTAGCCAACATCTCCAGCTGGGGAGGGTGGTTGCGATGGAGTAATGCTGGCAACCCTGATGTCGATCCATGGGCTGGTATCTCTTGGAGCTTTACCTTCCCGAACGGAACTGGTTTCTATCAATTCTATAGTATTGCAAGGGACAATGTGTCAAATACCGAGTCTGCTCCAGTCAGCGCAGATTTCTGGTGCGGATATGATATTCAGGCACCAATGTCTTCTGTAAATGCAATCCCTACACCTTGGACATCCGCTTCTTCATTGATCGTCAATGCGACCGCAAGTGACGTGGGCAGCGGAGTGAAAAATGTAACGTTATATTATCGGTTCAGTGGGAATAATGCCTCTTGGTCGGGATGGATGAACGCAGGGACAGATACCGCTTCTCCCTGGTCTTGGAGTTTTTCTTTTTCAAATGGCACAGGATATTATCAGTTCTATAGTATAGCAAAGGATAATCTGACATATGTCGAATCAGCTCCAGGTTCTGCCGATGCATTCTGCGGGTATGACACCATTGCTCCGACATCTTCGGTTAATGCCGTATCACCGTATTGGCTGAGAACAAGTCCGCTCACGATCCTTGCGATTGCGAGTGATGCCTTGAGTGGCGTAAAGAATGTGACATTGTATTACCGATTTAGCAGTAATAATGCCTCATGGGGTGGATATGTGAACGTGGATGTGGACACAGCGGCACCATGGAGCTGGAGTTTCAGTTATTCGAATGGAACTGGTTATTATCAGTTCTATACTATTGCGAAGGATAACGCAGCTAATTTCGAATCTGCTCCTGGTTCTGCTGATACGTTATGCGGATATGATAATGTTGCTCCGATGTCGTCGTTAAATCTGATTGTTCCATATTGGAAAGTCACATGGCCGTTATCTGTTTCTGCAACCGCAAGCGATGCATTAAGTGGAGTGAAGAACGTTACACTCTACTATCGATTCAGTAACGATAATGGCTCCTGGGGGGGTTGGATGAGCGCAGATGTGGACAGCGCATTACCCTGGAACTGGGGCTTCGGTTTCACGAATGGTAGCGGATATTACCAGTTCTACAGCATCGCGAAGGATAATGCGACGAACACCGAAGCTGCTCCCTGGACAGCTGATGCAAGCTGTGGATATGATATCCTCACACCAAGCTCCTCGGTTGACGCGATCTCACCATATTGGAAACAATCAGCAGCAACAATCTCGGCAACCGCGAGTGATACCTTGAGTGGTGTGAAGAACGTCACACTTTATTATCGGTACAGTATTAATAATGGGTCGTGGGGTGGCTGGGTAAGCGCGGGTGTGGACACGACATCACCCTGGAACTGGAGCTTTACATTCTTAAACGGGAGCGGGTACTACCAGTTCTACAGCATTGCACATGACAATGTATCGAATACAGAAGCCGACCCGGGATCCGCTGATGCGTGGTGCGGATATGATACGACCGCACCGAGTTCTTTCGTGGATGCGATCACTCCCTATTGGAAGAACGCAATTGCGATGATCACGGCGACCACGAGTGATACCTTCAGTGGGGTGAAGAACGTGACGTTATACTATCGGTTCAGCAGTGATAATGCGTCATGGGACGGGTGGGTGAGCACAGGTGTAGATATCGCAGCTCCCTGGTCCTGGAGTTTTAGCTTCTCAAATGGAAGCGGGTATTACAAGTGGTACAGTATTGCAAAGGATAATGCTACGAACGTTGAGGCCGCCCCTGGAGGCTCTGATAGTTGGTGCGGATATGAGACTCTCATACCTTCGTCTTCAATCGACATAATTTCTAGCTATTGGAAAACATCTTCCCCATTAACGATTACAGCATCAGCAAACGATTCCGGTATGAGTGGTTTGAGGAATGTGACTCTTTACTATCGGTACCGGGAGGCAAATGCCTCGAGTTGGGGAAGTTATGTCAGTTTCGGTGTGGATTCCGATCCTTGGAGCACTTGCAGTTGGGACTTCGCCTTCCAGAATGGATCTGGTCATTACGAGTTTTATAGCATCGCGGTGGACAATGCAACGAACACCGAGGCTGCACCAGGCGTTAACGGAGACGCGGAGTGCGGTTTTAGCAATGGAGTCCCCTTCTCACAAGTAAACACCATATCACCATATTGGACGTCTGTAACTCCTCTGAGTATCAATGCAACCGCAGACGACAATGGACCGAGCGGACTTCAAACTGTCACGTTGTATTACTATCACAGCCTGGATAATATGACATGGTCAGGTCCCTGGGACTTCGGCAGCGATGATGATCCATGGATTACGTGTGGTTGGGATTTCACGTTTCCGAATGAAACAGGGTGGTACCGGTTCTACTCCATCGCGCTGGACAACAGCAGTTCCAAGGAAAGCCCTCCCTTGGTCAATGACAGTTACTGCGGTTTCGATGATCAATCCCCCACCTGTTCGATAACATATAATCGTTCAGCCACTTTTTTCAAAAGCAACGATTCTGTTAGGATCAACGCCAATTTCTCCGAGATTCACTCAGGGATCAGCGAATCAAGTGTGCTGATTCGTATCGAAACGATGGGTGACGGTGATCTAGCAAATCATTCCATGACCATGATCGATGACACCCACGGGTACTACGACTGGATCATTCCAGATGGTTCTGATGACGACGGTGTGTTTACGGTCTCCCTCTATGCAAACGATAGAGTCAACAATCTATTATCTCCTTATCCCACAGTGGACAGTTCAAAGGAGATCGATAATACACCCCCCTCTATTTCCTTCGTTTCCGTGGGCGATATTAACAGTTCTGCAGCCATCGTCGATTGGGAGACAAATGAAGTCGCGTCAACCATGGTTGAGTATGGCCATACCTCCAGCGATGGATATGATTCGAGTATCCCTGGTTATGTGACTCTACATTCATGTGTCCTAACTGGGCTTTCTTCTTACAGCACCTATCACTATCGTGTGGTGTCCTACGACCTGGCTGGCAATCGAAATGTATCTTCGGATTACACCTTTGTCACCGCTCGTGAACCACCAAGAAGCAAGACGATTACCTATACAGGGCAAAACAATCCACCCTCTGCGCCGACCATCGACGGTCCGATAACAGGCCGACAGGTTACCGAATACACCTATAAGGTTCAATCCATAGATTTCGACAACGACGCGATTAACTATACGTTTGACTGGGGCGACACCGTCATTGAGTCCAGTGGTTTTATCCCCAATGGTACGACATGCTTGTGGAATCACCGATGGATGAATGCGGGCAAATATATCCTGAGAGTGACCGCAAGCGACAATCAATCGAGTTCATGGTCAGAAGAAATAATCTGGATCGATGCGCTACCCTTGGAAGATCTCGGATATCTTTTAGATACGAATAGCGACGGGTTTTTCGATGCTTTTCACAACAATGCATCCGGGAATGAGACAATAGTTGAGATTAAAGACGGGTTGTACCTCATCGATTCCGATGGGAATCATGTATGGGATCACGAATACAATGCTACTACTGGGGTCCTGGCGTTGAGGTATCAATTTAATTTCATTGATGAAAAACAACCCCTCTTTCCTTGGTTGTGGGTTATCGGCATGAGCTTGTTTTTATTCGCGGTCCTCATCGTGATATTCTACCTAAGGCGACTCATACACAAATCAAATAAAAAATAGTCAGATAAAACAAGCGACATAACCAGCGGCATATCATGTCAAATCAAAGGTACTCTTTTCTGGATTTTTCTCTATTGGTCGCTGTAGATTCCTCATAACAAGGGAAATTCATTCGAAGCGAATGCTTTTATCGCTTGTGATTTCCTGATGCTTAGAACGATTTTTTTCAAGAGGGAAACCGACACATCCCCACCAGAAATTCCAGTGAGGGTTAAAACCGCTTTTTGAATGTTCTGAAGCGTCGAGGTGTAGTTCTTGGTCCAGAGATCCTTGGTGATCCCTTGTGATGCGTTCGGTAGAGAAAGCCAGAGCTGTTCGGTGAGATACGCCTGCTCCTGCATGCCGACATCGACGCTTGTCATGAAGGGTGTGATGTTGATGTTGCTATGGATGAGGACATGGGCGACCGCTTCGCTGAGGTTGGTTTCCGCAAGAAACACCGTTTCAACAGCCTGACATGAAGAGCTGAGGGTCGCATGCCCATATTTCTTCAGCAGATACAGGGAGAGCTGTGCGGCCTCCCCGGTCTGGTACAGAGTGTAAATGTCATCATCGCAGATATGGAACGGCACATAAATCGACGAGCAGGCATGATTCGCGGAGAACCACCCAGCGCTGAGCGCGTCCGCATGGTCCACGGGTACCTTTGAGACCATGACTGCCTCGTACTGGTACGCATCCTCGCAGAGAGGCCGCAGCCCGTTCAGGTCGCTTGCATGCAGCCGCGACCAGGCGATCATGTCCTGGACGGTGATATGACCGATAGCGGGGGTGATATGGGTGAGGAGTTCCTGCTCCCAGGCGTAGTATGCGGTCTGCACGGAGACCTCAGCTTTGCGTCCCTGAAAGGTTTTGTAGACGACACTGTACGGGCCGACTGTGGCGCGTTGCCCACGAGGGATCGTCACTGGGTTCCCCTGTCCATAGCGTTGAAAGACGGCTGTGGGAACTGGTTGTACCGTCATTGCGGTCTCGTTGATCTTGAGGATATGCACACCGCAGAGAGAGCCAAGATGGATCGTGCTTCCTTGCCGCACCCAGGTGTCTTTCTGTGTGTCAAACGCGCGTGCGATCGGCAGTGATTTGAGAAGCTCGGTTCTCCAGAGAGTGATCGGATAGTTGGACATCACCCAGACACCGTCCACATTGGTGATCGTATAATGCACTGCGTCCGCCTCGATGACGATTGATTGGAGAGGACTCACGAGAAACAGGTTCTCGCCCACGCTGGTCGCGTGCATCTTGTCAATCGCATCTGTGGTAAGCAGCGCTAGCGCTTGTGCTTCATCGTCCGAGGTTTGACAGGCGTACCTGATCCAGTCGAAATCGTCCCAGGCGTTCTTCGTCGGATTTACCCATCCGGAGGCGGTGTCGGCATCAGCGAAGGCAAGCCCGACATCGGTAAGCGTCATCCCTGCTTTCACGGTGTTCGGGAGCGTGTCTCCTTGGGTTGCGACCCCGAAAAACGTGTGCTTCACCGTGAACTCCCAGGGTCTTCCGCTCCATGGGTAGTGGTAGGTGTAGGTGGTCCCCTTGGGGATGCGGGTGAGCACCTGCAGGCCTGGCCTGCTCGGGTCACGGACCTTCAGAAGCAGGGTGTAATCAGCACCGGTCGCCTGTGTGGTCGCAATGATGTCTTTGCATGCAGACCCTACTGGAAAATATGTTATCGATGTAAGAAGCGACGTGAGAAATACTACGGCGAGGACACACTGATACTGCCTCATATAGGAATAAATATATGAGAAAAATATATAAAAGTATGCACCTGGAACGAAGGTTCTATTCGGCCGGTTCTTCCTTCTTTTTCTTCGCGGTCTTTTTCGCTGCTGGTTTCTTCTTCGCCGCGGTTTTCGCCTTCGTTGCTTTCTTCTTCGGTTTCTCTTCCTCGGAAAGGAGTTCCTCTTCGGCTGGTGTCTCCCGCTCCTCTGGTGGGATTTCCTCTTCTGCGGGCGTCTCTTTCGTGATCTCTTCCTCCGCTGGTTTCTCCGAGGCTAGTTCCTCCTCTACGGGCACCTCTGATTCTTCCTTTGCTGGGACTTCCGATGGCGTCGCCGGGACTTCCTCCGGTTTTTCCTCTGGTTTCTCATCCTCGATGATCACGGTTGGGAGGCGTTTCACCTCGATTTTGTTCACCTCGATGCGTTTCACCGGGTAGTACACCTTGCAGTTCTTGTAGATCTCGCTGCCGATCTTTCCGTCGATGCAGTCTCGTACAAAGGCGTTCAGGGTCTTGACTTTGCCTTCTTTTGCGATGACTTCTTTCATGACGTTCCTGATGAGCTTCTTCTGCGAGCTTTGGATGCGTTTCTCCGCGATCGCGAAGGGTTTTACGGTGACAAGTGCACTGTCCCGTGTCTCGACGTTGAACACGCCGTCAACACGAGATTTACGCCGGCGGATCATTCTTCGGAGATAATCGGAGGTAAGCTGGGTGCCTTTCAGCTGCGTGTGCGCGGTGTTCTGCTCTATTTTATCGATGGAGAATAGAAGTTTTATGTGGGATTTCCGGAAATCGTTGGTCAGGTCCTGCAGGGAGACTTCGCTCACCCTTCCGATGAGGCTCTCGGGTGACTCCGCGAGGGTCTCTGCGACGGGGACGTTATTGAATATAGATGGTGCGAGAATCTGGTACCAGTTTTTTGCCTTCCATCGATCCTTGACTTTTCTTGTGGTCGTCCGTGCACGTGCTTTTGGCATACTTATCACTTAATAGTTCTACTGTTCGTATTTCCTACGACAGGATTTTTGGTGTAATGGAGTGCTTATACTTAAAGGCTACTAGTGGGACATTTAAAAATAGGAGTATTAAAATGAAGATAGCGGTGACTCGTTCAACAACTCAAAGAAGTTGAAGAAATGCACCGGGTTTTCAAACGCGCTCTGTGTAATTGTTGCGAACGACACCAGGATGTCCCCTGATTCAGGGCAGGCAGCCCATTGGTACATGGTCGTATGAGCCTTTGCTTTCTGCATGAAAAAGAACCGAATATCCGTTTTCCCAAGGTACACCTCTCGAAGGAGTGCCATAGAATTCGTCAGATTCATGGTTCCCAACCTCCGCTCTATCCCTTTACTCAACGCCTCATAGTGAACCCAAGATCCCGACGCTGAAATCGATGTTCCACCCATGGGATTTATACTAAAAAGCACAGAGAGCAGTGGAAAAATACTAGGATTGTACCATGCCCGTTGGGTCGCAGCCATGGTTCGATTGACAAACAGATTTGTTCTTCGAACGACATGATCCATGGACCAGAAAGGCCGAGAGGATTCCGATAAGGTATTCCACGTCCCAACATAGAACCCATCAGCAGTGGTCTCAAGCGCGAACCCCTCTGGGATCTTCCCGTCAGAGAGAATAAAATTATACCCAAGCGTACGATTCGAGGTGACAATCGCAATTGCCTCATCCGCGGTCGCAGCAGTATCAAGGACCATCCGCATCCTGAATCCCACCTCAATACCTTGATATGTCTCATTGTCAGTCCATGAGGAAAGCATCCCAACCGCGATACCTTTCTCATTCATGCCACTCTCACAGCCGACCTCGCCAGCAAGAGATGGGGTAAACGATGCGTACCCTGTCTGGGGTTTCCGGATGATGACCAGCTGATTCTCCTGTAGGTACGTCCCGGTCTCTGGATCGTTGACCGTCAAGGGGAAATCAGAGCTTCTCACATGATAGAGTCTTCCGTCACTGGTGGCAGGTCCCCATGCGGCGAAACTCGCGCAATTCAAGGCGACATATAATCCGAAATTCAATATGGAGATATTCACAAACGAGACATCGGATCCATCCACGATCCCCTGTATTTCATCAATATAAGACTGAGGAAGAGACGGCCTCATCACGTCCCATATTTCAAGGAGTCTCTGATAGGAAAACCCTCTTTCATTGCAAAAGTTCAGGCATGCGCGAACATTCTCTTGGATCTCATTTTTCAAAAACACCCCTTGCTGAAACCCCATGTCATACGAGGTTCCGTTCAGATGAAGAATCGTGATATTATCCTTATGTTCCATCCACCCATCTCCCAGCATGGAACGTACTGGTAGTTTCATTCCAGGTTGAAATGAAGAATTCGTCCCGCCTACCGAAGGATTCACAAATACGATGGCAAGAAAGGAAGATATTATCACTGCCGTTGTATGGTTCATGGACTACCCCCTAACGTTTCTTAACTCGATACGGTTTTTTAAATGTTTTCCATGATAATAAATACCGATTCAAGAGATAACGCGAAATGATAAGTGTAATTAAGGTATCCTTCATGGTTTGTTAAAAAGCATCGATCACCCGCATACAGCGTTCTGTACCACCCTTAATAATCGTATCCCGAAGAATCCTATAATGGTCTTTCTTTTCCAGAATATTTTTTACTAATAACTGATGTACCCGTGGATCCTGAATCACTGTTTTTTGGATGTTCTCCCAGATTCCCGGCTTCAGATTCAATGTATCGATCCACAGTTCGGAGACACCAGACGCCTGAAAGACATCAAGGATATGCGGGATGTCCTCGGTCGTAAGTGTGGGGTACACAGGTCCGAAAAACACGCTGATTTTCACGCCAGCATCACCAAGTTTCTTGAGTGCAGCAAGTCGCTCCGGTATCGAGGATGCCCCAGGTTCGAGCAGTCGTCGCTCATTTTCGTCGATCGTCCCGATGCTCATCATGACCTGAGCGTCCTTGAACTGCGAGAGGAGATCGATATCACGGGTGACAAGCCCCGATTTTGTTTGTATGTGTGCAGGGAAATCAGAGGATAATAATTGCTCTAGACATGACCGTGTGAGACCATAGGTCCGTTCCAATGGTTGGTAGGGGTCGGTCACGGTCGATATCCCCACGACTCCTGGTTTCTTCTTCCGCAGCTCCTGGGCAAGCACAGCCGAGATATTGGTCTTCACTTCGACAGTGGTCCCCCATTGCTCCCGCGGGATCCGAAGCACACTTGGTGCGTAACAGTACGCACAGCGATGCTGGCACCCCCGGTACGGGTTCAATGAATAGGTGAGGCCAGGTAATGTTGATGCGGACAACGCTGATTTACAGACACATGATCGAATTTCCATTGTTATTTCACCACGAAATCCTCAAGGCGCCGCTGGTACAGCTGGTTCTTAAGCACCGCGCTATTGCGAATCCACCGTTGAACAGGAATATCCATGATCCCGGAGACGTATAGCAATGCCTGATTGAGGGTATCGAACCGTTGATATGGTTGTGACAACGCACTTCGGACGCTCTCCCGGACGTTCCACACCCCGATCGGCATGATATATCCCGGGTGGGCTTCCCGCAGAATCACAGCCCCAGCCTGCCGTCGCTCCTTATTGAGCAGCTCGTTGACCGCGAGTCGTGCGGCATAGTAACACCCGCCGATCTCTGCGTATGTTGTCCGTCCATCATAAAACTCGTAACTATTGAAGATTGAGATATTGGTCCCATACGGGTTCCAGGTGGTGTTCGGGTACCAGGCTTCGATGAGCTCATACTGCCACTCGGAGGGCATGAGAAGGATGATCCAGCGGTTGTCGTACTGGTTCAGGTAGTACGCCCGTACCTCGTTGATGAACGGGTACGTCTTTGTTTTCTTCATGAGCTCCGCGCCCAGGGTCGAATCCACTGCGGTGATGCTCCAACGTGTTGGTACGAACCGGCGGTTCTTACGAATACCAAACGCCCCGACGCTGAATGCACGCTGAATCTTAGAAACCAGCACACCGTTCTTGTAAATGTCAATGATCGCATCACGCGCCTTAAGGTCGGTGTCGTAGTACGCCTTCTCAATATGTTGTTCGTACTTCGGGTTGGTGATATCCAGGGTCTTCAGCGGTGCGGAAGGTCCATGAGGCTGCACCTCATCATAGAACGCAATCCTGCCATACGGCTTTTTCTCAAAAACAGCGTCTGCGAATACCGAGTTCTTCGATAAGGCAAGTTCCCTGGTGAACTCCACGACATGCCTTGGGTTTTCCACGTCCCTCACGTCTACGGTGTACTTCCCCCGCACCAGCTGGCTACGGAAATCGACGATGTCATCTAGGGTTTTACCGAGCCATCGTTCAGGTGTGTCGATCTCAGAGGTGTCGCCCATGATCGGCGGGATCATGGGCCCAATCGCGACCTTCGGGTACCCGATACGGCCGATGAACACGCTCGGTGGGGACGCTCCCTCCAGATGCAGGCTGTCGATGAGAGGCTTCACCTTGATCTTGGAATGGTATCGGATGATCACAGGACAACGGGCTTTACCGCAGAGATATTTGGTACCGCGACAGAGCGCGCATACGCTCGTTGACTCAGGTTTTTTCTCCTTTGAAACAAGTCTCTTTTGATCTCTCAAAGTGTTTGGCACCAAATCCCCCATGAGTGTCGCATTCTTATATAGTTACTAGAGAGGGCAATGAAAGTATATAAGGATATGTTTTTAAAGGTGAATGGTGTTATAAAATCGTATCGGGGAGAAAAGAACAATGAAACGGAAGTGTTTGGTTGTTGGCATCATTCTCTTGTTCATCGGGACAGCCATCATTCCGTCAAGTGGGCAAAAGATAGAGAATTTATCATTTCCCGCGTCAAGAGGTCACTGGCTCTGTGTTGGTGGGAGCGGACCAGGGAATTATACGTCTATAGCCAGTGCCATTCGTGATGCCAGTGATGGTGACACGATATTTGTCTTCCATGATTCGTCTCCGTACTATGAGCATGTAACCATTGATAAAAAAATAAGTCTCATCGGAGAGAACAAAAAGACAACAGTTATCGATGGACAGTATAGCGATGATGTGGTCCATATCTCAAGTGACCATGTTATTCTTTCAGGTTTCACTCTTACAAGAGGCGGTAAATTAGGTTTTCCTAATTATGATGATGCAGGTGTGGACATAGAATCAAATTATAACAATATTACGGATAATTTAATTCAATCAAATGGTTGGTTCGGTGTTCTTATTGGTTCTTATAATGCACCTTTGACGGCACATAATCAGATTTCTCATAATGTTATCATAAATAACTCGTATGGCGTTTATATGATGTGGTCTATTGGGAATGTCGTCCGAAATAATACTGTATGTGATAACAGGCGTGAAGGGTTCTATCTCAGTGGTAGTCCTTGTTCTTCAAATAAAATCATCGATAATAATATCAGTTTTAATAGATTTAACGGAGTCAGAATCGAAGATGGAAGTAGTAATATTATTGAGGGAAATATCATAAGTTCAAATAACGAAAGTGGAATAGATATTGCTTGGGATTCAAATTCTAACAAAATTATAAATAATCATATCGAAAAAAATTTGTGGGATGGTATATATCTATTTAATGGCCAACATGGTGTAGTTACTGGGAACACAATTGGAGGAAACCAGCTCGAAGGCTTGAAATTGGATGGTGCGGTGTATACCAGCATTATCAATAATTCCTTTATTTCCGATGGGTTATTTCTCAATTCATATCAAGGGAATTCGATATCTGGAAATACTGTAAATGGAAAACCACTTCTTTACTTGAATAAACAACAGGATCAGGTCATTGAAAATGCGGGGCAAGTAATAGTAGTTGAATGTAATAGTATTACGATAAAAAATTGTAATATCTCATACACCGATTGGGGAATCCTTTTATCCAGTTCGAATGATTGTTCGATTCTTAACAATCATATCTATAATATTACAGAAAATGCAGTGTGCATTTTTAATTCAACTATTATCAATATACAAGATAATAATATCAGTCAAACTGGTGCTGGAGGTATTTTTGTTCAGGGCGGCTCTTCGAATACATTTATCAACAATAGTATCGTTAATAATATTGCCTATGGTATGGATTTTGACTCTTCGTCCCATAATGTCCTGAGGGGAAATGTCTTTTCAAATGATGGAGACTACGGAATCTGGTTAGCGGGTGCCTATGATAATTCAATCCGCTTTAATGATTTTCTCAATAACACCCATGTGATCATTGAGTCAGCCTATCTTAATGGAATGGGTTTTAACGCAAATCATTGGTTCCATAACTATTGGGGGAGGCCTCACGTACTGCCAAAGGCAATTCTTGGGATTAGATATTTTTATATCAACATTTTTTACGGAATACTCATTCCTATCCCTATTGTTAATTTTGATTTTTTCCCAGCACAAACTCCCAACCATAAAATCGGAACCTAAAAAAATCAAAGGCAAGAAAAAAATGAACAGACAATCATGGAAAAAAAGTCTTACCATTGGAATCATTTTTTTCTTCATCGGTGTCGCGGTCGCACCAGGCATCAACTCTTCTGTTGTGAAAGCATCAACTGATAACGACCTTGTAGAAGTGACTTCCCAAGCCGTTGGTGTCCAGGGATTTAGAAATACCACGGTGAAACTCACCAAGCACCAATACCAGGATTTGGAACAATATCTTGTTAAGTTTAAAGCCAGATTGAACCAGACAACGACAAGGGAAGAAGCGGTTCCTATCTTCAAGGATGCGGTTGTGGAGTTGAACAAGTATGGGTTGTTACCGAAGGGAATGAATGTTGAACAGACACAGAGACTAGTTGTAGGTGTATTTCAGAATCAAAAAAAAAATAATCCATTTCAAGGGAGAGGGAGAAACAATCATGCGGTTTCAAATAATACATCAAATTATGCATGTTTGGTTGCTAGTTACCTGAGTGAATCCTATTCATTCACCCCAATCACCAAAAATGCGATAAGGCTCGTATTCATCGTTGATGAAGTATTACATCATCTTAATCCTTTAGGATTTCTTCTTTATTATACCTTTGTTATTTCAACCATCGATATGGTCTTCTCATCTATCAATCCATTTTCCTTATTCTCCACAATATGTATCGGAGGAACCGAGGTGAGATTACACTACCCTAATTATTATTACGTAGATGTCGCTTCGGCAGGATGGATGTTTACAGCAGGTATTAATGGAATAAGAACCATCAAAGGAGAGTCACTCTGGGGCACGCTTCCTCAGCTGTCTATCTTTAATATAGCTGGCCAATATTATCCAGGTGTCTATGGATTTACCGGACTGAAGATACATAATCTAAGTTCGGGGAAGGCAGTATATCTAGGATCAGCTTTGTGGGTTAAGATAGGGACTGCAAAACCTGCCTACTAATTCTGGCCACGGCCTAAGTATCATTTGATTGAAAAAAATCCAACCTCATCGTGGTTGTCATTTTGATTCGCTAAAAGAAAATCGAGTCAACGCTGCTTGGATAAAACCTCTTAAAATGGGTTTCAAGCCCCTAGAAACGCCTTTTCAAGGAGAACGAGTCCCAAAATATTTTCTACCCTTTCTTGTAAGATAATATATAATCATTCCCCTTCAGCTTTCTTACGCAGGGTCCTCAGCCATGACGGCATCCCCTCGACGGTGCGGCATGGGCAGCGTTTCGCAAACACCCTCCGATATGACATATCGATATCGACCCGGTTCTCTAGGTTTTTCTTGAGCTGAAGGCAGAGTCGTCCCCCGCGTCTGTCCCAGTCCGTGAGAAGAATGATCTTTCGGTGTTTCTGAGATACTGCGTCGCAGAAATCAGACACGGACTGCCCTTTGTTGAACCGAATAATCTCACCAATGACATCCAGAACACGTAGTGCTGCGATATCTTTTTCCCCCTCGACGATGATCGGTGTCGTTCTGTTTTCCTCCCGAAGGTCAGCAAGCGCCTCCTCAAGCTCCTCCAGGGTCTGTGTACTATCCATGGAAAGCAACCTCAAGTGTTTTTAGTACATTCTCCAATCGTTTGTTGACAAACAGGACGGTTTTCTCCCTGCCTTTCTCTCCACTTACGATTCGGAGGTCTTTGGATGGACAATCAAAGAACGCTGCGAGGGTCGCAAGCACATCAGTGTTCGCCTTGTTCTCTTTTCCCTCACCTGTTACTTTTATCTCAAGGCTATGACGCCATTCATTGTATCCTGCGGGGAACACCGATTTCGAAGAACCAGGGACCACATGCAACCGCAACAGTACACCTTCCGATGACTGAGTGACTGTATCCTTCCAAGTCGATGTCATAGAAACCAAAAAATCTCTTATTTCTTCGAAAGCTTCAGGATTGCTTCAGCGATATCGCCGTTCGTCTCCTTCAGCGCGCTACGCGCCTCAGCCTCGGACTTCCCTGTCTGCTCCATCACAAGCTTCACGTCCTCTTTCAGGGTGTCCTCCTCGGTCTGCTTCGGTTTCACGGTTGGGTTCCCCATGATCTGATACGTCTTCTCCCCTTGGACGTCCATGACCGAGACCTCAGCATGGTCGAACACGTACTGTTTCGTATCGGTCTCAATGATCACTCTCTCGACGTTCTCAATGTTTTTCACATTGATCCCGAAGCGCTTCATCATCTGATTCATCTGCCTAGCGTTCATCCGACCTGGCATCATAGAACCAAACCCTATTGTATAATCCAGAAGCAATCAAACGTCGCTTCCTCGCCAATACATAGAATGATGGTTATTATTAGTTTTTCCTTTCAATTCCTTCATTGAAAGAAGAGGAAGGTCTCACAGGAAAAAATGGAAGAAAAGATACCCCGTCATAAGACGGTGTATCAGCGGAAACTGCGCGAGAAATTGCAGGAGGTTATGCAGGAACGGCATGGTGATGATCGAAGCAGGCGCTGGCATGGTCACAGAGAGAGGCTCCGACCAGTTGCTCTCCTCATTGAAGGTATCGTGACATTTCACCCTGACCAGATAGGTCCCTTGCTGCGTCCAGGTGTGTGTCACCGTGGTGTTGTCCCCTGAGGAAAACGGCCCGATCCAGGCGCTGATGTTCCCGTCGCCCCAATCCCACTCGTACCAGAGCTGCTGCCCTTCAGGGTCCGTGGAATGGGTCGTGTACAGATACGTCATCCCGGGTTTGCCTTGGGTTCGGCCGGAGGGTTTCTCCGGAGTGTTTGGAGGTTCATTCGGGATGAACTCTGGGGCATGACCACCGTAGTTCACACCAGTAGATGCTGGTTTCGGCGAGGACCAGTTCTGCTTGATGAAAAGGACCATTGGGTCCCCGTAGACCACATATTGAAGGGAGGTATCGGCATTGGGTTGCGCTGGAGTACTCGGCAGGTACAGTTTTGCAACGCGCGCGGTAGCATACGTCGCAGCCTCGCCAATCGTGAAATTCAGATGACTGATACAATGAACGAATAAGTTCCACCACCACCCTGACCCATCAAACGAGACGCTCGTGTAACTCCCAAAGGATGCCGCCCCACCATGCTCAAGGAGAACCTCGTTCATCCTCCCGTTCGCCATGTCGCAGGCGTTATATGCGGTCATCGCACCGTTGACATTGGTGATATCATTCTTAAGCGTTATCTGATCGTAATAGCCGCCACCGCTGCCGTCGTATACGATGCCATCGGTTGAAGGCCAATATTGTCCCTCCCATGGTACCCGGTCATCGCTGTCTTGGGCGACCCCATTATCGATGTTTCTCACGGCAATCCCGCTCCCACCGCCATGACAACTGAAATAGAGAAAGACAGAGCCGTTGTTCAGGTCAGAGACGAACCCGCAGTTCGGCACATCAGGCTGGGACGGATGGCTTCCCGTACCTGCGTACGCACCGGAGTGGAAATGTGCCTCGTAACTCGCGGTGAAGGAGGCGAACTGCCCAGGGTCACAATCAGGACCGTTCCCAGGGCCTGGTGGGAGGACTGGTGAGAGATCCGGCATGTTGTCATGAATGTCCTGCCAGGGGAAATACCCGTTCTCCGAGCACCATCCTCGGAAGGGGTATCCGAAGATTTCATTCACAATATGGTTATGACCCCAGTTATCAAGCCAGGAGTTCAAGGAATGTTCGACCTCGTAAGCGTTCATCGCAAGGGTGACGTGGTTCGGCCGCTTGTTCGCAAAGATGGTCGCCCTGTACATCGTGTCTCGGTTGGCGAGTGCGATGTTCCCGATAAAAAAGAGGGGCATTCTTCCAGGCACAGCACCCGGGTCAGTCAAACGGGATGGATCCCCACTGATGGCACGTTCGAAGGTGACATCAAATCCGTTCATCTGGTCATAGTATGGTTGAGTGTTGAAGGTGATGACCGTTTCAAGTTTTTCCGTGTCGTTTCCTCCGACCGTATTCAACCAGAGGTAGAACTGTAGCGCAATGGCCTGCTCTCCATCACGGTACCCTTTCGGTAGTTCCATTGGTTGACGTAATTTATATTGGATGAAGTCAGCAGAGGTTAAGCTTTGATATGTCTGGCTGGTTAACTGCTCGAGCCCCATTGGGAGGAACAGGACGTAGCCGCCATAACATGCAGCGCACAAGGACGCAGGGAGGTTCTGCCAGTTATGAAGAATCGTACAGAGTGTTGATGCTCCGGTCAGATTTCGTACGAGCGATACCATGCTTTGCTCGGTGGTGCAATCCTTTTCTATGGAAACCCCCGCGTTTGTCAGCTGGGTGTGTACACCCTGGCCGAGGGAGCCACCGATTTCCACAAGGATTGCTTTGTTCGCATGTAACGAAGCAATCTCTGAGAGCGTCTCAGGGGACATCGAGGAGGGATCCGTGAGTAATAACGGGGCATTGTAAAGGGAAGCAAGGGAAGCACCGTTCGAGATGCTCTCAATATCATTTTCAGAAACGACAGGACTCACGTATGGGATGATGACGACATACTCGGAGCGCTTCCAGTCATGCGCTGCGATCTTGTTTGCAATCACGATAGGTGTCCCGTTAATGACTGTCACATGATCCTGACTAACCCCATATTGGTTCGTAATCGAAGTCGTCACATTCTCTGGTACATCACCAATGAAATTGATATCGGTCGCCCCACCCCAGGCGCTCAAATAGGTGCGCCAGTCGTCGATAATATAGCTGGTTGGTTTATCCCATGTATGATCTGTGGTAAGTAGCGATTGATACACGGTTCCTTGGTAATGGAAGACAGTCATCGGGATCGTGGTCAGGAAATTGTACTCGGTATCTGTGTTTTCATCGGTCACGTGCACCACATTGACTCGTGGGAGGAACGCGACCGGTTCGTGGCTCGGCGGCCAGGTTCCGTCCTGGGTTGAGATGCTCGGCGTTGCCCTGATACAAGGATACAACGGCGAGAGAAGAATCACGGCAATAATTCCTACAACAAATAAATTCTTTTGGTTCATATCGTACTCCCCTATGAGATAAACAAATAACGAAGCTCTATTTAAGAGTTATCCGTATAAAAGTGTTGCCCGTAAATTCATTCCCCCTCTGTTAGCGCATGCAATTCCATAGGACGAACCTGCAGAGCACCTCCACGTCCTGATGACGCCTCTTCTTCGAAGCAAGCATCGAGCCGAACACTTTCTTGAAAGCCGAGATGATGCCCTCGATGACCACCCGATAACAATACTCTTCCATGAACTTCTCAGGGTGATCCTTTTGGAGGCGGATATTCTGCCTCCAGGATGAGCTCCCTCCAGCCCTGGTAGTCGAGTTGCTTTTCATTTTGATGTACGGTTTCGCATAGGACCGTTCAACCTCGCTGGCCATCTCCCGTGAGAGGTACCCGGAGTCCATGAGTTCTGCCTTGATGGTTCCGCCGGACTTTGAGGTAAACCTCCGGAGCGCTTTCACTAACTGCACCCCGAACTTATGGTCATGCTTCCAGCCTTTAGAGCTGAGACCGACAAGGATCCTGCCACTGTCTCGGTCCACAGCGAAGTGGACCTTGATGAACTTCCGTTTTGCTTTCCTTTTCCCATTACGCACCCGGATCCACTGGCCGTACTGGTTCAGCGATAGGCCGGTGGCATCGATGATCACGGTCATTCCGTGCCCATCTAGGTCACGGACGGTCTCCTGTAGCAGACCGCTGAGATAAGCAAGGGGGACGTCCCCGATATGATCCTGCACAGTGTTTGCATCAGGTACTGTCTCAAGAAGCCAGGGCTTGTCCTCGCAGATCCACAGAAGGAAACTCTCTGTATCGAGGTAGGATAAGCAGAACAGCTGCTTGAACATCAAGAAAATCACGATGTCCTTCGGGCGGGCCGGAGGGCGGCCGACAGTGCCTGAAGGACGGACAGCGTAAGGGTCCGGCTTCGTCTTCACAAACTGTTTCACTCCAAGGATACATGGGGTGTACTTCCATTTCCTCTGCCCTTTGTATCCGACCCAGAATCCCTTGCGGTACCGCTTGTACTTGCGTCCGCTGTACTTGCTTTTTTTCCTGTTTCTCTTCGTTTTTGCATCCCATTCCTTGCTGCAATTGAACGGGATGCGTCGTATCGAGACATTTTTAAAACGGTTTTACTATCACCTCTACGGGTGAGATGCTCATCCCGTTCTTGTTAGCAGCAAAAACGATATGGGCTCTCTCCCGAAAAACTTAATTTACGGGCAACACTCCGTATAAAGCTGTCGTCTCGCTCCTTCGACCTAAAAGACACCTTAAAAAAAAATCATCGGCATCCATGGTAAGACTAAGGTTAGTGTGCTTAAAAACATGAATATATAGAGTATTCCTGAGGGTAACGAGGAATATATCCCTTATACCCAGAATAGCTCTTCTGACGTATATATAATTCAAGTTATTAGTAGTTTATCCAAAAATTTTTTATGAGATAGAACATAATGAGGTGTGATGTTTAAAAAAGGAAAACCAATGTCCCTGGATTAACGAGAATCAAATAATGAGAAGAGCACAAAATAAATTAAAAAATATATTCCTAAGAACTTGCTCCATTATATTATATGTTGGCGAATATCAATAATAGGGAGAAAAACATGAATTTTTGAGGATATGTTTTTAAAGAAAGAATCAACGAATTCGTGATACTTGGTGTTTACTCTGGTGGATGTACGATAAGTTTCCTTTTAAATATAAAATCAATTGGACTCATTCTCTGACCATCTGGCATTAGAGTTAAAGGTGGTATTTCCCCTTTTGAATAGAGTTTATATTTCGCACAGGTTTTCGAATTTGCTGGTGATAAACAGTAATTCATCCACATATCTTTCTTGACTTCAAATGCATCTTTGTTCATAAAAATATTCTGTATTAATTTCGGGATTTTTGGTTTATTCCAATGGTAATGTAAATTTAAACGAACTACCTTTACCTAGAGTACTGTCAACCCATATTTGTCCACCAAACAAATTAATGATTTTTTTTGATATTGTAAGCCCGAGGCCGACACCACCGAATTTTCGATCTATACCAGAATCCACCTGATAAAATTTTTCAAAAATCTTCTTTTGTTTATTCTTTGGTATCCCACGCCCGAAATCCTGCACCTCAAACAAAACATCTTCCTTTTCTTTTCTTGTTTTTACATTTATTGTTGAACCATCAGGTGAAAACTTTATGGCGTTGTCTACAAGGTTCAACAGAACTTGTTTAATCCGCTCACTATCAATCATCAAATCAGGGATTCCTTTTTGTATATCGATTTTAATTTTTATTCTTTTTAAATCTGCAGAAGCTTGCATGGTTTCAACGATTTCGTTTACCATTTTTGTAACATCTGTTTTTTCAGTAATAAACTTCATCACCCCAGATTCCAACCGTGAAATATCAAGGATATCTTGGATGAGATGGTCTAATCGATTTGTATTCCGAAGAATTACTTCTAGTGCTTTTTTTTGCTCTTCGGTAATATCACCTAGGGTGTGTTTCAATAACATTTGTATATATCCCTTTATCGAAGATACTGGAGTACGGAGTTCATGAGAGGTTGTATTAAGAAAATCGGTTTTAACACCATCTAGTTTTTTCAGTTGTATATTCTGCTTTTTGATTTTTTCCTCTGCCACCTTTCGTTCGGTGATGTCTCTAACGATCCCAGCGACTGCTATCACTCTTCCACTACCATCCTTGACAGGATTTAAGGCGGTACTGTTATAAAATTCACGATCTTGCATAACCATTTTTTCATCTATAAAAATACTCTTGCCGGTATCAAATACATTTTTAATATTTTTCGAGAATTGGGCAGCAATTGTTTCCGGGAATATTTCAAATAATGATTTACCGATCATCTCGTTAGGAGACTTCCTGGAAAGATTTGCTGCGGCTTTATTTATGGATAAAAATTTGCAGTTCTTATCTAACATGAATATCTGGTCGCTTGAATTTTCAACAATACTCCTTAATTTTTCATCCGACTCTTTTAATGCATCCTTCGCCTGCTTGTGCTCGATGATTTCTGCTGTGAGCTTTTTGGTCTTGGACTTGACCTGAGACCTCAGGATAACGCTCCCCCCGGCAAGCAAAAATGCCAGTCCTCCAATGCCTATCAGCGTCCATATTATCCACCCGGGAATTACAGATTCTCCGACAGGTTTGACACCCAGCCACTTATCTAGAGATTGGTAATAGATAGAGCCTTGATCTTCCTTCAGTTCTTTCACATGGTAATCAACTCTTTCGATAAGATATGGCGTTAAGCTTGAATTTTTTGAAAAAGCAAAATAAAGGGAGGCAGGCTGGAAGATTATGGCAGTCTCTAGGACGTTATACTCTTTTTCGTGTTGATAACCAAAGTCCTTACTGGTAACTCCTGCATCAGCCTCTCCGTTTTGAATCAGTTCAAACACCTTGATATAACTATCCACTTCAATAAAGGAACAATTAACGTGAAATGCGCTGACTAGTGCTTTGATACCGTCCGGACCTTCAACGTTGACACTGCCCTTCAATACTGCTACGTTTTTCCCTTCGAGGTCAAGGAGGGATTGTATATCAACCCCTTCTCTGGTATACACCCGTGACCAGCTCACATAGACAATCTCATTTGAAAAATCATCTAGTGCACTTCTTTCCTCCGAATAGGCAACGTCCGGCATTATATCTATTTCAGTATTCTCCAACCTGGTCAGACACTCGGTCCAGGTACCGTGTACATACTCTATTTTCCACCCTTCCTTTGACGCAATGTATTCTATAATGTCCGGCCAGAATCCTGACGCGTTGCCCTTATCGTCGGTAAAGATTTTTGGGCTATTTTCATATATCCCCACTCTCACTGTTATAGAATCATCCGCAGAAACAGTCGCGCTGAAGAAGGAAGTATAAAACAGTAATAAACCCACGAGCAGGATGAGATATCTTTTCATTTACCTACCCCCGTCTCCATTTATCTTGGCCTCAACTAGGTTAAGGAGCCTCTGCCATCAATTATCCTATCCATAAACAAATATCAAATGACGATATAAATACTTTAATGATAAAAAGGAAATGATTTTCAGGAAATTTATGTTATTAATTTATAATAAAAGAGGAAATGATATGACTCGAGTATGGAAATGCGATAGTTGTTCAGAACCGTTCACTCACAAATGATCCAGCAGATGATGGAAATGAGTCTTCGAAAACAGTCGCTCACATAATCTCTTTTTTTCCTTTTTTAATAATCGATTAACACAAAATATGAGTTTTCTAAGGGCAGAGTATGTTTTTTATATATCCCTCGTTAAAAACATAAATATATAGAGTTATTCTTGTTTAGCGTTGGTATCATGATTGCGGAGAAGGAGATCAAAGTTCTTGATAGGAACTCAGAGTACTACGGAGTACCGACCTCGCAGCTCATGGAAAACGCGGGAAGAGGCACCGCGGAGTTCATTAAATCCATCGTGAAAAACACTAAAAAAACGATCCTTATTTTCTGTGGCATCGGCAACAACGGCGGGGACGGCCTTGTAGCCGCACGATACCTTTCACAGGATTACACCGTCAGCGTATTCCTTGCTGGACCTGAGATGAAGACAGATATTGCGAAAAAAAATCTCCAGAAACTCCAACCTTATAATGTTCAACTTTACACAGCACCGTCGGACATCGAAAAACTGCTTACTGACCATGACATCGTTGTCGATGCTCTCCTCGGCATCGGTCTTTCCGGAGAACCCAAGGAGCCGTACGCAAGTCTTGTTAAAAAAATCAATGCAGCAAAAAAGAAACTAATCATTTCAGTGGATGTTCCGACAGGGCTTGGGACTCGCACCGCAATCACGCCAAATCACACCGTGACGTTTCATGACACCAAAGAGGGTATGAATGAAAAAAACAGCGGTACCATTCACGTTGTCGACATCGGTATCCCTCAAGATGCGATCACGCATGTCGGACCTGGCGAGCTCATGGTCTACTACCCGCGCCCAGCGAAAAAATCACATAAGGGAGACAACGGCATCGTTCTGGTCATTGGCGGCGGACCGTACATCGGCGCACCAGCACTGTGCGGGCTTGCCGCGCTACGCACAGGGGTGGACCTCGTCTACATCGCGACACCGAAACGCTCATGGAAATCTGTCGCTGCGTTCTCCCCGAACTTCATCGTAAAAGATCTTGCAAGTGACATGCTCACAGTCAATGACCTCCCCATCATTGAGCCCCTTCTTCAGAAATGCACCGCGGTCATCCTCGGACCAGGACTAGGGACGGCCCCAGAGACAGAAGAGGCGATCATCCCAATAGTACAACGCATACTTGGAGTGAAAAAACCATTGGTGATTGATGCGGACGCCATGAAACCCGTGGGTGAGCACCTTGACGTGATTCGTAACTCTTTAACCGTCGCGACGCCTCACGTCGGCGAATTCAAGAAACTGACAGGTATTTCGCTCACCCAGGATATGGATGAACGAATCGGAAGCGTCCAGGAGTGGGCGCACCGCCTCGGTATCACGATTTTCCTCAAAGGGTTCATCGATGTCCTCAGCGACGGCAAACAGACGAAGCTGAACAAGGTACATAATGAGGCGATGACCGTCGGTGGTACTGGGGACGTTCTTGCCGGCATCATTGGCGCACTTCTTTCCAAAGGTGTCGCGCCGTTCAACGCGGTCCGCATCGCTGCATTCCTCAACGGTGAGGCTGGTAACGAAGCGTTCCGGAAGAAATCCTATGGGCTCGTCGCGACCGACGTCATCGACGAGATACCTGATGTCCTGAAAAAATATCTCTAATTTTTTGATCAGAGACTCCTTGTATGTTACTGCGAATAGGGGGCGTTATCCCCAGATGGGTCGTACCTCGAGATTTTTCGCAAGCTCACCGGCGACCTGAAATACCACCCAGGCGGTGAAGGCAGGGTCCTGCTTGACATCCTCGGCGACAGCGGTAAGCACCTTTGCTCGGATAGCCTGCTCGATTTTATCGGGATTCGCTGGCCATTCCGCATACTGGTATTTCTTCATCCACTCCGCGGTTTGTTCGATTGACTCTGTTTTTTTATCTGCGATTCTGCGAACCGCTTTTTCTGTTGTCTTCACAAACTCTCTAGATGATTTTTTCTCCCACATAGCTGTTGCATCCTCATGGTGATATCGTGGTTTTTATTAAAAGTCTTTAGGCTCTCCTCTGAAAAGCTTTTTTAACCCTCAGCTCATCAACGGGCCAGATGAAAACAACAACGGTTCTCGTCGGATGCATCCTTGTTGTCTTTTGCTTCCTCGGGAACATCACAGCACAATCCGCTGCTACTCCTCCAACCTTCCAAGGCACCCTTCATACCACGACCACTGTTCTTTTTCTAGGAAAAACAAGCATTACCGCGACCTTCACTGGTTTCCCTATGGATTCCGTGGTCAACGCTCCCCTTGTTGAGGACATGAGCGCTTTCACTCTTCTCGGGGGAAATACTATCGCCAGCCTTAGCAGCGTGATTGTCGCAGAGAACATCGACATCAGCCAGCCAAGTTCCCTTGATGAGTTATACCAGCTTTATGCAGATCACCTCAGACAGTTCACAGACGTACAAATCGTCATAGATCCAGGATTCTTCCTCCTAGGGTATCCAGCTGGTGGAACAATTCATGTTCAATCAAATGCTGAGTATGCGGTATCATCATCCCATGCCTTCACGCTGAATCAAACTGCCATCCCGTTTTTCCTTATGGCGACGCAAACCCCTGTGACACTCGTCTTTTCTGGGGAGTTCGCGGTGCTTGCGCAAACAAACACCAACACTACCGTTCGGGTTCAAGATTCGCATGGGAAAAACCTATGGAGCGGGCATTCCGAGGACAACTATCTTATCATCGAAGATCAGCATTTCCAGATCAGCCAGCAACCTCCTCTCTCGTTATTCCCGTTGAACCCAGCGGATTCAACGATCCCGCCGCTCAGTTATACCGTCACTCCCGCCGATTCCAAAAGCATCCATCTCGAAGAACTCCTCGATAGTGTGACTGCGCAGGCAACACAAGTGACAAACATGAATGTCTCCAAGGGTCTCAAGACAATCCAGGGGTCCGACACGGTCATCTCGTGCGCTTGTTTTATCGCAAACGGGGCGATGAGTCTTGCAAACACCACTGATACCATCACGATCGACCACCGAGCGAAACCTTTCAAAGGGTTCGGTATCGTCCGATTTCATGACCTTACCGTCACGTACACCCGGCCTGACAGCGGGCCGACGATTCAAGGAACCTATTCTCTCGTCTTTCTCGGAGATCATTTCTATAATCCACAGGCAAAAGACACGAAGAACGGTATCGCATTTCCTTTCATCTTGCTACTTGTCTGGGTGGTCGCCCTTGTGGTCTTCCTCTACGTCAGGTTCTTCTTGCGACCAACGGTGGAACGACAACGAGATGCTCGCATGAAAAAGTATGCTCTTTGGATTCACCTTGTCCTCCTCGTTCTTGGCTTTATCTTGCTTGACTGGGAAGTCAACATCCAATTCGGTATGAGCGGACTTGCATCCCTTGCAAGCCAGGGGGCTTCCATGATCGCCGGGTTGTTTTTCGGATTAGAGCTCCTCGTCTGGGCGTTGGGCTACCTGCTACTCGCGATCCCGGTTCGACTTCTCATCAACTCAGGGCTTCATATCCTTCATATCGGAAAAGGAGGCAGAGGCATCGAGGCAGGGATCGGTGATTTTTCTATATGGATCTTCGCAGCCTTCTATCTTCTTCTCTTCATTAATGTTATCATATCCGCGTTCAACCTTTCCAGCCTTCTTACTACGGGATAAATCATGGTGATGATGGACCTTCAACCGATTCTTGATGAGCCTGCATTGCTCCACAAAGAAAAAAAGCTCCTGGTCATCGCCGATCTTCACATCGGGATTGAAACCGAGCTTCAGGAAAGCGGCATTCAGGTCCCATCACAGACCGACCTCATGAAGGAACGGCTCATCACACTGATTGAAGCATACGATATAGCAGATCTCGTCATCCTCGGTGACGTGAAACACAACATCCCGACCTCCTCGATTCAAGAGCGAAGTGACGTGAGGCGATTCTTGGACGCGGTGAAAACCTATACGACGTTGCACATCCTGCCTGGGAACCATGACGGAAACATCGACCGTTTGCTTTCATCTGGCATCATGTTGCATCCCTCTAGCGGTGTCGTCCTTGGAGGTATCGGACTCTTTCATGGGCACCGTTGGCCTTCTGATGAGGTGATGCGATGCGACCAGGTCGTGGTCGCTCATACGCATCCGACGATTATGCTGACGGACCGGCTCGGGTATCGAACCTTTGAGCCATGCTGGTTGCGGGCATTCTGTAATCAGGAAAAACTTCATGAGAGATATCCGACATCCCAGAACCCGCTCGTGTTCGTTCTTCCGGCATTCAACCCCTTGTGTGGTGGTATTGCTATGAATAGGGACCCGATGCTCGGGCCATTTCATTCGCTCCTTGATATCCAGGACGCACAGGTGTACCTTCTCGACGGAACAGCACTAGGGAAGGTTTCTGATATCAAATAATCCGGTTAAACTTAAATACATCATGTAATATACGAATCAAACCCACCATAAGATGCTGATTACCTATGGAACTGAACCTGTCTGAAAACGTACGAACCCTTCTGCTGGCATTACTCATCCTCGTCCTACCCTTAATTTTCATCATCGTTGGACTTGTGTACAACATCGATAATGTCTGGTTATACCTCCTCTGCATCACGTGGTTTGGATGTGGCGTGGTTTTTTACGGGGCATTACGGTAGTGGGCACCCCTTCATTACGCATTTTTCTTTGAAAAGCAAAATCATTTAAAACACAAACATCATACGCTGTTCCTTGTTGATCGGGATGGTTAATTATATTATCGTCACAGGTGGAGTTATTTCCGGATTGGGAAAGGGTATTACCACTGCGTCTATCGGAAAAATCCTGCAGAATCATGGGTATAAAGTCACTGCGATTAAGATCGACCCGTACATCAATTTCGATGCAGGGACGCTTCGGCCGACCGAGCACGGTGAGGTCTGGGTGACGGAGGACGGCGGGGAGATCGACCAGGACCTTGGTCATTACGAGCGGTTCCTCGACATCAACATCCCTAAATGCAACAACATCACCACAGGCCAGGTCTACAGCGCTGTTATCGAGAAGGAGCGAAGTGGGAAGTATCTTGGGAAAACTGTTCAGCCGATCCCCCATGTCACCGATGAGATCAAACGAAGGATCAGACTCCCCTCTGAGGAGTCAAAATTTGATTTCGTCCTTGTGGAAATCGGTGGGACCGTCGGTGACTACGAGAACGTCTTGTTCCTTGAAGCGGTCCGTCAGATGAAGCATGAAGGGGAAAAGGTCATCTACGTGCACGTGACCTATGTCCCGGTGCTGAAATCCCTTGGGGAGGCGAAGACCAAGCCGACCCAGCATTCCGTCAAATTGCTCAGGGAGATCGGTATCCAACCCGATTTCATCATCACACGCTCTGAGAAACCCCTTGATGATGTTCGTAAGGAAAAAATCGCGCTGTTCTGTAACGTTTTAAATGAGGATGTCATCTCTGATTCGAATATCGATAACGTGTACGGAGTTCCCCTGTTGTTTGAGGATCAGGAGCTGTGCAAGAAGATCCTCAAGAAGCTCGGGCTACGGAAAGAGGAGATTGACCTGAACTCATGGAGAAACTACCTCACGAAGATTCGGAAGTTGGATAAGAAGGTGAGGATCGGGATTGTCGGGAAATATTTTGATATCGGCGCGTTCAAGCTCTCGGATTCGTACATCTCGGTGATCGAGGCGGTGAAGCACGCGGCATGGAACAATAACGTACGCCCGGAGATCGAATGGATTGATTCGAAAACCTTCGAGAAGCAACCGCGCAAGATAGTGAACCTCAAGAAAGTCGACGGGATCATCGTCCCGGGAGGGTTCGGTGTCTCCGGTGTTGAGGGGAAGATCGCGACGATTAAGTACGCCCGCGAGAACAATATCCCGTATCTCGGCTTATGTTTGGGGATGCAGCTAGCGGTCGTGGAATACGCGCGTAACGTCTGCGGCTTGAAAGGTGCGAATACCACAGAGGTCGACAAAAACACTCCCTACCCCGTGATTGATTTCATCCCTGATCAGGTGAAGATTGTGACGGAATCACGGTATGGGGCGACCATGCGGCTTGGTGCGTACCCGGCGGTCCTCAGTGAAGGATCGTTGATTCGGAAATTGTACGATGACCAAAACAAAATATATGAGCGTCATCGCCATCGGTACGAGGTCAACCCGGCCTACATCGAAACCCTTGAGAAGAAAGGGTTCGTGTTCTCTGGGCGGTCACCAGACGGCGTGCTCATGGAGTTCATGGAGCTCCCAGGTCACCCGTATTTCACGGGTACGCAGGCGCACCCTGAGTTCAAATCACGGCCGATGAAACCCGCACCGCTGTTCGACGGTCTGATCAAGGCTGCGAAGAAAAAATAAGGTTGCTTCCTGTCTCACATGGTTTTTGGTTCTAAGAGTGTTCTATGTAAGAACAGGTTGCTTGAGAAGAACCAGATTGGAGGAATAAGAGCCACCAAGATGATATACGTGTTCAAGGAACTTAACATGATGGGTGCGGTTGAGTACATGAAAATCACGATGATGCCGATTCCTATACGAATACGTGCCCGGTCGAAGGTTTTAATGGAGAACAATCGGTAAATCGAAATAAAGGTCAGTACTACGAAGAGGAGCAGGAGTGCAATCTGCCATAGCTGCGGATTCCACGACTGAGGCTGTAATGCTGGTAAAACAAAAGGAGCGAAAATCAGCAACGTGCGTCCAATTTCGATGAGATACCCTGTTGTCTTGAAAGAGAGCGGTAAGGCAATTATGCCAGCATGCACCTTTGCACCTAACAAGATAGCGAACGTGCGTGCCTGTCCCTGTTGGTCATGATCGATATCCTTAATCGCACCGTTGATCATGTTCATGAACAAGACCTGCAGGCCACCGATCAGAGCGACGATCCAAGAAAGGAGCGTTGGGGTCCCCACCGTCGTTGCACCAAAAAGGATAAGGAAGAACACGGCTGCCGCGACAAACAGGTCCATCCCAGGGTATTTCTTACTGAGCATATCGTACACTGTCGCAAACAGGTACGCGATAACGAGGACGCCGATAAAAACAATATATTGGTTTAAACCCGTGTAGAAAAAAATGGTAAGAATGAAGGAAAGGATAAGACAAGCGATACCAAACATAGTAGCATGTCGAAGGGTGATACTCCCATTCACCAAAGGCCGCATGGTGAGGTCTTTCGACAATTGGTCGACCTTGATATCAAAGATATCGTTTAGGACAAACCCATAGGTATGGGCGAGACATCCGATAAAAAATAGTATGAAGAGCTGCACAAGTGACGAGGAATGAATAGTGAACATGGAAAGCGCGCCAAGCACCGGCGCGACCCCGGTGAGCCCCATGTTGAACAAACGGCTGATCTCGAGGTATTTCCGAATCATCCAATATACGAAATCATAACAGTAATAAAAAACCATCGCTTGCTATCCTATAGATTTTTATATTCAATTTGATATGGTATCCTGAGTATGTTTAGCAAGCTACGTGCCTTCGCAGACATTGGACGGACACAAGGGATCACCACCACCGCGTCCATCGCTATCGTTGGGGCACTCACCTCGACGGTCGCAGTCGAATGGTACTATATCATTTTTTTCACCTTAATCTCGATTATCGCGCACATGGCGCTGAACACCTACATCGCCATCGGTGACAAGGAGCTGGACGCCCAGACGTACGTACCTTCGAGAAACCCGCTCTCGGCGGGCATTTTATCGAAAAAGGGAGCCCTCTTCTTCGTCTATGGGGGTACCGTCACCTGTATCATCCTCATCCTTCTCCTCCTTCTGTACATAAGCTTTCTCTCGGTGCTCATGTGTTTCCTCTGTTTCCTACTCTCGTACGGGTCGCTCCTCTGGTACGGTTGGAAAGGGAAAAAAGTCCTCCTCTCCTATGATTTCACATTTTCCGTCTCCTACTCGTTTTTCGTGCTCTTCGGGGTGTTCGCAATCGGAGGTATGCCCACGAACTATACCTGGATTTTCATCGGTGTCGTGATCTTCGCAGCGACCGCTTTCGCACAATGGGAAAACGGACTGAAGGACGCAGATGCTGACCGGTTCGCCGGAGTGAGAAGCATCGCGGTCGTGACTCAGGTAAAAAACAACAAACGGCTCTCGCTGACCCATCCGTACTTCCTGTATGGTCTCGCCTTGAAAATCGGGTTCCTGCTGTTTTGTTTTCTCGCGTTGTACCTCACAAAGAACCTCTATTTCCTCCTTTTCCTGCTGCTGTATGGCATCCCGTCCCAGGTGTACATCATGTACCGATTTTTAAAAATGGAGCGGCCGATGGACCATCGAAGAACCATCCTGCTGGATGTCACCTTCGCAGCCATCCTTGGGTACTCCGTCATCTTCGGAAAAACAGGGGTGATCCCGATCATCCTCCTCATCGTCTATCTCATCGGTGGCTATCTCATAGGATCACAGTTTCAGTCCAACTGTGAATTCAAATTCGGAAGAATCTTCGCGTCTAAAAAATAAAAAAAAATTTACTGTTTCTTGAGGTACGCATCGATAGCCCGGGCTGCTCGTTTCCCCGCGCCCATCGCAAGGATCACGGTTGCTGCACCGGTCGCGATATCACCACCAGCAAAGACACCTGGTACTGAGGTCCGGCCGTCATCATCGGTGACGATATTGCCGTGCTTGCCGATAGTAAGACCTTTCATCGCATGGGGAATCAAAGGATTCGGGCTCTGACCGATCGCGACGAGTGCAGTATCGATCGCCATCTTCTCCTCAGACCCTGGGATAGGTACAGGGCGCCTTCGACCTGACTCATCAGGTTCACCCAGTTGCATCTTGATGAACTCAACTTCTTTGAGATGTCCTTTCTCGTCGCCGTTGAACCGGATCGGATTCGTGAGAAGTCTGAAGATCACGCCCTCCTGCTTCGCATGCTCGATCTCCTCGGCACGCGCCGGCATCTCAGCCTCGGTCCTGCGATACAGGATGTAGGATTTCTCAGCCCCAAGTCGCAGCGCGGTGCGCGCGCAATCCATCGCGACGTTTCCCGCGCCGAACGTGGCGACGATCTTGCCGATCTTCACGGGTGTGTCATATTCAGGGAATTTGTACGCCTTCATCATGTTGACCCGGGTGAGAAACTCGTTTGCGGAATACACCCCATCAAAGTTCTCGCCAGGGATGTTCAACCAATTCGGCAGACCAGCGCCGGTTCCGATGAATACGGCATCGTACTGCTTCATAAGTTCATCGACCGAAATGGTTTTACCAACAACCACGTCATAGTTGATGTCGACCCCGAGCTTCTTGATGTACTCCACCTCTGATTTCACGATGACTTTCGGGAGACGGAACTCAGGGATTCCGTACATCAGCACCCCACCAGGGTCATGGAGCGCCTCAAACACAGTGACAGCATGCCCCATCTTCGCAAGATCACCAGCGCAGGTGAGCCCCGCCGGGCCTGATCCGACCACCGCGATGTTCTTCCCGGTTGGTTGCACTTTCTTGGGGGTTTTCGCTCCTTTTTGCCGTTCGTAATCTGCGATGAACCGTTCCAGTCTTCCGATAGCGACGGGTTCACCGAGTTTTTTAACCGTGCATACTCCCTCGCACTGCTCTTCATATGGGCAGACGCGCCCGGAGATTGCCGGGAGGTTGTTCTTTGCTTTGATGACCTCCGCTGCCTTCTCGAAATCTCCAAGTGCGATGCAATGGATGAACCCGGGGATATCGATTTCCACGGGGCAGCCCTTCATGCACGGTTTGTCCTTGCACTGTAGACAGCGTTGAGCCTCCTTGATAGCGACTTCTTTACTGTACCCGTACGGGACCTCATTGAAATTTTTTATCCGCTCCTTGGGTGGTTGCTCCGGCATCTCATGCTTTGTTTTTTGTACGCTCATTGGGCATCAGCCAACCTACAGGCCTCTCCTTCTTCATGCATGAACCGCCGATTCCGAAGCATCAAATTCTCATAGTCGACCTTATGGCCGTCAAACTCAGGACCGTCCACGCACGCGAACTTGGTTTTTCCGTCAATCGAGACACGGCATCCGCCGCACATCCCGGTCCCATCCACCATGATTGGGTTAAGGCTCACGAGCGTCTTGATGTTGTACTTCCGGGTGAGGTCTGACACCACCTTCATCATGATGATCGGTCCAATTGCCATGACCATGTCGACCCTGTGTTTGTCGATGACCTGTTGGAGCACATCACTCACAAACCCCTTATGACCCTTCGACCCGTCATCGGTCGCGATGTAGAACTCGTTGCTGTACTCATGGATCTCTTTTTCAAGGAGTAATAAATTTTGTGTTTTGGCGCCAAGGATAGAAATCACGAAATTCCCTGCTTCTTTCAATGCTTTTACAATCGGGTAGAGCGGTGCGATGCCGACACCGCCACCTACGCACACCACGGTGCCGTATTTTTTCACCTCAGACGGCATGCCGAGCGGTCCTGCGAAATTCTCTAAAACATCACCAACCTCAAGGGTGCCGAGCTGTTTCGTGGTCTTCCCAACCTCGAGGAATATAATAGTCACTGTACCTTCTTTTCGATCGAAATCAGCGATGGTGAGGGGAATACGCTCCCCTTTTTCATCGATTCGAAGGATAATGAACTGACCAGGCTGCGCTTTTTTTGCGACAAGCGGTGCCTTGATCTTCATCTGCTTGACAGTCTCTGACAGCACCTTTTTCTCGACAATCGGGTACATGAAAAGCACTTCCCCTAAACGACTACTCTGTTCTAACCGTAATCAAGGGTCTTTTTAATAGTTTATGATATCTTCAGATGGCCAGTGTCGTACCAAAATTTATTAAGATTCACCCGATGAACCGATAGCAATTAGGTAGGTATCTTTGGTGAACTGCATCTTCGTCTCAGACCTTCATGGGAAACTTGAACGATATCATACGCTCTTTCACCTTATTCAACAAGAAACACCTGATGCTGTTTTTTTCGGGGGAGACCTCCTGCCACTCCATGTCCCACAAGATCTACCTATGGGACTATTCATTGAAGACACCATCTTTTCTCCCATCAAAGAAATCCAAAAAATGACACGGAAAAAAACACGGTTTTTCATCATCCTTGGAAATGACGACCCCCGTATTTACGAACAACTCTTTATCAACGCGAACACCAAAGGAATCATCTCCTACATCCATGAAAAAACGGTTCCCTGGAAACATCACTATGTTACAGGATATTCCTATGTGCCACCGACACCGTTCCTACTCAAAGACTGGGAGCGCTACGATATCTCACGCTTTGTCGATGTTGGCGCGGTATCACCAGAAAAAGGACGAAGAACCCTCCCCGTATCCCCCGATGAGATACGCTACGCGACGATCATGGAGGATCTAGAGACCCTTTCCAAAAACGCACCGGTGGAAAAAACCATTTTCCTGTTTCACTCCCCACCCTATGATTCTGTAATGGATACCATCGATAGCACGGGGAAAATGGTCGACCATGCCCCCCTTGATACCCACATCGGCAGCATCGCAATCCAGCGGTTTATTGCAGAAAAACAACCACTCGTGACCCTCCATGGTCACGTCCATGAATCAGCACGATTGACAGGACAATGGATGCAGCGATTCGGCAGAACATTTTCTTTCTCAGCGGCGCACGATGGACCAGAGCTTGCAGTCGTTCGATTTGATACCGATGCATTGCATGGTGCGACAAGAGACCTTATTGCAGTGTCCTAAGGTTCTTTCTTGAGAGAGATTTTTCGTACGGTTTGATACGGGGACGTGATATGGGACGCCCAGGAGTTTTTCTTTTTGATGTCATCATCGGTGATGATATGGACATCAAGCAGCCCCTCAGTCTCGTACCCGGTCCGCTCCTTGTTCTCCCGTGCGAGTTTCTTGCCCCATTCATCGAACCAGACCATGAGTTTATCTTTCTGTTCATCGGTCCCCTTAAAATGGACCAAAAGGTCGATGTCGCTCGTCGGTCCTGCGCTACCGTCCTTCGTGCTACCAATAAGATACATGTTTTGGATGCCATAGAGTGTCGGGTCAAGCGCCTGGGCGATCTCCTCGATTTTCTGCGCCCGCCATGTCTGATGGTCCGGAGGCTTGAGGTACGCGAGTGCCTCATTCGCCTCGCCGTCCATGACCACGGAGAGAGTCCCCCCAGGAATGATATCGGAGATTTTGATGAGACGAACGACGTCTTCATAGTTTTTACAACCTGGCAGTATTGTCGTTAGTTTGTTCTCCGAATCGAACAGGAGCTTCTCGTTGAACAAATCCTCGCCCTGATCGGGGTATAACGGGAGGTACCGAATGTTCGACTCCACGAGGTCCTGGAAGAAATGCGTTCCGAAGGACAGCTCCGGGATGTACCCCCCTTTTTCCTTTGCGATTTCAAGCATCATGGCGGTGTTGTTGATATCACCGTATCGCACAGGGACACCAAGTTTAATGTCTCCCTTGCTGCCCCATCGCCCTGGGCCCATGAGGATGAATTTTCGCTTCGGAAGAAGCGTGTTCAGTTCACTGACAATCTTTGCTACCCGTTGCATCTGCTCTCGTTTTGTGAGGTTCGTGTACTCCTCAGGGATGACATAGACGATGTACTCGATGTTTTCTATCTGCCCGGTCGTCACGTATTTTTTTGTGGAAAATAGCTTTCTATCCTCAGGGATGTCTTTTGGAACCGGCTTGCGTTCAATGTCTCGTGATTGGCTCTGAGGGCGGCACTGCAGCATGTAAAGATGTGTCCCGTCGGAGGCGAACTCGACATCCACGGGTGTCCCTATTTTTTCCTCAAGAATCGTGAGAATTCGTTTGATTTTCTCGAGGAAATCGGTTTTCTCGAACAGGGCAGCAAACGTGACAACAAGATCAGCTTTTTCAGGGTCGAAAAGGACATTTGGCGGTGTGAGTCGTCCGCCCTCATGTACCGATACGATGTCAGAAAGTTTCGGGAATTCATCCGCGTATTTCCGGAAGAAGCTTACGGCATCGACCGTCTCAATGAAGCCGGTCTCTAGATTAATCACATCCATGAATCGCGGTGAGTATTTGATCCGTTCTTCGACAAGCGGGTTGACCTGAAGGTTCGGTCGTTTCGGGGAAATCAAGATCGGGTAATCATTGCCCATGCGATCTACTGCCCGTGTTCCAAGGCCAGGGACCATGCGAATCATCCCGTCCTCCCGACTGATCCGTGGGGACCATCGGAACTCATTTCGGCTGAAGGCGACCCCTGCAAACGACGGCATATAGTACGGTCCAACATGGGTGCCGACCACCTCCTGTATAAGGATCCCCATCTCCTCATTGAAGTCAAGGAGCCCGCGCTCACGACGATACTCGATAGGATCAGGGCTGAATGTCGACGCGTACACCTCTGCGATCGCACTCATGAGTGAACGAAGACACTCCTCCTCGGTTCCGATATTTGGGACGAACAAACTTTTGTACTTCCCTGAAAACGCGTACCCGAAGTTATCCTCAAGGAGACTTGAGGATCGCACGATGATCGGGCGATCTTTGAAATCCCGTATGACATGCCGAAGCTCTTCGACAATCTCGTACGGAAACGAAGAGTTCTTAAAAATCTGCTCCAAGAACGGTTGCTCCTGACGGATCTCAATAGGATCCAGGTATTTCACATGAGAAACCTCATCGAGATCGTTATAATGGATGAAGGACAAGATGGAATCAGAGGTGAGGTACCAACTCCGCGGAAACTGAATATCCTTAAGCATTTCGTCTTTCTTCATCTCTTCCTTAATGATCTTCTCCGCTAGGAGCACCCCCGAGGATTTCCCCCCTAACTTCCCGGTTCCTTGCGCGGGACCAGCGACATGCTCGAGCAAATGATCAAAATCAGCGACATCGAAGAACATTTTTGCAACATTCACGTACTCAAGGCGCTCCGTGAAAAACCGTCTGATGAGCGCGGTTTTAATGCTCATCTGATCCTCAGGTGATATCGAGGTTTCCGCATCCGGTTGATCGAAGAACCTGCTCAGCTCTGCGGCGATTTCCACGAGGGGAATCCCTGTTTTTTGTGACTGAAGAAGTAGTGGGCGCGCTTTATCCTGCTTCATCCAATTCGCGAATAAATTCGAGATCACCTCGGAAGGGATGCTCTCTTTTGCGATCTCAAACACCTCTTTTTGAATCGTCACCAGCGCATCAAGATCCTGACGCTGGTTCGGCATATTCACGTGATGCCAGTCGACCGCGCTGGAGTCGCTATCCATCGCCGGGGCGATTTTATTGAGGAGATTTGTCACTTTTTCGTTTTCTATCCTGTACAAATAATAGGTCATCTTTCTGGTGATCCGCAGTAACGTCCGTGGATCCGTTTTTACCAGGAGATCAAGGATAACTTCCCAATCCTGTTTTTTCTCAGGCATCTTTGCTTTCGAGGCCGCCTCTTTCTCCTCTGCTCTCATTATTTTTTGGACATAATCTAATCGTCGTCGTTGCTGTTCAAGTTCTTCCTTGATATGACGCTCTTCAATGAATTTCCCGACAACACTAGCAATACCGTCAATGAGCCGTCGTTCTTCCAGAAGAAATGGTCCTTCGCTGGCCTGAGGTTTTTCCTCAAAATAATACACCTCAAGAACCCCTATTTTCTTTTCATCGACAACGATGTCACTCGAAAGATTCCATTGTGTTTTCTTAAAATTCTCAGTTGTAAATTCCTTCCGGCCCTCAATGACAATACGAACACAGGTTACTTCAGGGTACTGCCATGCCGGTGGCATTAATTCAACAATCTTCTGGAGCGCCTCATCAATCGAAAATTTACTGTCATTGACAATCTTTGTTATTCTGTAGAAGCAATTCAACTCCTTGACTCGTTCTTTGAGTTCATGCATCATATTTCCATTGGTTGCTTCATTACTCTTTTCGTCCATTGTTATCTCCGGTGTCATGTAATTCTATCCCCCTGCTAGCTCACATCATTTAATTCATTACCGTTATTTATCTTTTTTCCTTTTTGTATGACTGCCCTGCCCTGTTTCCCGTCAATCTTCACAAAAAGTTCGAACGGTGCTTTTGCATGTCGAACCTCCTGTAAATCTTCGACAACAGGCAGGGTATCAAGCCAGCGGTCATCAATGTTACCCTTCCCTGCTTTTGTGATGAGGTATCCGACCTGGGAGGAAATGAGGTCATGGAAGAAATGTGAGCCTTGAGAAGGATCAATCGCTCGTTCTTTGAATGGTGTTTCAACGATAACCTTTGCACCCGCGATGTCACTCCAGATCACGGGGATACCAAGCCAGGGGTCTGCTGATCCCCATCGTCCAGGGCCTACGAGCATATACCGGGTTCCTTCGCCCATGAGTTTGCTATTCAGCGAACGGAGTTGGAGTACGGTTCGTGCAGAATTCGTCATATCAAATGACGATTTCACATACACGATATCTTGTATATGGTCAATGATTCCGTTTCCAAGGGCGTTTTCACTGTAACAAATATCAGTCGCGGGGTTGTATTCCTCAATGACAATCTCGTGGGATTTCCCAGGAGGCACCATGCTTCGTATCTGGAGGATCACGAGCTCTGCATTCTCGGTCTGAGAATCACCGACATTGACCGCAAATTCGATCTCCACCGGATACCCTAGCGCGATTTCGCTAATACGTAACAGGAGGTTCAGCGCTTTTGCCAGGGGGAACGCCTCATATTCGATAATAGGTGCGAAATTGATCACCACTGAACCTTCCTCAGATACACCAGGTGAAAGTGCATCATCTCTGGCAAAATAGGTCGAGGCGATCTTTTCAAGCACCCCATGCTCTCGAGCAACATCCTTATCAAGCACGCTTAACGCTGTTTCTTCGTTCTTCCCCACGATCCGATACACCGATTTCAGGTTCAAAGCATAGAAGGTCCGCTGAGAATATTTCATAAAATCCTTCGGTGTTCCAAACATAGGAACAGTAGGCTGTGGAGGGCAAAAACAAAACGTGCACCCACCGTCCACGATTGCCTTCCCTAGCCCTAATGCGAGGTACACCACTCCATCCTCTGGTTTGCATCCCCCTGAGGGGTAATAGTTATAGGATTTTGCCACCCCAGAGATTGTTGGATAAAAATATTGACTGTGTTTCCTCCCGACGACCTCCTGGATGATGACCGCCATTTTCTCATCACCGAGTTTCTTCGGGGTCGATTTAATGTAGGTCCGTGCTTTCTCAAAATATGTGGAGGCGTACACGTATTTAATCGCATTACACACCTCTTGAAAACGAAAATCGGTCTCCCACGATTCATTCGGCATCAGGATTGAATCATAGATCCCTGCAAATGGTTGCATCAGGGAATCCTCAAGGATACCAGATGATCGAACCACGAGTGGCTGTCTTGTCACTCTAATAAATGCCCGAAGGTCCCCAAGGACTGTCGCAGGCAGATTTGCGGTCATGAATTTTGACGCAATCCGTTCATCAGGCAGACTGTAGAGTCTGGGATCATTCAGATTGTTTTGTGTCATGAACGCGTCAAATACCTCGGTCGAAAGGACGATGGTTCGTGGGATTGTGATGTGAAGATTCGGGAACATGTCATCAGAAATATATTTCGAAAGGAGTTTCGCCAAAAACGAAAGCCCTCGTGCCTTTCCACCTAGTGCCCCCTTCCCGATTCGCCTGATCTCAAGATGTGATGCTACACCTGTGCGCTCGAAGCTTGTTACCGCTGCTTGGGTAAATGAATATTTATGTTCCTCGAGCGCATCGACAATCCGCTTCCGCAGATCATTACTTTCCCAGTGCATTTCTTCGACGATATGAATTTTCTCGGCAAGATCGTATTCTCCGTGTCCTCGTAACCATGTCGAGAGCTCATGCTTTTTCGCGGTCGTACGAAGGAGTGATTCTTTTATTGATAAGACTGCATCTTCGAACTCCTTGAATGTATTGATTACTACAGTCTCATTTCCTTTTTCATCTCTGATGATGATTTCTTGTGTACCTAACGATTTTCTGAGAAAATCTCTGATGGTAAGTTGAAGATTCGGATCGTTTTTCGAAATAAATTGAACAGGAAACGGTAGCTGTGTGTTGGTCATGATTGGCTCAGAGGATTGAAGAAGGATTGGGAGGCCTGGGTTTTCTTTGTTTATTTTTTTGGAAAGTTCAAGGCCTGCCTGTCTGGTCATGTTTTTTGCTGGGTCTTCCTGGTTGTCGGTAATGAGGCAGAGAAGATTGTGTTTCTGTTTCTCGTACAAGGCGGTCCCCGTTTCGAAATCCACAGCATGCAGAACGTACGGTCTGTTTTTTGCTAGTTGGAGGCGATGCTCTTCGTTCATGGCATCCTGTGCGGCTCGTTCAAGGTTATTCCAAAGCTCCTCGTAGATGAGTAAAAGATAGGTTGAATACTCCTGGATCGAATCCTCGATGAGCAACACGCACCGGCGGTGCGCAGCAAAAGACGGATCATTTACAATATTGATGGTGTCCTCAATCAATTGAACGATGGTGAGGATTATTTTCCCGTCACCATTCCATGTGAAAAACTTCTGGATCGTTCTACCATGGTCATTATCTCGAAGGGTTACCAGGTCAGCAATGCTATTCCCTAGGACAACAATCGGGATCTGCGAGGTTGCCCGTATTTTTTTCGTAAGTGCCAATATATCGATTTCATCAAGGGAGTCAAAGATAATCAAGAGATCATGGGGATTTTTTTTCAACTGCTCCAGGCATTCGATGCCGGTCTCTACATGGGTAATCAAGGGTGCCCCGTTCTGTCCGTTGCAAAGTATATTATCTGAAAAAAGACTACTCAACCGACCTTCTTCTTCAAGCTGAAAAAAATGAAAAGAGGAAGAAAGCAAAAGGATGTTGCTGATGCGAAACGATCTTGTATCAGTCGCTTGCTTCTTCTCGATTTCTTGAACGATTGTGGGTGTAACACCGGTTATTTCTTTTATACATTGGATGATCTTTATTTCTCTGTCATTGAACCGGATATTCATATCTCAGACTACACCCAGCCACGCATCTTGCATGCATCGGCTACCTTCGAAATCGCGATCATGTACGCAGCGTCGCTGATCCGTATTTTCTTACGTTTCGCCAACTCCCAGACCTTATAGAACGCATCGGTCATCTTGTTGTCCAGCTTCCCGAGAACCTCTTCCTTAGTCCAGTAGTAGTTCATGTTGCTTTGTACTTGCTCGAAATAACTGCAGACAACACCACCAGCGTTTGCAAGGAAATCAGGGACGACAGTCACGCCTTTTTTCACTAATACATCCTCAGCGTCGGGGGTCAATGGGCCGTTTGCCCCACAGATGACGACCTTCACGCTGGGTTTAATCTGGTTGACGTTTTCCATGGTGATTGAGTTCTCGAGCGCTGCGGGGATAAGGATATCCACGTCATGGCGTAGCCATTCCTCACCAGGGTACACCTTGTAGCCAAGTTTCTCTGCTTCTTTTTTATCGATGGTCCCGAATCGGTCGGTAATCTGCTCGAGTTCCTTCACATTGACTCCTTTTTGCTTGTAGTAGCTGTACGTGGTGCTCTCCCCTTGATCCCAGCATGAAACCGAGACAACAGTCCCGCCGTACTCAGTGTAAAGCTCTGCGGTATAACGGGCGACGTTCCCGAATCCCTGGATAGACGCGGTTGATTTCGCGATATCGATTTTTAATTCTTTCAGCAGCTCACGGAGAATGTAGACCAGAGCATACCCGGTTGCCTCAGTACGACCAAGCGAGCCGCCAAGCTCGACCGGTTTCCCTGTGATAAGCCCGGGGTATTGGCCACCGGTGATGGTTTCATATTCATCCATGATCCAGAGCATATGCTGACCACTGGTCATCACATCCGGGGCTGGCACGTCTCGGGTCGGCCCGATGTCTCGCGCGATTTGCCTGACCCAACCACGGCACAGTTTCTCTTGTTCTCGTTCTGAAAGGTTATGGGGGTCACAGATGATGCCGCCTTTTCCCCCGCCGAGAGGGATGTCAGCGACTGCGCATTTCCAGGTCATCCACATCGCAAGCGCGCGAACCGTATCAATAGTTTCTTGAGGGTGGAATCGTATGCCGCCTTTGCAGGGGCCGCGTGCATCGTTGTGCTGCACTCGGAAACCGTGGAACACCTTCATGGTGCCGTCATCCATGCGGATGGGGATCGCGAAACTATATTCCCGCAATGGGTTACGGAGTAACTCACGAGTTGGTTCATCAAGGTTTAATGTATCTGCAATACGATCAAATTGTGCTTGTGCCATTTTGAATGGGTTAAACCCTTCTGGTTTTGGTACTTTTGGTGGATTACTTCTTACTTGTTTTAATTCCTGTTTTACTTGCATAGATAAAATCGCCTCTTATTCGCCTCCCAAGTATTGTGCACCCGTATAAATATTTTAGTAATAGACTGTACCTCTCTGTGGGAACCCCGGGAGAATGGTATTTAAAGAAAAATAAAAAAAAGAAAAAGAAGGCTGTATTCCTTCTTTAGATTAATCCTTGGTCGATCATCGCATCAGCGACTTTCACGAATCCGGCGATGTTTGCTCCTTTGACGTAGTTGACAAAGTTGCCGTCTTTACCGTATTTCACGCAGGACTGATGAATTTGGGTCATGATCCAGTGGAGTTTCTGGTCAACCTCTTCTCTGCTCCAGGACATCCGACTGCTGTTCTGTGACATCTCAAGGCCGCTTGTAGCGACACCACCGGCATTCGATGCTTTCCCTGGCGCATAAAGGATTTTATTGTCAAGAAAGATTTCGACACCCTCGGGAGTGGTCGGCATGTTTGCCCCTTCCGCGACAAGCATGCACCCATTATCAACGAGTTTCTGCGCATCTTCCTTGCTGATCTCATTTTGGGTCGCTGAGGGAAACGCGCAATCACATTTGAAATGCCAAGGGTTTTTTCCTGCCGCATATTCAACATGGTATTTGTCCGCGTACTCTTTGATGCGACCGCGTTGGACGTTTTTCAACTCCATGACATACGCAAGCTTTTTCTCATCGATTCCACTGGGATCATAAATAGAGCCAGCAGAGTCCGATAATGTCACGACCTTTCCACCTAGCTGGGTGATTTTCTCGACGGTGTACTGCGCGACATTCCCTGAGCCTGAGACGACACAGGTTTTCCCTTTGAATGACTCGCCTTTTGTCTTGAGCATCTCTTGAGCGAAATACACACACCCATACCCGGTGGCTTCTGGTCTGATGAGACTGCCGCCCCAGTTGAGTCCCTTTCCCGTGAGAACACCGGTGAACTCGTTTCTGAGTCGTCGGTATTGCCCGAACATGAAACCGATTTCACGGCCCCCGACACCGATATCTCCTGCGGGGACATCTGTATCAGGACCGATATACCGCTGCAGTTCGGTCATGAATGACTGGCAGAATTTCATGACCTCGTTGTCAGTTTTCCCTTTGGGATCAAAATCCGATCCTCCTTTTCCACCGCCCATGGGCAACGTGGTGAGGCTGTTCTTGAAGACTTGTTCGAATGCTAGAAATTTGAGAATACTGAGGGTGACGCTGGGGTGGAAACGAAGCCCGCCTTTGTACGGGCCGATGGCGCTGTTCATTTCAATACGATACCCTCTGTTTATTTGTATCTCCCCTTTGTCGTCCAACCAGGGCACACGGAACATGACGATTCGCTCTGGTTCAACCATGCGTTCGAGGATCTTTGCTTTTTTGTATTTCGGGTTTTTCTGGATGTACGGCATGAGGCTTTCGACAACTTCTTGGACTGCCTGATGAAACTCTTTTTCCCCCGGGTTTTTTTCTTTTACTTTTGCCATGAATTCTTCGACGGATTTATCCATAACTATGCCTCCGTTTTTTTGTTGGTCTCGTATCTTTGTTTCCTTTTAATAGTTTACTAAATTCAAATCGGGAGAAACGGTTAAAATCGCCTGAAAAATTGTACAAAATAACGCATTTTTAAAGAATGCACAGGTTTGCTTTCACAGACTCTCATGTACTCACTCAAAGCATTCCTCATCGTGCAAGCAAGCTACAATTATGTTACTGTACCTGTGTTCATGTCCTAATGAAGAACAGAAGGATTGTTCCGTTCTGTGACTTGCTTGCTGCGCTGTACGGATGCGATGCAGTGACGGTGATGATGGTCTTTCCCAGCCCAAGGATGAAGTTTGATTGGATCGTCCGTTCCCCTCCCGCTGAGATGCTGAGAAGCGATCCGCTGGTTTTCTGCCCTAGGAAGACAGAACCTGTGAGGGTGATGTTCCATTGCACATGCGTAATATCAATCGCACCGGTATTACGGATCACTGTTTTGACCTTGAACAATCCGCCCTGAATGATACCGACCTCAAGCCGTGGTGCGATGATCGTGATCGGAAACGGATCAGACCAGCTGCTTTCGATTCCCAGGGTGTTTTTCGCTTTCGCGGTGATTGAATAGTTCCCCTTGTCGGACCAGGTGTGCGGGATCGTTACGGTAGCCCCTGAGGGGTACGGACCGACCCACTCCTCGTGGTTACCATCGGCCCAGTCGACCCAATAATAGAGATTCAGGTTCCCTGGGTCCGTGGTTCGGAACGTGAACTCAAGGGACCTTCCTACATCCCCCTCGGTGGTTCCATTGATTTGTGGTGGGTAGGGTGCGACTGCCACGGGACTTGCGACAAGGGCGTAGTCCGCATCAAGCTCTGCTGTCTCGACATGGGAATCCTGGATGAGCTCATCGGCTGACACCTGGATCGTCCAGATCCCGACCTCGGGGTTTTGCACAAAAACGTTCTCAACGGTGTTTTTGGTGTCAGCGGTACCACCTGGCTGTGACCAGACACCTTCTAAAAGCCCGTTATTGCCCCAGTAAACGACCTGGGATGGGGATGTGACTTTCAGCGTAAGATCATTGATGCGGTGTTGTGTTTTTACGTCTGGATTTCCCGCTGGATCCGCATACGTCATGGTGGCCTTCAGGTAGGGGGTCCCGGTTTGTACAGCGACCATATGGGTGGAGACCTCAAAGGGTTGAAGGATATCGGTTTCGTCAATGATGTAGAACCGATCACTTAGATTGTACAGGTTCCCCACGTCTGGCATCCCCCAGCCTTGATGCACACGAGTTTTATCATCAGAGGTTCCATTGAAGGGATACTGATCAGCAGTGTTAATCATCATCGCCTTCGCGGTCGTCATATGCGGGCGATTCTCAAAGACCGTGCCGTCGGGATCAACTGGGTTACCAAAGATGCCGTCTGACCACATTTGGAAGAACAACCCGAAATGACCTGCGATAATCGGGGTCGCCCCGCTCGTGCCACCGAAGTTGTCAGTGTAGTCCGTGGGGCCGGGTCCTGAAGTCGTAAAGATCCAATCATAGAAATGCCAGAGATCTGGTTTAATCCGTCCATCAGAAGCTGGACCGATACTTGCACCATAGTTCCATTGGTCATCAGTTTTCGTCAACGTATCATAATGGTAGACACCACCGCAAGAAACGATGTTCTTCGCCCATGCCTGTGGCCGTGAGTCTTGACTCCCTAGATTGCTTTGTGACTGGCAGTGAACGATGTCGAAATCAAACAGAGCCGTGTCCGTGTCAGCAGAGACCGTCGTATACTGTGTCGTCTGGCTACTACCAACGCTTGCGGTCTCAAAAACACAGTCATAAGGATCTTGTACTTCTTCACCTGTATGTGTGTAGCGACTCATGCCTTCCAAGCCGATGTAATTGTAATCCCCAACGATCCCTTGACCCGCCGGCAGCATCCCTCGAGCTTTTGAGTTCCCGGTCCCATCACCAAAGACGATCCCTGAGGTCGAAGCGCCATGCGTATCACTCCCGACAGTACCATGCTGGATTAACGGACGAGATTGAAAATCAACATGCTGAAGGTTAAACCCGGCATCAAAGACCTCACCGCGGACGCCGTTCCCATTGTAACCAGCAGCAGCTTCGATGTAGTTTGCACCTCCGATCTCCCGGGCGATGTCCATGTCAGATTCATAGGGGCTCCATCGATCAACGAAGAGGACTTCATCCCAGCGAACAACCGAGAACAACTGGCTTGGCGTTAAGGTCGCCTCAATGAGGAACTTCCCTGCATCTGGTGAATTCACGGTTCCACCGATTGCCTTGATACGATTTGCCACGACGTTTTTTTGTTCAACAGCTAGCACTTGGATGTTGTATCGCTGCAATGGATACATTTGGTCAGCGTCATGCAAATTATTCACCATGAATTCCTCAAGCCGATAGGCTGGTTGGTAATAGTCGACCCATCGCACGTACGGGAGCGCCTCAACCTGTGCCCTGACTGAGTCGCTCATCTCCACAAGATGCGCGTATTGAGCAATGTACTGACGTATGGTTCCCCCTAGCGCTGTTATCGCGTCTCGAAATTCTTGGAGGGGTTGTGTGACAAATTGAACGATAAATAAATGTGTGTCACTGTTCGCAGCTAACAAAGAATCGACCGAGGGTTCTCCTTTCAAGGGATCGAAACAAGCATATCTAAGTCCGAGCTCGTACGATGGTTGTACAGTCCTGACAAAAGTTTTTCCCCCGTCGATACTAATGGAATAGAACTTGGCTGTTTCGCCAGTAGTTGTTTTCTGATCCCAAAGTCTTAGCACGACCAAGGAATTAGGAACAGTGATGTACTGCTCATTGGTAATTGCATTCGGTTGGTTGACAAGAGTCCCGTTGACCACTAAGGTCGTTGGAACACAAAGAGTACAAACGATAAGGCCTACTATCGAAACCATTATTTTTTTATTCATTTTTTAACCCCCTTCAAATTATTTGCCTCCATAATATTATATGGTTATTTAATACATGTCCTCTAGTTAAATATTCCTATGGAGTGCTAAATTGTATCTCCAAGAATACGAAGGTCGGGAAAGCATCGCTTTGAAGTTGAATTCTTACGAAATTCGACAATGTATTAATATACAATCAGCATACAGATTCAACTTTCAAAGGAAGATATTTTTGCATTGACCGAGGCGAGAAAAAGGGTGAGGCACATGATAGGAAAACAAGCAGTGAAATCGTTGGATAAGGAATCCGTTTTAACAAAGGTTCAAGATGCGAAAGTCCTTTTTGTTCGATTGCAATTTATTGATATTCTTGGGATGCCGAAAAATATTGTTATTCCGGTGAATGGCCTTGAATCCGCGCTCGATGAAGGAATCCCTTTTGATGCGTCCTCCATCGCGGGATATGCAACGATCGAGGAATCTGATAAAATCGCAAAACCGGATCCAGAAAGTTTTGTGATTCTCCCGGAGACCGTTGAACAAAGAAAAACCGCGAAGCTTAATTGCGATATCTATGAACCAAACGGGAAACGCTTCGAAGGTGATGTGAAATATATTTTGGAAAAAATGGTAAAGAAAGCCGCAGGGCTTGGCTATATCTATAATACAGGACCTGAAATCGAGTTTTTTTTGTTTAAAAAAAATGGCGAGAGTTCCACGGTCACGCCAAATGATACGGCCGGGTACTTCGATTTATCTCATCGCGATCTTGCAGAAGGTGTCCGAGCAGATATTGCCTTAGCGTTAGAGGCTGTTGGAATCCAACCATACACCGCACACCATGAATGTGCGGACGGCCAGCAAGAAATTAATTTTTATTACGCGGATGCGATCACCACCGCTGATCGTGTGATCACCTTGAAATATATTACAAAGGTCATCGCGACAAAACATAATTTACATGCGTCTTTTATGCCAAAACCCCTCTATGGGCAGTGTGGTTCTGGCATGCATACTCATCAATCGCTCTTCACGATGGACGGCAAAAACGCGTTCTATGACCCGTCGGATAAAAACGAGTTAAGCCCGGTGGCGTATCACTTTATCGCTGGTCTGTTAAAATACATCAAGGAGCTCTCGGGTGTCTTGAATCAAACAGTGAACTCCTATAAACGTTTGGTTCCCGGGTACGAGGCACCGACCTACATCTCCTGGGCGAATCGAAATCGAAGTGCTCTTATCCGTATCCCTTCGAAACGAGGGAACAGCACTCGGTGCGAGTTGCGCAACCCTGATGTGTCCTGCAATCCCTATCTTGCATTTTCCGTCATGCTTGCCGCAGGGCTCAAAGGGATTGAGGAGAACCTTGAGGCACCCGCACCTGTTGAAAAAAATATCTATGCGTTATCTGAGGAAGAACGTCAAATGTATGGTATCGAACAACTCCCGGAAAGTCTTGGGCATGCCTTGGCGGTGATGAGTAAGAGCGACCTGGTTAGAGAAACACTCGGTGACCATATTTTTGAGAATCTCATCCATGTGAAGCGGAAAGAATGGGATGCCTATCGCTTGCAAGTGACGAAATGGGAAGTGGATACGTATTTACCCATCTTGTAAGTAAAGCCTGCGGCACTACCATATCATTTTTTTTCCTTTTCATTGTTAAGAAATCTTATTAATTAGGAAACGCATTCCTGTGCCGAGGTTTTTCTCATGCCATTTGAGATGCAAGTGGTCAGCAACACGCCGCTTACCGGCGAAGAGGATTTTGATACAGCCGCAAAAATGTTCTTCGAACAAATCGGGTATCTGTCCAAGGGATCCGACCCTACGATCCCGTACAAGATCTTCGCGGATTTCTTTTTACGACATCCGATAAAAGCTTGGTTCGTTGATGACATTGCAGCGACGATCAAAACATCGCGGCCGACCGTGTACAGGCATTTGAATAAGTTAAAAGGGTTCGACATCCTTGAAGAAGTCTCCGTGTTCGACGAGATCACCAAACAGCAAAAGAAGGCGTATCGTCTGCGGTACGGAAACTTCCAGAAAGCCTGGAATTTCGTGGAGGCACATATTAAAGTAGCGGTGGAGAATTACGGGAAAACAGTCGAACATCTGCAAGCACTCTTAGAAACAAAACGGAAGTGACACCATGGATAAGAAAGAAGAAGTCAAACTCATCGAAGGGTCACGCTACAAGATCATCTCCATCGGCGGGCGTGATAATTCCCTTGAAACCGAAGGGATCTTCAAGGGATACATGTCCATTGGGATCGAAGAAGCGGGTCTTCTTGTCGAGATGGGGGAGAGCCACGGGGCAGACAAAGGTAAACTTCGGATTGTCCCTCTCCATGCGATTCTTGCGATTGACATCCTTGATGAAAAACAGCACGTGGAAACCGGCGACGACAAAGAATCCGCGCAATACTACGGATAGTACATCGTTCTTTCATATAGGTATCTAAACCTCCACGAACCATGTGACGAGGCGTCAGGAGACGAGTGAAGACATGAAGCGAAACCCTCTCATCATCCGACCTGGGACCAACGACGACCTTAACGCGTTCTTCGAATTGTACTGGATATCCTCCCTTGAGCACACGCATTATAGCGGACAGCTGGATAACCTGAAACCGAAAAAATACTGCAAAGCATTCATCATCAACCGACAGCAAGGATTCTTACAGGATCCCAATTATTTTTTCCTTGTCGCGGAACAGAACAAGAAGATACGGGGGATGATCACCGGCCATGTCGGGGAACGCGATGAAGCAGCAATCTATGCGCTGGAACGGATCGGTTTCATCGACGAGGTATGCGTTGACCCTGCTAGCAGAAAACAGGGCGTGGGCAACAAATTACTCAACGCGTTGCTCACACTGCTCTACGATCAGGGTGTCAGTTATGTCGGGGTCGGCGTCGCGTTTAAGAACCCTGCGTTCCATTTCTATAAGGCACAAGGGTTCACTCCGGAGGGCCTCTGGCTTATCCAGCAAAAACAATCATTTAAGAAGAAAAACGTGAAACGATAACCTGGATACATTTTTTTATGGAAATTCCTTGATGTGAGGATAATACAGATGTTCGATAAACTCTGCCTGCAGATGTGCCTCTTTGTAGCTTAAACCTTTGGTCACCATGAGGTCAAGCTCCGCATACTCATGCGCAAGAATGCTTTTTCTGCGTTCGAAATCCGTATAGACGTTTTCCCTGATCCAAATCTCATTTTCAGGTATTTTATAGCGTAAGTTGAGGGGAAGCTCGTTTTGTGGCACCAGGCCATGAAGAGCTATGTACTCACCCATTTCTTCGACGCTTTTGACGATGACTTTGAAATACAGCCAGGGCTCATGGGTCCAGACGGACTTGATGATCTGTTGACAAATTGCTTTTTGAACATCCGGATGATGCTCGGCAGAGGTAGCTTCCTCTGAACACTCTTGAGGAGAGGTATTTTTCTTGAGTTGTTCTTTGTTATTTGTGCCCTCAGTTTCATCGTTCATGGTTGTTCTCCAAACGGCGAGATATCAAAGTAATATTCCTCATGAGTTATTCGTATTAGATACTATCGTCTTTGCATCCCGTATTTGCCACGTAGGTATTTCATTTTGGTTATATAAATGATAACATGAATATGAGAAGAAAAATGCTAAATAAATTTAAAAAAAACACAATATTTATAAAAGAGGATTTACTTTGAATCTGATGTACCTCAACAAGAATCAGTCTGTTAGGGAGAGAGCAAACACATGGTAAAAAACGAAAAGAAGGAAATCGACACCGAAAGCAACATTATCTACGTGGGGAATAAACCCCCGATGAACTACGTGACCGCAATCATGGCACTGCTGAACTCAGGAAGCTTCACCGAGGTGCTCCTCAAGGCCCGAGGTAACGCGATCAGCAGAGCGGTCGATGCCGCGGAGATCACCCGCAATCGTTTTATGACCAACATGGAGGTCAAAAAAATCGATATCGGGACTGAGGCAGTCACGAATGAGGACGGGCGGAAATCCAACGTATCCTCCATCGAAATATGCCTGGCGATGAAAAAAACCCTGAAAGAGTAATCCGGGTTCTTCTTCTGCTACTTTACATTTTTTCTAAGGAAAAAGTACTAAAAAGGGGATGCTATAGCACCGGCAAGTATGGAATCAGTTTTTGATGGACTTGATCAACGCTTACGAGACTTACTCTCCGCGCAAAACATCCAGCATCCGACGGAGCCGCAGCGCAAGGCGATCCCAGCGATCCTCACCGGTGATCATGTCCTGCTCATCGCACCAACCGGTCTTGGGAAAACCGAGGCAGCGCTTCTTCCCATCTTCAACGAATTTTTAACAAGGGCAATATCCTCTCAAGCGGAGAAAGATAAAGGGATCTCCATCGTGTACATCACCCCGCTCCGTGCCCTGAACCGTGATATGCTCCGGCGGACGTTCGAATGGGGAAAGCACCTGGGGATCCATGTCGCGGTCCGCCATGGGGACACCTCGGAAAGCGAACGAGCCAAACAGGCGAAAACGCCGCCCGATATGCTCATCACCACTCCTGAGACACTCCAGATATTGTTCACGGGGAAACGTATACGCAAACACCTCAGCACCGTCCGCTGGGTTGTCGTTGACGAGATCCATGAACTCGCAGGTGATGAACGTGGTGCTCAACTTGCCGTCGGATTGGAGCGGCTGTTCGAGCTGACCACTCAAGCAGGTCATACGTTCCAACGTATCGGTCTTTCCGCGACCGTGGGATTACCACAAGAGGTCGCACGATTCCTTGCGGGAAAAGAGCATGGAACGTTCCGCCCTGTCACTGTGCTTGAAATCGATGTCACCAAACACATCGATATCCAAGTAGAGATGCCTGCCGTACAACAACAAGATTACCCTTCCGCACACCATCTCTCCATTGAGCCGATGTCGTTCGCATTACTACGTAGATGCCAGGAACTCATTGAAAAGCACACCTCCACCCTGCTGTTCATCAACACGAGAGACGGTGCAGAAATCCTTGCATCCCGGTTTCATGTCTGGCATGAGGATATGAAAATCGGTGTCCATCATGGCTCACTTTCCAAACATGCCCGTATCGAATCAGAAAATGAGTTTAAAAATGGGACGCTGAAGGCACTGATATGTACGTCATCGCTCGAACTGGGTATTGACGTCGGAGACACAGACTTTGTAATCCAGTATAATTCCCCCCGTGAGGTGACGCGGATCGTCCAACGAATCGGTCGTTCAGGCCACAGAGTCGGTCGCACCTCAAAGGGGATGATCCTTGCGACGAACCCAGAGGATCTCGCAGAAAGCCTCGTGATCGCACGGCGCGCACTCACGGGGCGGCTCGAAAAAATGACGGTACGACAAAACCCTCTCTCCGTCCTTTCCAACCAAATTATCTCCCTTGCGCTTGAGTACGGAAGAGTTACACTACCAAAAGCCTTTGAAGTACTCACCCGCGCCTATCCGTTTCACACCCTCCCATGGAACACCTTCGAATCGGTCGTGTACCAATTGAGAAGTCAACGGACCATATGGCTTGAGGAGGAGCACGGCGTACTTTATCTTGTTAAACGGATGAACTCCAGACATTATTTTCTTGACAACATTTCGATGATTCCTGACGAAAAAACCTACCCGGTAATCGACATCAGCACCAGAAAATCCATCGGAACCCTCGACGAACGTTTCGTTCTTAGCAGCGGATTTGAGGGTGAGAAATTCATCCTTCGAGGCCGACCATGGGTGATTATCAAACGAGAGGAAAACGAGCTGCTTGTGTCGCCGATTAAAGAAATCGGGAATGTCCCCTCCTGGGTCGGCGAGGACATCCCGGTGCCGTTCGAGGTCGCACAGGAAGTTGGTATGCTTCGAAGACTCGCCGCAACAAAGGGACCGGTCTTGCACTATCCGTCAAATCATGAAAGTCTTCAGAAGTTCACGGATTACATCGCCGCTCAACAACACCAGGGATTCATCGTCCCCGATGATCGAACCATCACCCTCGAGGTCGAAGAAAAAACCTTCGTCATCAACGCATGTTTCGGGACAAAGGTCAATGAAACACTCGGGCGACTCATCTCCGCAGTGCTTGCGCAATCCATCGGTGAAAGCATCGGCATCAACAGCGAATCCTATCGTATAAACCTAGAGTTGCCGGGGCGTATACCCCCGGAGCGCATCAAAGATATTCTCATGACCACCAAGCCAGACACCCTCGAATACCTCATGAAAACGATTTTGCGGAATTCAACGTACCTGCGCTGGCAACTGGTTCATGTCGCGCGTAAATTCGGGGCGCTGCGCAAAGACTTCGATTACAAAAACATCGGCATCAAACGCTTGGCAAGCCTCTTTGAACAATCCCTCATCTTCGAGGAAGCACTCGACAAACTCCTCTGGGAGCGCATGGATATCGAGCAAACTGCCCAGGTTATCAGGAAAATACAGAACGGTGAAATCAGTCTTCACATCCAGGGGCTCTCCCCAATCGCCCTTGCCGGGTTTGAGACCATCCGAGGTCTCATGGTGCCACAGCGAGCAGACCGGACAATCCTCATGGCCCTTAAAAAACGGTTAGAGGATGCAGATATCACCTTGACCTGCACCAACTGCCATCATTCATGGAACACGTTCACCGGACGGACACCGCTGCAACCGAAATGCCCGAGGTGCGGTGCGATAAAGATCGCGGTGCTCAGACGGTACACGAAGGACACAGCGAAGCTTCTCACAAAAAAACACCGAACAAGCGAAGAGAATAAAGAGGTAAAACGACTCCATAAGAACGCAAGCCTGGTCCTCAGTTATGGCAGGTTCGCGGTACTAGCACTTGTTGCTCGTGGAGTAGGTCCTGATACTGCTGCAAGGATCCTCGGACGATACAATAAACTCGAGCTCACAAAATCAGAGGAGCTCGAGATAAAATTCCTACGTGATATCCTACAAGCAGAACTTCAGTATGCAAGAACACGTGGATTTTGGGATGTATAATTCCCATAGAAATATTTATATAAATAGCATTATTTTATACAAACAGGTGATTTGAAATGAAAGGAAAGATACTAATTGGCAGCACGCTAGTTTGTTTTCTCTTGGTACTCGTCCCAGCAACAAACGCGGTACAGTTACACACCGTCGAAAAAAACACGTCCTCATTACCTTCATGGCAAGAAATAAAAACGATGGATGCAGAGGCTTTACAAACATATCTACAAGCCCTTCTAAAGGACACTCCAACCGCTTCCGCGAATGATCAAAAATGGCAAGAAAGCGAACAGACAGGTATGATTTCCTACGTGGGCCTTTCGACACATTCCCCTCCGGGATCACCAACAGCACAGAACAATCAAACACTCCTTGAAAAGATCTATTGGAAGATATTCAACTATCGATTGTTCAGATTCTACATAAGTGCTTGTATCTATGTCTACCATCCTACGAAACTGACACTGCTGAGGATGACGACCTGGGGAATAAAACTGCTTCGCTTCATTCAAATTGGAGCAATTTTAGGATATCTTCCAGCAACCTCCCAGCCACCGACACAACCGACCATTACCTTTATGCAAGATGTCGTCAATAAAACCCTGATAGTCACCATGATAACACCAGACACCGTGCTTTGGAGCGATATCGATCAGATCGGGTCAGGTCACTGTGACCCGCTTCCAAACGGAAATGTCACGGTTGGTGACGAACTCACAAATTGCACTGGCATCATCGTACTGCGTTATATTCCGTTAAATACGATTCTGGGGGTTTTTGAGTTTACATGAAGACAAAGATACGCCCATCGTGCTGTAAGCTTCATTAGTCAATGCGATTTTCCTGAATCTTCGATTCATTTTCATAAATACAAAATGAAAGGAATCGAAGCATTTTTTCAAGATTCCAATACGTCTATTTTCTGATGACGAAGAATTTTTACCCTGGGCTCTTATACCGCCACCTGATGCAGTTTCATCAAGAGATCATAACCTTGATTCTGACAAAAAAAATTCAGACAAAGGACGATCTTCATAGAGTCAAGGTTCAATTGTGTAAGAAATATCATTTGCAGTCCGTTCCGCGAGACAGTGAAATTTTAGCGAATCTCCCACCTGATCTGTTAGAAAATGGTGGGGCCATATCTTTGCTCCGTAAGAAATCGATGCGGACGATCTCCGGGGTTGCTGTTGTGGCAGCGATGACCGCACCAGAGGCTTGTCCCCATGGTCGGTGTGTACCATGTCCTGGTGGACCTGAGCAGAACACACCGCAAAGCTACACAGGGTATGAGCCTGCTGCGATGCGTGCGTGTTGTAATAATTTCGACCCGTACCTGCAAGTCCAAAGTAGGATTGAACAACTTCATGCAATCGGGCACGCGACCGACAAGGTCGACCTTATCATTATGGGAGGAACACTCACTGCCAGAATCCCAGAGTATCAAGAATGGTTCGTGAAGCGATGTTATGATGCGTTGAATAAGAAGCGCTCACGGACCCTGGAACAGGCAAAATTACACAATGAGGCCGCCTTGTCTCGGTGTATCGGGTTGACCATTGAGACACGGCCAGACTGGTTCAGATTACAGCACGCTGATCAAGCTCTATCTCTTGGCACGACCCGTGTCGAGCTTGGTGTTCAAACGGTGTATGATGACGTGCTCCACCTTATGGGGCGTGGTCATACGGTGTTTGATTCTGTTGCTGCAACACGCATCGCGAAGGATGCAGGACTCAAGGTCTGTTATCATATGATGCCGGGGCTACCTGGCTCAACGGAGCGCCGTGACCTTGATTGCTTTCGAACGATCTTTAAGGATTCTTCCTTCAAACCTGATATGCTTAAGATTTATCCGACCCTCGTTGTCAAAGGGACAAAGCTCTACGACCTTTGGACCGCGGGGAAGTACGAACCACTTACGACAGAATCTGCATCACGCCTTATCGCTCGCATTAAACGGGAGGTGCCTCCATGGGTGCGTATCCAGCGGATTCAGCGAGACATCCCTGCGCATAAAATAAGCGGTGGCATTAAAAAAAGCAATCTTCGTCAGTACGTTGAAAAGGAGTTGGAGGAGCATGGGCGAAGTTGTCATTGTATCCGATGCCGGGAGATAGGGCATCGTTCATTGAAAACAACCGTGGATTTAAATCGTCTGAATATTGAATATAGACGTTGTACATATACAGCAAACAATAGTGATGAACTTTTTCTTTCCTTGGAGGATGCCTCCCAAGATGTCCTGCTCGGTTATTTGAGGCTCCGTGATATTACCACGTCTCATCGAGTGGAACTCCGGGAGGAACCATGCATGATGATTCGCGAACTGCGGATCCTTGGTCGGGAGGCACCGCTGGGGGAGCGAACCGAGGGCGCGTTCCAGCATCGAGGCTACGGAAAACAATTAATCCATGAAGCCGAGCGGATTTGCGAGGAAGAATACGGGAAAACGTACCTGTTCGTACTCAGCGGTGTCGGGGTGAAGCCGTACTACCGGAAGCTTGGTTTTTCTGATTATGGTGTCTATCTGAGGAAGAGACTGGGATGATCGCGCGTTCCTTTTTCTGTTAAAATATAATATAGCACAATTCCATTATTTTTCGTATTTGAAGGCCTCAAACGCGAATTTCCATTCTGAATATATCCGTTCTTTGAGGTGTTCATCCAGTGCATATTGTTGTTTTTTCGTTTGTTCTTGCGAGGCGATGTAGTCTGTGAATTTTTTCTCGGATGCTTGAAATCCATCGAGTTCTAGGCTTGAGTAAATATCTTTTACATGTTCGAGTGGTCTCTGAATGAAATCCTCGTAACGGACCTCAACAAGATTCTTTTGAGGGATGCTTCCTCTTTCGTTGAGATACTTTACGTATATCTGTTTATAGACCTGGACGACCTGTTGTTCGACCACAGGTACTGTCGGTGGTTGCTGGAGGCACATGTACGGGACGATGCTGAGGATGAGCTTCATCATGGATCGGTAGACGTGGTACGGGTTCCTATGGATATGGATAAATTTTGCGTTTGGGAACATTTCAAGGAGGAGGTTCACACGCGCCGTGTTCGCAGGATTCTTTAAAATCAGCTGTTTTCCTCCGCATGAAAGAGTCTCTTTCTGTAGGAGGTAGTGGTAGATAGCTTTCCATTTGTCTTTTATTGTCTGCGGGACATCATCCATGTAGATGTACCTGTTGTAGTATGCCGCGTTTCTCGGGAAACACAGCTCGTGGTTCGGTGAATAGGGGCATAGCGCGGCGAGGGCGTACTCGTCTTCTTGAGGTAATGCTGGCCCCATGGACACGTCATCCATGGGTCTTTTGTTCGGGAGGCTTTTTGCGACGATGGGGTTGACCAGCGTTCCACTTCCTAAAAAAACGTCCGGGATCACTGCATGGAGAGTGGTAACATAGCCTCGTGTTGCATCCAGTGATAAGAGGTTATGCAGATAGGTTGTGCCGCTTCTCCAGTGCCCGAGAATGAAGATTGGATGGTGCTCGATCTCTGTTTTTTTTATGGTGGAATCAAATTGGAGATGCTCTTTGATTCGTAGAGGTGTCGCCAGACCACTGATTGTCATCGCGTACAACAACCGTGGAAGGTAGCGGCTGTCGATGTTGAACCTATTTTCGACAAGCAGGTGCATCAGGTTTGAAAGAGAGGTTCCCGCAAGCGGCTCTCGGGTCACACGCAACGTGTTTTCTTTGAGTTGAACATACTCCATTTGAAGGGTAAAAAAGACTGTGCTGTATATATAAGTTGTATATCGGGAACCAATTTTTTTCCAAATGTATTTAAAGATGGAGCGTTTTCAGTCGCCTACAACCATCATCTTGGTTGGGGGAGAGTCATTCATGTCCGAATTCATCTGGCATTGGACAAAAGGAAACAAGAAGATATACACGACGCAGGTTGACCAAGCTGAACAGGCTTTGAAAGAAGGATTGTTTGTGATGGGGTCCCGCCTCAAACCTGATTCTCAATAAAGGGGTTTTCCTCGAGGACGTCCTACGGAAGTTTTTTATGAAGACGTCGTATTAGCATCTGCGGTATATGGCGGAACCTGATTATCAGAACTTGCTGAAACGAGTGCATAGCGCAACAGCGAAGGAACGGATTGACGATGATCGATTTAAGGTACCGAAGGTAGATGTGTTCTATGAAGGGAACACGACGGTTCTGAAGAATTTTGATAAGATCATCGATGTCCTCAATCGTGATGCGAATCATTTTTTGAAGTTTTTACTCGGGTCTGTCGGCACTGCTGGGGAAATTTCGAGCGGACGGGTGATTTTCCAAGGGAAGATTCCCGTCAAGACGATACAGGATCGGCTCGATGAGTATGTCGCGACCTACGTGATTTGTCAGGAATGCCGTCGTCCCGATACCCATCTCGTGAAGAAGGATCGGACCTTGTTGATCCGCTGTGACGCGTGCGGTGCGTTTCGCCCGATCGGGTCGATGAAAAAGAAGAAGGCACCGACGCCAAGCGAGTTATTCAAGGAAGGCGAGGTGTACGAGCTTACGATCAAGGATATCGGGAAACGCGGTGACGGCGTCGCGTTTTTCGACAAGTACATCGTGTACATACCTGATGCGGTGAAGGGCTCAACCGTGAAGGTGAAGATTGAGAAGATCTCAGGCACGGTCGCGTTTGGTCGGATTTCGCAATGAACGACGTGACGTTTCATGCTCACATGGCTGGAAACACGTGTATAACACCTGCATTTTTACTTACCACCATACCTGCGTACATGTCACAAGACATGTGTTTTTTTCCTCGTTTTCCAGATAGGAATAGATTTTTTTTCTGTGCAAGCTAACGATTAACACGGCTTGCTTCGATGAGTCTGAAATATGGAAAATTATATATACCGACGGACGTATTCGTTTCCACGTCTGTCTGACAAATGATGCCGTTTGGTGTCTGTTTGACGCAATGAAGACACAGAATTGACACAAAAATGGCATCACAATGACAGGCGCAAAAAAATGTGAGGAGAACTATGGAAAACGACCGCATCACAATCCGGTTGCCTCAAATCGATCTTCATCAAATCGACATTTTCATTCGACTTGGTGAATTTTCTACACGATCTGAGGTAGTACGGCATGCGGTGAAAGAATACATTGACAACCACACAACCCGTATTCTTGCCAAAGCAGACAAAATCAAAAAAATCCAGGAATTGGAAGCTGCGGCCGCTGCAATAGAACCTTACATGAAAAAGTAAAATCAAGATAAAAGCAGGGGATGGGATGCCCCTTTAGCGAAGGCCGTCCACTCAGGACGGCCTTCCCAACTACCAGAATAGGAGGAAGGAAGAAATGACCGAACAGAAAATGCAGTCCTTTGTTGAGGCTGCTATAGAAAATAAGGTGAGTGAGGAAAGTAAACAAAAGATTGATGACGGACTTTTTGGAAATGCACGCATCGTCATAGTTGGATGTGGTGGTGCTGGGGGAAACACAATTACCCGGCTTCACAAACTCGGTGTCAAGGGCGCGGAAACCATCGCGATCAACACTGATAAAATCGCGCTTGATCTCGTCGATGCCGATAAAAAACTTCTCGTCGGGAAGAACCTGACCAGGGGTCTTGGTGCAGGCGGTTTCCCTGAGATGGGCGAGCGCGCTGCTCGAGAATCAAGCAGAGAGATCGAGGAGATGCTCTCAGGTGCTGATCTTGTCTTCGTCTGTGCTGGCATGGGCGGTGGGACCGGAACCGGCTCTGCCCCTGTGGTCGCGGAGATCGCAAAGAAGAACGGTGCGATCGTCACCTGCATGGTCTCCACCCCGTTCAACGTGGAGCGCGCACGACTCGTGAAGGCTGATGAAGGCCTTGACAAACTGCGGGTCACTGCAGACAGCACCGTGGTCCTCGATAACAACCGCTTGCTCGAGTTTGTCCCGAACCTCCCGATCAATCAGGCGTTCTCCGTGATGGATCAATTGGTTGCGGAGACCGTGAAAGGCATCTCTGAGACCATCTCAGTGCCTTCCTTAATCAACCTTGACTTCGCTGATATGAAAGCGGTTATGGACTCCGGTGGGCTCTCCGTGATGCTCTGGGGAGAAGCCGACGAGGATGCAGGGGTTGACACGATTGTGAAAGAGGCATTGAACCACCCGCTTCTCAATGTCGATTACCGTGGCGCACACAGCGCTCTTGTGCATATCACTGGTGGACCGAATATGAGCCTGAAATATGTGCAGGATGTCGCAAAGGCGCTCACTGAGGATATGGACTGCTACTCCAATGTGATCCTTGGTGCCCGTGTCGATCCAGCTTTTGAGGGGAAATGCCGTGTCATGGCGATTATGACCGGTGTACAGTCCCCGAACCTGCTTGGCTCGAAACCTGATCGCCGTGGCCAGCAAGCACCACCCGTGATCCCCGCGCGAAAACCAGCGACGAACCCGAAGATCGGGAACATCGACTTCGTGCGGTAATCACGTATTAGAGCTACCTCTGTAGCTCACCCTTTTCTTTTTTTTTATTATTTATTTTTTTTTTGTTTTTTCGGGAGGAATACCGTTTCATTATAATTATAATGATAATATTATTAAAATTTTATATAATAAAAGATGTTGTTATAAAAAAACAACTCGATATGTGAGCGCATATAACAGAATTGTCGTGAAAAAATACAAACATCTCCATGTCGATGGTATACGAAGCTTTTTATAGAAATCCAACATTAACTATTCGTAATAAGGGGATTTTATATGAAGAAACGAATCATTGGAATACTCAGCGTAGGTATTGTTATGCTGATGATGTTGAATGTCCTTCCAGCACGAGGATATTCTGAAGACATGAAAAACAAATCCACTGTTGTGACCCAGGCAGATAGGGATAACGAGACGCTCCCGCTCGGACCAGATTGGTATCATAAACCGACCAGTATCTCACAGCTTATCGGTTGGTACCAAACTCTCGAACAAGCATACCCTCAATACATTGAATTATTCAAAGCAAATCAGTTGTATGGGACCGGCACCATCACCGGTGGATACGATGATTATTACGTTCGAATCACGAATGAGTCTACTGGCTTCCATAAACCCGAATTGCTCTTCCTAGGGAATCCTCATGGGGACGAAACCGTAGGAACCATTGGATTATACTGGTTCACGGATTGGCTCATGCGCATGGCGTTTACGAACGAACCATCACCCTCCTATTCAAAAGAATGGTTACGATGGCTCATTGACAACAGAGAAATATACATCGAGGTATCCCACAACCCCTGGGGATATGACCATGGGGATCGCTACGACGCAAATGGTTGGGATCTCAACAGGGAATCAGATCTAGACGGTCCTGGGTCACCAACCGGCGGCATCTGGGCGAGTGTCCAAGGAAAAACTCTTGTGAGGTTTATAGATAATCATACCATTCGTATTGGATTAGACTTCCATGGCGGGGCACGACTCCTACTCTACCCCTGGGGGTCCACTCATTCATCTCTCACAGGTGTAAGCCCCATAACAGGGTATACCTACACCTATGCACCTCCTGATTTCTACTTTTATGATGCAGCAAGCCTCAGACTCGGTGATTATATGGGTGATTATGGCGGGAACCTCGACAAATACAGTGTCGGGACCATCCCACAGACAGTAGGCTACTCCGTCCAAGGAGGAATTGGTCCATGGGCCTATGGGGCTAACCCCGTTCTGAGTCCGGTTGAAATACCGTACGTCGATCACGGCCCCTATTACGGAGCTGGCCTCGAATGGCTTTCCCCGGAGATGTCCGATATCAAAGACCCCTCAGAATCTACTTTTGGAAATGACACCGTAGCCCGCTTCGGAGCAGAGGTACGTCGCGTGGTGCTCCATCAAACCGATCTCGCTCAACCGTACGTCCGGTTACAACATGGAACCGTTGAAAATAACAGTCTCGTCATACCTGGGAATCCCATAACAATCAAATGGCAAGTGAACGGGAGCCTGGTCGTCGATCACACGTCTGTCCTTTGGGGCACAAACCCGGACCCGATCCATAATTACCAGTTCAACACCACGGATCACAATGAGCACGAAGGCGACTACATCGGAGGGACCGGATGGAACGGCGCAAACGACGGGCATACCACTAGCGTCACCTACAGCGAAAACATCACGCCGACCACAGGAGGGAATTATTATTTCGTGGTCAAAGCCCAGGTTGATCAGATCTACGCCAACGTCCTGCACCCTGAGGTGTACCATAACAACCCGTACTTGCGCTTAGTCCAAGAGCGAACCAACGCATCATATGACGAGGTACTCCAAGGGACTGATGGTACCGAAGTCATCAACGGCCAGCTCTGGTGGTACAGCCCGATCATCCATGTGACCTTCGCTGGCGAACCACCTGCGAAACCCGTGACACCCACCGGCCAACAAAAGGGAAAGACAGGGACAAGCTACATCTATCGAACCACCACGACCGACCCTGATGCAAACGATACCTTGTTCTACCGCTGGGACTGGGGCGACGGGAACTTCAGCGACTGGATAGGACCGTTCGTATCTGGTGCGATCTCGACCGCGACGCACACCTGGAAAACCAAAGGGACCTATTCAGTGAAGGTGATGGCAAAGGATAAGGACAACCTAATGAGCCCATGGTCAGACCCTCTGAGCGTCACGATGCCGGCTGGACTTGGACTTGGGGCGCCTTTGCACACATTCCTACAGTGGCTCTTCGACACCTTCCCGAACGCGTTCCCGATCCTTCGGCATCTCCTGAGAATGTAAAGGGCTTCTTTCTTGCCCTCTTCCTCTTTTTTTCTTTTCATAACCACTCTAAGTTTTATACTAGATGACCATTTCAACTGTGCACAATGGGCCTATGAGGTAGTCTGGATATCCTTCCGGCCTTCGGAGCCGGATACTGGGGTTCAAATCCCCATAGGTCCGTTTTCCTTTCTCGGAGAAAACCATCTCGCTTGAGACCCCTTTTTAGTGTTTATCGAGATTTGGGGAATTTCTTGGCGCGTCCCGTGTTCCTGCCCCATAAGTCGCAGCATACGTTTACTGTCCTTATGGAATTTCAGTACAGAACGCAACCAGTCATAGGGGTCTCGTCTGTAATAGTTCTCCGCGAATCGGACGTATGACTCGGTTGTCTGCTCGTTTTCATGTCCGAGGTCGTCCCTAACGGTCCTGATATCCCATTTCTTGGTCTCAATCTTAGTCCGTATCAACCGGGCGATAGCACTCCAGTCCCGCATTATCTTCGGTTTATAATCATTCCATACCGGCTTCACAAACGGTGCGAGGTACATCCGTAACGCATCTTCAGATGGGAACGGCTCCCCGTTCTTATGGATAAAGAGGTGGTTCTTGGATTTCTCATTCTCTTGTTTTGGTCTCCAAATTTTAATCCAGTTCCGTAATGAGTTCTGACGTCTGCTGTTCATCACCGCATCGTCGATGAATACTTGACGGGGAAGGTTCTCTTTTTTTTGTTCATGTATCAGGATATACCCGTCGTCGAGGTAGACGTCACTGAGTTTAATAGATATGAGTTCCCCAGGTCGTACGCCAATGTGGAAACCAACGGTCAACAACGTCCGTATGAGTGCATTCTCGAACCGATCGTTAGAATACCATGCGTGCATCAACCGGTTTACGGTCGGAGGTCGTGGGACTATCTTCACTTTTGGTTTTGGTACTTCGGGCGGACTCCAACCCCAGTATGATATATCTATTCCGTATGCCTTTGCGAACATGTTAACGGTTTTCCATAGGTTATGTAATTGCGTCATGCCGTATGTCGGGTTTCCTGTTTGTTCAGCACGTTCTTTGTATTCAGTGTTTTTCCGATAAATCAATTGGTTAAGTATCTGTTCAGGCTCGAATTTTAGCCAATCAACCGGATAAATCAGGTGATTTTGCATAGATTGAGCGTGACGTATCCTGTCGGTTATGGTTTTCGGCGATCGACCTTTTGTCTCAATCCACCAGTTCTTAATAGCATGGAATAATTCCTCGTGAGTTGTGTATTTTGACCGGTCGACATGTAATGAGATAATGAGTTTGCTGTCGTCAATACGTGACCTTAATTCGCCTACATTAATGATTTTTCCTATTTCATAGGCTTGTTTCACCATTTCCGCCCCATCCAACGGGGGATAAGGATGTTCGACATGTTGGGCTGATTTTTCTGCAATATTGTTCCATTTTTTTCTATTACCTCCTTCCGGCCCATCATTGTGGTCGGTAGGAGGAAAAGGATTTGGATCGTTAAAACTCTTGTGGCGACACGGTGAACTTTCCTCAACCCTGTCGCCACGTCTGTCCATGGACTGTGAACCATCATCTTTGTTCGTTGTGTCTTCAGTAATCATTTTTTCACTTTCAAATCGTTTTCTCCTGTTGAATTGTCACTTTTGACTTCTAATGCTTTTTTTTCATCATCTGATAAATATGAGAGACGTGCAAACTCTTTGCGTACGGATCTTCTTAAAAAATCACTGAGGTCTTCGCCACGTGCTTTACAAATCTTCTTGAGTAACACTGCATCGGATCTTGAAAAGCGGGCAGCTATAATTTTAAACGGTGTGATCATATGTTAAATCGTTAGTATGGAACTATCATATAGTAACTAAGTCCGGACTTCATCCACAAATAAAGTATAAAAAAAGTGTTGAATATGAATGATCTTGAAATAGAAGAAACGATTCTACAAGTACTAAAAGGAAATCCAGATTACACTGAAAACGTTTGGAAGAGAGTCTTAGAACGTATACCAAAGTTGCGTCGTGAGAGATTTTTTCATATCCGTGATCGTCTCGTAAAAGAACAAATAATATTCGAAATAAAGCCACCGCATAGAAATAAAGTTTTTCTTTATTTCCTGGAAGATTCACAATTGCTGTTTACAAAACATCACATCAATATACCAGATACCACTGAGAAACAGGCATTACGAATAAATCATGCTGATCATATAAAGAAAGATGTCATTACGCCATGGTTATCAGAGTTACCAAAGGATGATATTTGTGATCGCATTCTTTTATATGATGAACGGTTCAAAGAAGAATTGAAAGTAGAAAAAGAAATTCTATTTTTAGATTTTCAATCTCATCACATTAAATTCGATGACCCTTTTAATAAATGGAACAAATTCAAAGAGACTGCTAAGATATTGCGAGAACAAAAAGAAAAAGCTATTGATCTTATATCTTGTGAAATTATAAAAATATTGGGTAAAAACATTTCAAAAAATAATAAAAAAGCCCCTCATTGGATGGTAGAAGAGATATTTCCTTTGGTTTATGCATGTGTTGAAAAGAATAGTTGTCCTTTATTTGATGAATATAGATTATCTGTAAAACAGGATGATCACAATAATTGCATCTGTCGAATTGAACCATCAATGGATCAGGCCGCTAAAATGGGGAAACGGTTACCTATCGAGTCCATCTCAAGTGAATATAAAAAAACGTTTTATGAGATTTCCTTAAATAGAAGTGTGAATGAAGGGTCACTGAAGAAAAAGGTCGATAATTTACCAGGGATCTTATTAAAACAAGCTGAAATAAAAGCAGCTGTAACAGAATTGTTAAGTAGAAAAGATGAAATGTCGCATCTGTTAAAGGATTTACGCATTTCTCTTGAAAAACATAATAAACTCACGGTATTTCCTGGTGATTGTGAGTACATATAATTAGAATCAGGGATCTATCATCATTATACAAACAAAAACCCCCTAGAATAATTTGATAATTATTACCGTTAAGGAATTGTTATTGAAGTTGTATAGGAACCGACGATGTTGCCATTTCCATAATTTTCTGTTGAAAATCGTATTGTTATGGTGTGCATACCAGCTGTAAACCAAGCAGGTCCACCTCCCCCCATCTGACAAGTAATAGTTTGCTGTCCTTGTGGTATTTCAATGCTCTGAGCATAAGAAAAATCCTTTCCATCGATTGTTATAACGTAACCCTCGATTATTGCTGGCAGATCACCATCATTTTTGATTTGTAGTGTAAAGCTTGTAAGCTGATAAGTATCATAAACTTGATTCCATTGCGGCACAAAATTATTTGCTGAAAAAGTAGGATCGCTTATGGTTATATATTGTCTTTGAGCAACTCGGTAAGTATAACTTCCAAAGTTATTAAAATATTCACAAACTTGTAGTGTATATTGCCCCCCGCGTGGTGTATTATAGTGATAAATTGTTCTTAATGGTATAGAGATGTACGATGATGTAGGGTTAATAGGTTTTAATTCGTACTGTTCAAATTCATTTCCAGATGGATCAAAAAGACGAACACTTGCATTCTCATTTGTTATGTAATTTAATTTCAAATCGATGTCATAGCCACTGGTCAGAACATCCCACGATTTAAGAGAGAATTGAATGTATTCTTGTGGAGTGGAGGCTGACTGATAACTTTCTGCAAGATTTCCTGCCATATCCTTAATTCTGATTTTTATTAGCCTAGACCCAGAGGAAACATGTTGGATACCGGTCACTTCGTTGGTTATTTGAACCTCTTTGTAACAATCTATATAAATCGGCTCCATTAAAAATGGATCTATTATTTTGATATTTCCAGAGGTGTTGTCTATCGATATCTCTGAATCGCCGAGAGAAAATGGCAAAGAACCATCGTTTCTAATATTCATTGACACTTTGTAAAGACTGTAGTCACTGGAGTTCTCCCAATAACGCCATTTTGTTGAAAATCCGCTAATAGATAAATGAGGTTGATAAGTTTCAAGATTTTTAGTTAAAACACATTGTTTATCACCGTAGTATAATTCGATAGTTGCTGCGTGTATGCCTGAAGGAATTTGATAGATCTGCGGATTAATTGATACATTCGCCTCAGTGTTTGGCAAAATATAATCACCAATAGATTCATCGGTTTTGCCGATGATTTGTACCTTTATCGTTGGACGAACTGGCAAATCTCCAGTATTCTGAATTTTTAGAGTTAAATCTTGAATAAAGTAACCAATCTTTCCTGGTTCAAACCCACCTTTTCCATACGAACTATAGAAATTCCATTGGTCTACGTTCCAATCGAGAAATGTCAGTTTCGCAGGGTTGAATGAAATTTTCTTTGTAAAAATCGTGTCGGGACTTTTTTTATATATGGCATCTGTATCATACGCAACTATTGAGTATGTTCCAGATGAAAATGTATTAGCCGATGAAGGGCCCAGTGGCAGATAGATTGTGGTGGTTTCCTTTTCTCGTACAAGGTTTGGTAATCCATAACTTGTTCCGTTTGGCAAAACAAGCAAGAAATAAGCACCATTCTGTCGATTAACAGTTACATTAGCTGCTAGGCATGGCTCAGATCCCCATGTATTGTCATATTTTTCAATTTTCCACGAATGTATAGTTATCCCACTAGAAACTATTCCATTAAGTTGATTGCATCCGCTAAAAGTAATTGTTGCGAACAGAAAAATAACTCCTATGGCTAATATTCTTTTATCCATCTTTCATTCCGTCAATTGAAATGGATAGAATTTATCATATTAAATAATTATCGAAACACTCATCTCCAACAGAATAAACTCTTAGGAAAGTAGTTGTGGAAGGGCCGTAGGCGGGTAGGAATGTTACAGCGTGCAAGTATATTATACGATAGGGGGAGTTTATAGGCATATCTAATCAACGAATAATTATGTCAACAAGTCTTAGTTTAAACTAGGAAGATTGTAGTTTGATCAGTAGTTTAAACTAGTGATGTTATAGTTGCGACTGGGAATCTAGACTTCTTTTTCAGATCATAAAAGAACACTCATGTTTTGTGCTAATCGATGAAAATGGTTTTATCACCACTAACGCTTTATTCTTTGACATTGAACATTCCAATCAAGAAATGATTCGCTATTATTCCGTTATACTGATTTGAGAACGTTATCTTTTCCCCCGCGATATAATGAAGGTATTCGAATGGCGTAAAGAGAATCATTCGCAGATTAACAGCTTCAACTATAATGTAATCACCTTCTGTGCTCATATTCGTATATCTACCGAAGAGGAAAGCTTTCTTCAATTCATACACGTTAAAGATATTGGGGTCTGACCAATTGCTTTCCAATTCAGAGACATCTTTAGCTTTTGATTTAATGAGATACTCTCCTTTTTTATCCCATGTATGTGAAACCGTCATTTGTTGTCCTGAAGTAAACGGCCCGAGCCAACCACTGGTAGTATTATCCCCCCAGTCAATGAAGTAGTATACCTCATCACCGTCAGGGTCTATTGTTGTGATATTAAAACCATGAGCAATGCCTACTTTTCCCTCAGTTGGGCCAGTTATTGTAGGTGGATTTGGTGGTTGATTTGGACCCTTGAACACGTACACCGACCCGGAATCTAGTCCGTTGTCGTCATCATAAACTGCTCCGATGAGGACAGTGTCCCCATCAAGAGAAACAGAGTAGCCGAATGCGTCTCCTGTTGCGCCGTCTGAGGCGAGGAGCTTCGCCTGCTGCGTCCAAGTAGTCCCAGTACGGGTAAACACATACGCCGATCCGGAACCTTCTCCGTTGTCATAATCATAGTATGCTCCGATGAGGGCAGTGTCACCATCAAGAGAAACAGAATAGCCAAAAGTATCCCTTGTTGCACCGTCTGAAGCAAGAAGCTTTTGTTGCTGTGTCCAGGTGGTGCCGGTGCGGGTAAACACGTACGCCGACCCAGAATCAACTCCGTTATCATCATCATAGCATGCTCCGATGAGGGCAGTGCCCCCAGCAAGAGAAACAGAGAAGCCAAACCTATCATTGAATGCACCGTCGGATGCGAATAGTTCGGCTTGTTGTGCCCAGGTGATCCCGTCACGCGTGAATACGTACGCCGACCCAGCCCACGCTCCGTTGTCATGATCAAAGTATGCACCGATTAAGGCAGTGTTATCAGAAAGAGAAACAGAAACGCCAAACCCATCATTTGTTGCGCCGTCTGAGGCGAGGAGCTTGGCTTGCTGGCTCCAAGTGGTGTTGGTACGGGTGAACACGTACGCAGAACCAGATATGTTTCCGTTGTCATTATCATTTGGTGCTCCGATGAGGGTGGTGTTACCCGAAAGAGAAACAGAATAGCCAAAATACCCTATTGCGCCGTTTGAGGTGTTGAGTTGTGCTTGTTGTGTCCAGGTGGTGCCGGTACGAGTGAATACGTACGCCGAACCAATCCCGCTATTATAATTCTCTGCTCCGATGAGGGCAGTGTCACCATCAAGAGAAACAGATTGGCCAAAATAATCCAATGCTGTGCCGTCTGAGGCGAGGAGTTTGGCTTGTTGTGTCCAGGTGGTGCCGTTGCGGATAAACACATATGCCGACCCTTGGTGATTGTCGTCATAGGACGCTCCTATAAGTGCAGTGTCACCAGAAAGCGAAACAGAACAACCAAAATAGTCACTGGCTGCGCCGTCTGAAGCGATGAGCTTTTGTATTTCAGTCCAGTTGGCTGCTATGCTTCTCCCCAGAGTGCTTGGAACCGTTGCATTTATCGCACTATTTTTTAAAGACCCGACTGCAGGGATAACAGTAGCTATCAACAGGATACACACAAACATAACGAGTATCTTTTTTTTCATGTTACTTTCGCTCCCCTAAATATAAATTTTGTAAGAGGTGTTATCCTTCAGATTCATTTAAATGTTTTGAGAAGAATAATTTTTGCAACATATGTAATGAAAATAGATTTGATTCCATAATTACAATATCACTGTTTTTCTCTCTATCATCTCGAAGATAAAGAGATTTAAACTTCGAGTTGGTATCTCTTCCCCTGTACTTTTTTTATAAAAAATTTGCTCAACAGATACAGAACCATTAAATTTGTTAACAAATGCCCTTCTTTTTCATCAGATTCTGATATTGGACATAAAAGTAAAAAAAAATGAGGTGGTTTAACTACCACCTCCGTTGTTTTAACCACGTCCAGAACGGAAGATGCACAGGTATCCGCTTAGTCACAACGTCTGCATTGTTCTCATTGGTTTCCACCTGGATATTGCGTCTTGCTAGTTTCTTCTCTGTTTTTTCAAGTTTTTTATTGTACTTTTTCGCTGCATGATTGTATTGTTTCACTAGATCGTTCATGCGAGATACATGTAGTTGATCGTTAGTTTCCATCTGCTCTGAATATTTGTTTTTGAGCTGGTTTTCTCGATAGAGTGCAAATCCTTCTATAAGGATTGGTGCAGTAACGATTCCTCCAAGAAACGAGAGAATTATCTCAAGATACATCTCCATTTTATTTACCTCCTTGGTGCAGTATCATTCCTCGGATCCATTCTAGGAACGATCGTGGTTGATCATAGAGAAACTTATCTGGTTTTTTCTTGACCAATTCTCTGTATTTTGTATTTAGTTGTACTGCTTGTTTGCTTAGTCTTACTATTTTATCCGTCAATTTTTTTTCTTCCTTGTTTTGCTGTTCTTTTATACTGTTGATTTCTCCTCGGTACGTGTTTTCCAATAATCCTATCTGTTGGTTTTTCTCTAGAATTCCTGCCAAACCATTTGAAACATCTAGATGATAAATTTCCAATCTTCTGAGCAGAGGTGGTGCCACAAGAAAACCAGCCATAAACGAAGCTGCGATATGCGGAGCTTTCAAGATTGAGACAACCACAAGAAGGAGCAGAAGGATCGGTAAAAAAATCTTTAGTAGTTTTACCAACAGCACAACGGGAAATGAAATGATATTTTCAAAAAAACCATTCATGATTTTTTTCCTCCTTTAATCAACATTTCCAATTGCAGACCAGCTGCTCTTTGCCGTGTTCTTGTATACTCTATGCCAGGTTTTCCCCATAGAAATCATATAGTGTTCTCGATGTCGTAGTGTCCCCGTTATGTAAACACCGTCAGTAGTCATCAATGCATGGGTTGCAATATGTGGATTACCGACACCATGACTCAGATCGAACTGACTGAATACTTTCTCGTTCATTACTAAATGATTTCCGTGTACCTCTGCATTCTCTGGTATTCTTAGGCCTGTATAACCACGGTCAAGCAGAACATAGTAAGGAACACCGTCCCTTCGTATCACTTGGATCTGCTCTTTGCTACAACCGCCATATCCCATATTCTGCTGGGAGATCACGTCCCTGATCATACGTTTCGTTACCGGTGTTTTCACTAGGACTTTGAGCGCCTCTTTAACGTTGATCGTTTGTTTCTTCGCTTTTTTCATTAGTTCCTTAGTTGCTACCTCGGGATGTGGTTCTAAAAAGTATTCCCCTTGTCGTTTAATTTCTCCGCCAATTACTCGATCATATTGCTCGTCAGTAAGGTCACCGGCAAGATCACGGAAAGCCTCTTTGATCGTATTGACACGATGGGATCTCAGTTCTACAAGGAAAAATGTGTGTCTGTTAGAACCATTGTCAATACTACTTAGATATCGTTTTGTTTTCACACGAATTAAAGAGGCACCGAGGTGATGGACCTTATATTCTTTCATTTCCCCCGTTGTAGGATCTTTTCTCTGAACTGTCTCATATGTGTCATCAGAGACATCAAGAATAGTGATATCTTCAGGTGTGATTCCTGCTGCTATTAGTGACGAAAACGGGATAATACAATGACGTAGTGGCGTGTTTGTCGTTCCTGGTTGATGTCGTCTTGCTGTATCCCGTACAATACTCTGATGGCAGCTCGTTGAGTTTGAGTATTTGTCTCCATTTAGGATCCAACCTTTTCGACATTTCTGTGCAAGGACAAAATGGGTTCCATAGCTGAATAATTTGTCACCAATGTAGAACACATGCTTGTCTTTGTTATATATCGTTCTTTCTCGGCCTTTTGCAAAGAAGTAGTTGTAGACAATTGCGTAATGAGTGTAGTTCTTCAAAATCATAGAGAACCACCCCGTATTGTCTGGATTTCATTGCTTAGCCATTTGTTATTTGTGTCTATGTTCTCCTGGCTAGTTAGAGTGTTATTTCCCGGTTGATCGCCTATCTTGTTCACTATCCACTTTCCGGGTATTTTGTCTATTTCGTATTGATGTTTCCCATCCTTATTTTGGCTGTAGATGGGCTTTACAGCGTTTGTGTCTCTATTCATTTTATTACTTCCTCGCTCCTTTTACAGGAGCAGGCCTACTCCTGGGAATTGAACCCCGGCATAGTTACCACTAGTAGGCAAATATTGATTGACAATGTCAGTCAATTGAACTGACAAAACGAGAGCATCCACGTGAAAAGGATCTCTAAAAGACGCTGGCACCTCAACAGAAACAGGTTCGTGAGATCTGGCGATGGCTGCCAAGATGTTTTTTTTCTACTTTTTTTATTTTTTCAGATGTCTGCTTAGATTATTTTGCCATCTGAATTTTATTTTTACTTTGTAAAAAACTAGTACGATGCCGCCTATTTTTCTCACAAATTTCCTTTTTTTTTCTCTCCTATTGTTTTTTTTATTACTCACCATTACCCCCTTTATTTTAGTGTATTTGCGGATAGTTATCGGGTTACCAGTATTATCTTATTGAATGCATGTACAGTACGCGAAAATAAAAAAGTAAATAAAAAAAAGTAAAAAAATAAAAAAAGAAAAAGTAAAGGAGATTCAATTCTCTATGAATCTGATTACATTCAGCGATAAATCCAGTTCCATGGTACTGTAAATAGTATTGTATTGTTAACCTATGAATCGTAGATCTTCGAACAATGATATTGTACGAGGCTGCAGTAATCAGGGGACGGAGGGGGTGGCAGACGAATTTATGATATCTGTGTAGATTCTGACCCATATTTAGGGTATAAAACCCTTATTTTTTCTCTATTTATCAATTACTTTCTGTCAATATAGACCAAAGAGTATGTTTTTATAGGATGATTAGTTACAAATTGATGTCCTCGGGAGAGGCATAAGTATGAGAGGCGGAATACTAGCTGCTGGAATCGTCCTATTGATACTGGGAATTATTTTATTTTTCATCGGGTATTCTGTCATGGAGGAATTTTCATCTGTAGAAGAATTTGATGTTTATGGTGTTCCCATAGGCAAGTCTGTCAAATATCTTGATGAAGGATATATGCAAAGTTATCAAAATGCAAAATCTATGGAATTGTTTGGAGCAATATTCGGTATCGTTGGTTTTATTCTCTGTATAGCCGGTATTGCTGCTCCAAGTAAACATATAGACATTAAACCACCGATATCTCACCAACCGCCTATTATTGTTCAACAAACCCAACCAAGGGAAACAGCTCATTCATCGAGACATTGTCCTGAATGTGGTCGTTCTATTCCCTTTGATGCTAAAAGATGTCCGTATTGCGATAAAGATTTCGAACATCATAAATCCCCTCAAGGGGAAAAAAAAGAAGCAATGGAAATAAAAGAAGAGAAAAAAACGATAGAAAAAAAAGAATTTTTACAGTTCTGTCATGAATGTGGTAAGCGATTAGATGAGGATGTTGATTTTTGTCCTCATTGTGGAAATAAGCTGAGTAAATTGGAGGAGTAATATGCCAAAATTTTGTCCAGAGTGTGGTGCAAAGATCAAAGAAGGATACAAATTCTGTGGTAAATGCGGTTATAAAACCACACCAGACGTTGTTGCACCAAAGGAAGAAAAACCTGTAGTAAAAAGTGATACTGAAATTATAAAAAAGAGCGAACCTTTGGTGGAGAAAAAAACAGAAACCAAAGTAGAAAAAATAAAACCAGAGATGGTAAAAAAAGAGGTTATTAAACCTATAAAAAGCGAACCACCAAAACAAAAAATAATTTCTCCTATTGAAAAATCGATGCCGCCTCCTGTGAATAGACAAAAGAAAAGTAAGGGAAAATTAGTTATTGCTGCTGTTATAGTGATGGTGATTCTTATTATTGCGGTTACCGCTGCATATATTACTTCTCTGCCTACACAGTCGAATATCGGTGATACAACCGGCGGTGGTACTTCCAATCCGAGTTCTGGTGGTGGCTCCTTACCTCCAGTAAGTTCAGATTCAGATGGAGATGGGTATAACGATAATGTTGATGCATTTCCCAGTGATCCTACACAATGGTCTGATCGAGATGGAGATCATTACGGTGACAATCCAAGCGGAAATAATCCTGACCTATTTCCTGACAACCCCTCTGAATGGAAGGACACTGATAGAGACGGATATGGGGATAATAGTGATGCATTCCCCAGTGACGCTACACAATGGTCTGATCGAGACGGGGATCACTACGGTGACAATCCAAATGGAAATAATCCCGATAAATTTCCAAACGATCCTTCAGAATGGAAAGACAATGATAACGACGGAATAGGCGATAATGCTGATATCGATGACGATAATGACGGATATATTGATACTGTAGATTATTTACCAAATGAAAACGCTGTTATCAAAGTCACAATTTCTAAATTTAAAGTGATTGATGAAGTTGATGGCTGGCCGGATGATCCTGACAAAGCTCAGATATATTTCGACATTTATATTGATAATATGGATAATGTGTTAGAACGGCTCCCGAGTTCTGGTCAATGGGATGTTAATAGAGGTGAATTAGTAACAGTTAACCAATATGTCACTTATGATGTACCAGATAACGTGAAAACACATTCTGTAAAAATCATAATGTGGGATAAAGATTTAGTTGGGTCAGAATCGTTAGATATCGATGGTTTACACACAGGATCCAGCCAAAATGCTTTAACACTTCAATACGACATTGTTACGAAAACATGGTCTGGTGATAACAGCAATGGAATAACAGATGGGAGTAATGATGGAAGTGCTTCTATAGATGAAAACGACGCATACCTTGAATATAATATTCAACTGATATGATGAATATCATGTGTTAAATAATTGAGAAATTGCGATTTATATTGGGGGGCAGGAAATGAATATAAAAATACAACCACGGAAATCCATAGTTTCAACCTTGATTGCATTGGTTATAGTAGCAAACTTCATGCCATCGGGTCTCACTCAGGGAATACGTGCAGATAGCAAACAATCAAGTGTCAATGAAAATGCCTCTACCATTGAAAGTAACAACCTGAATGATTTAAAAATAATTTCTCATCCTGCTACTCAAGAAGAAATAGCTGGGATAAAACAAAAGATGGGTGTTCGTGATCCAAATAAAGATTATAATGTGATTTATAATGGTCATGGAACTGGTTTTGCACCGCCTACGGAGACATCTTATGAAAAAATGGTAGGTCACCTGCAGATTGTTGAGCCTGTAGCGCCATCCTTACCGCTTTCCACTTCTTTCGATTTGTCTGCTGATCCTTGTTTCCCCATCGTAGGGAATCAGGGTGGTCAAGGATCTTGTGCCGCATGGGCAGCAACGTATTATGCAACCGGATATGTTATCGGAAAGAATTATGACTGGAATCAAGCCCATACAGGAAATATGAATCAACTTTTGAGCCCTGCATGGACCTATAACAAATGTAACAAAGGCGTAGACAGTGGATCGTACCCACCGGATAATATGGTTGTCTCACAGACCGTTGGTGTTTGTCGTTTGAGCCAGATGCCATATGACGATAACGACCCGGTGAGTTGGGGAACTGAAAACGCATGGCGAGACGCACCATCATACCGTGTGAAAACAGTCTACGACGTACCTCATGATATCAACACGATCAAAACAATCGTTTCAAACGGACATCCTGTGACCTTCGCTCTCAACGCTGATAGTTACGATTATTTCGGCAGCGATGACGTCCTTGGATCTTCTGCAATGCAATGGTTCCCTCCCAATCTCCCTAATCATGCAAATACGGTCGTTGGGTACGATGACACAAAAGTTGATCATGAAACCAGTGAGGTTGGTGCGTTTAAAATAGTGAACTCCTGGGGGCTTTGGGGGCCTAATCACAATGGGTATTATTGGATGACGTATGATGCGTTCCTCGGCTGGTGGTGGAATTACAACTCGCTTAACTATGTTGACGTTTTGTATGCGAACACCTATCCGAAACTACTCGGCGTGTGGAACCTTAATTCACAACCAGACAGATCTGCACCGATTGAACTTGGAATTGGCCCCTACAGTAGTCCACTTCAAACAAGATCTCCAGTGTGGGATGGGTCAAGTAATCAAATGCATACTTATCCTACATTCATGTGTCTTGATATCTCTGAATTCTATGAAAAATGGATGACAGGGGTGAACTCTTTTTATCTCAAGATAGGGGATGCATCAAACGATGGACGTATCACCTCATTTAAAATCGAATATTATAATTCAACTTATATACCAGGAAATCCAACTAGAATCTCCTCTGAATCACCTAATACCCCAAAAAATACTCCTTGTTATGTAACACTTTCTTTTTCTAATCAATATAATTGGTGGCCAATGTTGCACCATGACCTCAGCCATAGTGGATATTCTACCTCAAATGCACCAGACACAAATGCACTAATATGGAGTTACACCCAAGGCTCCTATGTAGATTCTTCTCCTGCGGTTGCCAATGGGAAGGTTTACTTTGGCTCAGATGATCATAATGTGTATTGTTTGAATGCATTTACCGGGGCAGGGATTTGGAGTTATACCACAGGCAACTCTGTGCATTATTCTTCTCCAGCTGTTGCTAATGGAAAGGTCTACGTCGGTTCATATGACCATAAGGTGTATTGTTTGAATGCTTCCACTGGTGCTTATATTTGGAGTTATACCACAGGATCGTCTGTAGATTCTTCTCCCGCAGTCGCAAATGGAAAAGTCTACGTTGGCTCAGATGACGATAAGGTGTATTGTTTGAATGCTTCTACTGGCGCTTTAATTTGGAGTTATGCCACTGGACAATCTGTGGGTTGTTCTTCTCCTTCGGTCATAAATGGAAAAGTGTACATCGGTTCATCTGATAAAAAGGTGTATTGTTTTAATGTTTCCACTGGTGCTTATATTTGGAGTTATACCACAGGTAACTATGTGCTTTCTTCTCCTGCGGTTATCAACGGAAAAGTCTACATTAGCTCAGATGACTATAAGGTGTATTGTTTGAATGCTTCCACTGGTGCTTATATTTGGAGTTATACCACAGGCTCCTATACGGTTTCTTCTCCGGCGGTTGCTAATGGAAAGGTCTACGTTGGCTCAGATGACGATAAGGTATACTGTTTGAATGCTTCTACGGGTGCATGGATTTGGAGTTATACCACAGGTAACTATGTGCTTTCTTCTCCAGCTGTTGCTAATGGAAAGGTCTACGTCGGTTCTTATGACCATAAGGTATATTGTTTGAATGCTTCTACGGGTGCATGGATTTGGAGTTACACCACGGGTTCTTCTGTATTTTCTTCTCCTGCAGTTGCTGATAACAAGGTCTATATCGGCTCAGAGGACGGAAAGGTGTACTGTTTTGGACCCAGTTTTTATGTTGGAAATCTTCACATTGAGAAGTCAACTTCAAATTATTATATTACCACTGCAACAATTCCAAATATTAATGTACCAACTAATGGAGGATGGGTGACTTTTTGGGCTGATTATTACATGGATTGTCCGGGACCGTATGACGATGGATACGTCGACATTAGTTTTACAGATGGTACTGACATCGCCTCGGCATACACAGGATCTCACCTAGAAGGAAAATTGTTCATCTCTCATTTTCTGATACCGGGCCAACAAGTGACAATTAAACTTTACTTAATATGTACAGACATATTGGGTATGATACGTTACACTGTAAGTGAAATCAAGAGAAATAATTCTGCAGCAACGCTTCCTGATGCTCCTTCGAATTTAAATGCATATAATCCCACATTAACATCGATAGATTTAACATGGACAAAAGGAATTGGAGCCGACAAAACAAATATATTACGAAAAACTGATGGATATCCTAGTTCACCCACAGACGGTACTCAGGTATATTTTGGAGCTGGAAAATCGTTCACTGATGCGGGGCTGAATACAGAAACAACCTATTACTATCGCGCATGGTCCTATTACACTGCGATAGATGCTTATTCCACTGGATACAGTCAAGATTATGAAGCTACAAATGCACCACCAAATAATCCACCAAACATGCCAAGCAATCCGGCGCCAGCAAACGGAGCAACCAACATACAAATCAACACCGACCTTAGTTGGACCGGTGGAGACCCCAACAACGGCGATACCGTCACCTACGACGTCTACTTCGGGACCACATCCACACCATCCAAAATCCTCCCAGGAAACCAATCCAGCACAACCTACAACCCCGGATCACTCAATTATCTCACAACCTACTACTGGCGTATCATCGCATGGGACAACCATGGTGCATCCGCCACAGGACCAACCTGGAGCTTCACTACACAATCGCAACCTAACAATCCACCTTATGCTCCAAGTAATCCCAACCCAACAGATGGAGCCAGTGGAGTAACTATCACAACAGATCTCAACTGGACTGGAGGAGACCCAGATCCAGGTAACTCTGTCACCTACGATGTTTACTTCGGAACAACGAGCCTACCGCAAAAGAAAATAGGGAATCAAACTGGAACGACATATGATCCTGGAACCTTGAACTATAGTTCAACCTATTACTGGCGGATTGTTGTCTGGGATAATCATAACGCAAAAACCGTTGGACTGCTCTGGCATTTCACAACGATAACACAGCCAAACCAACCACCGAACACCCCAAGCAACCCAACACCAGTTAATAACTCTAACAATATTGACATTAACACACAAATCACATGGACCGGTGGAGACCCCGACCAAGAAGATACCATCACCTATGATGTCTACTTTGGAATCACATCCACGCCGCTGATCCAAATCCACAATCAATCCGCAACAGTTTACAACCCAGGAATTCTTAATTTTCAGACCACTTACTACTGGCGTATCATCGCATGGGATAATCACCAAGCAAAAACTATTGGACCGCTGTGGCATCTCACGACAAAAGCACAGACTAACCAGCCACCAAATATACCCAGCAACCCAGCTCCACAAAACAACTCGAACAACATCCCCTTCAACCAACAACTTACCTGGACAGGCGGAGACCCTGACCAAGGAGACACGGTCACCTACGACGTCTACTTCGGGACCACATCCACACCATCCAAAATCCTCCCAGGAAACCAATCCAGCACAACCTACAACCCCGGATCACTCAATTATCTCACAACCTACTACTGGCGTATCATCGCATGGGATAATCGAGGTGCTTCAACACCAGGTCCGATATGGGATTTCACGACGACATCCATACCAAATAATCCACCGTATCAACCAGGTTCTCCAACGCCTTTGAATCACGCAAATGGTGTGAATATTTCTTCGTCACTCAGCTGGACTGGTGGAGATCCCGACGTTGGTGATACCATTTTGTATGATGTGTATTTTGGGACGACAAATCCTCCGCCGAAAGTCTCAGCAAACCAATCTGGTTCGTCATATCAACCCATGACGATGAATTATCTCACGACCTATCATTGGAGGGTTGCCGCCTGGGACGCCCATGGGGCATCAACAACTGGCCTGGCATGGGATTTCACCACAGAAGCAGCGGTGAATCATCAACCCTATCTTCCTTCTGACCCTGTACCTTCTAATCATGCGAATGGTGTTGGTGTAAATACTGATTTGAGCTGGAATGGTGGTGACCCTGATCCTGGTGATACCGTGACGTATGATGTGTACTTCGGGATAACCAGTCCTCCACCAAAAGTCATTGGGAATCAATCAATTATCTCCTATGCTACTGGAACGATGAATTATCTGACGACGTATCACTGGATGATTGTTGCTTGGGATAGTCATGGGGCATCGACTCAAAGTTCCCTTTGGGATTTCACTACTGCTGCAGAAGTTAACAATCCACCCTATATACCAACAAACCCATCACCAGAAAATGGTAGTACATCAGTCGAACCAACCGTGGTTCTCAATTGGATCGGAGGCGATCCTGATCATGGTGATACTGTCACTTACGATGTGTTCTTTGGCATAACAGATCCACCACAAAAACTTGTCAGCAATCAATCTGGTTCTTCGTACCAGCCTACGCCACTTGTGTATAACACAACCTATTACTGGCGGATTGTTTCATGGGACGCCCATGGCGTATCCACCAGTGGTCCACTCTGGCACTTCACCACCAACAAACAACAATCCGATTGCTGGCCGATGTTCCAACATGATTCTAGCCACAGTGGATATTCTACATCAAAAGCACCTATAACAAATAATGTTATATGGAATTACCATACCGGTGCAGCTTCTTCGCCTGCGGTTGCTGATGGAAAGGTCTATATTGGTTCAGATGACGGTAATGTTTATTGTTTGAATGCATCGACGGGGGAACAGATTTGGAGTTATTTCATAGGCTCCTATGTGAACCCTACTCCTGCGATCCTCAATGGTAAGGTCTATATCGCAGCAAATAATTATAAAATATATTGTCTGAATGCAACGAATGGAGCATCGATATGGAATTTTACCACAGGTGGCTTAGTCATTTCTTCGCCTACGGTTGCTGATGGTAGGGTTTATATTGGCTCGGAAGACCATAAAGTGTATTGCCTAGATGCTGATACTGGAGGATGCGCATGGAGTTTCCTCACAAGCTTATTTGTGATTTCTTCGCCTGCGGTTGCCGATGGGAAGGTCTACATTGGTTCAGAAGACCATAATGTATATTGCTTGAATGCGTCGACTGGGCATATTATTTGGGGTTACACTACTGGATATATGGTGGACTCTTCTCCGACTGTTGCCGATGGGAAAGTGTACTTTGGTTCTGAAGATTATAAGGTGTATTGTCTTAATGCAGCGAACGGGACGAAGATTTGGGATTACATGACAGGATATCCAATTCAATCCTCCCCAGCAGTTGCTGATGGGAAGGTCTACATCGGCTCAAATGATAGTAAGGTGTATTGTCTGAACGCAACGAATGGTGAGCGGATTTGGAGTTACCTCACAGGTAATTTTGTGATTTACTCGCCTGCGGTTGCCGATGGGAAGGTCTACATTGGCTCCGAGGACTGTAAAATCTATTGTTTGAATGCTTTGAATGGGACAAAGATTTGGGATTACATGACAGGAAGTACTCCTACTTCACCCGCTATTGCTGATGGAAAGATCTATGTTGGTTCGGGGGATGGAAATGTATATTGTTTTGGCTCTTCATTGAATCGTCCACCAAATAAGCCGACAAATCCATCACCTACCAACGGTGCAACAGGTATAGACATCAATCCTACACTTCAGGTTTATGTTACCGACCCTGATGCAGATTCAATGACTGTTCGATTTTATAATGCTGCAAATAACAATTTAATTGGAACAAAGAATATGGTGTCTAACGGTGCTACAGCATCATTTACTTGGTCTGGTTTAAACTTTGATACCGCCTATCAATGGTATGCTGTTGTCAACGATTCTTTCTTACAGAACAAATCTGAAACGTGGACTTTTACAACAAAAACTTCTGATAACGGTGGCGGCGGTGGAGGTGGTGGTGAAATGCCACCAGCTGGTCCACAAAATAAATACCCAATTGCGAATGCGTCCGCTGGTGAACCTTATCGGGGATTTGTCAATTCAGAAATTCTCTTTGATGGATCAAGAAGTTATGACCCTGATGGAAACATCACTAAATGGTTATGGGTTTTCGGTGACAATACCAATGGGACTGGAAAAACGGTTCGACATACCTATTCCAAAGCAGGAACATACACAGTTACGTTGACAGTAACAGATAATGAAGGAGCAACAAATAAAGATACTACGACCGCGATAGTCACGGTTCCAAACCGCCCTCCTGCACAACCAACAATTGTAGGTCCGACAGAAGGACACAAGAATATACTCTATACTTATGTCGTTACCTCAACAGACCAAGATAATGACACATTACGATATTCAGTTATATGGGGCGACGAAACATCGTATGCGAATGAAAGCGGATTTATACCAAGTGGTACATCGTTTAATACATCTCATAAATGGATTGCAGCAGGAAAATATCAGATAACTGCTTCAGTAACTGATAACAAGACAATGACAACCTCCTATCTAACAGTTATGATAGATGCCATCAATACGGGAGATATTGGATACCTCACTGATGATAATGGCGATGGTACATACGAAACATATCACAATAAGACGACCAACCAAAATACAGTAACAGAAAAGAAAGGAAATACCTACCTCATCGATACCAATGGAGATGGTGCATGGGATTATACCTATGATTTGACAGCAGGTCTTACAGCCTATACTTCGCCGCCAAAAACACCTGGTTTTGAACTTGTGATCATTGTTTGTGCTGTAGCTTTGGTACTATTTTGGAAACGAAAAAAGAAATAGATCATTGAGGAGGTTCCATGCCAAAAAAATTTGAGAAAAAGAGGAAAAATAGCAAAAAATCAATTTTACTCCCTTTTTTAATCTTATTCTTACTCTTGAATGCAGGTCATGCGCTAGCTTTACTTGATAAACTAGAAATAACAGCACCAGAAAGTGCAAATGTAGGCGAACTAGTCACAATCACCGTCAAAGCAAATGGAAACCCAGTTAGCGAGGCTTCGGTTTCGATTGACGCAATCCCTATAGGTACCACAGATAGCAATGGTAGAATAGAATACACCTTCTCCATATTTGGAGTATACTCAATTACCGCAAGTAAATGGGGGTATCTGCCCTCTGATATTTTCGTAATCACTGTAAATAATCCTTTGTTGCTTATCTCTGCTGATCCGCCAGCATGCAATGCTGGAGACTCGGTGACCTTTACGGTGACTGCTAACCTTAATCCTGTTCAAGGTGTTACGGTGTCTTCCAATGGAGCGTCTATTGGTACAACAGACAGCAGTGGCCATGTCACACATACTTTTGCCGCTGCAGGATCTTACTCGATTACTGCTCATAAAACAGGATACACAGATGCAGTACCCTACACTTTGGTTGTCACTGCAATCACTCCTTTGTTGCTTATTACTGCTGACCCACCAGCATGCAATGCTGGAGACTCAGTGACCTTCACAGTGACTGCGAACCTAAACCCAGTCCAAAGCGTGGCAGTCTCCTCAAATGGAGCATCCATTGGCACAACCAATAGCAATGGCCAAATCACGCATACTTTCTCCACGGCAGGAACCTATTCCATCACCGCGCACAAGACGGGATACACCGATGCGGTACCCTACGCTCTCATTGTTACCGCAATCACGCCGTTGCTGATCATCGCCGCTAATCCCCCAGCTTGTAATGCAGGCGACTCAGTAACTTTTACCGTGACTGCGAACCTCAACCCAGTTCTAGGGGCTACAGTTTATTCAAACGGTGCATCCATTGGCACCTCAGATAGCAGCGGTCACGTGACAAAGACCTTTACCACCGCAGGAACCTTCTCGATCACTGCCCATAAGACAGGATACACCGATACTGTTCCGTACTCCTTGGTTGTCACTGCCCTTACGCCCTTATTAGTAATCGAAGCGGATCCATTAGTCATCAACGCTGGAGATTCTATAACATTCACCGTGACCGCTAACCTGAATCCGATTCAAGGCGTTAGTGTTTCTTCCAACAGTGTTTCCATTGGTACGACCGATAGCAGTGGTCATGTGACAAAGACCTTTGCCACCGCTGGAACCTACTCTATCACCGCACACAAAACAGGATACACCGATGCCATACCCTATTCCTTAATCGTCACTGCAGTCAATCCATTATTAGTTATCACCGCAAACCCACCAGCAGGCACTGCGGGATCCTCCGTTACCTTCACGGTCACCGCTAACTTCAACAACATCCTGGGAGTAACAGTCTACTCAAACGGCGCATCCATTGGCACAACAGACAGCAACGGTCGCATCACCCATACATTCACCACCGCAGGAACATTCTCCATTACCGCTCATAAAACGGGATACACCGACGCCCTTCCCTATTCCTTACTCGTTGCTTCTCTTGAACCGTTGTTGGTTATCACTGCTGACCCTCCAGCATGCAATGCTGGAGACTTGGTGACGTTCACGATCACCGCGAATCTGAATCCTATTCAAGGTGTCACTGTTTCATCAAATGGCGTATCAATTGGTACAACGGACAGCAGCGGCCATGCGACGCATACGTTTGCTACCACTGGGACGTACTCTATCACTGTACAGAAAACCGGGTACTCCGGATCTATCCCATACTCTATGGTTGTCATCGATGTTCACGTCTTTGAGAACGTCTCTTTCCAAGGAGCTATCTTTCCAGTCCCAACTTCACTTAGCGCAGCACTACCAACGAATGCAGGTCTTCCCTTTCAAATGCCTTATACCTCCCTGATATTAACCAAAGACAAGTTTTTCCTGGTTTTTTCGGATAAAAAGCTTGATGGTGGATTAGCAAACGTTGAAGGATTGAATCTGATCAATATTACCTGGGAGGGATTGAGCATCGGTGTGGTGCAGGCTGAAAAGACAAGTATTAGCAATGAGGGAACACAAGCCACTATCGAAGAGATAAAAGCAAATCCGGAGAAATACTCGATGAAACTTGTTCATCTAGACGTCATACTACAGCAGTGCCCTTTCCTCATCGATATTGATGTTCTTCGTGCCCCAGTCACCGTTGGGAAAGTGTTAAAATCCTCGATAAGCAGCATGGATTTATCCGGCCTGATTGAAAAAATTTACACATTGAACGGAAATATTAACAGAGTGCACTATGATCAAATTATCAATTCGGTTGGAAATGGCTTACCGATAATAGATTTTCAGACCCCGGGCTATTGGCTTGATTCGCCAGCGACGGTAAACGCTATCGTATTGAATTCCGGGTTAGTTGGTGAATTTGTTGAGACCCTCACTGGATCCTCAGTTAAAGAAGTCGTCATTCCAAATGGGGAAGCCATCGTATTATACAACATTAACACAGAACCGAAAAGCGTCACCACCACAATACAAGAGATCAATTCCGCTCCTGATCAATATCTAGGGAAAGTCGTGACATTTGAAGGGTCCGACCTGGGAGTTAACGTGAGTATAAAGAAGGTTTTAGAGCATTTTGGATTTCCAGTCCCTGTGGATATAATCCTGCATGGTTACGTCATCTGGTCGAGACCCGCTCCGACAACAATTACTGAATTGCAATCAGCAACTATTCTTTCGGTCGGTGTCTCATCCATTCACCAGGATCAAGCAGTAGGACTCGTGAACGATGCCTTAAAGGTGTATCGATACACTGGGAAGATCGTATCTGCACAGCAGGTCAACGAATCATTTCACGGTACCCTCTTCGTTTTGTATAAACGAGAAAAAATCAGGGATATACCGACTCAGGAAATTTCCTCCGAAGTACAGCAAAGAATTCAAGATATAATCCTCGATTTGAAACATCTATTCCAAAGGCAATCCCCTGAGATAGTTACTATCTCGGTCATTTCACCGGAGGTTCCGGGGGTCGTAGAAGTAAAAAAAGATAATATTGAGAATATCACCATTCATCTGAAGAACCAGGCTGAAAACATTAGCGTCTCTGTTCTGAAATTCGATAGTAAGCCACCTGAGGCTTTAACGAATGTCAGCGGAGATGTCTATTCGTACCTTGAAATAGATACACAAAATGTTATCGATAGCGATGTGACCAATGCAGTCATTACATTCAAGGTCTCCAAATCATGGATCGCTGCAAATAATATCGATGAGAATTCTGTTAAGCTTCATAGATACACTGATGGAAACTGGAGTGCCTTATCAACACACATTCTGAGTGAAGATTCAACCGAAGTATATTATTCTGCAGATTCACCTGGTTTCTCTATCTTTGCAATAGCAGCTGAAAAAGTGCAACAACCAGTGGCGACAGTGGGCACACCCGGGTTTGAATTTCTCCTAACAATACTAGCATTGTTGGCAGTAGTATTATATCTTCGTAAAAAACAATGAATAGTGTAGATCCTTGCCCAGGCATTTGTAAATGCACTTATTACTATAGACTTTAGTGAGATGGATATTGTTTACCAGTATCATCCCAATATTCAATGGTCGGAAATTTCACAGAACACACAACAGAAAAAAAATGAAGATAATTATCTACGATTTCTCTTATGTTGTTAATCTGTGAAGGAAAAACAATCCATATCAAACAAGATATTTCCATATTCGCACCCTGCATACAAGCAATGCGTGATAGGTGAGTATGAATGTGCGGAATATTCAGATCATTAATCAATTCCGCTTCTATTAACACCAACTTGTCATTTTTATCATAACCAGAGCCATCCCAGATCATTTTTAATTTTTTACCTGTTTTATCACATACACAAACGACCTCACCGCTATACCTTTTTTTATAAGTATCAAATCTTGGTTTTAATCCTTTAATTTTTACGATTTTATATACTGCAAGCTGTTCTAATCGTTTTTTTCTCGACATCGTAAGACTCGTTTAAAAATTAAAAAAAAAGAGGGATAGAATTATTTTACCCTATCTTAAAAGCTCGTGTTCGTTGGGTATCATCATCTGTATTGGTTTCTTCAAGATTATCTCTTAGTCTATCATATATAATACTAAAACTCCTTTGACTGGTACCGGCTAACCCTGCTTCACCAGACGAATGCCAATAAAGGGAATCTGTTCCACGTGTCATCTTCGATAATATTTCTTTTATTTTTTCCTTACTAAATTCTCCGGCGGTATATGATGCAACTGTTAAAAACAATCGATTGAGAACAAAACATCCCGTTGTTTTTTGAATAACATGTTCTCTTGGTTCATCGAAAGCTTCTGGGACTAGTTCATTCCACGTTTGCCAATAAATAGAAATCATCTGTGCTAATTCTTCTGGGTTATAATCATTAAATAATGCGTTATGGATAATAACTTTCAGAGAATCTGTGAATGATTTTTGATTGATTATGGTTTCTCCACGTGGCTGGTTTGGTAAACATATCCTACCTTTCCACGGCTCATATTTGTTGTTGAGTATCTCAGCAACTTCTATTGCTTTTGGAACCCATTCGATGCCTCTTGTAACTTGCCTTGGTAGATCATCGATAGTCGCTGTTGATTCTCGCTGCATTAACGTAATGAGAAATCGTTCTGCGAGATCAGATCTAACGCCTTTTTGTGTTTTATTGATAGTTACAAATTGTTTTGCTTCTTCATATATGGGTTCATCAGGATCATTATTTTCCAATTTACTAGGCATTATCATTACAGGAACTGGAAAATTCAGATAGGATGAGTCATCTTGTGCTGCCATACTGAATCCTTCCTTCCGATGCTGACCATCCACTAACCATAGAATGGCTGAATCGGGTATCTCTAAAGTACCATAGTTACCGTCATCAATTGTGAATTTCACATTTTTTCTTACGCTTATGAGGATTGTGTTAGGAGAGATACCTTTGGCTCTTCGTATATAGTTAGCAAAGGATTTAGCTCGTGATGGACTAATTTTTCTTTGATAACCTTTCGTATTTTCTGGGCTCCAATAGTCAGTTTTTACTCGGGTCTCATCCCAAAGCTGTTCTACTTTCATCGTCGTAAGATAGAGTTTACGACCGTTTTGTTCAATTTCAAATGCTTTTATTTTCATAATTTTTTCACCTTTGTTTTTTTTTAAGAAACAAAATTTTATGTTTCTAATAAAAGAACATAGCGTTGATCTATTTAAATACTTTTCTGTTTTAACAAACAAAACAAAAATATTTGTTTTAAATTTTTAAACTAAATTAAGCGAGTAAAATCGATTAAGCCACATCCCTCTTTTCATCAGGGGTATTATTATGAAGATACCTAGGGGGAGTAGAGATCAAAGACATAATATTGATTGCATCTTCTAATGTAATATTGAGTTTTAAATGATGTTCGAACCTCACCCTGCCTTCGTCGTTTTCGTAGATACTGCACCAATCATTCTTGAATTTATGAAGGCGAATGCAGGTGACACCATCTAGGTGCATTTCTTCAAAATCTTTCCCAACACCTACTTGAATTACATATGCATTGTTTCTAGTGAAATAATAAGGTTCGAAATAACCATCAAGAAAATCGCAGAAACTACAGAACTCCGGATATGACAATGGCATTTTACTGCAACCAAGGAAGATTTCCACTAAACCTGATTCATGGACTGTTATCGTAATCCAGCGATCTCGCCATCCAACTTCCTTCGTATACCGTTTTAACGATGTTCCGCTTGCATTTGCGACGCTTCTGAAATGTTTTGTCTTTAACCAATATAAAATGCTATGTTGAGCAGAAATACCCTCTATTTTCTTTACTTCGATTTTGATACCATGCAGTTTTGTTTCAGGGGATTCAATCATAGCGATTGTCTCCAAGTTTGCTTTTGCCTGAAAGTTACCTCGTCTCATTCTTCTTATTTTACTTCGATCAGCAAGTCTCTTGAGTTCTGTTCTAATTTTTGCGATTCTTTTTTCATCTTTATGATAGTTATATCTGCCTTCCAATACCTGATCGATAGTCTTTGCGGTATACTGCTGACGTGGATTACTATTGACTATTGATAAAATCTTAAAACTAAGCGAATCACCATTGCAGAATCTAACACTTTTTGTGTTATGAACGATGTTATGTTTTTTAGTGCTGGACGATGTCATTCTACAACTTCCGCTACTCGAAAGACATCCTTAAAAAATGCTCTTGAAAACGAGGGTGAATTGAACAAATCAAAAAAAGAAAAAAAGAAAGGTTTTAGAGAGTAATGTCGGCGAATTAACAAACTATAAAAATGGGCGTTTGTTAAGATTTTCAACGGGGGAACGAAAACGTTAACCCCCATAGGTCCGCTAATTTTTACAGGAGAAAACCGTCTCGATTGAGACCCCTTTTTAGTGTTTATCGAGATTTGGGGAATTTCTTGGCCCGACCCGTATTCTTGTTTCATAAGGCGCGACATTCGCATACTTGCCTTATGGAATTTCAAGACGGCCCGCAACCAATCGTAAGGGTCCCGTCGATAATAGTTTTCCGCGTAACGGATATAGGATTCGGTTGTTTGTTGGAATTTATGACCGAGATCATGTTTAACGGTCCTAATATCCCATTTTTTAGTTTCCTCTTTAGTCCGTATCAATCGGGCGATAGCGCTCCAATCCCTCATTATCTTAGGTTTAAAATCGCTCCAAACGGGTTTAACAAAAGGAGATAGATACATTCGGAGCGCGTCCTCGGACGGGAACGGTTCCCCGTCTTTTTCGATAAAGAGGTATTTTCCGGATTTCTCATTCGCTAGTTTCGGTCTCCATATTTCGACCCAATTCCTTAATGAGTTCTGTCTTCGGCTATTTAGTACCGCGTCGTCAATCCATACTTGGCGTTCCCGGAATTTCTTTTTTTGCTTCCGTATGAAGATATACCCGTCGTCGAGATAGATGTCGCTTACCTTAATGGTTATCAATTCCTCGGATCTTAATCCGATATGAAAACCAACGGTTAACAACGTCCTTATGAGCGCGTTCTCGAATCGGTCGTTTGTATACCACTTGTGCATTAATCGATTGACGGTTTCCGGTCTTGGCACAATTTTAACTTGCGGTTCGGGTATCGTCGGGGGATTCCAACCCCAAAACGATATATCTAAGCCGTATGCCTCCGCGAACATGTTAACGGTTTTCCATAGGTTGTGTAATTGGGTTGTACCGTATGTCGGGTTTCCGGTTTGTTTTGCGAGCTCCTTATACTCGTATAATTGGCGGTGTAATAATTGATTGAGTATTTGTTCGGGCTCGAATTTCAACCAATCAACCGGATAAACCGGGTGGTTTTGCATTGATCGGGCATGGCGAATTCTATCAATTATCGTCTTTTCCGAGCGGTTCTTGGTTTCAATCCACCATTTCTTTATGGCGTGGTATAATTCCTCGTGGGTTGCGTATTTGGTCCGGTCGACATGCAACGAGATAATGAGTTTGCTATCGTCTATACGCGACTTTTTCAATTCGTCTACATTATGGATTTTGCCTATTTCATAAGCCTGTTTCACCATTTCCTCCCCTTGGGGTTGGGGTGGTTTGGTTAACAAGCTCTCGCCTCTTTTCGATTTGTTTCTCCATTTTCCTATTGTACCTCCCGCCGTATTTTCGGCTATTTTCATATCTTTTGAATCTTTAATAGGATTTCCGCTAATAGGTTTCAATTGCAGATAACCTCCCAAAACGATTGATTAATAAATAAACAAAATATTTCATAACAGGTAAGAAATACGGAAAAAAAGGACAATATTGTAATACTTGGTATTGTTAATATTTTGTTTGCTTTATTTTGGATTGCTTTAGTATCAATGGTGTCCCATACGGGTGGCCTGGGTGGATTAGGTGCGTTATATTTCCTTTTTATCAATTCATTTTTATTGCCAATTGGATTGATTGGTCTCATCTTTAAGAAATATAAAAACTTACAACTTGGAGCATTATTTTTTTGTATTATCTTCGATGTACTGTTGTTAATAATGATATATGTTCGATTTTGATGGACTAAATAATCATCTGATTTTTTATTTTTCAATTTACTGATAACCTCCCAAAAATATTAATTACATAGAAATTATTGTTCCAACCAAAATGTTGATTAAAACAAGATATGATAAAAAAGAAATCGAATGTCAATTTTGTCATAAAAGAGTAAAACCAATAATAAAAAAAAATACATTGAAAGATAACTTTTATGGGCAGAGATATACAGGTACAGAAAAAAAATACCTTATAGTATGCCCTAATTGTAAAGCTGTTATTGGGGTTAAAGACTAGATAATCATGTGTTTTCTTCAATTACAGATAACCTCCCAAAAAAATTAATAATAAAATATTGTTCTTGTAGTGTAAAAAGAATGAAAAAAAGATTCTTGATATTATCAACAATCGGAATAATCGGAATAGTTTTGATAATAGTTGGATTGATACTTTCTGTAATTTTTTTTAACGTTTTAATTGAAATATTTGTAGGGTTGTTTTTTACCTGGGCATTTTTAATATTTACAATTGGTATGTTATTTGCTAAATAATCATGTGCTTTCTTCAATTACAGATAACCTCCCAAAAAAATTTATAATAAAAACGATATTTTCTTCTGCTATGCCCACAAAAGTAATAAGTGGTTCGATTCCAGTATGGGGGAAAAAAATTACAGATAAATTTGATAATATGAAAATAACGCAATTCATTGGAATTTTGGCGTTAATTTTTCTTTTTTTACTAATGACGAGTTTATTCCTATTACATACAGAACTTATTTCCTTATTTAATTTAGGATTAATAGTATGCTTAGCAATTCTTTTTATTGGATATTTTATAGTAAAAATACATGTGGTTCGTGGTAAATAATCATTTGATTTTTTATTCTTCAATTACTGATAACCTCCAGAAAATTAATATGGAAAGAAAAAGATTTATCATTAGATGACAGAAAAACTATTTTGGTTATTTTTACTACTATTTCTCGGAGGAATGTTGTTAATCGGTTATTCTTTGTACTCATTAAAAAAACGAAAAATCCAAACTTTTTTGCCAGGGATCCCAGAACTTTCTTTTGAATTAGACTCAGAAAAAACCTGGAGGGTTGCAAGTTTCTGGTATGTTGTTTTTGTTTGTTTCTTAATAGGAATCGCTTGCGTGATTATTGGACTTTTTGGATTATTTTTTCTGTAAATAAATAATCATATGATTTATTTTTTATAATGTTTTAAGCAAAGTATTCAGATATGAATTGAAATGGAAAAATTATTTCACTCGAAAATCTTTTCCACAGTATGGGCATACATTTGCGTCCAAGGGAATCTCCCTTCCGCAATTCGTGCAATACCTCTTATTTCGGGGTACCTCGGGAGGCGGAGGAATGGCGACCTGTCTTCCTTCAGCAGGAAGCACAGCCCCCAGTAGCAGAAGGATGAGCCCGATGAGAATCAGTGGTCCGGCACAGATCACTCCGATTCCTAAGGTGACAACGGTCAATACTATACCGACAATAAAAAAGATGACACCAAGGGTGATCAGGTGTTCCCTCATGAACTCACCGACAAATAATAGATAGAGAAAGAGCAAATAAATGCTTTGATTTCATGGCCTCCTGATTATTTCATGTTTTCACGGACAATCTATTCGTTAAACATAAATCCTCTAACATCGTTCACCTAAGTAAGGTCCGAGCATCAATGGTTAAACACCTCCTCCTACGCAGCGTTTCATTTGACACATCTTTCCTTCTTAAGGACGACTACCGGATTGATGAGGTAATCCACGTACTCTCCCGGGATAAAGTCCCATGTTTTATCACCTCGACTGTTGCTTCCGAACTTGAACAACTCAAGGTCTGGGGACGAATTACGCAATCAGAATATAAGACAGCGATGAAGCGCCTTGTAGCTTCTCATGCGAACGTGATTGATTTCAAAAATCGGTTGCTCGCAGACGCCTTCGGACAGGCCTGCGTCCGTTCCATGGGAGTCCATCATGGTGTACGCTCCCCTGATATCATCAACGATTGCTCGATTATCGTCTCAGCGTTGAAAAACGGGGTCGACCTTTTCCTCTCTGAGGATTTTCATTTCACCTCAGCGATCACCAAAGACGTGATTACCGAGGTGACCAACGCTGCCTGCACCGAATACCATCAGATGTGCGGCACTATGATGTACAACATCGACATGAGAACGTTTCTCGAGGCGTATCAACACGGAACCATCGATCTTGATATTGTGGGCGCACGCATCCAAACGGTACACAAGAAAGAGAAACGATTCGGTCAACTGTGAACCCTATAAAATTGTTTCAAAAGAACACCAAGGAAAACAAGGTAAGGAAGGGGGGAACAAAGCCGCACAAGGACCAGCGCCACACCGACGCACACCGGCGTCACCACAGGACAGGAGCGCAAGCCGGGAAGACAAGGCTAACCGAACGTCGCACTTCCTCACCACAAACATGTTTTTATCGTTCATCCTATTTAAACACATCGTGTCCATATTTCAGAATGAAAGAATATCGCATGGTTCGAAAGAGAATGCACGCTATGTCCCTGGGGTATCATTAAAATAACACGAACCTCATGTAGGTCGCGATGCCAAAAAAAATAGGGTTTCTCATCAATCCCATCGCAGGCATGGGCGGTAGGGTGGGACTGAAAGGAACCGATAACGTGGTTGAGCAAGCAAAACAACTCGGAGCAACACCCATAGCGTCACAAAAAGCAGAGGAGATGCTCCAAGAATTTTACTCAAAAACACATAGACTAAACATCGATTGGTACTCCTGTGCAGCAGACATGGGAAGCACCGTGTTAGAAAATAATGGAATCAAGGCGAAAGTGATTTATTCTCCACAGACCGAAACAACCTCAGCAGAGGATACAAAGAAAGCATGCGATAAATTCCTGGAAAACCACATCGACATCCTCGTGTTTTGCGGAGGAGACGGCACCGCTCGAGATATCTTCACAGAGATCGATAAAATGATCCCGCTACTCGGTATCCCTTCGGGGGTAAAAATGCACTCAGCGGTGTTCGGGATAAACACAAGCGCAACCGCTAAAATGCTGAAAGAGTTCATCGAAGGTCGACTGACGATCGGGGATGCAGAGATCATGGATCTCGATGAAGACCTCTACAGGAAAGGCGAATGGAAAGTACGCCTGTATGGTGTAGCAAAAGGCATCGTGGAACCAACCTACATCCAGGTGGGAAAAGCAAGCTATGAGTCGGTCTCCGATGACGCCGTGAAAGACGAACTTGCCGACCATATCAAAGACGAACTGGAGAAACATCATGACGCCCTTTTCCTCTTTGGCCCAGGGGGGACCGTCGATTATATCGCGAAAAAACTTGGTCTTCACCACACGCTTCTCGGGATTGATGCAATCTATCATCACCAGGTTGTCGGCACTGATCTCAACGAACAACAGATCCTTGATCTCCTCAAGAAACATCTAAAAGCGAAGATTCTCCTCAGCCCCATTGGAGCCCAAGGGTTTATCCTCGGACGCGGGAACCTTCAACTAAGCCCGCAGATCATCAGAAAGATAGGGATAGAAAACATCATCGTGGTCTCCACCCCTTCCAAACTGATTCACACCCCGATACTCCGCGTCGATACCGGGGATAAGGAAGTCGATCATCTTTTCCAGGACCAGGGGTACCTCATGGTGGTGATCGGGTACCGCCTCAGCAGGGTCGTGAAGCTACAGACCAACAGCTTTTAATATTCTATTCTTATTCCAGGCCCCTTGATAACACAGTCATCTTAGGAGGCAATAACATGACGCAAATTACGAAAAGAAATCCAAATGTTTTTTTAAAAGAAGAATATGAAGATCTCGTGGAGAAACATCTTGAATGGAACATTCATGTCCTTGAAAGTGGGTCAAAACCCCATTCCATTGTCGACGACAAGGAAGTCATTATGCTATGTTCCAACAACTACCTGAACCTGAGCAACCATCCGCGGCTGGTCAAAGGTGCGATTGCTGCAGCAAAAAAATATGGCGCTGGGTCAGGGTCTGTTCGCGCTATTGCAGGAACATTACAGATACACATCGAGGTGGAAAAACGCCTCGCGAAATTCAAACGAACCGAAGCCGCGCTCATCTATCAAACAGGGTTTGCAGCAAATTCAGGGCTCATCCCTCAGCTTGTCGGTGAGGGAGATATCGTCATCAGCGATGAACTCAACCATGGTAGCATCATCGATGGCGTCCGTTTGACGAAAGCGGACCGGGCTATCTTCAAACACCGTGATGTCGGTGACCTGGAGAAGGTCCTTAGGGAGGCAGACAAGAAATACCGTAGGATTCTGATTATTACTGACGGTGTGTTCAGTATGGACGGTGACATCGCCCCGATGGACAAAATCGTGAAACTTGCGAACGAATACGGCGCGATGACGTATGTCGATGACGCGCACGGTGAGGGAGTTATCGGTGAGGACGGACGAGGGATCGGCGCGCATTTCCACATCGAGGGGAAAATCGATGTCGAGATGGGGACCTTCAGTAAGGCCTACGGTGTCGTCGGTGGTCTCATTGCAGGAAGCCAGGATCTCGTGAACTTCGCGTATAACAAATCACGGACGTGGCTTCTGAGCGGTTCACACCCGCCCGCCGTCTCCGGTGCACAGCTCGCCGCAATCGATGTACTTGAGACAGAACCAGAGCATGTGAAACGGCTCTGGGATAATACGGCTTATTTCAAAAAAGAGCTCAGCTCAATGGGGTTTAACACCGGGAACAGCGAATCACCAATTACACCTGTCATTGTTGGTGACTCCGGGAAGGCGAAAGAACTCAGCAACGAGTTGTTTAAAGAAGGCGTGTTCGCATTACCGATTGTCTTTCCCATGGTTGCCAAGGATAAGGCACGAATCCGCACCATCATGAACGCGGGTCTTACGAAAAAAGACCTTGATTTCGCGCTCGATAAATTTGAAAAATTAGGAAAGAAGCTTGCAATTCTATCGTAGGCGTTTTTCCAGGGAAGCTCTGCTTCTCATCCCTTTTCTTTTTTAAATTTTTTTAGAAAATACGGAACCTTTTCGACCTCTGATTCCTCCTGATTTGGACTTCTTGCATGGTGAGAGATGCGAACTTCCGTGTCGATTGTTGAGCATCAATGAATTTTTCAACAGCGCAGGTTTCCTCATTCACCAAGAGCACCCCGATTCCTTCTTTTCGCAGCACATGCTCCTTTTTTCTGAGCATGGAGAAGGATTTCATGAGGGGGATCGCCAGGTACACAAAGTCGGCAGCAAGCTGATAATTCTTCACCTGTATCATGGCCTTTTGACTATATTGTAACTTCAGCTCGACTGCAATGACGATATCATCCTTGAAGGCTACGAGGTCAGCACGACAATATCCGATGGGCACTTCCTCAAGAACATGATAACCTTGTCTCGTGAAATAATCGGAGACGGGTTTGATAAGTTCGAATTCTTGATAAAATGGGTCCATAGGATACATTCCCCCTATTGCATAAAGTATAAATAAAAGATGTGTTATTCATTACTTAGTGTTTTTCTGGTGTTTACTGGAGAGTATTTATGACAGAAGATTTGAAGAAGACTGGTACGACCATTCTCGGAATGGTCTGTAAAGAAGGCGTCGTAATAGCAACAGAACGACGAGCGACCATGGGCACGCTGATTGCTCACAAGGCGACAAAAAAGCTGTATCAAATCGATGAGCATCTGGCACTTGCCACCGCAGGTCTCGTCGGTGATCTGCAGATACTGTCTCGATACCTCAGTGCAGAGGCGAAACTCTATCGGCTGAAACGAGATTCAAAGATACCGGTACTAAGCGCAGCAACCTTAATGTCCAATATCCTCAACCAACGGAAATTTGCTCCTTATTATGTTCAACTGATCCTAGGTGGTTGGGATTCCTCAGGCGGCCATATCTTTTCCCTTGATGCAGCTGGCGGCTCCATCCCTGATAAATACACTGCTGGCGGCTCTGGATCTCCATATGCCTTCGGAGTCCTCGAGGATTCTTTTCGGGATGATATGACAGTCAATGAAGGGATTGACCTCGCGTTGCGAGCAGTAACCGCTGCCATGGGGAGGGATTCCGCCTCAGGGAACGGTGTTGATGTCGCTGTAATCACTGAGAAGGAGTTTAAGATACTTTCCGACGATGAAGTGAAAAAGCGTTTGCAGAAGATGGGGAAGTAGCGTTCCGTTGCTCTTCAAGGAAGTAATTATCATATAATGAGAGAAGACAAGATTCATTTTACAAGCGTACAAAAAGGTTAGGAAAATGACCGTTGATGATGTTTTAGCAGAAATCAGAGGAAAAATACGGGGTTCTATCCCGGCAAGTGTGGATATTTCAGATGTCGAGTTCGAGGGAGCGCTTCTTGTTATCTACACTAAGACTCCTGATAAATTCGCCATGAACAAAGATCTTGTGAAAAACATGGCGAAGAACCTTCAGAAGCGCATCGTGGTGCGTCCTGACCCGACGGTGCTCACCGATATCGACGTCGCGGAGAAAAAGATCCGCCAGATCATCCCGAAGGAAGCAGAGATCACGAATATCTATTTCCAGCCGGATGTCGGTGAAGTCACGATTGAGGCGCTCAAACCTGGCGCAGCGATCGGGAAAGAAGGGTCGCTGCTCAATGAAATTCGTCGGAAGATCAATTGGGCACCAAGTATCGTTCGCGCTCCACCGATTCAATCGAAAACCGTACAGGAGATTCGCGGGTATCTGCGGTCCATGAGTGATGAGCGCAAGGAGATCCTCCGAAGGATAGGACGGAAGATCCATCGGGGTGTCTCAACAGGTGAAAAATACGTGCGTATTGTCGCTTTAGGCGGGTTTCGCGAGGTTGGACGGTCCTGTTCAATGCTGAACACGCAAGACAGCAAGGTTCTTATCGACTGCGGCATCGATGTTTCATCAGAGAACAACGGCTCACCCTATATTCATATGCCAGAGGTACTTCCCCTGGAGAAAATCGATGCGGTGGTGATCACCCACGCGCACCTTGATCATTGTGGTCTGCTCCCCTTACTCTTCAAATATGGGTTCGACGGTCCTATCTATTGCACTCCTCCGACGCGTGATCTGATGACGCTGCTGCAGATGGACTACATCAAGGTAGCTGCCGCGGACGCAAAAAAGGTGCCGTACTCCTCGGACAATATCCGTAGCGTGATCAAACACTGTATCACCATGGGATATGGGGATACGACAGATATCACGCCTGATATTAGGCTTACGTTTCATAATGCGGGGCACATCCTGGGATCCTCGATTTGTCATTTCCATATCGGCGAGGGTCTCTACAATATCGCGTTTTCTGGGGATATCAAGTTCGAGCGCACCTGGTTGTTTAACCCTGCGGTGAACCATTTCCCGCGAGCGGAGGCATTGATCATCGAGTCAACCTATGGCGGCCGTGATGATTTCCAGCCTAGCAGGAAAGAGGCGACCGATCGGCTGAAGGACATCATCCGGCAGTCCATGAAAAAGAAAGGAAAGGTGCTGGTACCTGTCTTTGCTGTCGGGCGAAGCCAGGAAGTCATGATCGTGCTGGAGAACCTTGTCCGCTCCAAGGAGATCCCTGAGATCCCGGTCTATCTTGACGGGATGATCTGGGAGGCGACCGCGATTCATACCGCGTACCCCGAGTACCTCAACAACAAGCTACGGACGCAGATCTTCCAGCAGGGGGACAACCCCTTGCTCTCCGAGATTTTCAAACGTGTGGACAGCGGTGAGATGCGAGAGAAGATTCTCGCAGACCGTGACCCCTGTGTCGTGCTTGCGACAAGCGGGATGATGAACGGCGGCCCGGTGATGGAGTATTTCAAGTCCTGGGCCGGGGAAAGCAAAAACACGCTCGTGTTCGTCGGATATCAAGCAGAGGGAACCATCGGTCGACGGATTCAACGGGGCGCAAAGGAAGTCCCCATGAACATCGGGGGGAACATCGTCGCATTGTCCGTCGATATAAACGTTGAAACATGCGACGGATTCTCTGGTCATAGCGACCGTCGGCAGCTGGTCGGGTTCATCAACAACATGTCGCCTCGCCCGGAGCGCGTGATTTTCGGCCATGGCGAGGAATCAAAATGCCTAGACCTGTCCTCCACAATCCATAAACGGATGAACATGAACACAAATGCGCCGATGAACCTGGAATCAATCCGCTTCGTCTAAAAAAATAGGGAAAAACCCTTTTTTTTTTTATCTTTTTTCTGCGATTCCTAGCGCACGCTGACAGATATACAGGTTCACCTTGGTGTGATCTACACTCATCTTATGGAGCACCGTGGGGTTTTCAGGCGCGTAACTTGTCCCAAGCTCGATCGTGAACGCAAGGATATGATGGGTGGCGTACATCCAATCACAGCTGTCTCCCAGCGTCGGATACAAGAAGACGGATTGTTCCGAGGTGTAATTATCCAACTCTGAGACGTTCTCCCCGATGGATGCAAAGATGCCCGCGTCCTTCGTCGGCAACCTTGAGCTCCCCCAGGGATACAGGATGAGTTCCCCGTAGGTATGGTAATCGATAGAGATCGTGACGTTGTGTGTCTCGACAAACTGCCGGACTGCCTGGGTCTCGTTTTCACTGAAGGGATGCGGACCGCGATACACATCGCTTGCATCATGATAGCTTGTCGAGCGATAGAATAACGGGCGCAGGAATAACAGGAACCAGGCACCCGCATAGTTTCTATTCAGATCAACACCGACGGAGGTAACAGTGCTGCTGAACCCGAATGGACCGTGATTCGGCTCCAGGTTTTTCCGTGTCCCTGCCTCGGCACCATCGGGATTCATCATAGGGATGATGTAGATTTGAGTCGTATCGATTGCATCCTTCACAGCACTCGTATTCTGATAATAATTCACCATGTACTGGATGAAATACAAAAGGACCTCGTACCCTGGTCGTTCATTGCCATGATGCGAACCAAGGAACAGGACCTCAGGCTCCCGTTCCTCTTGGGTGACGTTATCTGAGAGTTTTACTAGCCAGAGGTCCCGACCCTCATAGGTTTTCCCAAGGGATGTCACGGTCATGATATCGGAATGGTCCACGGCAAGGTTGAACAACAAGCTTGTCATCTCCGCATAGGAATGGTAGATGCTCAGCGGTGATACCGGAACATGATGTTGGAAATCGAAGAGGCGTTGGTCTCGTATCGTTGAAAGCTCTGGTGATGCTTGCGAGGATGCAAAGGATAGGATATTTTGAGGGACGCCGACCGCAGCTATACTTGATGCTAACAAACAAACGACAATACCAGCAGAAAGCACAGCGAGTGTGTTTTTCATCTTCTCAAAATCAATAACACCCAAGACTTATAAATATTTTATCTCTCCAATAAATTATATAGTCGCATCTTTTCTGCCTATGAGAAAGACAGCAAGGAACGTTGGTACCTCCTGCTCTCCTTCGGCAAGCTGAAACGTCTCATCCTTCATGGTGATTGTCACGGGTTTCACCAGGGTCACCTTCACAGGGTCTGCTGGCAACACGACCGCATCCCTCAAGGGGTCAAAGGCATCAAGGCCATCGATAGCGATCTTCACGACTTTGAACCCTGTTTTCCCATGGAGCGATGAAGGTAAACGGATGAGCCGCTTCACGTCGCAGGTGACCGGCTCGTCGGTCTCCCCTGCACTGAGCGCCACCGCAGTGCTGCGTAACGCACGATTCAAAAAGAACCTCCTGATGGTCTTCGATTGGTCCAATAGTCCGTCCTTGATGCGTCTCATGCGCTCCTCGGAAAGCTCTTGGACGAGGCGCTCCGCCTCTTTTTTACTGACCCCATATTCCTGCAGCTTCTTCTCAGGGTCGTCGCTTTTTTTGATTTCATCGACAAGCTCGATAAGACCACGGCTGATTCGTCCCTTCCAACCTGCCTGGTCCGGTGTCGGCATCTTCAGGCTTTTACCGCTCGCAAACGAGTACTGCCCGTAGCTTTTCCTCCCGGTGGCCTGCTCATGGAAAATAATGGTATCTTGCAGATCACGACCCGTGATGTAGTCGACAATCTCCCGCCGCTCATTGCTATCCAAATCAAGGACCGACGGGTCCTTCACATGACAATGATACCCTCGTCCACCACTGAAGTACAGCTCGAGGTACTTTTCCTGAAATCCGAAATCACCGAGTAAGAACTCCTTTACGAGTTTCTTGAACTCCTTCTTTACCTCCCCGAGGGATTCGACATAGCCTAATCGTTCTGCGTTCGGGAGATGATCCGAGTCAAGGTCAAAGATGAGCTCCGCGCCCATCCAGGTTTTATCCTGCATTTTCGCTGCGTTGGGCTGGTGGTAGTACGCTGAGGAGTAGTACGCATGCTGAGGAGCCCGTTCCTCGATAAACCCCCAGACTGCCTCTCGCTTCTCAAACGCAAGATGCCGCACCATGCCCTTACCGCCGAAAAACAGGAAGGCGAATTCACGGCGCGCGAAACGATCAGGCAGTTCTATCCTATGGTCTGCATAATACTGTTGAAAAGTGCGCCTTAGGAATTCAGCGGTTTTCTGAACAGACGACTCGTCTCCCATGACAAAATGCCTTCATAGCGTTCCCGCGTATAACCTTTTTCCTCCCTTCGCATTACGATTTTTTCTACATTTATTCTTTCACTTCATTAAAAACAGAAGATATGCTTATATGAGCAGTCCCGATTACCCTGGTGTATGGGTAATATCATCGAGGATGAGCTGTTCTCTTCATCTGTGATCAAGGAGCTTCGCATGCTTGATTTTGATTACGTCCCACAGGAGCTCCCACACAGAACCGAGCAGCTGAAAAAGCTTGCATCGATGTTCAAACCACTCCTCTCTGGTCTTGCCCAGCATGTGTTCATCCACGGGCCAGTAGGAACCGGGAAAACCGCGATGACGAAGCATTTCTGCCAGTCGCTGGTGAGCATCGCGCGCAAACAAGGAACCATCATCGAATACATCCATATCAACTGCAGGAAACGATCCACCGACAGCCTTGTCCTTCTCGGGATTCTAACCCATTTTGATCAACGGTTCCCGGACCGGGGGTTCTCTGTGCAGGAGATGCTGCAGATCCTCCGTACGCACCTGCTCCGGAGGGAAGCGCAACTGTTGCTTGTCCTCGATGAGGCGGACGCGCTGTTGAAAAAAAGCGGGTCCAATCTGATCTATGATCTCACCCGGTTCAATGATGAAGCAACAAAACAAGGAAACCCGGTCTCCGTGATCATGATCTCGCAGAAAGACGCGTTCGCAATGATCGATACCGCGACGCTGAGCACCTTCAAACGAGGCAACACCATTCCACTTGAGAAGTACACCCGTGACGAGCTGTACGACATCGTGAGACAACGCGTCGAGCTTGCGTTCTGCCCCCATACAGTACCTGGGGAGAGCATGGACCTGATTGCGGACATCACAAGCGAGAGCGGTGACGCGCGGTTCGCCATTGAACTGCTCTGGAAGGCAGGGTTGTTTGCTGATGAGCAACGCCAGAAGCAGGTTTCCCCAGAGCATGTGCGTGCTGCGAAGGCAGAGACGTATTCAGTGGTCACCGAGTCGAAGTTACAAACCCTTGGGAGGCATCATCTGCTGACGTTACTATCCGTTGCGAAGCGACTGCAGAAGGACGAGACCGCGTACACTGACACTGGTGAGGTGGAGAAGACCTATGTGATCACCTGCGAGGAATACCATGAGAAGCCTCGTGCGCACACCCAGTTTTGGGAGTACCTCAAAGAGGTCGAGCAGGCTGGGTTCATCAATGTGAGGCCATCACGGAAAGGTCAGTCCGGGGTCACCCAGATGATTTCGCTTCCTGACATCCCTGCGGGAGTGCTGCGGGAGAAATTAGAGCATCTTTTGACATGATCGTCTCAGCGGGCAGTTGTCACAGCTTGGTACTGTTCTACAAGAGGTTTTCGCAAGCTTTACGATGAGGGCGTGGAGTTCCTTATAGACGGGGACGAGATGGTTTGCAGGATATTTCTTCTGAAGCGTGTGTTCGAAGAACTGTTGGAGCTCGTCGTAGGAATCCCAGCTGACTGGGAATGGCAGCCGCCTGCTGATTCGCCGTGTGTAGGCATCAATCACAAAGACTGGTTTGTCGCCAGCGTACAGCAATATGGAGTCTGCGGTCTCCGGTCCGATCCCGTTGAGCCCTAGGAGCTCTGTTCGGACCGTGGCCATATCACGGGAAAAAAATAACGAGAGATTCGCTTGGTACTCTCCTAGTAAATAGGAGGAAATCGTCTTGAGTCGATGTGCCTTTTGGTTGAAGAACCCTGACGGTTGGATCAGGTTTTTCAAGACCTGAGGCTTCATAGAGGCGATTGACTCGATGGTGAGCGCACGATGCTGTTTCAGAGAGTCCAGCGCTTTTTCCACGTTCGACCAGGCGGTGTTTTGGGTAAGGATTGCGCCGACAATAATTTCAAAACGAGGGTCGCTCTCTTGGGTCTTGTGGTAGGTGTGGTCGACCGGCCACCAATGCTGATGCCCAAAATGATCCAGTAGCAGGTCGTACAATTTCTCTGTGCGTATAACCATAGATCCCCCCACAAAACGATCGTTAGAGCGAAGTTTCAACAAGGTGTAGTACCGCAGTGGTTTTCCCCTTGGTTTTCTGCCCCAGCGCTTCGACCTCTGAGGAGGTCTTTTGGACGAACTCCGTATCTCTAAGGGAGCCCAGGTTGATTCTCACGTTCAAGAGTGCAGTGTCCACCCCGGCCTGTGCGAGAAGCGCCGCTGCTGCCGCGTCAGTGATGGAATGTTTATTTCCCTTTTCCGCGACGATGAGCGCGACATCGAGGACGTGATCGCAGAGCCGTGCCGTCTGCAAAGGAACACAGGATGCATCCTTGTACGCCTTCTGGAGAGCCTGCCTGCGTTGTTCCTTTTGTGCCTCTGTTTCTTTCGGCATTTTCACGGCCGCCATCACCTCATTGAATGCTTCGGTGTCCTTGTCGATCAGGTCGGTGAGTTGCCGTCTGAGTAGTTCGCTTTCCTTCAAAGCCGCCTTTATTTCTGTCTGAACCCCCTCATATGATTCCTTTCCGATCGTCAGATTGCAAACCATGGATGACAGGGCTGCTCCAAGCGCCCCTGCAAGCGCTGCGACACTACCGCCCCCTGGCGCTGGACTCTCTGAAGCGAGTTCACCTAAAAATGCCTGGAGCTTCATGTTCACAAGTTTTCCCATAGGGCTCACTTCTTTTGCTCCATGAGTCTCTTTTCGAGCACCTGGTCAATCGTGAATTTTTCAAGCTGAAGATAATGGTCCGCAACCTCGACAAGTGCCTCCAAGGGGACGAGGCCGACGATTTCACTGCCGATCACCGGGACACCATACCGATGTGCCTCATTTTTGATCGTTTCGAACACACGGAAGATCGGGGTCTTCTGGTAATTGGTGAGGTTCATGGATACTTGAACAATCCCGCGTTCCTTGATTTCGAACCCCATCGCCTTAACGTACCGGTATCCTCCGCTGCTCTGCCGGACTGTCTTGGCGATGTTTTTCGCTATTTCCACATCGGCTGTACCAAGGTTCACGTTGAATGCTATCAAAAAGAAGCGTGCGCCGATCGCAGTCGCACCAGCCGTCGGATGGATCTTGTTCGGGCCATAGTCCGGGACCCGGTCAGGGTTTTTCCCTATTTCTTCTTTGATGCCTTCGTACTCACCGCGGCGTACGTCCGCGAGGTTCCGTCGATCCTCCCGTTTCGCTGCATCTTCGTAAAGATAACAAGGCACCTGGGTTTTCTCCGAGAACTCTTTAGCAAACGCGTTCGCAAGCGACACGCATTCCTCCATGGTGACCTCGGAGACAGGTATGAACGGCACGACGTCGATCGCACCCATGCGCGGATGCTCTCCTTTGTGCTTATTCATGTCGATGAGCTCTACGCATTTCATCGCGATATCGAGCGCTGCCGCCTTCACCGCTTCAGGGGAGCCAACAATGGTCACATCGGTTCGATTATGATCCACATCCGGGGTGAAATCAAGCAACGTCACCTCCTTATGCTTCTTGATGAGCGTTCGGATCGCCTCAATGGTCTCCTTGTTTCGCCCCTCACTGAAGTTCGGGACGCATTCCACGATTTTCACCATGACGTATCACCGTAAACCTTAATCAACGGACCTTCATTTAACTATTTGGGAACACCCATGGAAACCGTCGATCTTCTCGTGACCAATGCAAGTGAACTTGTCACCTTGCAAGGCCCGAATGCCCCAAGAGTACAGGAACAGATGCGAAAGCTTTCCATCATCAAAAAAGGATCTGTGGCAATCAACCATGGGCAGATTGTTGCGGTAGGCAGAAATCTCCGGTACAAGGCCAAGAATACTATTGATGCGACCGGGAAACTGGTCATGCCCGGGTTTGTTGACCCTCACACCCATGTGGTGTTTGCTGGCTCTAGGGAATTCGAGCTTGATCTGAAGCTTGATGGGATGTCGTACATGGAGATCTTGAAACGAGGTGGAGGCATCTTTTCCACTGTGGAGCAGACCAGGAAAGCATCTTTCGAAAGCCTCATAAGGCAGAGTAAAAAACGCCTAGACAAGATGCTCGCGTACGGGACGACGACCTGCGAGGCGAAAACAGGATACGGTCTGGATGTCAACACCGAGTTGAAACAACTACGGGTGCAACAAAAGTTGAAGGAGACGCATCCTATCAATGTCGTCTCGACGTTCCTAGGGGCACATGCCGTACCGAAAGGCCAACGGGCTGAACAGTATGTTCGCATGGTTATCGATGAGATGCTTCCGAGGGTGAAGGAACTTGCCGAATTTTGTGACGTGTTCTGCGAGCAGGGGGTCTTCACCGTACCGCAAACGAAGAAAATCCTTGAAGCAGGGAAACAGCAGGGACTTACCCCGAAACTGCATGCTGATGAGATCGTAGATACCGGTGGTGCGAGGCTTGCCGCGGATGTCGGTGCGATCAGCGCGGACCATCTGCTCATGTCCTCTGAGATCGGGTTGCGTACGATGGCAAAGAACAATGTGGTTGGCGTACTCCTACCGGGCACCTCGTTCAGTCTGATGCAGCAGCGGTACGCACCAGCTCGTAGGATTATTGACCTTGGCGTCCCGGTCGCGTTAGCGACTGATTTGAACCCGAACTGCTGGACTGAGTCCATGCAGGGGATCATTCAACTGGCGTGTCTGTGCATGCGGATGACGCCCGCAGAGGCGATCACGGCTGCGACCATGAACGCTGCGTGTGCGATCGGGCGTCAGCACGTCGTGGGGAGCCTGGAGCCTGGGAAGCAGGCGGACCTGGTGGTACTTGACTGTCCGAACCATGGGTTCCTCCCATATCATTTCGGGGTGAACCTGGTGGACGTTGTCATCAAAAAAGGGCGTGTTTTACCCTGATTTCTTTGCTATAGCAACGGAAGAATAATATATAAAGACCATGATTATATATGTTGTATCATATAAAAATGTTCTTGGGGGTTAGAAACAGAAATGGTGAAGAAGATCATCCTTTGTCTCCTTATACCATTCCTTCTTATTTCCTTCCTGCCGGGTCCGGTTGATGCCGGAAACGACTCGTGGTGGAACCAAGCATGGTCGTACCGCCAAGAGGTCCACATTCCCATCGATACAGGCATCGCATTAGCCTGGTATCAACCGATTGATACAACTGTGGTGTTCGAGCACCCATGCTGGGCGCCTGACGAGCAGCGCTCCTCCATCCGAGTAATCGTCCAAAGCGACAACCCTCCGCAGGAACTGGAATCCCAGATCTATGAACTGAACCATACAGACGCGACGCACATCTCATCCTGCAACCTCGTCTTCCTCATCCCAGGAAACACCACGGGCGACGAACAGTATTACGTCTATTACGATGAATCAGAGACCGCAGTCCCAGAGTATCCCGACCATGTGACAATCACCGATGCGTACACTGAGTATGAACCGCTCCCTGGATACCCGATGAAATCTCATTTTTATAAGATATCCCAGGATGGCTACTACGTCTACACCGTGACCCAGGACGCCTATATCCTGTGGTACACCGCCGCACAGTTAGTGTCCAAGGCTGTGCCAGGTGCAACGGAGATTCTTCCGGCGAATGCGGATATGACCGCGTCGTTTGATTTTGCGTACTACTACGGTCCAGAAGCATCCCAGATGAATTCGACCAGCGAAATAATGGTGTCAAAAGAGATACTTGTCGACGGCAACCTCATGGTCTGTTGTAAACTCGACAGCCGTTCCAAGGGCGATGATCTTGAAACCACCGGAGTGTACAAGTATTACTACTGTCCAACACCGCAGACACGAATCCTGGCTCATATAATAGATACCGCGCTACAAGACTGCCATGTGTACCCAGAGACCGACACGGACGGCACCTACGTCACCGTCCAAAGCGCTCGTCTTCAAAGCTCCTCAGTTGAGGAGCTCAATGGTGGGAACCTCTTTCCCTACCTCCACGTGTACACAAAGGCAAACACCGTAGAAGAATACCCTATCGATCTCAACCCCGAGTCCAACCCAAACCAGCGATCGACCTTTCTTATCACAGCAACAGATGATGTGGATCTAGGATCGCAAGCCTGGGCCTCCCTTGATGAGGGGAGTACCACAGGCGCGGTCCATGCACTGATCTTTAGGTCAACCTCAGTGGTGAAGGCAGGCGCTAATGAACGAGACGGTATTCAACTGAAGGCGTTTGAATCCGCGTACCCTCATGTTCCTGGGCTCACTCACGATACCGCCGGGTTCGAATGCACGCGCAATACCTACGAAGCCGGTGACGGACCCAGGAATCTTTTGATTCCCAAAGGCTTCAAGGCTGAGTTCGACGCGGAGTTCTTCTCATCCCCGACCGGTGGCTACCCGCTCGTCGAACAAGAGGTACCTCTCTTTCGAGAGCTTGCCACGATCAAACCTTCCTCACTTTCGAACGGCACGGTACAACGAAATGATACTGGAAAGAACTCGTTAACTGTTGTCGTTCACGAGACTCCCACATTCCCCTTCGGAGCTGGCTTTTCCCTGCTCACCGGGCGCAAATTCCCATACATTACCGTTGAGCTGTACAAGGATGATGAACGATTCGCTTCAGGAACCGCCGGTCGACTCCCCCTGGGACAACTCTCCAGTTCGGCAACCACTTTGTTTGGAAAACTTGTTGCGGTCGGCCACATCTTCAACCTACGAAACCTGTCAGTTTTCAAGAAAATCCAGTTCCGTTACCTCGAGCCAGGTGACTACCTGGTGAAGGTGTTCATGGACAACCCCTTTCTTAGAGCACACCGCCAGTTCATCGGCTATAAAACGGTGACCTTACAAAATAACGCAACTGTCCATATTCCTTGCACCCGGCAAGGATCAGGCGATGTCCTCCTCACCGACCAGCAGGGAAACAAAATCCAGGGGGCCCTGGTCACGCTATGCGATGGAACGAACGTGATTGCGCAGAACCTTACCAATAAACAAGGCAGCGCCCACTTGCTTGCACCGGTGGGTATCGCAAAGAAGTATACCCTGCAGGTCTTCAACCAGGGATTTCTCATTGACAGTGAGCCGGTATCGTTCCATCTTCTCCGAGCAGTTCTTCCTTTCCGTAGGTCGCTGCAGACCGATGAGTACGATTGGAGGTTCACCCTCGTTGACACCTGGGGGCTCCCTCTAGCAGTGAACATCACGCCGCAGCTTTCAAGTAGTGAAATGGCGCAGCCAACAACGTTGTCTGCACTACAGCAAGAACCAGGTACCTACGCCTATACTCACCTTCCCCCAGCAGTGTATAGCCTCAAACTGCAGTATAAGTCATTTCGTGTAGAGCAGAATATCACGATCCCAGCCTCGGAAGCATCCTATGTGTTTCCTGCGACGTTCCCTGTCACGTTCCAAATCGTCGACGCCCGTGGGCTCGGGCTGACGGATGCAACGATACGAATCAATCGGAGCGGAAAGACCGAGACGCGCTCCCTCAACTCCTCCTCTGCTATTATCTCCCTTCCCCCCGGAGACTACGCCGTATCCGTAGTGTCTCACGACGAGATCATTAGTAAAAGACCGGTCACGATCTCAAGCGAACGGACCGTTGAGCTCATCACCACCCAGGAGCCGTTATTCCCGCTCGTGAGTATCATTGGTTTCGCGATTTTAGGGGCAATTCTTGTGGTGTATGGAACCATTAAAAAAGACCTCGTGATGCTTCTGTCGTCGCTTGCCGCTTGCCTCGCGGTCATCGCCTGCGTGCTCCCCTGGTGGTCGCTAGGAGGCAGTACGTCTGACGTCACCACCTCCTCGACGCTATATCTAGCCCCGCCAACCTTCGTGACCATAACAAGGACACCGACGGTACTCACCGGCGAGCTCCCCTACCTGCCAGACCTGTTCACTACCATTCTTCAGGTGATCCTCGTGATGATTGTGCTAGGATGTCTCCTGTGCGGTGTAAGCCTTGTGTTTCAACGGATGAAGAACCAAAAAATGCATCTCATTTCGATCCTAGGAGCGCTTCTTCTTTTCGGAGGTAGTCTGGTGATGTTTCTACTTGCGATGACTATGTATTCGCAGGTGAGCGTCGGTAGCCTCCTAGGCGCCGGTACAATTGGAGTTTCTATCCCTGGTGTCAATGAGCAGTCACTTGTCCCGTGTCACTGGGGGCCAGCAGCAGGATTCTTCATGTACGTCCTCGTGGTCGTTCTATTGTTTGCTGCCCTCATTCTCTTGGTACGAAAAAATAGGAGATCAAAAAAGGTGTAACTTACTCTTACTTCCTTTTGAGCGCTTTTTCCTGTTCTTTCTGGATCTTCGCAAGCGCCTTTTCCTTTGTTTTATCCTCGGTAGGGACGATCGCTTCCACCTTTTTTTCCTCGACTTTCGGTGGTTTCTCTGATTTTTTAAGAAGCCTTGGTAACGGTCTCTTCGGTTTCTCTTCCTTTTTTGGTGCTTCTTCTTTCGTTTTCCCTTTCAGGGATTGGCGATAGTCCTTGTAGTACAGCATCGATGATTTGTACTCGTCTTCCATCATGAGCCGCTCTTGGTCGTACGCCTTCTTGTCGGTCTTTTTCAGCTCACGCAAATGCGCTTGCTCTTCAGGGAGTTTCCACGGTTTCTCTGGTTTGCCGTAGCGTTCTTTCTCGCGTTTTGCCCTCAGATAAAAAACAAAGATGTAAAGAAGAAATAAAATAATAATGATTGGAGCAAGGATGATTCCAACGAGGGAAGAGACATAAACCCCTTCAGTGACAACCACGAGGGACCCGATGAGCCTCGGGGTTGGATCTGTTGCCGATGTTACATACACGTTGATCGTACTTGGTGTACCCAAATCATAGAATCTCTCAGGGGTCAAAACGTAAATTTGTACTGCTTGGGTCTCACCAGGGTTTAAAACAATTGCCTGCTGAGGTGTTGAAACAAATAAATCAGATGTATTGAGGAATTGTAGAAAAAACATGTCCTTGTAATACCCTTGATTCTGGATGTTGACATCAAAGGACGCATACGAATGAGGTGGAACCTTGATTGTTGTCGTTCCTATTGTATTCATTATAAGATTATTGAGTGCTGACGCCTTGACAGGTATGGTTATGTTTGTTACCCCTGCTGGATCGCCATATACATCTAATCGAGTGACTTTCACGCCAACGACGACAGCGTAGTCAACAGCAATATCATCGGTTTTTACTTGTAAGGTTATATTGTCATAGACTTTCCCTGCGTCAGATTGGGCTATATATGTTGGGTCGATTTTTACGTACCAGCCTCGGGAATCACCCTGAACAATTGATGTTTCAAGAGTAAGTGAGGTATACCCTAAAAATCGTCTCCAGGTTGGATGAATAATTGGCCATATAAATCTACTTTGAAATTTATATCTCCCAGTAGATATTTTACCCCAAGGGATACCAGTGTGATCCGATATGGTAAGATGAATTGTCGTCCAATTTGCTGTTTGGATTGGAGGAATTATGTTATCGGTAATCGAACCGTTAATCTCAGCGGACTCGGTGGTCAACCCTTGCGCACAAACCAATACTGTATCGACGAATAGTAAATTGCATAGGACGAACATCGGAATGATCTTTGTAATATATCGAGTCAATCTCTATCACAACCTTTTCAAGCGTATTTCTAGGAATTCTTTTTGCGTCTGATTCGTATGATACAAACAATACCAATCAGCGCAGCGAGGCACACGATAAATTCAAAGCCCGGGGTTGAAAAACCATGATTATTGACCACGAGGTAGATGCTCTCATTTGAACTTGGAGAATCTTTTTGAAACGGGTATATCAGTGTTTGGAAGTTGACCTGGAAGCGACCGTACTCGTTGTGCCATCCGAAATTATACGGCGTGATTATGGAAAAGGAAAAGGTGGTCTTTTCTCCTGGAGGGATTTCAAACTTTGGCGGGTTAATCGTTGGAACCCATGATGGATCCACCCCAACAATGGTTGGGATGACTCGAGTGATCTTATTTCCTTTGTTGATTACATCGATTGAGAACGTCACGGATTCATGTGGTCCTACAGTGCGTACTGGAGTTGCAATAGTAATTCCAATTGTTGGATTGAATGACGGGGTATATGGGATAGTCACGGTTGCTGAAAAACCGTTCACTCTTTTTAACGTAGGAATAGAGAGTAGGATATCAATTTCTTGAGATTCTGCCGGCGCTTCTACTCTGGGGGAAATAATAAGACTTGTTTTTATTGCCACTTTCCCTTCACTCTGTAATGGATAATCTGCGAGGAGAACTGATGTGCCGAAATAGATACTGGCCCAATCTGGAGGATTTAATATTTCCAGGTGTATTTGCGCATTGGGGGCAATCATCGAGCCATAGAGGAACAAATAAGAAAATAGTCCTCTTGGAAGAGTAATATCAGTCCAAAAATCTACGGTGACCGGGATGGAAATGGCCCTATCGATTTGAAGCGGTTGATTTAGATCCGTAGCAGTATAGTTTAAATCTAAATATGTATGGAAACTGATTGCCCTGGATTTGGGTTCCTGAGCAATACTATATGGAGCAAGAAAAGGAATAACGCTCATTAATAGCATTCCTAGTATTAATGTCGCTTTAACTTTTCTTTGGGATGTTCTCATGTCGTACCACCATTTTTTTTCTGTTTATACAAATATTACTTTCTTTTCTCCGTATTTAAATCTTGTTGTACACTTCTTACTCGGTTCCTGGAGTAAGAGACACATGTTAATATATAACTTACTAGCTATAAAAATATTTGCATTTGATTATATCATATATATAAAAAAAAGAAAAAGAAATGTGAGAGAAATCCTCTCGTATCTCTCCCGGGAATCTCGATGATTACTGGATTATGTCGATCTTCGTGTCGCCTTCTTGTGTTTTTTTGGTCTTTTCAGGGTTCTTCTCTTTCTTTGTTGCGACCTTTCCGGGGAAATTGGAAAGAATGATGATATCGCCGACCGCGCTGACCCATCGGTACGGGACCGCGACGTCGACACTCCCTTCAACAAGTGTTGGATTGGTGTTTGTGACAAGGAGACTTCCCACTCTTTTTTCCTCGATTTCTAAAAACACATTTTTGACATGGCCGACATAGATTCCTTCGCGGGTATAGACCGGGAGTTTGAGAAATGTAGTGACCTCTTCCGGCTTCCAAGCATCCTTTTGCATCATGTAATCAAAATACAATTACTCGTATTAAAATATGATGGTTTTTGTGGAATCATTTTTTTATGTTATGGATAATGTACGGTTGCTTGTGCATAAATTTGAGTGCTTGTCCCTTCTGGGTTTGACCATTGTGATACGATGAATCGCAGCTTAATGGTTTGATTACCCTCAAAATCAAAAGGAGGGATGCAGAAAAATGTCAGGTTAACCTTTCTTGAAGGATCAAAAGGCAGATACGCCTCAGGTGTGATGTACACGGTCCATCCGATGAGATCATCGGTATTTGTGATTTCGGCGGTTATCCTTGTGACGTCATTTCCATAATTATATGTAAATATTGGGATGAAGGTAAGCTGACTCGGTGGTGTTAGAATTGTTTGACCTAAATCTATGCCAAACGTTGGAACATATTCAGGTGTGAATGTTAAATCAGTATAGGCTTCTGCATTATCAGTTCTGGCAATTATCGATGTGTTCGCTTTAATTCTCAGAGTAAACGGTTGAGCGGGGGCATTGTAATGAACCGTTATAATAAGAGATGTAAACGCGGTTTGATTCATGTTGCTAACACCAAAATATAGTAGGTCGGTGCTGAAGTAGATGTCAGCCCATGGTGGAGCATTTATAGTCGTGAGCCTGGCTAGGACATTTGGAAGTATGATTACTCGAAGGACGAGGAATCGTAATAATTGATTATATAAAATTAAATCCGGGATGTCATCTTTGTATTGAATTGCGAGTGGAATTGATACTGCCCGATCAGGTTCAAATACTGTATGATTGACAACTTCGTTATCGTAAGTGATAGATAAGTGAGAATCGAACATGAGCCACGGGGTTTTCCTGGTTTCCTTTGCATCGCCTGCTGTTCCAATTACCGGTATTGACGACAACAGCAACACAAAGGATATTATTATAATAAATAATATTTTCTTTTTCATTTCGTTCTCACTCCCACAATAACATAATCTACGGTTATATTTAGCTTTTTTGTTATTTAAATAGTATCAGTAGTTATCAAATTGTCCCACCCCCAAGATAGACACAACGAAATGCAGGATTGATAAGATCAACCTTCGGGCGATTCACTGAAACAACTGTTCGAACAGCTCCTAAACAGGCTTTG